>Ga0180434_10009272_pt1 | contig 10716 bp, 10 predicted proteins | sample SS_ome_7_FD_132453 | JGI IMG/M metagenome (GOLD analysis project Ga0180434, IMG submission 132453) | Hypersaline lake sediment archaeal communities from the Salton Sea, California, USA - SS_1_D_2 metaG | ecosystem: Environmental > Aquatic > Non-marine Saline and Alkaline > Hypersaline >... | reverse complement strand
GGGCACGCTGGCCTACGTCCCCAAAGGCCCCCTGGTGGACTGGCAAGATAAAGCACAGGTCCAGGCGCTGGTGACGGCCTTGGATCAAACAGCGCAAGCTCACGGCGCCATCGCATTGACAGTCGAACCTGAACTGCCCGACACAGTGGCGCACGCCGCCGCGTTAGAGCAAGCGGGCTTTGCGCCGGGCGCGACCACGGTGCAGCCGCGCCGCACGTTGGTGGTGGATCTGACTCTTGATCAAAAAGACATGCTGGCAGCAATGAAGAGCAAGACGCGCTATAATATTCGCCTGGCCGGCCGCAAGGGCGTCAACGTGTACCAGGGCGGCACCACTGACGTTGAAACCTTTAACAAGCTGATAAAAGCGACCGGTTCCCGCAATGAATTTGGCGTGCACAGCGCCGACTATTATCGCCGCGCTTTTAAGCTCTTTAGCTCCCGTGATCAGGTCGCGCTCTTTCTAGCCGACTATGAGGGAGACCCATTGGCAGGGTTGATGGCCTTTGCCTTGAACAAAACCGCTTGGTACTTTTACGGCGCCTCTTCCGACATTCACCGCAACCTGATGGCGCCCTATGCGTTACAGTGGGCCGCGATGGGCTGGGCTAAAGACATGGGATGCACGACCTACGATCTGTGGGGCGTGCCTGACCATGATGAAGAAACGCTGGAGGAACAATTCCCCACACGCCAAGATGGCCTATGGGGCGTCTATCGCTTCAAACGTGGCTTTGGTGGCCAACTAGCCCGCACGATTGGCGCTTGGGACCGGGTCTACCGCCCGCTGCGCTACCGGATCTACCGCTGGGCGCTGCGCTGGCGCTAGGCGATCAACGTCGCGGCGAGGTGTAACGGACAACGAGCACCGAACAAGGAGCATATTCGATCACCCGTTCGGCCACGCTGCCAATCAGCGCGCGCCGCGGGCCGCGACGGCCCACCTGCCCCATGACGATCAGGTCCACACCCCGCTCACGCGCCAGGTCGGAAATCTCGCCGTGGGGGATGCCGTGGCGGATCACCTTTTCGGTACGCAGGTCTCGCTCGCTCGCCAGGCGTGAGAGATATTCCAGATAGCGCGACCCTTTACTCTCCAGTTCTTGTCGCACCGACTCGGCAGGCTTGGAGATCGATTCCACAATTTCTTCGGCAATGGCGCTGTCCACCACGTACACAAAAGTGATGGGTATGCGATGCATCGTGGCGATCTGAATCGCGGTCCGCCCGGCGTTGATCGAGGCCTCTGATCCATCGACGGGGACCAGGATATGCGTGAAAGGACTCGTTACTTCCATCAATAACCTCCGGCATCACACTAGCCAAAATCGGTCGTCGTCATCTTGCCCCCGCCAGTATCACGATAAATCGCCGACCGTCCACCAGAAATGTCGCGAGTAGGCTGGGTGTATTCGCGCGTCGACGGCCCGCCGACCTCTGACCGAGCGACTTGGGATTTGATGCGCTTGAGCCGAAAGATTTCCTCGCGCTCCCGTTCCTCCAGGGCGCTCTCGATAAAAGCCTCCGTCTCCTCGTACTGGGGGATAAAGATATACTGCAGCGCGTTCACGCGCCGCTGGGTCTTTTGCAACTCGCGCGCCAGCCGCCACACCGTCGTCATCGTCTCAGACAGAGCAGGAATCTCGGTCAAGACAAGGCGGAAACGTGCCGCTGCTTCATCCAACGAGACAGTGGTGTTGCCCAGCCCATAGGGTATCTCGGGCGGTGCACCGCTACTCTCCACGGTAGGAATGACCACACCCATCACGCTTTGCAGCTTGATCCGCACCTCAATGGTCTGGTTCACCGAGAGAGCGGCCCATTCAAGGTGCTCTCGGCCCATGGAGAGACGCGCCACATCTAGCGCTTTGTATGCTTCTTCAAGCAGCTTCCACACTCGCTCTTGAAGTACCGTGGCGTCGTGCGCCACGTGAATGAGCTCGGTGGTCAACACCTCGCGCTTTTTATCCAAAATTTCATATCCCTCGCGCGCAAACTCGAGATTCTCGCGGATGCTGAGCAGGTTGCTGCGCGTAGGGGCGACGTCAAGCCGTGCCATGGGTCTCTCTCCGGTAATACTGATCGATCTCTTTATCGCGGAGGCGGGTCAGCTCCTCGCGCGGAAGAATAGAGAGTATCCGCCAGCCACAGTTCAACGTCTGCTCAAAGGTACGGTTTTCCTCAGAGCCTTGCCCGACAAACTGTCGCTCAAAAGCCTCACCGAACTGGAGGTAATACTGATCAACCGTGGTCAGCTCTGCCTCACCGATGACTGAGGCCAGAGCCCGGATGTCCTGAACGTGCGCATAGGCGGCGTAGAGCTGCGCCGAGAGGTGCGCGTGGTCGGCGCGGGTATGTCCCTCACCGATACTGTCCTTCATCAACCGTGACAAGGAAGGCAACACGCTGATGGGTGGATAGATGCCCTGCTGAAACAGCTTGCGGCTGAGCACCGTCTGGCCCTCGGTAATATAACCGGTGAGATCAGGCACCGGGTGGGTAATGTCATCGTTGGGCATGGTCAAAATAGGCAACTGGGTGATCGAACCGCTGCTGCCCTTGATACGGCCCGTGCGCTCGTACAGCGCGGCCAGGTCGCTGTAAAGATAACCTGGATACCCCTTGCGACTGGGCACCTCACCCCGTACGTTGGAAATCTGGCGCAATGCCTCACAATAGTTAGTCATGTCGGTCAATACCACCAGCACGTGCATGTTACGCTCAAAGGCCAAGTGCTCGGCCAGCGTCAAAGCCACCCGCGGCGTCACGAGTTGCTCGATAGGCGGATCGTCGGCCAGGTTGAGAAACATCGCCACGCGCGTCAGCGCGCCGCTGCCAGCAAAGGACTCGCGGAAAAACTCGGCCACGTCGTGCTTGACGCCCAAAGCGGCAAAGACGACGACAAACTGCCCTTCCTCAGTAGGGTCCGTCGGCGCCGGACACACAGCCCCCTGCGGGCGTTGCTCATCGAGGATGGGCAACGCCGCCTGGCGCACAATCTGCGCCGCCAACTGATCGTGAGGCAAGCCACTACCGGACAAGAGCGGCAACTTTTGGCCCAGCACCAGCGTATTCATGCCATCTATGGCCGAAATGCCGGTCTGAATCGTATCGCGCGGATAGATACGGGCAGTGGGATTGATCGGCTGACCGTTGATGTCGGCCCGACGCTCCGCCAGCGGCTGCGGCCCGCCATCGATCGGGTTGCCCAGCCCGTCAAAGACGCGGCCCAACATCTCTGCCGAAACCGGCAAGTGCATCGACTGCCCCAAAAAGCGGACGTGCGTCTCTTGAATAGAGAGGCCAGTGGTCCCTGCAAGAACCTCGACCACAGCCAGTCCTTCGCCAACCTCTAGCACCCGCCCCCGTCGGACCCGCCCTTGCGCGTCGATGACTTCAGCGACCTCGTCATACCCCACGCCGCTGATCCCCTCAACCACCACAATGGGCCCCTCAATGCGCGCCGCTCCAGCAACCTCTTGTCCACCGTACGCTGCTCTTTCGATCACGAGTAATCCTCCTCTACCTGGTCCATCTGCTCGTTCAGCATCTGGAGGATTTCGTCAATTTTCTCCACATGATCGTTCCCCACGTTCTCCTTCATGCGCACGATACGGCTCACGACCGTAAGATCGTGAATGATTACAATAGGACAGCCCTTGGCGATGATGCGCGTGGCGCGGTGATGAAAGTGCAAGATGACCTGGAGCATGCGCAACTGTTTCTCAATAGTTGCATACGAGTCCAACGGATCGAGCGCACTCTGCTGCAAAAAGCCCTCCCGGAGCAAGCGCGCGGTCTCTAAAATCAAACGCTGATCGTCGGGCAGCGCATCAGGACCCACCAACTTGACGATCTGTTGCAAGTGACTCTCGTGCTGGAGAATATCTAGCGCCTGCTCGCGTGTCGCGTGCCAGTCCTCGTACCCTTGTTCCCGCCACCAGCCCACGACCTCATTCACATACTCACTATAACTGTTCAACCAATTGATGGCCGGAAAGTGACGGGCCGAAGCCAGCGTTTTATCCAACGCCCAAAAACAACGGATAAAGCGGCGGGTATGCTGCGTGACCGGCTCAGAAAAGTCGCCGCCAGGAGGACTGACCGCACCAATGAGGCTGACCGAGCCACATCCCCCATCCAACGTGGTCACACGCCCAGCACGCTCGTAAAACTCGGCCAGACGCGCCGCCAAATAAGCCGGGTAGCCTTCTTCGGCCGGCATCTCTTCCAGGCGACCCGAAATCTCGCGCAGCGCCTCCGCCCAGCGCGAAGTTGAATCGGCCATCATGGCCACGTGATAGCCCATGTCGCGATAATATTCAGCCAACGTGATGCCAGTGTAAATGCTAGCCTCGCGGGCCGCCACCGGCATATTTGAAGTGTTGGCGATGAGAATGGTGCGCTCCATCAAGGGACGGCCGCTGCGTGGGTCCGTGAGTTCTGGGAACTCTTGCAACACCTCGGTCATTTCGTTGCCCCGCTCACCGCAACCCACATAGATGACCACATCCGCGTCGCTCCACTTGGCGATCTGGTGCTGAGTGATCGTCTTACCCGCACCAAAGCCGCCCGGTATAGCAGCCGTGCCACCCTTGACCAATGGGAAAAAAGTATCCAGCACCCGTTGCCCCGTCACCAACAACTCGTTGGGTGGGCGACGATGATCATAAGGGCGCGGGCGACGTACCGGCCAGCGTTGCAACATGGTGAGTGTGTGCACTTGGCCCTCTTGCGCCTCCAGGCGGGCGATGGGATCCTCAATCGTATATTCTCCGGCCGGGGCCACCCACGTCAACTTGCCTGCCAGGTCAGGCGGGACCATGATGCGATGTTCGATCAACTCGGTTTCTGGTACCACGCCCAGGATCGCGCCGCCTTGAACGCTGTCCCCCACTTGGACACGGGGCGTAAACGCCCACTTGTCCTTACGATAGAGCGGCGTGACCTTGATGCCCCGTCCGATAAAAGCGCCGCTGCGTAATTCTAACACGGGTAACGGACGCTGAATTCCATCAAAAATGCTCCGCATCAGGCCCGGTCCCAGTTCCACCGAAAGTGACATCCCGGTGCCATAAATGGGCGCGCCAGGATGCAACCCCGCGGTTTCTTCGTACACCTGGATCGTGCTAATGTCCCGCTCTAGTCCAATGACCTCGCCGACCAAATGCTCCTCACCGACCTTGACCACTTCGAGCATGCCGATCTGCTGCGAACCGCGCGCACGCACGACCGGGCCATTGACCCACACCACCTGCCCCACCTGGTGCTGATCACTCGTACCCTTGTAGACACTCACGGCTCCCCTCCCATCAAGATGTGATAGATGGGGGCGCGCAAGGCATCCTGCATACGGGACAGACGGGTCTCTAACGTATTATCGAACTGTCGATGGCCGTCAACAGTCCTCAACACCACACCCATCCCCCGCGTCAGGGGCTCACCGACAAGCAAGCGCAGGCCAAGTTCCTTTTCCAGATCAGCCAACACCTCGTCACTTAACACCGTTCGTGTTTCCTGATCAGCCAACAACACCAGCTCCTCATCGGCACTCAAACAGGCCGCGGCCTCTTTGACCAAACAACGGGCCACCTGCGCGTAATCTGGTGACTGGGGCAGCGTGGCCAAACGCTGGCGCGCTTGAGCGAACGTGCGCTCTAACAATTGCTCACGCCGTTTTAACTTGAGCGTCTGCGCTTCCAACTGGGCCATGGCAATGGTGTGGCTGCATACATCCCCAACCTCTTTGCGCGCACGCTCGAGTATCTGCTCACGTTTGGCTTCAGCCTGTACTCGAGCCTGCTCTCGGATGCTGCGCGCTTTGGCCTCGGCATCCCGCAGTATCCGAGAAGTCTCTGCCTTGGCTTCTGCCATAATGGCTTTTCTGAGGTCCTGAACGCCATTTCGTCTCATATCTTTACCCCAATAGTCTGCCGAAGCACTTTACTCAGCGGCGGACGGTCAGGAGACGGTCCCTGAGGTCCCGGAACTTCCACCACCAGAGGAACGGTGCTGCGCGTCATCAACGCATCCACGCGTTGGCGCGCCATGTTGGCGACGTCCTCGGTCACCAACACAATGCCCACAGCCTCATCGGCCAGCGCCTCGTTCAACGCCTGATGCAGCGCTTCGGCGGTCTCGACCACCTGACCGCGCACGCCGGTGAGAGCAAAGCCCCACACGGCGTCCTGGTTACCGATCACCAACGGTTTCATAAACCCTCGTCAACTGCTCAAAATCATAAAGGCGATGATCAGCCCGTAAATCGCCACACCTTCGGCCAGACCAACAAAAATCAAGGCCCGGCCAAAGATCTCTGGCTTTTCTGCAATCGCCCCCACGGCCGCAGACCCGGTGGTGCTCACCGCATAGGCCGCGCCGATAGAACCCAGACCGACCGCAATAGCTGCCGCAATTGAAGTATAGGAATCTCCCCCATCTTCCTGCAAAGTGCCCGATGCCCAGGCCGTCGTAGGGGCAAAGAGCCAGACCAACCCCAGTCCCATCACCATCAGCGCCACCATCAAATTAAAGCCGCTCAAGCCCAGCACCAACTTGCGAGTCGTACGAGCGGGCGCCGGCCGGCGTCGCTCGAGCGCAAAGACAACAGCTGGGATTAGCGGAATAAATCCAACCAGTAAAGCGATTATCACGATCATTGAAATCCTCCTGCACTATTGACGATGAGCGAACAAAACGTCATCTATCGGACAAGACCGACACGTTTGGCCCCTCATTCGCACTTGTCCTTGGGGATCAATTCCAGCGGACGATAGCGTTCGCCGCCCCCAGAGAAAAACTTGCTAAACAGCTCGTAATACTCCAGACGCAACGTCTGGATACCCACAATCATCCCCTCGAACCCCATGACAAACAAGTTACCCAACACAACCACTATCCAATACCCTACACCTTGTGTCGGGCTGACGATGTCGGCCAGGATAAAGACCACCATGCTGATCGCGCCATGCGCCACGGCAAAAGCCCCCATCCGGACGTACGAGAGGGTATTGCTCAACAGGCCGATCACCGTTTCAAACAACTCGAAAAAAGCTTGCATGAAATAGGTGCCAAAGCCATCTTGGATCAGCGGCCGGTGCCGCTCGACCAAATGCTCCAAAAGTTCAGCGAACGTGACCGCCAATCCAGACACGACGACCAACAAGAAAAGCAACGCAGAGCTGAACGGCAAGCTGATGCCCAAGGTCACAGCCCCCAGCCCGAGCATCGACCAGTAGAACATCAAACCGGCCAGCCCGTTATGATCAAAGAGCAAATGTCCCCAATGCCGCACCAGCGCAGCATTGATGATGTTATAGACCATGCCAAGGCTGAGCACCACCACCCCCACCCCCACAGCAACCAACAGTACGTCGGTGATTTCTTCTAGCGGGCGGATCCACAGCGGTTCCAACACCGTCTCAAAGCCAAAAATGCTGCCATAAAGCAAACCAAACACCATCGCCATCAAGCCACAAGCGACAACCACCCCCCCCATACTGGCGAGCCCGCGCAACGCGCGCACCTTACGGCTGAGCACCAGCAGGCCCAGCAACGTCAACAACAACCCGTGTCCCACATCGCCAAACATCAGGCCAAAAACGAGCGGGAACGTCAAAGCCATCACAGGCGTGGGGTCCAATTCACCATAGCGCGGATAACCATAATTGGTCACCAGCCCTTCAAAGGACCTGAACAGATAAGGATTATCAAGGACCACGGGGATATGCTCCTCGTCCTCGCGCCGGGGTATGGTCACCTCGACCATCACCTGGTCCGCGACCTGTTCGATCTTGCTCCTGAGCGCCGGGATCTGACAATCTGGCACCCAGCCCGCGATCAAATAAGTGTAATGTAGTCGGCCATAGCCCGCAATGGTTTCAACCAACGTGCGACTGGCGCGCACACGCCACAAAAGGTGACGTAGGCGTTTCACCCGGGACGCGTGCAAGCGCTTGATCGTCGTCTGGCTGGTCGCAATTTGCTGACGGGTGCGCGCGATGCTGGCCTGCAGTGCCTCAATCGCGTCCGTCGGCGTGCCAGGATAGCGGTCCGGTGGCGTGAGGGGGTTGAGATAGGCGCTACGGGCCGCCCGGTTCAAGATGTCAGCGTCGCGTTGCATGCCAAAAAGGAGCACCGTCGCCAGATGCTCCTCGCGCTGCAATGTGACGAGCACAAATGGGACAAGCTCCAGACTACTGCGCAGTCGCTCCATGTTGGCGACGGGGATAGTGCCTAACGACACAAAGAGATAGCGCATACTGCGCAGTGCCTCCAAATCCACATCCAAATCAGCAATAGGCCGTAACTGGCCGAGGTAACGCTGCAATTGTACAAGCTTGTGCTGGGCTTCCTCCAACTCTTGAACGGGAGCCAGAGACTCTTGCTCCAGGTGCTCTACGTCCCGTTGCGCGACGGTGGGCCCAATGAGATGCAACTCGTCAAAGGGCGGTGTCCCCTCATCCACATCCAACGCCCGCATCACGATCAAAATACGTTGCTCGAGCGCCGTAAAAGTGTTTGCCCGCTCACGCCACTCATTCGCCTGACGCGTGGCACCCTCGGCGCCTATGTACTCGGATTTCACAAGGTGAAACACGTCCAGGGCAGCCAGCGCCTCAGTCACCGCCACAACATCGTGCTCTGGCACAATCAATTCAACCTTGCTCATCGCCTGCGATCGGAACATACTCACCTCTGATCAACTCGGCTGGACAGCGACTGCATCTCTAATAGAGACCCAAAGGTTTCTATCGGGGAATGGGAGGCTTTGGCTTCGACCAACACGGTCAAATCTCTAATTTCGTGCTCGTTCAGCCACACATAAGCCGTGGGAATGCCAATGTGGAAAGGATAGCCAATAAAGGTCGAGCGACACACCTTTAGAAAATAACGGTTGAGAAAGAGTTCGAGTTGGGCCAATCCCGCGTGGGATCGCTCCGAGATCTCGCCCACCGTCTCAAGTTTAGGATAAATGCGCCGCACCACCTCTGCAATATCCGCCCCGGCCGCAATGGCCCGAATATGCTCGTCCTGTACCTCATAACCTTGCGGCAGCGTATAGTTGATGATCTCTTGTTCCGAGAGATGATGATAAATGCGGTAACGGATCGCCCAGAGCAAATTGTCGACGTCCAATGCGATACCCACAGTGCGCAAGGCTTGCTCCAAGTCCCGGCCCTCAAGCTGGTAAATACTTTGCCACAGCCGGCGTCGATAGTGCAAATCCAACGCCACTTCCAGAGGGAACAGACTTTTCTCAGTACGGTAACGCTCCAGGGCGTGGACGAGGGTGTCGTAATAAGGCGTATGACGGGTGTGTTCAACAGCCCGCGCCATATCGCCGCTCTGCACCATGCGCGCCATGTCCGAGGCGGTGAGCAAGATATACTTTTCCATGGGGTACAACAGATGCAAGACCTGATCCCACGTCGCACCCGTCTCGACCCCACGCAAGGTAGCCTTGAGGTTATCTACCTCATAGTGTCGCCACAACTGGCGCAACAACTGTCGCCCCGGCTCTGGTGTCAGGCGGATGAGTTTTTCATAAACTTCAGCCAGGTGCCAGCGGATTTGGTAAGCGACGCGACGGGGCGTCAACAGACGTCGCTCGATCTGTAGATAGGGGCCATACACAGTCTTGGATAACAAACCCAAGACCGCATCCAAGTCCTGCGCCTGGAGCAACGCATCCCACGTCGCCCGCGTCAGCATGGTCGAATAGAGCGCCCGCACCGTCGCGTGGACCAGGGAATACGCTCTAACACCCTGGGCAGGCATACACTCACTCACACCCTGCAACTTGGGTAAGCACAAAATCAACAGCACTGTCCAAGTGCTGGGCCGCCGCTTCCTCCATGTGGTTCGCTTCAGCCTCGGCTTTGGAAATAATTTGCGCGCGCCTGGCCTCGGCGGACGCGCGTCCCTCAGCCAAAAGCGCATTGGCCGTTTGACGGGCCTCAGATAAAACCTGCTCACGCAAAGCAGAGGCCGCATCGCGGGCTTGCGCACTCACTTGTGCGGCCTGAAGCTGAGCCTCGTCTTGAACCTTGGCGGCATCTCGCTCAATCGTCAATATGCGAGTAATGATTTCCTGATTCACACTTTCCCCCAATACAACACCCGTCGTCCTTGCTTGCAAGGTCCGAGCGGAAATTATAGTACGATCTTGAACAAAATCAAGGGTTCTATAAAAGGTGCTGTGGGGGGGGGTGCGCAATATGAAGCAAAAGTCTCGAGCAAGTAGATTGCTTTAGGATGGGTCTAAACATCGCACAACTCGCATCACTTCGTCAAAAAAGGCCTCTCCGCTGAGAGCCCCTTACATTGGCGGAGGGGGTGGGATTCGAACCCACGGTGGCCCAAAAGGCCACAACGGTTTTCGAGACCGCCCCGATCGTCCACTCTGGCACCCCTCCATAAATATCGACTGGAATAAATTATAACACGCATAGGCAAAAGGGACAAGGCAGCAGACAGCCAAAAATTTGCCAACTTGGTCTTGGGGACATTTCCTATCCGCGCCACAGTTGACACAAAAACGAGGTCGAGTATAATCCAGTTATAGCCAAGTTTTCCAAAACGCTGCTCGTTGTGCCTGCAAGTGAAAAGATCACTCACCCGGCAAATAAACCGGCAGGCCGAACCAGTCATCACTACCACCGGAGTCTTTACCATGAGCGATCAGCCACAAACTGCACCGCAACCCCTTGCCCT
>Ga0180434_10009271_pt1 | contig 10717 bp, 10 predicted proteins | sample SS_ome_7_FD_132453 | JGI IMG/M metagenome (GOLD analysis project Ga0180434, IMG submission 132453) | Hypersaline lake sediment archaeal communities from the Salton Sea, California, USA - SS_1_D_2 metaG | ecosystem: Environmental > Aquatic > Non-marine Saline and Alkaline > Hypersaline >... | reverse complement strand
CTTTTTGCGCAAGGCTGACGCTGAGCACTTTTCGGCACTGGATGGCGTGTGGCTGATGAACCACGGCTTTGACGGCTCCCTGTCGTACAAGGCAATTCGGTCTGGAGCCGCACCCCCCGATGGCGAGCGCGACTACCGCTACGACGCCACCCTCATGCTCTTCAACGAGTGCTTGCGCCGCAAGGTGCAGCCGTTGGGCATTGTGTCGGGCAACACCAATGAAACCGTGTACAAGGAAAAGGTTGATGAGGACGGCAAACCCGTCCTGGCCAAGAATGGCAAGCCCATCCGCATGATTGAGTCTTTCCAGTTTGCGTTTTCGGTGCCCGACGGCGAACAACGTGTCTGGGTGGGCACCGCCTCCCGGTTCCGTGGCGGGTTTGAAAAGCACCCCCTTTCTTGCTCCAATGTGGTTCGTCAAAAGTTTTCGGATGACGTGCGCCTTGGTGTGGGTGAGCCCATGGTCACCTTTAGCTAGACTATTATTTTTTTTCAATGCCCTAATAAAAATTTCTCTTGATTTATTAAAAAATGCGTCGTGTTGGTTACGATTGTGACGCCTTTAACAAGATGTGTGTGGCGCAGCCCGGGGGGCAGGGAACCTATGGCACTCTTGGTGATTGCCAGGCTGACTGTGGACCCAAGTGCTTTGTGCCTGAAATGACGGGTCCGTTCATCACCGAGGACGGCTTTTGGCACCCAGGGCGTCCGGTCCACGGCTCCCCGTGCTCGAAGAAGCTTGTGCCATGGGAAAACCTTCGCGAAGACCCCAGCAACCCGTACCACTTGCCCTGCATGTCGAGGGGGGAATGCGAGACGGCCTTTAACCCTGTCGATGTGCCGATGGCTGGTATGGGTGCTTCGGCTATGGGTGCTTCGGCTATGGGTGCTTCCCATCCCTGTGTTCCCACTGGTGGAACTTGCGGAACAGATAAAAAATCATGTCAATGTAAATGTTGTGGAGATGATACTTGTACGAGTTCTGCAGACGGATCTCATGGAATTTGCGTAAAGAGTCTTGATGTGGCTGCAGCAGCAAATCCTTGTCCAGATAATGGTGAATATAGAAATTTGACGTACAAAAACGGCAAATGTTATTCCGGCGACCAACATGTGTGTTATGTATGCGAAACTTTACAAGATGTTGCCCTTGAACAACCCTGTTCTGTTCTTCCAGCATCATCACTGGGTGGTACATGTAGTGAGGCAACAACCTTTCCTTCATGGAACACGTTTCTCGAATGCAAAAAAGGGTGTAGTTTCTAATCACAGCACTGATAAATATATTTAAATCAATTCTGATCTATCAAACACGGGTTGTTTTGTAAACCACTTCTCAATTGATCCATGTACCTCACCACCCTTATTCTTTTGCCCTTGTCCCTTGTTTCCCTTCAAGTCCTTCAAAAAGCCCGCGATCCCCATGACCAACGGGGTCTATGGCGTCCGTCCCACACTCTCTTTTTCCTCGCCACCAAGACCCGTCACGCCTTTTGGACCCTTGGCCAAGCCTTTGGCTACCTGGGCAACCTGGTGAACCTCTTGATTGACTTGGTTGATTTCCGCCTTTTGCGGGATGCTCTGTACGAGATGGTTGAGCCACTCGTCTTGTTCCTCGTCTCGCCCTATCAAATGGTTGCCGGCTACATTGCCTACCTGAAAGACTTTGCCTGGCGGTACATTTCCGTGATTGGGTGCTTCTTTGGGTTAGTTGTGATTGTGATTAACCTCGGTTTACGCTTTTACTCGTCTCTGGACGAACCCACCCTCTACCAAACCCATCTAATTACGGGATGCATTTTTGTGCTCGGATCCCTCTATGTGCGCATGCGCATCATGCTGCACAAGCGTTCTCAAGATGACCAACGAAACCCAAGAACAAAAAAAGACGGGTCCTCAAGGTGGACACCACCTGCTCTCGAGTCACCACCATTTCAAACCACCAAGTCCTGGTAGGCCTCGTAGAGGTGGTCTTTGGCATAGGATTTGTCTTTTTCTTTTGAGTAAGTGTCAAAAACGTCTTGTGGAGATTTCATAGGTTTATAGTGGGTGTGCCATGCCGCGGCCAATTCATTCTTTGAATAAATGGGCAAACGCTCCTTTAGGATTTTCTTGGCACCCTGTGCGTGGGTACGCACGGGGAAGTGAATCAACAAAAACGCCTTGGGCCATACCCGCATGCCTGGAAAGGTCAGGTTGTGGCCACCACCTGCCAAGTTCACTTTGGTCGCTCCTTGAATCCAGGTCTTGGTGTGGGAGTGTGACCCGCCCTTGACGGGCGTCTTGACATCAAACGAACAACGATCCATGGCCTCCAACAGGTTGCTGCCGGGTTCAAAGGGTTTGGAGGCTGGCCCGCACTCCATGTAGACGTGGTCACACGCGTTGTAGCCTTCCTTCTCGACACGGTCAAGGGCTTCAGGGAAACTCAAGTGTGGCCACGGATGACGACGGTACTCGTCCGCGTCCACGTGCATCACCCACCAGCCCTGGTAGCGTGTCAAGGCCAGCTCTTCTTTTTCCTTTAAAAGTTCCTTGAGGGCAAAGGTTTTGGGTTTGAGTTGGGATTGGGCCGTGGTGCCCACCTCAAGACGGTTGGGGCCGTAGCGCCGTGCCAGGGCTATTATTTGTTTTAGTGTGCCGTCTGTGGACCCGTCGTCCAGGTAGTGGACCTTGACACCCTGCTGCAGCAGGTCCAGGACGGACGACTCAATAACGTCTTCTTCATTGTATCCATTCATAATGGCCACCACAGGCCTCATTGTTTTATTTATTCCTTTTCAAAAAAAAACCGGACGGCTCCCTTGATGCCCGCCTGCACCAGGCTGAGCTTTTCGTTTTGGCTCAAGTCAAACTTGGTCAGGGGGAAATCCCCCACCTTGATGACAAGGGTGCGCTTCCAGTAGGAAGGCTTCAAGTGCTTGCGCTCATTGGCGACCATGAGGGTGGACACAATGGCCATGGCAAACTCCTTGATGGAGCCAATGGCTTGGGGCTTCACCGTGATGGCGTGCCCCACTTCCTCTTCGGGCGTCAAAATCTTGAGGCCCAGCGTCTTGGGGTTGGACAGCGCTAAATTCAGGAGGGCTCGTTCGTCGCCGGGGTAGGCGCCGTCAAAGGCGTGAATGGGGTAATTGTCCACCAGGCCGCCGTCCACGTGGTAACACCCGTCCTCGTCGCGCACGGGGACAAACAGAAACGGGATGGACATGGAAATGCGGACGGCTTGTCTCACGCTCATGGTTGGGGTGAGGGAGGGGCAGTAGTAGGAGGTGCGCATGGACGACAAGTCCGTTCCCGTAATCACCAAGATCTTGCCAGTCCTCTTTTGCAAATCACCAAAGGAAATGTCAGGGTTCCCCGTCTTGGACCCAATCAAGTCCCCCATGTAGCGGTAAAAGTAGTCGCCAGGCGCCAACCCCCAGTCCTTAAAGATGGAGTACGCGTCACGCAGGACGCCTGTTTTGTCGTCCACAAAAGCCCCAAAGTCGGTGGTGGACACAATGGCTTCCAGTTCTTGAGCCGAGTACCCCACGGCGAGAAGGGCAGCCGTGATGGCGCCCGCCGAGGAGCCAGCGTAGCGTCGAATCTTGGCAAGAATTCCCTTTTGGTGCAAAATTCGTAGGGCGCCACAGTAGGCCAGGCCCTTGGTGCCTCCACCCTCAAACACTAAATTTTCATAATCATTTGATTTTTTGGCGGCTTTGATTTTTTCCAGGCATGTGGCTTCCGCAGGATTGGCTGGCATCAGGTGAGCCCGCAGCGCATCAATCTTGGCATTGGCCACAACGTTGAGGGCGCGCAGGCGGGCAATTTCGTGCTCCAAATTTTCCCTGTCTGTATGTTTAGACTTTGAAAAATAAGAACCCATGTTTATTGGAACAGTGTGAGACAAACCCGATCAATTATGAAGTCTTACAGCCACCCAATGAGAGTGAAGATTCAATTCTTAGCTTACAAATAAAATTATTCATGCCATTAAAAATCCCTATATTTGTTATCGTCTACAACCGCTTTTGGTGCCTGAAACGCTGCCTGGCGTCCCTGGCTCCGTGTGGCCAAGAAATTGTGTTGATCAACAATGGGTCAGACTACAAACCCTTCCTCGACTGGCTTGCCACCCAGCCGTACCAAGTCATTCATTTGCCCAAGATTCATAACCCCGGTCAACTCTACGGGTCCATTCGGGAAGGCGTCCGGCGCTGGCTCGACGCGCAGCAGGACCCCACCATTGACGCCTACGTCGTGACGGACCCTGACGTGGAGCTCGAACACCCCGAGTCAGACTGGGTGCGCCTCATGTACCTCGGCCTGCAACACTTTAGTAAAGCAGAGTGTGTCGGGTCTGCACTGCGCACCGACGACATTCCGGACTACTACCCCCTCAAGGAATATGCCAAACGCACTGAAGACAAAAACAAACGATACCCCATTGCCCAATGGAATAACGTGCCCGTGCGCCGGTCTCGCATTGACACCACCTTGGCAATGTACCGCCCCGGGTTCTCCAAGACGGGCATCTCCCAACACGCAATTCGGATGCACGGCCCATGCATGGCCAGGCACTTGGATTGGTACCTCAACCCACGCCGCCTCACCCCTGACCAAATTCACTACTTTAAAACCTCTGGGCGCTTGACCCACTTTGGGGGCGTCTTGCTCCACAACACCATTAAGCGTTTGTCTGTGAAACCAAGACCCAAAACCAGAAAACAACCAACCGCCTTGGGCAAACAGCGCACCAAGAAACGCGCGGCCATTCTGGCAAAGATTGCCGACAACATGCAAAAGAAAAGCTAAGAGGTGTGTGGATGGTTTTGATGCCCGGCATTGAAAAAGCAACAGATAATAATAAAAAAATGCCGTTGTGCATTCCTATTTTTATTGTTGTCTACAACCGCCTTTGGTGCCTCAAGCGATGTATAGCGTCATTGGCGCCTTCAGGGCAAGAAATTGTTTTGATCAATAACGGCTCTGACTATAAACCCTTGCTCGCCTGGATGCGAAATCAGCCCTATCCGGTCATACACTTGCCCAAGATTCGTTCCACCGGGGAACTCTACAGGTCCATTCGTCGTGGAATCTCACAGTGGCTGGCCAAGCCTAAATTCAAACAACACCCAATTGACGGCTACGTCCTCACTGACCCTGACATTGAAATTGAGCACCCCCAGGGCCCGTGGCTGTCCCTCATGCACAAGTGCCTCAAGGCGCACCCGCAGGCGCAGTGCGTTGGGTCGGCCCTCCGCACAGACGACATTCCTGCCCACTACCCGTTGCGCGCCTCTGCCATTGCTTGTGAACAATGGTGCAAGAAGGAACCAATCTTTGAGTGGGAGGGCGTCCCCATTCGGTGGTCCCACATTGACACGACTTTGGCTCTTTACCGCCCCAAGTTTGTCAAGCACGGTGTGGCGATGCGGGCCATCCGCATGCGTGGCCCAGGGATGGCAAGGCACTTGGATTGGTACATCAACCCAAAACACATGACACCCGATCAACGTGTCTACCTTTCTGCGCCTCGCAAACTCACACATTTTGGCGGCATGTCTCTTCGGGACAAGCTTCGGGGTGCTAAGCGGCCAAGGGCCAAGACGGATGTCAGAGCAAAGGTCAAGACGGATGCCCGGACAACAAAAGTCAGAGCAAAAGTCAAGGTGGGTGTCAGAGCAACAAAGGTCAGAACAAGAAAAGTCAGAGCAACAAAAGTCAAGCCAGAGGTGACAAGGGGTCAACACGTAGGCGAAAAGCGAAAACGCAAAATGCGTGGCGTTATGGCACGGCTTCAACTAGACGTCATGAAAAAGCAGAAAAAATAAATCTATCGTTAAATTTACAAGATAAACTAAACGGGGTCTTGTCTTTAGTACCGCCGATACCGGGTCCGGCACCAAATCATGGCGGCGATAAAGGCGATGGAACCAAGCACTACGCAAATCACAGTCACCATGGTGGGGTTGGATGAGGGAAGAAAAAGACTTGTGATGATTATCAAATTGTAATCGTTTGGTTAACCTGTTGAATTCCATAGGCCCTTCGCAGGCCAGGGCCGGCCGTCGAGGCCCTTCGCAGGCCAGGGCCGGCCGTCGAGGCCCTTCGCAGGCCAGGGCCGGCCATCGAGGCCCTTCGCCCACTACTTGCCTTCACCGCCTTGGGGGGTTGTTTGACCGGTGGCGCAACCCCAACAACTGGTTGTTTCACTGGCGGATGAAGAATGGGGGGTGCCAAGGGTGACACCAAGGGTGCCTCGTCTTTTGCTTTGACATGGGTCTCGGACGCTTTGACGTGGGTGTCAGACGCCGTCAAGTCGGCTGCTTGGACGCCTGGAACAAAGGGCAGTTTGTCAATGTTGACAAACACTTGGGGTGCGTGGATTTCTAAATTCTGAAGTGCCTGCACAACCTGCAGGCGAATGTAGTTGCCCACCACCCATTGGTCACCTGCCGCAACTTGGGCTTGGATTTGCGTGGTGTACGACGAATCACTCAGGGTTTCAACGCCTCCCACCTGGGGCTGCGTCAACAGCTTGTCTCCAATCACAGAGTCGCGCGCGAGCTGGGCCACCAGGGCGTCGAGGACGTCCGTGATGGAGCGAACGTCCGTGCCCAAGGGGGTTGTGATGGTCACCGTCACAATTTGGTTGGAGCGTGACGCGTTGGCAATGCGCAAAATGTTTCCAGAGGGGATGAAGACTTCAGAGCCTTGGTCGTCTTCCAACTTGACCAGGCGCACGGACAGGGACTTGACAATGCCCTGAATGTCGTCCCCCTTGGCGGTGGTGATGTAGACGTAGTCGCCTTCGGAGATTTGGTTTTCGGAAATGATCAAAATGCCAGTCACGACGTCTTTAATGACCGACTGGGCACCCAAACCAATAATCAGGCCCAGGATGCCCGCCCCCGCCAAAATAGACCCAAGCTTAATCCCCAGGATGTTGAGGACAAACCCAACCGCCACAATGCCCACAATCACAATGATGAAGGAGACGGTGATGGACATGATGGTTTGGATGCGCTTGGAGGACTGGCAGGACGACGAGTCCGAGGAACAATCCAAGAAGCGCTGCAGGGGCCGGGTTGCAAACTGGATCATGGCAATGATAAGCCCCGCCGTGATAATCACAGCCACGATGCGAATGGCGGAGTAGGTGCGCAGCTGGGGTTCAAAGAATTTCATTTGGTGTTGTGGTTTTGATGGTGGTTGGCTGCCATTGTTTGGCGGCGTATGTTGTGTGGCCTTGGGCGACCCCAAGGCTGGGAGTGATGGCACGGATGACATTTTTTTATCCTATAGTGCAGATTCGAATATAAGTTTGTTTCATTGAAATGATTCAAAGCATACCCCAATAAATCACAACGGAATTCATGGCTCACCAACCACCCGGGAAAATGCCAAGCACAAGGGAGGGAGTGACAAGTTCAACTGAGGAGGTGCCACCCGATTTGTTTTTCCAAATTTACGAGGTGGAACTTGGAAACGCAGAGGAACAAGTGTATGTGGATTTCTGCCCGTCGTACGTCTCCAAGAAAAATGGGGACCCTGGCAGGCGGCAAACCTTTTGGCAGCATTTTCAAAAGCTCTTGGAGGCCGCCCGCCTCTACGCCCACAACCCTGTTATTATTGAAGCATTGTCTGAACTCATGCTTGAACAAAAAGGCGATGAGCCCCAAATTCGCGAGGCACGCCTCCTTGACATTGCCACCAAGCCCGACGAATTACGCCGCCGTTTCCAACGCCACTACGACGACGGCGATCGCAACATTGTTGTGAATGAAAAGTGGGAACGCTTCCAGGAACGCTATGCGCAAGCCAGTGAAAGGTTTGCGAGCCATGACACGTACCACGACCACAATCCCTTTGCTGAAGACGGCGTCGCGGATGCTGAAGACGGAGTCGCGGATGCTGAAGACGGAGTCGCGGAGGATGACGCCTACTCGTACGCAAGTGAAGGCCTTTCCAGCCCACACTGCTCACAGTACCATTATGAAATGAAGCAACCTGTGCCTTGGAAACACCAGGCCAATGCTGGTGCGGGTGTGCCACCCCCGTATATTTTGGCACAAATGGAGCTTGCGCGCCAACGCCGAGCCCGACAGGCTCAAGCACCCGGTAAAAATGATACAGGCAATGGAAGTGATGAAGACGAAACCAAGACGGACACGCCACCTTTCGGTGCGGAGGGCGGACCCCTGCGTCGTCTTGAACCGTACGCGGCGACCCAAGTGATTACCCACCCTTACCAGACGGCCGCTGACGCCCCCTGGAACGACTTGAGAACCAGGCGTTCCTACCCGTTGAGTGAAGTGGAGGAATCACTTTGTCAAGAGGTGGCGGCCTTGGACCCACAAGACATTCTTGCATCCAACGACGCACAAGGTACTTCCAGTGATGAACAAGTTACTACTTCCAGTGATGAACAAGTGACAAAACGTGACGAGTAGTTTATTTCTCTTTTTAAAGGAGGGGATGGGCTTCAAGAGCAACCCCCAAGTCCTTGGGCGACCAATAAATTGACGTATTTTGTTGATACCATTTCACAGTGGCTTCAAGACCTTCTTTCCATCCAACCCTGGGGGTCCACCCGAGGGCAGCCAGCTTGGCACGATCCACCGGGTAGCGAAAGTCGTTGAAACAACGGTCGGCAACAAACACCACATTGTCCTTGACCCCCAAAATGGATCCAATGTCTTGGGCCACTTGGAGGGTGGAAATCTCTTCCTCTGTCCCAATGTTGTACGTTTCACCCACTTCACCCTTGGCCAGAACCGTCACAAACGCCGCTGCCGCGTCGGACACGTGGACGTAGTGGCGAGAATTGTCGCCCTTGCCATGAATCGTGCAGGGGTTGCCGCCAAGGGTTTGCAGGGTGAACTTGGGGATGACTTTTTCGGGGAATTGGCCTGGACCGTAGACATTGTTTCCACGTGTGACAATGATGGGCATCTTGTACGACTGGCGGTAGCCCGACACAATCATTTCCGCAGCTGCCTTGGACGCCGAGTACGGATTGGTGGGTTTCAGCATGGCGGACTCGCCCCATGCCGGGTCGTCGGCAGACGCTGTCCCGTAGACTTCGTCGGTGGACACGTGCACAAACCGCCGAATGCCGCCGTAGGCGCGGCAGGCCTCAAGCAGGACGTGGGTCCCCAGCACATTGTTTTGGGTAAAGGACAAGGAGTTGCCAAAGGAATTGTCCACATGGGATTGGGCGGCAAAGTGCATGACGGTGTCAATGGCCCTGGAGGTTAACAGGTACCTCAAAAAAGACGTGTCCAAAATGTCGCCTTGCACAAAGGTGTACCGGTCAGCGTAGGCAGAAACCAGGTGCTTGGACCAGGCTTCATTGGCACAATAGTCGAGCTTGTCAATGTTGACAAGGGTTGCCTTGGGAAATGTTTTCAAGAGGGCAGGCACCACGTGGGCGCCAATGAAACCACACCCGCCAGTGAGCAAAATGACTTGGGGTTCATAGGGTTCAGCCATGTTTGGGGTTTAGTTTTCACGGTGTAAAAGACATTTCTTAGATTTAACGAATATGTGCTTAACCTTCTATTAGTCAATCCTACCATTTTTCTTGACCCGCCAACACCCAAGTCTCACGGGATGGCGTTGAAAATGACTTTTTGATTCGCGTTAAAATTGTTATTGGCGGTATCATGGACCCAAGTAAAAAAAAATGTCTTCTCGTGCAAAATCGTCAAGCACAAAAAAGGCGGCTGAACCCAAGGTGGTGAGGGACGACGATGACGTGTCCGACGCCGGGTCCCACATGGAAGACAGTGATTACGAGCGTGACGGGTTTGTGGTGGACGACGAGGAGTGCACGTCCTCAGGTGATGAGGAGGAGTACGGTGAGGATGACGAAGACGCGTTCATCAAGGAAAACACGGATAAGATTGTGGAGGGGGGGCATGAAGTGGGAGGGCGTGTCCTGCGCACCCGCCGCAAGCCCAAGACGTTGCAAGAGATTTATGATGAGTTGTGTCGTGACGTTGAGGACCACGAAGCCGAACTGGCGGAGATTGTGGACGAGTTGGACGCCTACAAGGGGCGCCGGAGTTTGTCGGCCCAGGAGCGGCGGGACAAGGCTGAACTGCAAAAGGACAAGGCCTTTGTTGAAGAACGGCTTTCCCTCCTCAGGCAAAAAGTGGAGGACATGGAGGAGGACCACAAGACTTACCACGGCGACATTGAAGGCTGGGAAGCTGAGCGTGGCAGGTTGGAGAAGCGCCTGGATGAGCTCGAGAACGACATGGCCGAAGCTGAACGGGCAGGCGACGACAAGGCTTACACCAAGGCAGGCAAGGAACACAAAAAGTTGAGCACAAAACTCACCAAGGTGGAGAACCAAATTGCCGAGTACCACGAGGAGCAGGCGGTTGCCAAGGGCGAGGACGGTGACGACTCGGATGTTGACATGTCAGACTCGGAGGACTCGTATGAGTCAGAGCCGTCGGACGAGTCGGATGATGACGATTCCTACGACGACGACTCGGACTATGATGATGAAGACTAAAAAATGAATGAATCCTCTTTTTTTTTAAAATCATGGCTGTGCTGGTCAATTTTCTATGAAAATCAACCAAATCATCTAGATCTGCAAAGCACATCTGACCAAATCATCCAGATGAATGGTTGGATCTGCAAAGCACATCTGACCAAATCATCCAGATGAATGGTTGGATCTGCAAAGCACATCTGACCAAATCATCCAGAT
>Ga0180434_10009269_pt1 | contig 10717 bp, 9 predicted proteins | sample SS_ome_7_FD_132453 | JGI IMG/M metagenome (GOLD analysis project Ga0180434, IMG submission 132453) | Hypersaline lake sediment archaeal communities from the Salton Sea, California, USA - SS_1_D_2 metaG | ecosystem: Environmental > Aquatic > Non-marine Saline and Alkaline > Hypersaline > Sediment... | reverse complement strand
TGACAGAGTACTAGAATCAGGAGGCTTGTATGATCGCCGAGCTTGCTGCCCGCGTGCGCGAGAACATCCAGAAAGTCATCGTCGGTAAGGCCCAGGTGATTGACCTGGCGCTGGTCGCCATCCTCTGCGAGGGGCACATTCTGATTGAGGACGTGCCCGGCATCGGCAAGACCACTCTGGCCCGGTCCATCGCCGCCACTTTGGGTTGCACCTTCCGCCGCATCCAGTTCACCCCGGATCTCCTGCCCTCCGACGTCACCGGCATCAACTACTTCAACCAGAAGATCCAGGAGTTCAAGTTCCGCCCCGGCCCCGTCATGTCCCAGGTCGTGCTGGCCGACGAGATCAACCGCGCGACGCCGCGCACCCAGTCGGCGCTCCTCGAGGCCATGCAGGAACGGCAGATCACGGTCGATGGCGAGACGTATCCCCTGCCGCGCCCGTTCCTCGTCCTCGCTACCCAGAATCCGATCGAGCTCGAGGGCACCTTCCCCCTGCCGGAGGCCCAGGTGGACCGCTTCCTGATCAAGCTCCCCATCGGCTACCCGACCGAGGAGGAGGAGCACGCCATGCTGCTGCGCTTCGAGCGCGACGATCCGCTGGAGGATTTGTCGCCCGTGATCGCGCCCGATGACCTGGTGGAGATGCAGCACCAGGTGCGCCAGGTGCGGGTCGAGCAGTCTGTGCGCGGCTACGTGGTGGACATCGTCCGGGCCACCCGGGGTCACTCCGACATCCAGCTAGGCGTCAGCCCGCGGGGCACGCTCGCGCTGTACAATTGCGCCCGCGCGCTGGCCGCGATCCGGGGGCGTGACTACGTCCTGCCCGACGACGTCAAATTGCTGGCTCCCTACGTCCTCACGCACCGCGTGCTCATCAGCCCGGCCACCCGGTTGCGGGGGCGTCGGCTGGCCGACGTGCTGATGGACGTGGTCGACACGGTGGCCGTGCCGGTGGAGAAGTTGTAAAGTTGTAGTCAAGTATGAGATCCTCAGCCGACAAGACTCAACGCCAGACGGACAGGCGTCGCTCGCAGTTCAGCCCGGTCTGGTTCGAGATGACGGTCTTGCTCATCGTCTTCGGCCTGATCGTCCGGCAGCGTGCGCTCTTCGCGCTGGCGGCCTGCCTGCTGACCGTCATCCCGATTGCCTGGTGGTGGAAGCGCGCGTCGCTGCGTCGCCTCGAGTATGAGCGGCGCTTCGACAAGCGGTGCGCCTTCCCCGGCGAGAAGATCGAGGTGACCGTCCGCATCACCAACCGGAAGCTCCTACCCCTGAGTTGGCTGGAAGTCCGTGACCAGGTGCCCACGGCCCTGCCGCTCGTTCAGGGTGTGCTCACGCCCACCCATGCGCCCGAGATTGGCACGCTCGACAACGCTCTCTCCCTCCGCTGGTACGAGCGCGTCGGCCGGTGCTACGAACTGGGGTGCACCGCCCGGGGCATCTACAGCCTGGGGCCGGTCCATCTGAAGTCAGGCGACGTATTTACCTTGTTTGAGGAGGCCGAGACACGTAAGCACAGCGACCAGGTGATCGTCTACCCGCGCATCTGGCCGCTGGAGGATCTGGGGCTGCCGTCCAAGGAGCCGTTCGGCGAGCGGAAGGCTCACCGGCGCCTGCTGGCGGATCCCTTGCGCACAATTGGCATCCGCGACTACCATGCGGAGGACAGCCTGCGCCACGTTCACTGGAAGGCCACGGCCCACCGGGGGGAGTTACAGGTGCGGGTCTTCGAACCGGCCGCCACGCTCAACCTGGTCATCCTGCTCAACGTCTCCACCTTTGAGCACAATTGGCAGGGCGTCCTCCCCGAGCTGTTCGAGCGAACCGTCAGCGTGGCCGGCTCCATCGCCACCTGGGCCGTGGGTCAGAAGTACAAGGTGGGCCTGGTCGCCAACGGCTGTATGCCTCTCTCCGATCAGCCCATCCGTGTGCCGCCGGGGCGCTCACCGGGCCAGTTGGCCGCCGTGCTGGAGGCGCTGGCCTACGTCACCAGCTTCGCCATCACGTCTATCCACGAGCTGCTCCGCTGGGAGAGCCCGCGACTGCCCTGGGGGAGCACGTTGGTCGTGGTTACCGCCGTGGTCACGGATCAACTGACGGCCGCCATTCTGCGCCTGCGGGACGCCGGGCGGCGGATGGCCCTGGTCTCGTTGGCCGAGGATCCGCCGCCCCACCTGGACGGCGTCGCCACGTTTCACCTGCCTGCCTCGGCCCCGGCCTTCCAACGTCGCGGCCACGGGACGGACGACGCGACCTCGGCGCTGCGGGCCGCCGGGCTGCTGGCGTGGGAGGCGCCGGGTGGATAGGTTCCGCGATCACGCCCGCCGCGAGCTGATTTTCCTCGCCCTGGGGATGATGGACGTGTGCGTCATCACGCCGCTCCTGGCCGCGCTTCTCTCCCCGATCGTTCCGATTCAGTTGCCGCCTGCCGCGATTGGTCTCCTGGCGATCGTGCTGGGGGTGAATTACCTGGCTCGCGTCTCCCTACGGCTGCCCCTTCGTCCCGCGCTTCGCTCCGGCCTGCTCGTGCTCGGAATCCTGGCGAGTGGGCTGTTGGCCGTCCATCGCCTGCTCCACGTCGAAACGGCGCTGGTTGATCCCGCCTGGCTGATCGGCATCTTCAGTCGATCCGGCTCGGGGAACCTGTCTCAGAGCCTGATCGTGTTCCTGTCTGCGCTCTTCCTGTGGTGGCGGGGGGTGGTGCTCACTCAGCGCCGGCTGGATAGTGAAAGCGTCGCCTTTCGATTCCGGCTGGGCCTCCTGATGCTGGCTGTCACCACGGCCATTGGCGGGGCCGTGCTGGCCTGGCCCTTCCACCACCTCGTGTTCGTCTTCTTCTTCGCCAGTTTGCTGGGGATCGCGCTGGCGCGGGCCGAGGAGGTAGGACAACAATACGGGGGCAGCCGGTCGCCGTTCGGCCTCGGTTGGCTGGGCGTGCTCGTGATCGCCAGCCTGGTCGTGCTCCTGCTGGCCGGCGGCGTGGCTGCTTTGATGACCGGCGATAACCTCAGTCTGGTGATCAAGCCGGCGTTGGAGGTACTGCGCCTCCTCCTCATCGCCGTGGTGTTTGTGTTTGGCTGGATCGCCCAGCTCATAATCGTGCCCATGCTAGAGCTTTTCCAGAGGCAAAGGCTCGGAGGCCCCCTGCAGGAGATGCTGCGCCGTCTCGCGCCGTCCGAGCGGCCGGAGATGGGCGTGCCGCCTCAGGGGGCACCCTTCACGCCCGAGCAGTTGGCGCTGATCAGGACGGTCGGCATCGTCCTGGGCGTGCTGTTCCTGCTGCTGATGGTGGCGCTCTCGCTCCGCCGTCTGCGGCTGCGGGCTGGGATGCGGCGGAACGAGGAGCGTGAGTCAGTGTGGCAGGGGGCGAACCTGCGCCAGGGTCTGGGCGACCTGCTGCGGCGCGGGCGCGACCGGGTGGATGAAGCGGCCGCCGCGTTGGGCCAGTCCGCGCTGGGCCGTTTCTTCGCTGCCCTGACCATCCGCCGTATCTACGCTCACATGGGCGCGCTGGCGGAGGCGCGGGGCTATCCCCGCGCCTCCTACGAGACTCCCTACGAGTACCTTCCCACGCTGGAGCAGGCCTTCCCCGGAGAGATCAAGGAAGTCGCCTGGATCACCGAGGCCTACATAGCCGTGCACTACGGCGAGCTGCCCGAGCGCCCAGAGCACCTGGCCAAGGTCCGGGCTGCGTGGGCGGCTATCCGAGGCCGTGAGGCATGAGATAACCGCTCCCCCTCTCCCTGCGAGGGAGCGGGGGAAACCTCCGCTCCACTACTCGCTTGCACAATGCACCGTTTGTGATATAGTGTATTTGCCGTTGGTAGTGGGCATGCGTTTGTACCGATAGGGGCGGGCCAGGCAACGATAAGGAGGTAGAACGGTCCATGTCAAAGTCACGCAGTGAGCTCATCATTGATCGACTGCGAGACCTGCAGGCTGGCACGCCCGACGTCGAGGCTTCGGCCATTGTCAGTGTAGATGGGCTGATCATCGCCTCTGCCCTCCCGGCAAACGTGGAGGAAGACCGGGTCTCGGCCATGTCGGCCGCCATGCTGTCGCTGGGCGAACGCATCGCGGGCGAGCTGGGGCGCGGTCTGCTGAACCAGGTGTACATCCGGGGGAATCAGGGGTACGTCCTTCTGACGGCCGTAGGCCAGGAGGCAGTGCTCACGGTGCTGGCCCGCGAGCAGGCAAAGCTGGGTCTCATCTTCTTGGATATGCGGCGGACGGCCGACGATCTGTCGGGTCTCCTGTAGGCTCTTTTCGAACGTGTGGACGGAGTAGATCGGAGCGACGTTGAGCGCTCAACCGGTGATACAAATCTGTTGTTTCCTTGTGTGGGGAGAGTCGCCCCTCAAGCGACCCTCCCCACTTCTCTTTGGGGGCAGGCTCTTTGGGATTTCGCGTGGCGCTCAAAGCGGGTGTGTCACCCGCGTCCCATATCTGGGAATGGGAGTAAACTCGACCCAGACACGGGGGTGGCACACCCCCTCTGAGCTATGTAACCACGCGAGCTGCTAGAGACCCGTGTTTCTAAAGGGAAACGAAGCGGCGAAGTCTTCGACCAAGCGGTTGAAAGCAAAATCGAGGTGGGTATGCGGAAGTATATTTTCTGTACCGGTGGGGTGATCAGCAGTGTGGGCAAGGGAGTCGCGGCCGCCTCTCTGGGCCGCGTGCTCAAGGCCCGTGGCGTGCGCGTGTCCATCCAGAAGCTCGACCCCTACATCAACGTCGACCCGGGGACCATGTCGCCCTATCAGCACGGTGAGGTCTTCGTCACCGACGATGGCGCGGAGACCGACCTCGATCTGGGGCATTACGAGCGGTTCATCGACGAGAACCTGACGAAGGCCAGCAACGTCACGACCGGCCAGGTCTACGCGGAGATCATCGCCCGGGAACGACGCGGCGATTTTCTGGGGGGCACCATCCAGGTGATTCCCCACATCACCAACGAGATCAAGCGCCGCATCGCTATGGTCGGCGGGCGGAACGGGGCCGAGGTCGTGCTCGTCGAGGTCGGGGGCACGGTCGGCGATATCGAGGGGCAGCCCTTCCTGGAGGCGCTGCGCCAGATGCGCTGGGACGTCGGCCCGCGGAATACGCTCTACCTTCACGTCACGTTTCTGCCTCACATCGGCGCCACCGATGAGCTGAAGACGAAACCCACCCAGCACAGCGTGCGTGAGCTGCGCTCCATCGGTATCCAGCCCGACGTCATCATCGCCCGCTCCGACTATGCCGTTGACGACACGCTGTGTGATAAAATTGCCCTCTTCTGCGACGTCGAGCGGCGCGCTGTGGTCCCGCTGGTGACGACGCCGGTCTTGTACGAGATACCGTTGGTCCTGGAGGACGCTGGGCTGGGAGATTTCGTCGTCGAGAAACTGGGGCTCGACGTGGGAGCCCCCGACCTCGGAGAGTGGCGCGAACTCGTGGACCGCATTCGCGCGCCCAAACTATCGGTGCCAATTGCCATCGTGGGCAAATACGTTGAGCTCCACGACGCTTACATCAGCGTGCGGGAGTCGCTGTATCACGCGGCCCTGGCCCACGGATATGACGTCGACGTGCGCTACGTCAGTTCCGAAGTGCTTGAGCGCGGTCGGGGCTGGAATGAACTCGAGGATGTGGCGGGCGTTGTTGTCCCCGGGGGCTTCGGTGAACGCGGCGTTGAGGGCAAAGTCGCCACGGCGCGCTGGGCGCGGGAGCATGGGGTGCCTTATCTGGGGCTATGTCTGGGCCTGCAGGTGATGATCATCGAACTGGCCCGACACGCGCTGGGCAGCGATGAGCCGAACAGCGTCGAGTTGGATCCCCGCACCAGGTATCCGGTGATCGACCTGATGCCCGAACAGCGAACGATCGAGGATATGGGCGGCACCATGCGGCTGGGTCTGTATCCCTGCCGCCTGGCACCCGGGAGCAAAGCCGCCACGGCCTACGGCGTGTCGGAGGTCCGGGAGCGACATCGCCATCGTTTCGAGGTGAACAACGCCTTCCGAGATCTGCTCGCACGGGCGGGGCTCGTGTTCAGCGGTCTCTCACCCGACGGGCGGCTGGTCGAGATCGTCGAGCTGGCCGATCATGCCTTCATGGTGGGTACCCAGTTTCATCCCGAGTTCAAATCCCGCCCGACGCGGCCGCACCCCCTTTTCAAGGCCTTCATCGCCGCGTCGATCGACAGACAACTGGGAAATCCCCGCAGGTAGGGCAGGTTTCCATCTCTGCCGCCAGATCGCTTGCCAGATCTGTGCCTTTGTGTTATGATTACGGTCGTTACGCGCCCGCAGACGGGCTTTCCGCCCCCGGCATTGGGCCTGGGGGCAATCCCGTGGAAAGGAGGTGTTCCGTCCAGTGCGCAATTACGAGTTAATGTATATTGTTCACCCAGAGCTGAAAGACGATGACCTGACCGCTGTCAAAGAGCGGGTCACAGGCCTAATCGAGCGCAGCGGCGGTAAGGTCGTGAAAACCGAGCCCTGGGGATTGCGTCGACTGGCCTATCCCATTCGAGATCAGTGGGAAGGCCAGTATGTGTTGCTGCACCTTGAGCTCGAACCCCAGGGTGTAGCGGAGATCGAGCGCGACCTGAGGCTCGTCGAGCCAGTTATGCGTCACCTGATTGTCCGGGCTGAGTGAGGGAGATCGGTCAACTGAATTGGTCACCGGGTGTGGGTTGCAGGGAGTGAAAGCGCTATGGTGATGGGGCTCAACAAGGTCATGGTGATTGGGAACGTAGGACGCGACCCGGAGATGCGCTACACTCCCAGTGGGAAGCCTGTGACGTCGTTCAGTGTGGCTACCACCCGTAGTTGGACCAACTCGGATGGCGAGCGTCGCGAAGAGACCGAGTGGTTCAACGTGGTGGCGTGGGGCAATCTGGCCGAGATTTGCAAGCAGCATCTTCGCAAGGGACACCAAGTGTACGTAGAGGGGCGCTTGCAGACGCGTAGTTGGGAAGATCACGAGGGGAAGAAATGCTTCCGCACCGAGTTGGTGGCGAATGAGATGATTCTGCTCGAAGGCCGTCGCGACGCGATAGAGGCTGCGGAATCCACTGGCGAGAGCGAGACCGAATTCCCCTTTTGAGCAGTCAAATTCCGAGAAAGGGAATGCCGAGCAGCATTATTCTCGGAGCACTTAGGATATTGGGAGGCTGGTCACTGGCTGGCCAATCTTCCAGCAATGGAGGTTGATTCGTTGGCAGATCGGAACAGATCAAGTAGAGACTCGCGGTCGGGCGGGAGGAGCAGGCGCTCTGGCGGCAGGCGCAGCGGTGGGGGTGGTCGGTGGTACAGCAGGCGACGCAAGACCTGTCGCTTCTGCGAACAGAAGGTGAAACATATCGATTACAAGCAGATCGACATATTAAGCAACTACCTGACCGACCGGGGAAAGATTCGCCCTCGGCGGCAGACAGGAACCTGCGCCAAGCATCAGCGCCAGCTCTCTGTGGCCATCAAGCGTGCCCGCCACCTGGCATTGTTGCCGTTTGTCATAGGGTCCGAGCGGTAGTCGCCAGTGTGTGGCCATTGGCTGCAAGGCGGCCCTCAGTATGTAGGGCGGGCTTCGTACGTGCCTTCTGTCGACGAGGGGCCTTGCCGTTTTGGTCAACGCTAGCGACTGTGTGAGAGAATACAATGCCTAAAAGGGCTAAGAAACGAGCGCCCCAAGAACTGACACGCAAGCAGCGTTCCCGCCTGGAGAAAGAAAGGCGCATGGAGAGGCTGCTCATCATCGGCGTGATTGCTGTCACTGTCCTGGTCGTCGGTGTGCTGGTCTATGGTTTTGTTGTCGAAAAAGTCGTCAAGGCCCGTGAAGCGGTCGCCGTCGTCGGTGACGATTCGATCACGACGGCCGAGTTTCAGGCTCGCGTGCGTTTCTCGCGCATGCAGATGCAGAGCGAGCTCCAGTTCTGGCGTCGGCAGCAGCTATCCCTTGATCCAACGGACGCTGAATCACAGACCTATCTGGAGTATATCCAGGGGAATATCCGTGAGTTGGAGGGCCAGCTTTCGCCGGTGAATGCCCTGAGCATTGGGGAACAAGCCCTCGATCAGTTGATCCAGGAGGAACTGGTGCGCCAGGAGGCACAGCGCCGTGGCATCTCCGTCGCCCCGGAGGATCTGCAGCGGGAGATCGAGCAATTCTTCGGGTACGATCGGAATCCACCCGCCCCGACGCCGGAGTTGGCCGATACGGCTGTCTTGACTTCAACGCAAGCGGTCACCCCTGCACTCGAGTCCACAGCGCTGCCGACTCCCACCCCGATGACCGAGGAGGCCTTTCGGCAAGCGTACAACTCGTATGTGACCGGGTCTTTGAAGCCAGTTGGTATCACGGAGAAGCAGTATCGTTCCTGGGTCGAGGCAGCTCTGCTGACGGAGCAGGTGCAGGAGCAGATACAGGCGGAGGTTCCCGACACAGCCGATCAAGTCAAGCTGGGTTACCTGGTCGTCGATGACGAGGAGCGGGCAAATGACCTGGCTGACCGGCTAGACGCGGGCGAGGACTTCCAGGCCCTGGTGGACGAGTTGCAGGAGGACGAGCAGGGCACTGGCTACGGGACCGAGTTGGATTGGCTGCCCAGGGGCCTCCTGGAAAGTCGCTTGGATGCAGAGCTGGCTGACCTGGCATTCGACCTGGAGGTTGGCCAGCGCAGTGAGCCGCTTCCCGACCAGGATGGCGCGCTGTATAGCATCATCCAGGTAACCGGCCGCGAGGTGCGCGAGCTGGATCAGTTCCAGCGCGAGTCACTGGGCCAGGAAGTGTTCCAGGAGTGGCTGGACGCCCAGCAGGTGTTGGTGGAGCGCAAGACATATCAGGATCGCGTGCCGACTGACCCGTAGGGTGCTGTTCGCGTGAGACACAGCCCGGCTTCGACGAGAAGCCGGGTTTTTGTTTCACCCTGTATATCGGTGGGCCTCGATCACGTTGGGCAGCCGCTCGATCTTGGCCAGCACACGGCTGAGCTGGGCGATGGTGGCGATCCAGAGGGTGATGTAGATGGTGGCGATATTCTTGCTCACGTCCTGTCTGAGCGCTGCGATGTTGATGTCTTCCGCGCCGATGATGCTCGAGATCTCGCTGAGCAGCCTGGCGCGATCGTAGGCGGTGATGAGGATTGTGGCCGGAACCGTCTGTACGCGGGTGCCCCAATCGACCTCGATCAGCCGGTCGGTGTCCCTCAGGCGCAGGATGTTGGGGCAGTCGCGGCGGTGGATGGTGACCCCGCGCCCGCGGGTGACGTAGCCGATGATGTCGTCGCCCGGCAGTGGATGGCAGCAGCCAGCCAGCCGGGTCAAAAGCCCCCCCGTGCCCTGCACCTGGATGCCCTCGACCGTCGACACCTGGGGCGGGGGCGTGCGTGGGATCTCCTCATCCTCACGCGGACGTGTCGCGGCGATCTTGCCCGCGATCTGCTGGCTGTGGATGTCTCCGGATCCGATGGCGGCGTAGAAGTCTTCCAGCTTGTCGTAGTTGAAAAGCTCGGCGACCGTCTCGTGGCCAATCTGTTCCATCCCCAGCCGCTTCAACTCGCGCTCGAAGGTAACCCGTCCCTGTGCGATGTTCTGCTGCCGGTCCTGGCGCCGGAACCACTGGCGGATCTTGCTGCGCGCGCGGCTGGTCTTGATCAGGCCCAACGCCGGGTTGAGCCAGTCACGACTGGGCCCGCCGCGGCGGGCGGTCAGGATCTCGACCTGATCGCCGTTTTGGAGCTGGTAGTCCAGGCTGACGAGTTTGCCGTTGACCCGTGCCCCGCGGCATTGGTGACCGATCTCGGTGTGGACGTAGTAGGCGAAATCGATGGGAGTAGCGCCGACGGGCAGGTCAATCAGCTTGCCTTTGGGGGTGAAGGTATAGACCCGATCCTGGAATATGTCGGTCTTCATCGCGTCCACGAATTCACTGGCGTTGGTCACTTCTTTGCGCCATTCCAGGAGCGAGCGCAGCCAGGCGATCTTGGCCTCGAAGGCCTGGTCTCGTTTGCTGTTTTCCTTGTAGCGCCAGTGGGCGGCGATGCCGTATTCGGCTGTGCGGTGCATCTCCCACGTCCGGATCTGCACCTCTAACGTGTTGCCATCGTCGCTGACCACCGCGGTGTGGAGGCTCTGGTACATGTTATCTTTCGGTGTGGCGATGTAATCGTCGAACTCACCGGGGATGGGTTTCCACAGCCCGTGTGCGATTCCCAGGACACCGTAGCAATCGGGGACGGTCTGGGTGATCACGCGGATGCCGCGGACGTCGTAGACCCGTTCGAAGGGGACTCCCTTGCGCTCCATCTTCGTGTAGATGCTGTAGATGTGCTTCGGGCGACCGGTGATCTCCGCTTCGATGCCTGCTTCGGTGAGTTTTTGTTGAAGGACTTCAATGTGTCGCTGGATGCTGCTCTCGCGCTCAGGGCGGCGTTCCTTGATCAGGGACGCGATTTCGATGTACGTGGCGGGGTCCAGGTAGCGCAGGCTCAGGTCTTCCAGTTCCCATTTCCACTGCCAGACGCCCAGTCGGTTGGCCAGCGGGGCAAAAATCTCCAGCGTCTCGCGGGCAAACGCCTTTCGGCGTTCTGGCGTGAGCGGGTCCAGGGTGCGCATATTATGCAGACGATCGGCCAGCTTGATGATCACGACCCGGATGTCCTCTGCCATGGCGATAAACATCTTGCGCAGGCTTTCGGATTCCTGCTCGTCGCGTGATCGCTGGCTCTG
>Ga0180434_10009267_pt1 | contig 10718 bp, 12 predicted proteins | sample SS_ome_7_FD_132453 | JGI IMG/M metagenome (GOLD analysis project Ga0180434, IMG submission 132453) | Hypersaline lake sediment archaeal communities from the Salton Sea, California, USA - SS_1_D_2 metaG | ecosystem: Environmental > Aquatic > Non-marine Saline and Alkaline > Hypersaline >... | reverse complement strand
GCCAGCTTGAAGATGGAGTTTCCCAGCCATAAGCGCGGCGAGGCGTTGGAACTGCTCAAGTCCTTGCGGGAGCCGACGAGGGACGAGCCCGGCTGCGTCGACTGTAACGTGTACCAGGACCTGCACGACGAGAACCTGATCGTCCTCGAGGAGGCCTGGGAAAGCCGGACGGATCTGGATCGACACATCCGTTCGCATCGGTACAGGCATATTCTCGCCCTCATGGAAACGGCGAGCAAGCCCCCGGAGATGCGGTTCCATACGATCTCTCACACGGCTGGAATGGAAGTCGTGAAAGCCGCGAGGCAGAGATAAGAGGTTATCCCAACCACCCACTTAGAAGGAGAAGGATATGCCAACCATCGACGATTTCATTCGACCCAAGGAGTGGACCTCGGACCTGGTGTTGCAAACCGGACAAGCCGTGAGGAAATGGGCGGAAGAGCGGTACCGTCCTATTCTCGAGCAGGTGGATGAAGACTGGAAAGAGCACAAACTCATCGAGCCGCTGCTCAAAGAGGTCCTCGTCGACCTCGGCCTGAACGCCTCTTTCTTCCCCGCCGAAGTAGGGGGAAGCGATATGCCTCAAGACCAGCTCATGGCCCTGTCGGCTGTTGTCATCGAGGAGTTGTCCAGGGTGGATTCAGGCTTTGCCACAGCCTGCATATGTTCCACCTGGGGACTTATGCCCATTCTGCTCAAGCCGCACCAGAACATGGAACTCCTCAGGGAATTCGGGCCGAAGTTCTGCGGCAAGGAACTGTACGTGGGTTGCCACGCGATTACAGAGCCGGCCAGTGGGGCTGATGTGGAGAACCTGGGTGTGATGAAGGGCAAGACCATCCAGACAACCGCGACCCTCGACGGGGATGAGTGGGTGATCAACGGGCACAAGCTCTGGCCGAGCAATTCAGGGAAGGTGGGAGATCTCTATTCGGTTGTCTGCACCACGAAAAAGGGGAGCACGGACTTGAATGACTTTGCCCTCATCCTGGTGCCGGCCGATACGGAAGGGGTTTCCGTGGGGAGTCCGTACCAGAAGGCCGGCATGTCGGCCGATATCAACACCGATATCTGGTTCGACAACGTGAGGGTGCCGAAGAGATACCGCATGCACGGCCCGGGAGATGATGTGAAGTACTGGAGACTGACCGTGAGCATGGGGCAGATTGGAGCGGCAGCCTTTGCCGTGGGGATCATGAAGGGCGTCTACGAGATCATCAAGAAGTGGACGACAGAGAGGGTCATTGCCGGCAAGCCGCTCAAGGAACACAGCATATGCGCAGACATGCTCTCCGAGGTCGCCATCCTGATCGAGTCCACGTCCGCGTGGATGTGGACGTACACAAGGGAATGGGATCACCCCGAGATCTATGGGAAGGAACCCTGGGACGAGGACTTCACCCTCAAGACGAGAGGCCTGGCGGTATATGCCGGGATCGCCGTGGAACAGGCTTGCAGCAGGGCTATGGACTTCATGAGCTCCTATGGCTACGCCCGCGAGTTTGGAATCGAGAAACACTGGAGGGACTGCAAGATCCTCGGACTGTGGATGGGAGGAAGGGCGCTGAAGACCCTGGAAAACGCCCGGTACTGGTATGATCTCGAAACCCTCTGATCAGGAAAGGAGCGAGAAAATAGAATGGATCTGAAAAATGCGTGGGTTCTTGTTACGGGAGCGAGCAGAGGAATCGGTGTGACCATTGCGGAGGAGTTCGCGAAAAGGAAGGCGAAACTCGTTCTGGTTGCGAGATCGATGGACGGGTTGAAGAAGACCTGCGAGCTGGTGGAAAAGTCGGGAGGGGAGGCCCATCCCATAGCCTTTGACCTCGGGAACATCTCGAAGATAGAAGACCTGGTTGGTGAGATACGGCAGGTAGCGCCTCACATCGATGTGCTCGTCAACAATGCGGGCCTGGAGAAGTACTATTTCTATGCGAAATACAGCACCGAAGACATCACATCGGTCCTGTCCGTCAACTTGCTGGCCCCCATGGAATTGACAAGGCTGCTGCTTCCGGACATGCTCGAGAGAAGAAAGGGCCACATCATCAATATCAGCTCGCTCGGGGGCCAGATCGGAGAGATCTACAACAGCCTCTACATGACCTCAAAGGGCGGGCTGGACTTGTGGACCGACACTCTGCGCAAGGAGCTGTACCAGACCGGCGTCAAGATCTCCGCGATTGCCCCTGGGGGAATCACCGACACCGGAATGATCCACAACATCGGTGTGCCTTATCCTGCTCTCCTGGGGTCGTGCACCTCCGAGGATGTCGCCAAGGCGGTCATCAAATGTACTTCGAAATACAGGGCCCGGGTATTCGTGAACAGCATCCCGGTTATGCCTCTCATCGTGCTGAATGTGATATTCCCGCGTGCCCTTGATGCCCTTTTCCGATGGATGGGGATAGCGAAAGGAAACAAGGAAAAAGTCCGCAGGCGAATGGAACGGGACAAAGTAGAGATAGAAGAAGGTCTCTTCTAGCCGGAAGAGGTGCGAACGGAAAGGCCATGACCATCAAGAAGATTGTTCCCGGTGAAAGCAGGGTGGGGTGGATCGGTACGGGCGTGATGGGGTCCAGCATGTGCGGGCACCTCATCGACAAGGGTTATTCCGCTACCGTCTACAACCGTACCCGGAACAAAGCCGAGCCGCTGATGGCCAAGGGGGCCGCCTGGGCCGGCAGCCCCAAGGAAGTGGCAGAGCAAAGCGACGTGGTCTTTACCATGGTCGGCTTCCCTCGGGATGTGCGCGAGGTGATCCTGGGTGAGAGCGGCGCGCTGGCAGGATCCGGGGAAGGGGACCTCCTTGTCGATATGAGTACGAGCGAGCCGTCGCTGGCGATCGAGATTGCGGAACAGGCGAGGGCCAAGGGCGTCTACAGCGTGGATGCACCGGTGTCCGGAGGCGACATCGGGGCGCGTGAAGCGCGACTGTCCATCATGATCGGCGGAGACAGGGAAGCGGTCGAGGCCCTTCAACCCTGCTGGGAGGCGATGGGCAAGACGATCGTTCACCAGGGCGGGCCCGGGGCCGGGCAGCACACGAAGATGGTCAATCAGACGCTCATCGCCACGAACATGATCGGCGTGTGTGAGGCCCTGCTGTATGCCCACAAGGCCGGGCTCGATCTGGATACGGTCATGGAGTCGGTCGCCTCAGGAGCAGCCGGCAGCTGGTCGCTCTCGAACCTGGGGCCACGGATCATCAACAACAACTTCGATCCCGGCTTCTTCGTCGAGCACTTCATCAAGGACATGGGCATCGCCCTGGACGAAGCCCGGCGCATGGGACTGGCGTTGCCGGGATTGGCCCTGGCCAGGCAACTGTACCTGGCTGTTCAGGCCCAGGGCCACGGGCGAGACGGCACGCACGCACTGCAGCTGGCGCTTGCTTCGCTGTCCGACGTGGACTGGAAGAACCGATAGGAGTATGGCTTGACACCTCTCCGCCATCCTGGGTAGTTTGCTGCTGTCCGAAGGAAGCCTCCCCTTTCTACACCGAACCACAAGCGTGAACACAAGGTCATGAAATTCTGGGGCAGATGGGGCGTCTACAGGTCGAAGAAGGCCAAGAAGGCGATCCCGGAGATTTCACGGGACGGCATCAAGAGCATCGCCGTGATCCGGCATGCCGCTCTCGGTGATATGGTTTTGAGCCGCAGCTTCCTCGTGGAGGCGCGAAAGGCGTTTCCCAACGCAAGCATCACGCTCTGTCTGGTCAGCCACTATACGCGGGGGGCTCCGGTAGATCTCGCGGACCGCGTACACATCGTGCACGGCAAGGACCAGCGGGACACTCCCATGATGAGCCAGTTGAGGAGAGTCAGGGAGCTCGGTTACCACGACCTGATGTTTGACCTGGCCTCGACGAACAGGTCCTTGTTCACCTGCCTGCTGAATCCGTCGATGATGAAGATCGGCTTTCCCTATCAAGCGTGGCAGGCCCGGCTCTTCTATGATGTTGCGGTCGGTCGAAGTGACCTGCATTTTGAGGTCTGTGACATGCTCAACATGCTCCACCTGTTCGGCGTCAAGACGGCCTATCCGCACCAATACGACATGCCAGGAGAGCCGCTTCGGAGAGACAGGCCCTATATGATCTACTTTGCCGGCGCGTCGAATCCGGCGAAGTGTTGGCCTGCGGACCATTTCAGCCGGCTGATCCTAATCATGGCAGCCGACTATCCCGGGCACGATCACCTGGTGCTCGAGGGGATCCGGGAAGAGGAGAAGGCGGACGCGATTTTCGAACCGCTTCAGGATGTGGGGAATGCGGGTGCCATCCAGGCGGATACGGTCGAGGACACGACGGCCTTGGTCAAGGGCGCCGATCTCGTCATTTCCAATGACACCGGCATCCGGCACATCGCCATTGTCTCGGAAATCCCGACCGTGGGTCTGTTCTTCAGCGACCCCTACCGCTACTGGCCGAGGTACGACATCCACGACATCGTCTTGCCCGAAGTGAAGGGCCCGCCGGAGGTGGAGACGGCCCATTCCGCCTGTGTCCGCATGCTTACAAAAATAGGCGTCCCCCGTGCCGGCTGAGGCGGCCCGTTCAGTACGGCTTGTAGGATTTCTCCTCCACGAAATCCGACCCGAGTTTCCGGTTGATGGCCTTCTTCACCTCGAAGCGCCTGTCATTGGTCTGATAGACGGCGCGGGCGAGCTGGATGAAGGCATCATCGAAGGCCTTTCGTGACTCCTTGTCACGGATGTCATCCTCGATGACCCAGAGCTTCTCGTTGATCGCCTTGAGCTCATCCACCTCCTCGCTCACGTCCTTCCTGGAGAAGGGCAGCTCTTCCAGCAGGCGATTCAGTCCGTTCAGCTCCCGCTCGATGTTTTTCCGTTTGGCCGCGTCCTCTATGCGGCTGCGCTTGATTTCGAGAATCGTCAGCTTGTCGAAGAACTCGCCGATCGAGATATCCACACGAACGTTCATGCCGCCACCCCATTCTACATTGGGTTCAGAGATTCAGGGTCGCCCTGGTTTCCTCCTTGCTGTCGCCCACCTTGTACGGAATGAAGGCGATCCATCCCAGGAAACACGCGAGCGCGCACACCAGCCAGATGACCCTCACCCCCATCGGGCCTTCGGGACTGAAACCGAAGAGCCCGAAAACCGAGACAAGGATCAGGGAGCAGGTCGCCCAGCCGGTCTTTCGCACCATACCATAGATTCCGTAATACATCGCCTCTCTACGGTGGCCGGATTTGAGCTCGTCGTAATCCGTCAGATCGGCAATGAGACCCAGAGCGACTGCGAGCACTCCGCCGATCAGGGCGGCTACGAAGCCGAAGACAAGGACGGCCTGGACGTCCACGGACAGCAGCGGGAGCTTCCCCACAAAGAAACTGAGCAGGAAGGCGACGATCATGGCGAGCATGGTGAACCGAAATACGCTTCGTTTCGGGAACTTGCTCAGCAGCCAGTACCAGAGCGGCATGGACAGGGCGATGATGAGAATGACCTTGCCCATGAGCATGGATGCGGCCGATTCGTCCCCCTTGAGGATCAGGGTCGTGAAATAGGGGACATTCATCAGCGTCAATTGATAGGTCAGTTGAACGAGCATGATGGTGATCGCAAAGGAAAGGACCTGCCTGTCGATGAACATCTGTTTCATCGTCCGCAAGAACTCCGGCAATCCCGGAGAAGACTCTGCCTCCAGGGGCTGCTGCCGTTCGTGGATGCCGAACAGCGTCAGTTCGCTGGCGACAAAGGCGAACGCGCCCAGGATGAGGGCCATCCTGAAGGCCCCCAGCTTCTCCAGCAGCGGCCCGGACAGCCCGCCGCCCACCAGCGCCCCGACCACACCGATGGCGACACCGATGGTGGCCACCTTGACGCGCCTCTTGTTCTCTTTGCGCATCTCAGGCAGGAAAGCGAACCATGGGATGAGGACCCCGGTGTAGGCCCAGTAGTAGAAGAACAGTACGACCACGAGGAACAGGGCGTTGAGGGCGCTGGTGCCCTGCACGGGCGGCAGCCAGATCAGTACGAAGGACATGAACAGGAAGGGAGCGGAGACAAAGATGTAGGGCTTGCGTCTTCCCCAGCGTGAGCGCGTATGGTCGCTCAGGTAGCCGACCAGGGGGTCTGTAACGGCATCCAGGACCCGGCCGCCGGCCAGGATGGCGCCCATGAGGGCCATGGGGATGTAGCGAACACGATCGAGGTTTTCCGGGGGGATGTAGAAGAACATCACCCAGGCGGCCAGGATCGTCTCGTAGACATTCAACGAAAACCCGGCCAGGTTGTAGACCACCGTTTCCCGGAACGACAGGGGCGCTTCTTCTATTCTTCCCATTCCGCCGCCTGGAAGTCATGGGTTGAACATTTCCTTGGAACTCAAAACGCTTCCTAATTGACAGCCGGCAGGTTGTCAAGCATCCTCTTATCAAAGAAGAGAGTCTGTGTAAGGAATGTGAAGCTTCGGAGGGAATCGGATGGCATTTGAACCTGCTTTCAATACTTCGCAGCCGACAGCGGACAGCGATCTGTGGTTCATCATTCATGAAGAGAAGCTGGCCGTAAGAAAGGACGGGGACGGCTGTTCCGTTCCCCGCTTCTCAGAGGTGAAACAGGTTCAGGGGTTGTTGGACAGTGCGCAATACTTTGGCTTGAAGGACGGAAGCCCCTGTTTTTTTTCGGGTTTGGCCGACCCGGGAATGCTCGCCGACGGAATCGAATTCAGGGGCATCTTCGAACTCCTGGGCTTGCTCGAGGATGAACTGCTCCTGGTGGCTGGCTGTGCCGCGCAGCTTGTCCGATGGGGTCGAAGCCACAAGTATTGCGGTCAGTGCGGCAGACCGACGGAAGACAAGACCGACGAGCGGGCAAAGACCTGCCCGGATTGCGGACTGAACTGCTATCCGCGGCTCTCTCCGGCGGTCATCGTGGCTGTTGTCAAGGACGGCAAGCTCCTGCTCGCGACTTCACCAAGGTTTCGGAGCAGTTTCTGGAGCGTTCTGGCGGGATTCGTGGAGCCCGGAGAGACCCTCGAGGAATGCGTGGTGCGTGAAGTCCACGAGGAGGTGGGAATCACGGTCAAGAACGTTCGATATTTCGACAGCCAGCCATGGCCCTTTCCCGATTCGCTGATGCTCGGGTTCACAGCGGAATATGCGGAGGGGGAGATCAAGACGGACGGAGACGAGATCGTGGACGCGGAATGGTTTGCAGCGGACCACCTCCCGAACATCCCCCCGAGAGTGAGCATCGCCAGGAGGCTGATCGACTGGTTCGTGGAGAACCACTCGAAGACGTCCTCCTGAAGACGGCCCGCGTCCCTGAAGTCCGGCCGCGGCATGGCTCAGTAGCGCCGCGGAAACGCCCTCCAGCTCTCCTCCTGCAACCGCCCTCCTCGGATCAGCATGATCTCCTCGAACTGGAACAGGGCGTCGCTCTGCTTCGGGTGCATGAAGACCCAGTCGAAAAAGGGGACGTTGTTTCATTCGTTAACTTCTTCGCTTTGAGTTCCGTCCGTAAGTTAACGAATGAAACAACGTCCCCTAAATGCACCCAATAGGACCATTGGCATGCCACTCAGCAGCCTTGTTCCGGGCACGGGCACGATGTCTATTCGGATTTGGGCAACAGCCCGTGTAGGTTTGACCCCAAGGCCTGACCCCAAGGGGTTTCACGCGCGTCAACGAAAGAAACAGTTGGGGTTGACATCTCACCTGGGTTGAATTACTATATTACCAAATGGTAAAATAGTAAATTATGTCCATGGATGATGCGAGGCGGCCATGACATTGCGTGAAAAGGAAAGAAAGAAATGTGAGCTTCAGGCCGAGGTCTTGAAGGCCCTTGCTCATCCCCTCCGGCTGGCTGTCGTGCAGTACCTGGCGAAAGAAGAGAAATGCGTGTGTGAGATCGTTGACTACGTGGGAACCAGCCAGTCGAACATCTCGAAACACCTGAGTGTCATGAAGAAAGCGGGCATCCTTTCCGACCGGAAGGAGGGGCTTTCCGTGTATTACCGGCTGAACATGCCTTGCGCCCTGAACTTCTTTCAATGTGTTCAGGAAATCATCGAAACGCAACATGCCGAGCGCTCGGCAGCGCTTCGGTAGTTCTTTGGGAGGAAAACGCCATGAAGATTGCCGTCCTTGGGCCCGGGTGCCCGAAGTGCAAGATGCTCTATGAGAACGCACAACAAGCGGTGGCCGAGGCGGGCGTGGAGGCGGAACTGGAAAAGGTCGAAGACATCCAGAAGATCAACGAGTACAACGTCTTCATGACACCGGCGCTGGTTCTGGATGGGACCGTCAAATCCACAGGGAAGGTTGCGTCCCCGGACCAGATCAAGAAGTGGATCGAGAAGGCATGAGCGAACGACGCAAACTCATCTACATCCTGCTCGCCTTCCTGGCAGCCTACTTTCTGCCCATCCAGTGGCCTCGCTTTCAGGGAGCCGTGTTCGAGGCCCTGGCCCTGGTCCGCTGGTATGCCAGGGAGCACGTCCTTCTTTGTCTGGTCCCTGCCTTCTTCATCGCGGGGGCCATCAGCGTGTTCGTGTCTCAGGGCTCGGTTCTCAAGTACTTCGGGGCAAGTGCGCCGAAGCCGGTGGCCTACGGGGTGGCCTCGGTGTCCGGCTCCATCCTGGCCGTCTGCTCCTGCACGGTGCTTCCACTTTTTTCAGGGATCTACACGCGTGGGGCGGGCCTGGGGCCTGCGATCGCCTTCCTCTACTCGGGGCCTGCCATCAACGTCCTGGCCATCATCCTTACGGCCCGCGTGCTGGGCCCGGAGATGGGAATTGCCCGTGCCGTGGGCGCCGTCCTGTTCAGCGTGATCATCGGGCTTCTCATGCATTTCATCTTCCTGAAGGAGGAGCTGTCCCGTGCGAATCGAGGGGAGGTCGCCATGGGTGAGGACGAAGATGTGGGGCGTCCTCTCTGGAAGGACGGCCTGTACTTCTTCTCCATGGTCGCGGCCCTGGTCTTCCTGAACTGGGGAGCCCCTCAGACGGAAAGTGGAATCTGGGCAGACATCTATCACGCAAAGTGGATCGTCTCCGCCTTCTTTCTCCTGGCTGTGGCCTATATGCTCATCCGCTGGTTCAAGAAGGACGAGCTTTCCGAGTGGGTGGAAGCCTCCTGGGGGTTTGCGAAACAGATCCTTCCTCTCCTTCTGGTCGGGGTGCTGGCAGCCGGCCTGCTCCTGGGAAGGCCGGGCCACGAAGGCCTGATTCCCTCCGAGTGGGTGAGCAGGCTGGTCGGGGGAAACTCCTTGTGGTCGAACCTGTTTGCCTCCGTCCTCGGGGCCTTCATGTATTTCGCGACCCTTACGGAAGTCCCGATTCTCGAGGGCTTGATGGGCGCGGGCATGGGAAAGGGGCCGGCCCTGGCCCTGCTCCTGGCGGGCCCGGCGCTGTCGTTGCCCAACATGCTGGTCATCAACCAGGTGATCGGCCCCCGGAAGACGATGGTTTTCTGCACCCTCGTGGTCATCATGGCAACCCTTACAGGTATTCTTTACGGGGGCCTCTTCTAAGAAATCCGTACTCTTCCAAGAAACAGCTTGCAGGAGGATTAGACCGATGCATATACATTTGACAAAACCACGCAATATACCTGGAAGCCGATTCATCGGTCTGTCGATTGTCTTGTGCTTCATCCTTGCCTCTCCGCTCCTTTCTTGGGCGGAGCCGGCAAAGGACGCAGTCGGTGAAAGCCGCGAAGCTTCGGAATCCCAGGTGTTTGTAACGTACTACTACACGAGCTACCGATGTCCCACATGCATGAAACTGGAGACCTACTCACGAAAGGCCGTCGAAGGGGGGTTTCCCGCCGAAGTCGAAGAGAAGAGAATCGTCTTCCGCACGCTCAATCTGGAAGAACCGGAGAACCGCCGCTACGTGGAAGAGTACAAGCTGGTCACCAAGTCCCTGATCGTCTCTCTGAACCGAAAGGGCGAGGAGGTCAAGTGGAAGAACCTGCCGGACATCTGGAAACTCGTGGGCAATCAGGAGAAGTTTGAGCAATACGTTCAACGAGAGACGAAGAGCTTCCTAGAGGAACGTTGAATGGCTTTTGTCCTCTCCGTTGCCTCCGCCTTCTGGCTGGGCGTTCTCACCTCCATCAGCCCCTGTCCGCTGGCCTCGAACGTGGCGGCCATCTCCTATCTCACCAAAGAGGTGGACCAGCCGCGCCGTGTTCTGATGTCGGGTATTCTCTACAGCCTGGGCAGGGTGATTACCTATGTGGCGTTGGGCGTGCTGATCGCGGGATCGCTCATGAGCATCCCCAAGGTCGCCTTCTTCCTCCAGACCCGCATGAACCAGATACTGGGGCCGGTGCTGCTCCTGGCCGGGGTGATCCTCCTGGGTTGGGTGCGGCCGGGATTTTCCGGGGTGAGCGCCTCGGAACGAACCGCCTCACGGCTCAAGGCCCTGGGGTACGCCGGCGCCCTGATGCTGGGCTTGCTCTTTGCCCTGTCCTTTTGCCCTGTTTCGGCAGGACTCTTCTTTGGGAGCCTTATCCCCCTCGCGCTGAAACAGGGCGCTCCCGTCGCGCTCCCCGTCGCCTACGGCCTGGGCACCGGATTGCCCGTGCTGGGGTTCGCCCTTGCGATCGCCTTCGGCATCCAGGGAGTGAGCCGAGCCTTCGAAAAGACCTCACGACTCGCCTCCCGGCTGGCGAAACTCACCGGCTGGGTCTTCCTTCTGGTGGGCATGTATTATCTCTTGATCCACCTT
>Ga0180434_10009266_pt1 | contig 10719 bp, 10 predicted proteins | sample SS_ome_7_FD_132453 | JGI IMG/M metagenome (GOLD analysis project Ga0180434, IMG submission 132453) | Hypersaline lake sediment archaeal communities from the Salton Sea, California, USA - SS_1_D_2 metaG | ecosystem: Environmental > Aquatic > Non-marine Saline and Alkaline > Hypersaline >... | reverse complement strand
GGTCCCAATGAAGATTACGAAAAATACCCGCGAGTTCTGGAGCAGGATCTGGAACAGTGCCGGGCAGCGGGTGCCGACCTGGTCTGGACTCCGACCAAAGCGATCATGTACCCCCCTCATTTCTCAAGTTATGTCGAAGTCGAAAATCTGACAGAGACACTGGAAGGGGCCACTCGGCCGCATCACTTCCGAGGAGTGACGACGATCGTCACCAAGTTACTGCTGAGCTGCATGCCGGACAACGCTTATTTTGGCGCGAAGGATTATCAGCAACAGGCCATCGTGCGGCGGATGTGCCTCGATTTGAATATTCCGGTTGAAATCAAAACGTGCCCGATCATCAGAGACAGCGACGGTCTGGCACTGAGCAGTCGCAATGCTTATCTCTCTGCCACCGAACGGGACTCCGCCCTGTCCCTCTCCCGTGCTTTGAAGCTGGCTGAAGCAAGAACTGCAGCCGGGGAAACGGACCTGAATCAGATCAAAGTGGAAATGCACGAGTTACTGGCCGGCACTCCCACGATTCGCGTCGATTATGCCACCATCGTCGACGCGCATACGCTGGAAGAAATTTCCGTTCCTCAAAGCGAAATGGTCGCGTTGGTGGCTGCATATGCCGGCTCGACGCGTCTGATCGACAACTGCCGACTTTCCCACCCGGATCACACCTGATCTCTGGCAAACCTCCGGGATTCCCGCATTTGATATTGACGTAAGCTGCTGAAAAGTAAGAAGATACTAATCAGTCGTCGATAAAGTTGATATAAAATCCCGCTTTTCTGTGAAGCGTGGGAACTTCTTCTGGCCTGATTTCGTCTCTTCAATACTGTGACCAACAATGATCAATTCCTGATTCAAGAATGTCTTGCCGGTCGTACAGAAGCGTTTGATCAACTGGTACTCAAATATCAGGACCGTCTGTATCGAACGTTAGTGCGGATTCTGGGTTCCAGCGACGATGCGCGCGATGCTGCCCAGGAAGGCTTCACACAGGCATTCTTTAAATTGAATACATTTCGTGGGACAGCCGCTTTTTACTCCTGGCTGTTTCGCATCGCTTACAACGCTGCGATTACACAGAAACGGAAACTGAAACGGTCTGCCACCACGATCGATCCACAGGAAAACGCAGCCGGTAACTGGCTGGCAGATCCACACCCCGAACACCATCCCCCCGAAGTGGCAGAACTCACCGAACGAAAAAAGATAGTTCATCAGGCACTGAATGAATTACAGGAGGAATACCGGACCCCGCTGATTTTGCGGGAGCTGGAAGGGATGTCTTATGGAGAAATCGCGGAACTGACAGAAATTCCCCTGGGAACTGTCAGGAGCCGCATATTTAGAGGAAGGAATGAATTGAAACAGAAACTGAATACATTGTTCCAGGAGGAACCCCTGGCACGTGTTTCCAAGTCTGACCGCGAGTCATCGATAAGTGAATCAAAATGAGTAGTCCATCACCATCCAACGAAAACCTGTCTGCTTACTTCGACCAGGAAGCCTCAGCCGAGGAACGCCTGGAAATGGAGTCGCTGCTGGAAGAATCAGCTGCTGCACGACGGGAACTGCATGAACTCGGTGAAATTTCCCGACTCCTGCAGGAAACCGCTACGGAATCGGCACCGCCTGAACTGGCAGCGTCCATCCGAAAACGAATTGAGCAGGAAACCCTGCTGAAACCAGAGGGCACGGCTCCCGTCAAACCGGGTCCTTCCCTGTTGCGCTATCGGATTGCCGTCGCCATCAGCGCATGCTCTTCTCTGGCTGCTTTGGTCTTATTTATCTTACTGCTGAATATCCCAGAGAACCGCGGTACATCCTCCTGGCAGCTTTCCTCGATGGAACGACAGGGCGAATCTGAACTCGTGGTGAGTGCAGACACCCTGCTCCAGAATCAACCTCAACCTGCTGCTTCGCCTCAGGCCAAGTTCAGCTACCAGGACGATTCGAAAACCACAATGAACGACCACGTCGTTTCCGCGCAACCCAAAATGCCTTTGAGGTCGGCACGACCCATTGCCAGCCAACCGAGTGATAAACGAACGAGGTCTGCATCAGAACCACAGGCACGTAAAGCTGCTTCCAGTTTTTCTGTCAGCAATTCCGCAGTTGAGAAAAAATTCATGAAATCGGCACGAGGTGCCTCAGGCCGCGCGGGACTTTCTCTGCCTGCGGCACCAGAGCTATCAGGTCTGCCGGGCCATATCCCCCTGGACTCGGTCCGCATTGGAGATGTGCTGCCTTATTTCAGCGACATTGATGGAAAAGTGGCTGTTATTGAAGTGCGCGTGGTCGACGTCAAACAGGCATTGGGAACCATGGAGGTTCTCCTGGCGCGAAATAATATTCCCGTGAGTCCGGAAAAACAGTCTGAGGTCGAACGGCAGTTGCGCCGCTCAAACCGATCTTCGGATCAATCTGCGCAGGGGAATAAAACCAAACAGCAGGCTGCCACCAATCAGCAGCAGCTGTTTGCGGTATTCGTAGAAGCCTCGGATGCACAGGTGGCTTCCGCGCTGAATGATCTTCAAAAGGACCTGAATCAGAATCAGCTGCTGGGGCTTTCACTGCAACCGGCCATCAATGAGTCTTCGCTGACGGAGGGAGTCGAAAATCTGCCCCGCCTGCTGGCCAAGAATACCAACGATGCCCATGCCGCCGTTGAGCTTCGCGACTCCAGCGTTGCTTCTCTTAAGGAAATGGAAACCGTTCCCGACTCTCGAAAGAAAGACGGGGTCGTGGATCGCAATTATTCGCTGAAGCAAAAGGCTGCCGTGGCGGATGCCGATAAGAAAAAGGATACGCCCCCCCATGAACGACCTGCTTATCAGACCCTGTATCGGATGCAGGTGCCTCCCGAACAACTGAAGCTGCGTTCCAGTACACGAACCCGTCCCTCCACTCTGGCAGATTCAAGTAACGGCAAACTTCTTTCAGGCGACGCACCACTGACGGCTGAAAAGCCCGTTTCGGGAGCACCATTCGGCATCGCTGCTTCCAAAGCCGAAGCCAAACCAGGGCTCCCGGCGAGTGGAATTCCTGTATCCGGAATCAAGCCGCCCGTCAAAGTACTGTTCGTCTTCAAGCCCAGCCAGAACGTTCAACCTAGTCCGACTCCCCCGGCATCCCGTTAAGCGGGACGCCGGAATGTCGAACCAAAGTTGGCAATCGATTTATTTTGATTTCGGCGGCCCAACGTGTCCTTTGGTTTTTGTGGGAATCCGCACCAGGTAAGTATCCGCGGTGAGATAGAGGACGGTTCCATCGTTGCCCCAGGCGCAGTTGGCTGTTCGTTCGCCGGTGCTGATGCGTCCCAGCAGTTCGCCTTCCGGAGTGAAGACATAACAACCGCCGGGACCGGTGGCAAATACGTTCCCTTTCACATCGGTTTTCAATCCGTCGGGCAGACCGGGCAGCTTCTCGACATTTTGTGTGGCATCATAGAAGAGTTTGCTTTTTCCCAGGGTCCCATCCGCTTTCACGGGAAATGCTTTCCAGAGTGCCGCTTTCGGATCGGATTGCGCAACGTATAAAGTCTTTTCGTCAGGAGAGAAGGCAATTCCGTTCGGCCGGGTCATTTCTTTAGTGAGGAGTGTCAGTTTGCCGTCTGTTGCCAGTCGATAAACGCCACAGAAGTCCAGTTCCCGGCGCGGATCGTTATAACGATCGGGCAGACCGTAAGGAGGATCGGTGAAATAGAAATCGCCGTTTGACTTGAAGGCGCCGTCATTGGGGCTGTTGAGACGCTTCCCCATATAATTATCGACCATCGTTCGCTTCCCGCCCTTATTCGTCAGCACTGAAATTCGACGATCACCGTGCTCACAAGAGACAAGTCGCCCCTGGGGATCCAGAATCAGGCCATTGCAGCCGGGTTCATTTCCGTAGGGACTGACGCCGGTATAACCGGAAGGTTTCATGAACAGGGAAGCACCTTCTCCTTCTTTCCACTTCATGACCGAGTTGTTGGGGATATCGGAAAAGAGCAGATAACCGTCTTTAGCATCTCCAATCCAGACCGGGCCTTCCGACCATTCGAAACCGGATGAGAGAACCTCAATCTTCGCATCCTTGTCTATCAATTGATCCAGCCGGGGATCGAGGCGGATGACTTCGCCCAGTGTGGGGAAATTCGTGGAATCCTGTGCGCGTAAATCTGATTGAAAAACGCTTAAGACGCAGGTTGCTAGAATCATGCAGGTGAATCGAATAGTTTTCATGCGCTTTTTTTCCCTGTTTCTAAGTCTATGAGATCAAGTGAATTCATCGGGGAATTTTGAAGTATCAATTCTACAAATTGTTAGCGGGAGATGCACGTATAGAGGAAATATTCTCGATTCAGGGGCTCGGAATACTTGCATCCCGAATTCAGCTTCGATAGTTTAGCAGCAGAATCGGCTGTCAAAGCTCCTAAGGCTTTTCAGGAATTCGATTTCTGGTTAAAATCAGCCTGATACATGTGGTGGGTATAGCTCAGTTGGTTAGAGCGCCGGATTGTGATTCCGGAGGTCGCGGGTTCGAATCCCGTTACTCACCCTCTTTTCTTTCCCTGATCTCCTCTTCTCTCGAAGTACCTCTGCCTGTTCGCATTTTGAGTCTCTTCGTCCTCGTTGAATCCATCTTGCCTTGATTTTCCAGATTCCACTATACTGCCTGCTCGATACGGACGGTTCTCAGTAAGATCTGATCCTGTCTGATTTTCCGGGAAAAGCCGTATTTTCAATCCATCTTACAGAGCACATAACCAGGGACGGAGAGCTGCTCATGCATCAGGCCAGTCAAATCATCTGCCGCAATCTGGAACGATCCATATCTGCTAAACAACAACTGCTGGAAAATGCTGCGATACAGAAAGAATTTTCCAAAGCCGTTGATCTGGTGCTACAGAGTTATCAGCAGGGAGGCCGCCTGTATCTGGCGGGAAACGGAGGCTCTGCAGCAGATGCACAGCATCTGGCAGCGGAGTTTGTCTGTCGTCTGGGAAGAGATCGTGCCTCACTGCCGGCAGAAGCGCTCACAACCGACAGTTCCATCATTACCGCGATCGGCAATGACTACGGATACGATGTGGTCTTCTCCCGCCAGTTAGAAGGCAAGCTGACCGAGAAGGACATCTTCCTGGGCATTACGACCTCAGGCAATTCGCCGAACATCGTCAAAGCGGTACAGACCTGTCGGGACAAAGCGATTCCGAGTATCGTCTTTACCGGGCATGGGGGAGGTGAGGTCCGCTCCCTGTGTGATGTCTGCGTGATTGCCCCCGGTGAACTGACCAGCCAGATTCAGGAAGTACACCTGGTACTCGAACATACGCTCTGTGAATGCGTGGAAGCCGCTCTATTCGGCTTCCGGCTGGACGGGCTTTCCTCCGACAAGGCGGCTGCCTGAATTCACGATTGTAAGGAAGTCATCTTGCGAAAAGCCCTGTTTCTCGACCGGGATGGTGTGATTAACAAGGAAAAGCACTATCTGTACCGGATTGACGAGTTCGAATTCGTGGACGGAATTTTTGAACTCTGCCGGTCAGCCGTAGATCAGGAATTCGATTTGATTGTCATCACCAATCAGGCGGGGATTGCCCATGGTTATTACAGCGAAACCGAGTTTCTGCAGTTGACGGACTGGATGAAACAGGAATTCATCAGGCGAAATCTACCTCTGACGGACGTGTATTACTGTCCGCACCATCCGCGTTATGGAGGTGAAAAGTACTGCAGAGATTGCCAGTGCCGTAAGCCGCGTCCCGGCATGTTACTGGAAGCAGCCGAAAAATATGATCTGGACCTGTCGGCTTCAATCCTGGTCGGCGATAAAAGAACAGATATTGACGCCGGTCGAGCAGTCGGTATCGGGACCGCTGCGCTGGTGGGAACCGGGCATGCAGTAACCGAGCAGGATCAGTCTGAAGCTGATCTGTTTGCGGAAACTTTGACGAAACTCAAAGCATCCCTGTTTCCCCAGAAACCAGTAGACTGATCAGGTATGCTATTACAATCATCTGCTGCGTTTGAACGCCGCTGTTTTTCGCAGCAATATGTTTTCAGATTCGCAGCCAGATCCGCTCTTTGATGGCCAGTTTTTTGCCTGAGCGTGTGTCTTGATTCGTCAGAGGAATATTTCCCTGTTTCCCGGCTCCAGCCAGCCATGCCAGGGAGACGAGAGGCAACCAGGCGACTGCTACCAGAGGAAGTCCCCAGGCAGGCCAGACCAGGGCCGCTGAGGCGAGCGGAAACAGCCAGCAGACATTCAAGCCCAGAACGGTCAGGGTCACTTTACGATGCGCCCGATGGCGGGAATCATCCTGTCCTTCTCGTTCTTCAAGGTAGCGGGAGACCCGTTGATAAGTGTGGCTCTGATGTGCCTGATACCAGCGATCTCCTTTGAGCATCCGTCGTAACAGGGTAAAGGTTGCATCAACCCAGAAGACGCCCGGCAGAATCAGCCAGACCCAGAGATTCAGTGAACCGTTGACGATCGTCATTACAGCCATTATTCCCAGGATGTAACCGAGAAACGTGCTGCCCACATCACCCATGAAAATTTTCGCCGGCGGCCAGTTGGTTTTTAAGAATCCGAGTAAAGCTGACGTGAGTATCAGCATCAGGGAGGGGATGAAAAGTTCGCCTCCTGAATATTGAGCGCAAATCAGCACGATTGCCGAAATCAGCATGCTGACAGCCTGGGTCCCTGCCAGCCCGTCGATGCCATCCATGAAATTAAACAGATTGAGCCACCACGCCAGTGCCAGCGTGGACACTCCCCAGAGCAGCCAGTTCGATTCCACGCGTACTCCCCAGAATTCCAGTGCGGGTAGTGGCGACATCGAATACAGTGAGGCGGCGATAATCAAGACCTGAATACTGATCCGTTTTTTGATGGAAAGCTGAAAGATATCATCACAGAAACCAAGTGCCGCGATGATCGTGCCACCACAGAGGAGTACGGAAAGCTGACTACCGGAAACGGCTTCACTCCAGTAACAGACCGTCATCGCCAGCAGACTGGTAATCACAAACGCCAGTCCCCCTCCACGGGGTGTGGGCTTGATATGGGAACAGCGGCTGGTCGGCTCTTTCACCAGACCCAACCAGGGAGCCAGCTTGATTATCAGCATGGTGACACTCCAGGAAACGAATCCGATCCCGAAGAGTAGTACCGAAAATAAGAGCAAGCTGTCAAAAACCATTAATGAATGCCAATCTCTTAACAAGCCCGGAAACAATCTGTTATCAGATGCCAAAACGGATTACAGCCTCATTCTCACCAGAACTCTCGACCTCTGTCCGGGCCTGACATTTCAGACCTTTTCATCTACATTAGACGTGCCGATCCATTCAAGCTGAGATTCAAGAGCGAGCCGCGGCGGAGTATACAACTATGTAAAAAATGGGTCAATCCGTCATAAAAAGCTGTTTTTCAGGGATGAAAGAGAAGCTCTTTGGTCGAATGGGAGCGATGTGAATTGAGCGATCGCCCGACAAAGAATGTGAACAAATAAACCCTCACTTCACACCAAGTCGATAAGACACCATTTTGTGAAGAGCGCCGATCTGAGGGCAAGCGGTGATTGATTTTGGGTTGCCCGATAATTATTCTCAAAGTGCGATGAAATTTCGACTTCGAAGAATATCCTGGATCATCGGCATCCTGGGGCTGCTGGGAATCCTGCTGCAGTCGCTACAGGTGCAGATTGAGCACGAGCATAGCGGCGGGGAATCTGCGCACAGCCATTCACACGGACACAGCCATGCTCACAGTCACGGGCATTCGCATAGTCACTCTCATCACAGTCACTCGCATGGACATTCCCACCACCAGCATACGCATAGCTCCCCCTCCAAAACAAAAGTAGCACGTGCGCCGGAAAAACATGCTCACGTAACGCTGCTCTGGTGGGAGTTTACGATCCATCTGCCTGCTGCCTCCGCTGCCAGCGACGCACCCGCGCAAATCGCAGAGGAAGGTCAGGAGACCAAAACCGAATCTATGGCTGGTCATTCAGCCTCAACCCATCAGGGACCTGTGATGCTGGCTGTGCCCTGGGAACGTCTTATCTCAGAATGGTTCTCGTCCTGGGTGTCAGTATTTCCACCACAGCGTCACAGGCTGCCCGCGCGGCAGATCCAGTTAACCAGTCGCTCCCCTGCAGAGGCCTGTTATCAGTGTCTGCGCGACGCGCCCCCCGTTCCCCCTCCACAACTTCCGCTTTCTGATGCCATCTCGTAATTCCATCCGACAGGTCTTGCAAAGTTCTGTCGCGAGGAATGTGCGTTGCTGCCTGCGCCGCTGAATGATTCGCTTTGCTGCGCCTCATTCAGCAGAGGTCAGTTGCGCCGCTATTTCAGAATGTTGTGAGTGTGCTTCCTCTCTGCGCCTCCGGTGCCGTTGCAGGTGTGCGCACTCTTTCAGAAAGTTTATCCAATGAAAGTTAATACCAGAAAATCCAGGGGGTTCACTCTGATTGAACTTCTGGTGGTGATCGCCATCATCGCCATCCTGGTCGCACTGCTTTTGCCTGCAGTCCAGCAGGCGCGAGAAGCAGCGCGCAGAGTTTCCTGTAAAAATAACCTGAAGCAACTCGGCCTGGGACTTCATAACTACCATGATACCCACGGCTGCTATCCTCCCGGCTATATTTATAAACCGGGGGCGTCAGGTAATCAGTTGGGATTCGGCTGGGTCACTATGATTCTGCCGATGATCGATCAGGCCAATCTGTACAATGAGTTTGACCTGGAAGAGCCCATCTTTGATCCCGTCAACCTGGTTCCCCGGGAAAAGCAGATCGCCGGTCTGCTCTGCCCCTCGGATCCCGTTTCCGAAAATGGTTTTGTCGAAATGGGAAGTTCAGCGGAACGCTATGCGATGGGGTGTTATGTGGCCTGTTTCGGTCCGCCGGACCTGGACGCGACCCAGGAAAAACGCGAGGGAATGTTCAGCCGGAACAGTTCGACCCGGGCGCGGGATGTTACTGACGGACTCTCCAACACCCTGTGTGTCGGAGAACGGCAGAACGGAGAATTTCGCAATGGTGCTTCCCACGGGAACCATTTTGAATATGAAACGACCTGGGTTGGAGCCGTGCGTGAGATCACCGATCCCTCGGACGACCATGGCCACATGATTCTGTTTCAGACGGGAAATGTGCCCAACGCGCCAACCAGCGATGACCGTGATGTATCTGCTCCGCACGTCGGCTTTGCGCAGTTCCTGCTGGGCGACGGCTCTGTGCGGTTGATCGGTTCCAGTATCGACTTCGGTATTTATTCGGCACTGGGAACGATTTCGGGAGGTGAAGTGATCGGCGAATATTGATTCGCATCGATCAATGCCAAGAAAGTTGCATGCTCACATCACGCGGTGGTGTGAGCATGTTTTGTTGAGGGCATAGGAAACTCTGATCTCAACAATGATGATTCTCAGACTTTTCTGTTGCAGTATCGGGTCGGAGTATCTCTCCAAATCAGCTCGATTTCTCTGCAACTTCCTGCTCGCTCCGCTCGGCCCGGATTACATCCGGGCTCACCCAGGCTGATTTTCTTTTGCAGACAAAGGATCTATTTATTCTTCGGCTGTTTTTTCAAACACCAGAATGTGCTGACGCGGAAGAATGCCGATTGTCTCTTTCCATTTGAGGTTCAACTCGGGGCGGGAGACTTCTTTTTTTGCCTGGGCCTGGGTCATCTTGTGAACCAGTTTGATGGGGACTGTGGGATCTTCTTTGCGATATTCAACCAGTACGACTCGGCCTTTGGGTTTGAGTGCTTTGGAAATCTCCTGCATCATTTCGTAGGGGAATTCGAACTCATGGTAGACGTCCACCATTATCGCCAGGTCGATGGATTCCGGTTTGAGCCCCGGTGATTTCTGGGTTCCCAGTACGGGGACCACGTTGTCGACGCCTTGTTTTTTGAGCTTCTTATCCAGCAGATTGAGCATTTCTTTCTGCACATCCACGGCGTAGACTTTGCCGCCGGGAAGTACGTGTTCGGCGAGGATGACGGTGATCACGCCACTACCGGCACCAATGTCGGCCACCGCCATGCCCGGCTGCAGCTTGAGTGCTTTGGGGAGCAGTGAGAGGCGTTCTTCCTGTTCGCGGGTTTTGCGTTCCAGCCAGGGGGCTCCCTGGTATCCCATCACGCGGGCAATTTCCCGACCGAGATAAAATTTACCGATGCCGTTGGGGTCGTGTTCCCGCTGGTAAGTATAGCGTTCCGATTCTTTTTCCGGCTCGGTCTGTGCCGTGGTGGGCTCATCGGCTGAGACGAAGTTCACCAGCATGAGGGAGGCGAGAACGCTTACGCAGAGAGATCGGATGAAGAGGGACCGGGGCACGGAAAGCTTCGCTGTGAATTTCATCAGATCTCCTTTGAGGTGTGTTTCAGGGAATCAGGAGATCGGCTCTCCCGTTTCCGGATTGCGTTCATGCCGCTGCATGATCTCGGCCCATTCCGCCTGAGGGACTTCAACCGCCTCGTCCACCAGCATCACTGGAATCCCGTCACGAATTGGATACTTGAGGCGCGTCGCCGGATCGACGGAAATCAGATATTCACCTTCACAGATCAGCTGGGCCTTGGTTTGGGGACAGGCAATGATGTCCTGTAGACGCTGTGGATCAAACAACATTGATAGTTACTCTTGAACGACTTAATTTGAATTGTAACAGAAGGCTGCGGAGATCAACAGTTTTCTCTGAAATCCACAGCCTTC
>Ga0180434_10009265_pt1 | contig 10720 bp, 8 predicted proteins | sample SS_ome_7_FD_132453 | JGI IMG/M metagenome (GOLD analysis project Ga0180434, IMG submission 132453) | Hypersaline lake sediment archaeal communities from the Salton Sea, California, USA - SS_1_D_2 metaG | ecosystem: Environmental > Aquatic > Non-marine Saline and Alkaline > Hypersaline > Sediment... | reverse complement strand
TTAATCAAAAAAAGAGATGCGGAGATCGAGATTTACCAGAAAAAAATTCTGCGCAACGAGGAAAAAGCCGGAAAAAACAAGAAAAAGGCAGAATTGAGAAACCAGGGTAATAAAGAAAAGATTTCAGACATAAACGACCGCTACAATCAAAAAATCGCAAAAAAACAGAAACGACTCGCAGAGCTACGCGCTGAAGCAGACTCTTTGTAGCTGACACAACACCGACCGCAAGGTTGGCATTGCTCGCGCCATATTTCGAGGCAATAGATAGCCGAGGAACTATTTTCTTGATGACATTTGACAAATCTCGGTTATTTGCTAATACATTAGTGAAATAGTCAGGAATTATCGGTGAACGATATGAATACCTATGAAGAGCACAATATTGTCGAAAACCATGTATGTCACCACCCCTGTGAGGACTGTAAAAGCAGCGGTTATCTAGATAATGGAGAGATCTGTCCAGCCTGTGCTGGCATAGGATGCAAGGATAAAAACCTTTGTGTTCCTTCTGGAGGAATGGGGTGTGATACTGAATGAGATTTCCGGGTTGCGACTATAAAATCTGCTGTTTTACATCGCAACCTGGAGCCAGGTCAGTATCTGACCTTGGTTTTTGCTGAAATATAATCAGTCAGGGCAAACACTACCCGGGAAGTTACTCATGTGAGGTGGATGCCCACTTTCCAGGCAGGGCGGTGCCCATGATCATCGGGGCCGAACCTGGATACAAAATTCTCGTAACCACTAAAAGCAATAATCAGCAGCAGTGCGCCAAGCAAGGCCTTGTTTTAGTGACTTCACAGATTTCTACGGCAGTTTAACCAGTTCTTGAAAAATCCACCGTATCAGTAGGTAGCAGTATCTAAAATATTAACTAAACTGGTGTAGCAAATTTCATAAGGAGCATTCTGGCATGAAGAATAACAAGCAGTGGTTAATCATTGTGGCAACAACAATCATTACCTTCAGCCTGGTCACAGTGAATGCCAGTGCGGGCGGCTTTCAGCGCTCACAGCAGATGGAAATGCTCGAACGCCACCAGGATGAACGCAAAGAGCTTAGAGAGACACATAAAGCCGAGTTGGAAGAGGTTCGTGATTTACACCGAAAGGAACTGGATTTATTGCTGGAGCGGCAGGAAGAGGAGCGTAATGCTTATCGGAGCCGGCGATTGAGTCACTAACCGCTGCATATATTTTAGAGCCTGCCGGTGCCTATGAATTTGTCCTGCCAGTAGTCATCACCCAGATAAGCATAACTCACTACTTTGCCACTGGAAGGAGCATGAATAAATTTCCCCTGGCCGGTGTAGATTCCCACATGTGACGGCTTGTTAGGTGAAATAGCAAAAAATACCAGGTCGCCGGGTTTCAGTTTTGACAAGTGTATCCTTTGACTGAGCCGGTATTGATCAGTTGTGGAGCGGGGCAAATCTATGCCCGCCTGACGATAAGAATAGTATACCAGTCCACTGCAATCGAACCCTCTGGGATCTGCGCCTCCATAGCGATATGGAGCACCAAGCATATCCTGTGCTATGGCAACAGCCTCATGATTAGACTGGTTGCGTAAATGATACGGCGATGATGTCGATGCACAGCCGCTAACAACTAAAAATACAGCAGTTAGTATCGAGATAGCAGAAAAACGCCTGATTATGACCATTAGCCTTCACCATTGCTTTTTTTCCAGTGGTTGGCTTGTGTATCGGCCACAAGGGCAAAACATTAATACTCCGGTAGAGGTTTGCTGAAGTCATGTCTGAAAATGTGACTCACATCACGCAGTCTTTTGCTGTGCGTCGGTTTTACTTCAGCGCTGGATACTCGGGAAAAAACTGCTGGTCAATCATGTCAATAAAGGCCTGGCTTTGAGGGCTTAAAAATTTACCGCGGCGTACCACCACACCATAGGAACGTTTGGGCATGTATTCATCCAGTGGATAGGTGAACAGTTCATCATCCTCTTCAGTCAGGCAGACACTGGAGACAATGGAGACGCCCATATCAAGACCGACGTATTTCTTGATGATTTCCCAGCCACCGGCTTCCAGCGACACATGGAAATTTGCACCATGCTGTCCAAATACCATTTCCAGCATACGCCAGGTGGCCAGATGACGTGGTGGCAGTATCAGGCCATATTCGCCGATGTCATCCAGGGTGATTTTCTTCTTCCTGGATAACGGATGCTTGGCAGGTGTAATCAGGGTCGAACTATAGAAAAGCGATGGGCGGTAAATGATGTCGTCGGGCACATCCAGCATTGAGCCAATCGCCAGGTCGGCTTCATCGGCACGCAACATTGCCATACCATCACGGCCGGTAACATTGTGCAGCCTGATCTGAATGCCCGGATAGGTGTCGGCAAATTTTTTGATGAACTCGGGCATGATATACAAAATGGTGGATTCGCCAGCCGCAATATTGATTTCGCCATGATCCAGTCTGCCGAAGTGGGCATGAAAGTTTTCTTCAAGACCTTCAATGCCGTCAACCAGAGGCTGGGCAATCTGCAGCAGCACAACGCCTTCCGGGGTGAGCGAGATGTTGGGGCCACGACGCTCAAATACCGTGATATTCATTTCGCGCTCCAGGGCCTGAATTTGCAGGGTGACTGTGGGCTGGCTTTGAAACAGGGCTTCTGCGGCCAGAGAAATACTGCCTGTTTTTGCTGTCATGCAGAATGCGCGCAGTTGTTTCAGGCGATTTTGTTTGTAGTAAACAGTGCCGGATTTCTTGGCCATGTGTCGATCCCCACTCGGTCATTATTCTTATTTAAAACTTGAATATCTTAAATTTAAGATATCTGATTGATTAATACTAGGGTTAATGTCTAAATTTCTTCAAAAAATTTAAATAAAAGAGTCATTTGCAGAAAAATGACTGCTATCTTTAATGAGTATTCGGAAAATGTTGTGCAAATGCTGACACCGCAATACAAAGGAGCCAGAAAATCGCTAACAGCCCAGCAAATTTGAGGACGGTCTTTTTCGTTTCAGATCGAACAGGGCTGACCGCGGAAACCTATGGCAAGAGCCTGCTGGCCCAATTTCCCAAACAGGAGTTTGAAACGGTAACGCTTGCCTTTATCGACAAGCCGGTCAAGGCAGTTCAGGCCGTACAGCATATCAACCATGTTGCCGAGCGCTCCGGTCAACAACCTATTGTTATCAGTTCCCTGGTGGAAGAGAACGAGCAGAAGATCATTAATAAATGCAATGCCCTGGTGATTGACCTTTTTCATACTTTTTTAGGGCCATTGGAAGAGTCGCTGGGCATGGAGTCTGCACACAAGATGGGAATTTCCAAGACCATTCATGGACAGAATGCCTACCTGGTGCGACTGGATGCGATCGATTATTCACTGTCCCATGATGACGGTGTAAGACCAGACCAGTATGGCGATGCAGACCTCATACTGGTCGGTGTTTCCCGTTGCGGAAAAACGCCTACCAGCCTTTTTCTGGCAATGAACTTTTCACTAAAAGCCAGCAACTATCCTCTCACTGATGATGACTTGCTCAACGATGATCTGCCAAAGTATTTACAACCTTACCAGGACAAACTGGTTGGCCTCACCATCAAGCCGGTACCCTTGAGCAAGATAAGGAAAAAACGTCGCCCAGGCAGTGATTATGCCTCTTTGGATGTCTGTCAGCGGGAGATTGCCGTGGCTGAAAGGATGTTTGAGCGATTTGATATTCCGGTGTTTGATTCTACCGAAACATCTATCGAAGAGATTGCCAGTAAGGTAGTTAAGAAGCTGGGTGTCAGTCGCGAAAGAATCGGCTACGCCTGATAACGGCTTTATTTAGTTTATGTATCCCAAAATGGTGAATGAAATGACAACTTATGTAATTCCACTCGAACAACTCGGCATGGATGATGTGGGCAAGGTCGGTGGTAAGAACGCCTCTCTCGGTGAAATGCTTCAAAACCTTGCACCGCTTGGTGTGTCGGTGCCTGGTGGTTTTGCGACAACCGCTGATGCTTACCGCGAGTTTCTGGCGCAGGAAAGCCTCGATCAGCGCATCGCCGTGGAATTACAGGATCTTGATGTGGATGATGTGGCATCCCTGCAAAAATCCGGTGCAGCCATCCGGCAATGGATCATGGAAGTCAGTTTTCCAGCGGCAATGGAAAAGGCCATTGATGAAGCCTATGCCAGGCTGGAACAGGAATATGGCACTGAAGTTAGCTGGGCTGTGCGTTCATCAGCGACCGCTGAGGATTTACCGGACGCCTCGTTTGCCGGCCAGCAGGAAACCTATCTGAACGTCTCAGGTCTGGACAATATTAAAAAGTCGATTCGCGAGGTATTTGCCTCGCTGTTTAATGATCGTGCCATTGCTTATCGCGAGCATCAGGGTTTCAGTCACGAAGAAGTGGCTTTGTCAGCCGGGATCCAAAAGATGGTGCGCTCCGATATTGGCAGTGCCGGAGTGGCATTCTCTCTGGATACCGAAAGCGGTTTTGATGAAGTGGTTTTCATTACCGGCAGTTATGGTTTGGGTGAAACCGTGGTGCAGGGTGCGGTTAACCCTGACGAATTTTATGTGCATAAGCAAACCCTTGAAGCAGGTCGTCCGGCAGTGATTCGCCGTACCCTGGGTGGCAAGGCGATCAAGATGGTTTATTCCGGTGAAGCGTCAGATCCTGTGGCTACTGTGGATGTCGATGATAAAGAGCGTTTGCAGTTCTGCATCAATGATGAAGAAATACAGTCACTGGCTGCCATGGTGGTTACCATTGAAAAGCATTACAAGCGCCCCATGGATGTTGAGTGGGCAAAAGATGGTATTGATGGGCGAATCTACATCGTACAGGCACGTCCGGAAACGGTACAGAGCCAGGCCAGTAGCAATACCATTGAAAAGTATCACCTTAAAGAGACAGGCAATGTACTGACTTCCGGTCGCGCCATTGGCAGCAAGATCGGCCAGGGCAAGGTGCGCTTGTTTAACAACCTCGATGCCATGCATGAGTTTCAGGAAGGCGATGTGCTGCTGACCGACATGACCGACCCAGACTGGGAACCGATCATGAAAAAGGCTTCTGCCATTGTCACCAACCGTGGCGGGCGTACCTGTCATGCCGCAATTATTGCGCGTGAACTCGGAGTACCTGCGGTGGTTGGTTGTGGTGATGCCACCAGTGCCCTGCAAGACGGCATCGAAGTCACCGTGTCCTGTGCTGAGGGTGATGAAGGTATGATCTACGAAGGGTTGCTGGCCTATGAACGTGAGGTTCAGGCCATGGACCGGATGCCGGAAATTCCAGTCAAGATCATGATGAATGTCGGCAACCCGGACCGCGCATTCAGTTTTGCACAATTGCCCAATGCCGGCGTCGGCCTGGCCAGGCTGGAGTTCATTATCAATAACATGGTGGGGATTCATCCGAAGGCGCTGATGAATCCTGCGGATACGCCAGCAGATGTGCAGGCCGTCATCAATGAAAAAACAGCAGCCTATGGTGACCCGGTGGAATACTACGTCAGTCGTATCACTGAAGGTGTAGCAACCATTGCGGCTTCATTCTCTTCTCAACCTGTCATTGTACGCATGTCAGACTTTAAATCGAATGAATATGCCAATCTGGTAGGTGGTCCGCAGTTTGAACCGGAAGAAGAAAACCCGATGATTGGTTATCGCGGTGCATCACGCTACATCTCAGATGACTTCCGCGCCTGCTTTGAACTGGAATGCCAGGCGATGAAACGCGTACGCGATGAAATGGGCTTTACCAATGTGCAGTTGATGATTCCATTTGTGCGAACCCTGACCGAAGCAGAAAAAGTTATCGAGATTCTTAAAAATAACGGCCTGGAGCGTGGCAAGAATGATCTGCGCATTATCATGATGTGTGAACTGCCATCCAATGCCGTGCTGGCCACACGGTTTCTGGAGTATTTTGACGGTTTCTCCATTGGCTCAAATGATATGACGCAGTTAACACTGGGTCTGGACAGGGATTCGGCACTGGTTGCAGAAACCTTCGATGAGCGTGATCTTGCCGTTTTAAGTATGCTGGATATGGCCATCAAGGCCTGTAAGCAGGAAGGTAAGTACGTGGGTATCTGTGGACAGGGACCATCTGATCATCCTGATCTGGCGGCGTGGTTGCTGGAAAGAGGGATCAGCAGTATTTCTTTAAACCCTGATACCGTGGTCAGTACCTGGAATCATTTGGCACAAACCTAGGCACATAAAGCGTTTGATAGCCAAAAGGCCTGATAAAATGCTGTTGCGGATAATAGTAGGGATATACCGGTGAGAATTGCGGCACCTGTGGCCGCTTGGATTTGCTAAACAAGCTTGAGCAGAAAAAAGCCTGGGCGGGCATTGAGGTCAGGCTGGCTGCTGCTATCGCAGCTAACAGGAGCGTCTTTTTCGGAATCATTTTCCTATTATGGCAAAGAAAAAGGTGTTTGCTGAAAATAATCGTGGTTTTCCACCATTCCATATCCTGATATTTTTGTTAACTTTTTATTACGATTGGATGATATCAGGCAGGTAAATGGTTTTATGTTTTCAATAGAGCCACAATTCGAAGCACGTGAAGACCGCCTCACGGTAACCTGCTCAAAATACACTTCAACTTTCCACAAGGAACGTACCCTCGATGGAGTGATTGAATTAATCAACCAGGGTTCAGTCCACAAAGTATTGTTTGATATCAGGGAGCCACTGGAAGTGATGTCAGAAGATGATCACGAAATTTGTGGTTATCTGTTGTCAGAACGCGCCAATCTTTTTAACGGCTGTAAAATTGCCTTTTTAAAGCAGGGCAGCGATGCGGTGCTGTTTTTATCCTATGCCTACACCAACGGCTTTACTTCGTTTGTAGAGCTCGAAAGTCCTGAAGAAGCTTCGCTCTGGTTTAGTGGAGATATCAGGTAATACCGATCGAGCTATTCTGCATCCCCTGCTGTCCTTTAATACCTCATTCTGATACATCGCTGGACATCAGCTTCACAAAGCCTATGCTGTAAGTAGCAGCAACTACAACGGTGTCAGATAACGAAGCGGGCATTTTTACAACTATGAATAGCGTTGTTTTTCACGTCGATGAACTGACCAAAATTTACCAGATGGGTGAAGTACAGGTAAAGGCACTGCGTGGCATTGACCTGAAATTATACAAAGGAGAATTCACGGTATTACTCGGCGCTTCCGGAAGCGGAAAATCAACTCTACTGAATATTCTGGGAGGTCTCGATACACCAACTCACGGCCATGTTCAGTACGGTGATAATGATCTGTCAGCAGCAGGTGAACACGAACTGACCCAGTATCGAAGATATCACGTAGGGTTTGTTTTCCAGTTTTATAACCTGATACCCAGTTTAACGGCGCGTGAAAATGTTGCGGTGGTAACTGAGATTGCCCGGTCACCCATGGCACCTGAGCAGGCTCTCAAACTGGTTGGATTAGAGGAACGTATGGACCACTTCCCGGCCCAGCTTTCGGGAGGTGAACAACAGCGTGTTGCCATTGCGCGGGCCATTGCCAAAAATCCGGATGTTCTTTTATGTGATGAGCCCACTGGTGCACTGGATTCTAAAACGGGTGTTGTCGTACTCGAAGCCTTGCAACACATCAATGAGCAGCTTGGTACCACAACCGTGGTTATCACGCATAATGCCAGTATTGCCAACATGGCAGACCGTGTCATTAACCTTGCGGATGGCCGGATTACGGAAATCAGGACCAATCCCACGCGGCTTTCGGCTCATGAGTTGTCGTGGTAACGGTTATGGGTTTCGCTCATGCTGGCAATAGATAAAAAACTGTTTCGGGAACTCTGGGGCATGCGTATGCAGGCGCTGGCCATTGCCGCAGTCATTGCAAGCGGTGTCAGTATCTTCATCATGTCACTGAGCACCCTTGATTCATTGTATGAAACCCGTGAAACCTATTATAAGAATCATAATTTTGCCAATATTTTTGCATCCTTAAAGCGGGCGCCTGTATCACTGGTAGAGCGCATTCAGGAAATACCGGGTGTCAATAAAGTCGAAACACGCGTACTGGCGTACGTGAACCTGGATATCCCGGATTTTAAAGATCCGGTAAGCGGACATTTGCTGTCTTTGCCTGCAAATAGTCCAGGCCTTTTGAACAGCATATATTTACAGCAAGGGCGTTTGCTCAATCCTGCAACGGATAATGAAGTGATTCTCTCCAGTGAATTCGCCCAGGCACATCAGTTAGGGGTGGGCGATTCAATTCGAGCTGTTATTAATGGTCGCAGTAGAAACCTGATCATTACAGGAACGGCTTCCTCCCCGGAATACATCTACCAGATAGCGCCGGGTGCGATGTTTCCCGATTACAAACGTTATGGCGTGTTATGGATGTCACACAAACCACTGGCCAGTGCTTATGACCTGGAAGGTGCTTTCAATAATGTCGCCCTTACCTTGAGCAAGGGAGCCCACACGCAGGCTGTTATCGATCGGCTAGATGATCTGTTGAAACCTTACGGCGGTACCGGAGCCATTGATCGTGCCGACCAGCTGTCAAATCGTTTTCTTTCTGAAGAATTAAAACAACAGCAAACCATTGCGACGATTTTTCCGTTGATTTTCTTTGGTGTTGCAGCCTTTTTGCTCAATGTTGTTGCCAGTCGGCTGATCAATCTTCAGCGTGAACAAATTGCCGCACTTAAAGCTTTCGGCTACAGCAACTTTGCTGTGGGTCTGCATTACACCAAACTGATATTACTGATCGTAGCCTTAGGTGTCATTGTGGGTGGAGGCTTTGGCATCTGGATGGGTAAAGGCATGAGCAATCTCTACATGGAGTTTTACTCCCTGCCTTACATGGTGTACGTGCTCAAGCCCCAGGTTGTCATTGCGGCAGCTGCAATCAGCATGACCGTTGCCGTGACTGGAACCCTGCATGCAGTGAATAACGCTGCCGCATTGCCTCCTGCCGAGGCGATGCGACCGGAAGCGCCGACGGTATACCGTATGACGTTGCTCGAAAAACTCGGCCTGCAAAAGTTTTTCTCGCAGCCCAGTCGCATGATTTTGCGTCATATCGAGCGCCGACCGCTTAAGTCGTTTCTTACAACCCTGGGTATCAGTATGGCCTGTGGCACCATGATGACCGGAGGCTTTCAGGAGGGTGCCATCAATCACATGGTTGAAGTGCAGTTCAACATGATCCAGCGCAGTGATATCACCGCCATCTATACTGAACCCGCCTCGAGGCGTTCATTGTATTCATTACGCAGTCTACAGGGAGTAGATCATGCTGAAGGCTTCCGGACTGTTCCTGCACGCTTGAAATTTGAACATCGCTTTCATCGTACCTCTGTACAGGGCATAGAGCCCACGGGGAGTTTGATGCAGTTGATGGACGCAGAACTCAACAGGATTTACCTGCCGGAAAATGGCGTCATCCTTACCGATTATCTTGCTGAGCTGTTGCACATCGAGCCCGGTGATCTTCTGACGATCGAAGTGCTTGAAGGCAACAGAACCACGGTTCAGGTCCCGGTGATTGGTACTGCAAAAGAATTTATCGGAACCAATGTCTACATGCAGCGAGCAGCACTGAACCGTTTATTGAAAGAAGGTGATGTGATTTCCGGTGCATGGCTGAAAATCGATTCGATTCATCAAAATGATGTCTATACGGAACTGAAAAAAATGCCGCGTATTGCTGGGGTGGTTGAACAGAAATCAGCCATCAAGGCCTTTTATAAAACCATGGAAGAAACCATACTCTTTTTTACCTTCATCACCACATTACTCGGTGGAAGTATTGCTTTTGGAGTAATTTATAACAGCATGCGCATCGCACTGTCTGAACGAAACCGGGAATTGGCCAGCTTGCGGGTACTGGGCTTTGAACACAGGGAAGTAGCTTTTATTTTACTGGGTGAACAGGCATTGCTGACATTATTTGCGATACCACTGGGCATGCTGGCAGGGTACGGCTTATGTGCTTACATGGCTTTCCATTTTGATACCGACCTGTATCGCGTGCCCCTGGTGCTCGGTGTCAAAGTGTATGCGTTTGCAGCATTAGTGGTTATTGTTTCTTCAATAATTTCCGCCTTGCTGGTATGGCGCAACCTCAAACAACTCGATATGGTAGCTGTACTCAAGACCAAGGAGTGACAGGATGACAAATTTATTGCGCAAACACCCTGTAATAACTTTTAGTGCGATGCTGGTCGTTGCATTGCTGATCTATGGCTTCTGGCCTCAGGCAATTCTGGTTGAGGCTGTTAAAGTCAGTAAAGCCCCTATGACCATGACGATTGAAGAAGAAGGTCGCACCCGTGTGATTGATCGTTACGTCATAGCAGCACCGGTGAGTGGCGTTACCTGTAGAGTTGATCTTGATGTTGGGGATGTAGTCACACAGGGAGAAACCCTGCTGAGCATCACTCCCCTTGATTCGGAAGTTCTGGATTCAAGAAGCCGCGCACAGGCACAGGCACGTCTTGCTGCGGCAGAATCAGCGCTACTGGCTGCGAGTGAACAGGCTTACGCAGCTGCTGAAGCCAACAAACTGGCAATATTGGAACTGAATCGCTATGAACCGCTATTGAAACAAGGTTCGATCTCACGTGATCAGTATGACAGGACTTTAAATGATGCCAACACCACTGCAGCTCACAAACGTACGGCTGACTTCAACGTGGAAGTTGCCCGTTATGAACTGGAAGCTGCAAAAGCTGTACTGGAACATGGT
>Ga0180434_10009264_pt1 | contig 10720 bp, 8 predicted proteins | sample SS_ome_7_FD_132453 | JGI IMG/M metagenome (GOLD analysis project Ga0180434, IMG submission 132453) | Hypersaline lake sediment archaeal communities from the Salton Sea, California, USA - SS_1_D_2 metaG | ecosystem: Environmental > Aquatic > Non-marine Saline and Alkaline > Hypersaline > Sediment... | reverse complement strand
TCGCGCAGGAATTTGAGCAGATAGTCGCGGTAGGGCGCCGAAAGGTCCATCGTCTCGACGTTTTCAAGCTTCTCGACGTGACGATAGGAAATTGCCTTGGCTATGCGGGCGATCTCCTGCAAACCCGAATCGGCGCCGATCGGCTTGCCTTTCGGTCCTGAAATCTTGAATCCGTTGTAATTCGCCGGATTGTGACTGGCCGTCGTCTGCACGCCCCCGCAGCATTTCATGTAATTCGTGGCGAAGGCGATCTGGCAGGTGTCGATCATTCCGATGTCAACGACAGGCGTTTCCGTGGCCACGACGCCCTCGATAAATGCGCCGCAAAGCGCGGGGCTGTGCGTGCGCATGTCGCGGCCGACGATCAGCTTGTTCATGTCGGAGTCGCTGCGGTCATAACCGCCGAGGGAGGTTCGCAGGAATTGGGCCGTGGCATTGCCGATACGCCAGGCTACTTCCTCGCTCAAGGGTTCGGGGGTGGTGGCGCGTACGTCATAAGCTTTGAATACTTGTTCGATCATCCTGGCCTCGTCATCGCTGATCATTGTTCGGGGCGCGACGGGACGCCGGCCGATAACGGAAGCGGCGTATGAAGCCGTGCCATGCTCGTCGTCATTGAACTGGCACCCCGGACATTTGCTGTAATTCGCCCGTCGGCGTCCAAGGCAAATTGCGTCTGATATCGCATTCCCGTCCTCGCCGGGACAATGCCGCGCGTACTCTTCCGGATTAGCCGACATGAATCATACTCCCGGTTGAACCAGTGGCGATGCTAGCCGACTTGGCGCAAATCGGCTACCCTCGCGGATACGCTCTTACACGATCTTCGCTAGCCAGGAGCCCTTGCGAAATGTGCGCTGATTTCGGTTTGGTCACCCGCCTTTGGGATTTCACCGGCGAACCGGACGCGCCGCTCGACGCCGCTCTGGGAGTCGCCGGCATCGATTATCTCGTCGTGCCCGTCGTCACCGGTCCTCTGCGACGTTTTCGGTTTCAAGGCGTCGGCGACGAACGCGCTTTCGACACCGAAGGCGGGTGGCACTACCCGCCCCGGGGCGAGGCGTATAAAAGCGGCTCCGTCAAACCCCACGTCGCCCGCTGGCGCCGCAAACGCGACCCTCTCGCCATGTTGGCGAAGTACGCCGACCGGCACGGGCTTCGGCTCGTTCCGCAAATCGATTTACGCGGTCTGCTCGCGCTGTTCGAACGCGAACCGCATCTGCTCTCTCGCAACGCCTGGGGCGACGTCAATCCCGCGCTCGGCGCATGCGTCATGAATCCGGATACGCGTGAACTGCTGCGCGACGTTCTCGACGACCTGACGGACCGCGATCCGGACGGTTTCCAGCTCGTCGATTGGATGGTCGATGCGCCCGTCGAGGCCGGCCGAAATCGGCAATACGACTGGCGTCCGCGACTTCAGCGTTTATTGGACATCTGTTTCTGCCCGTCCTGCCGTCAAACCGCCGCACGCGCCGGTTTAGACGCCGACCAGACGGCCGATCTTGTTCGGCAGGCGGCCGAGCGTCTCCACGCCGATCCGGACGCCGTCGCCGCCGCCTCGCCTTCCGAGGAGGAGGCCGTGCGGCGTTATCTGGCCGTCCGGCGCGCGGATGCGCATGAATGGCTGGCCGCCGCGGCCAATTCGCTGGCGGGTAGGCCGCTGCATATGCTGGTCGATCCGCATATGCGCGGCGACTCGCCCTATTTCTTCGAAGACGAGATCGAACCGTTGATCGACGCGGGGATCACTCCGGTTTTTCGAGTCCTGAACGTTTCTCCGGCCAGGATGGATGTGGAACGTAAGATTCTCGCTCCGCTTCCCGCCGGTCGAAGCGCCGCCTGCGGGCGCCTGCTCCCGATTTGCGGTCCGCACTTTCATCAGGCCGACGAACTCGTTCGCACCGTCAAGCACGCCATCGAGCCCGGCGCGGCGTGTCTCGAGTTCGACGACGTGGACATCGCGCCCCTCGGCGCGTTCGACTGGCTGCGCCAGGCGGTCCGCTACGCTCGTCGCGGTTAGCCATCCGCGCGCGTTTACGTTAGCATCACGCCATGACCGCAAGCTGCACACCGCGAACGTGTTTTCTCGATTTTCGGCGGCCGTTTATTTATGCGGCGTTTGGTATCGTGCTGGCGACCTGCGCGTGCGAGCGTCAAGAGCACGCCGCGGTCTACCCGGCCCAATCCCAGCCCGTTGTAGCGGCGCCGCGGAGGCCCGAGTTGACGTTTCCGGCCGAGATGCGCGCCGCGGCGCCCGAGATCAGCGCGTTCCTGGATCGCTTCCTGGACGCTTGGCTGAACGGAAATTATCCCGCGTATAGGAGGTTGGTCAGCCGCGCGCATACTCCCGAGAATCGCGAACGGTTTGAACTGATCTCGGCGGCGACGGCGGCTGTCACGGTCGAGGCCGTCGATTTGATTGAAACGCCCCGACTTCCGCCGCCGGCTTACCTGGCGGTGTTTCACGTCGAGTTGACTCCCGACGCCGCCGAGCGCCGAGGCGAGAGCACGCGCAAGATCGCGATTATCGTTTTCAAGGAACTGGAACAATGGAAGATGGCCGCCGCCCCGGCCGAATACCAGCCCAAGGCGCCGGCGCCGGCGTCGGCGCCCGCCGCCCCGCCCGCAAGCGCGCCTGCGCCCGAGTACCCCTGGGATGAGGAAGGCGATTACTAAAACCTGTCCCAATCCCTTCGCCGGACTAATCTCTGTCAGGTCATCGAACGCAGCGACAGAACCCCGTGTCGGTCGCTGGCGGAAAGCACGGTTCACGGAACCGCGGCACGCCGGACATTCAGAGCCCCGAGCGCCGGCAAGCGGGTTCGAAGCACGGGCTCTGCCCGATGCCGCCAATTATCTTAACAATACACCCTTACTCCTAACGATGCGATCGGTGCTGATACGCTGCATTTGCGGTCTCCTCGCCGGTCTTTCGGCGGTCCCGACGTCGGCGCAAACGACGCAGCCCGCCGACGTCTCGACGCCGCCCGAGGTCGTCGCGGCGCTCGAGGACGTCGAGGATTTCTCGCTGAGCTTTTCCAACCCTGGTTTTTACGCTGTTTTGGATTACGTGCACGTCATGTCCGGCACGCCGGGATTGAACCACGACGCCGTTGTGTTGGACGATTGGACCGCCTTGCTGGAACGTCCGGCGGACTTTCGCGGGCTAGTCGTCTGTATCGAAGGGATTGTCGGTCGGAATAAAACCTGGCGTTTACTGCAGCCGCGTTATCGACATGTTGGGCAGGTTTGGCAGTTGGAATTGCGTCGATCCGGGCAGCCGACGACCGCCACGGTTATTCTCACGGAAAACGCCGACGACATTCCCGTCGGGGCCGAGATTCGCGTCACCGGCTACTTCGTGATGATCCGCCAGTATTACGGCAAGAACAATCGCTTACATCAGGCCGCGTTGATTGTGGGGCACGGTCCCTCCGTCGTGACTCGCCTGGCGCCGGATCAGCCGCGTAAACCCGCCGCCGGCTTCATCACGGGCGGGGCCGTCGCGGCGACGGCGGCATTGCTGGTCGTCTGGCTGCTATTACGAGGATCGCTCGGCAAGCCGCGACGGCAAGGCCAAACCCCCCGTTCAACCGGGCCGGCCTCGCTCGATCTCTCGACCGATCTCGCTCAGTGGGCCGCCCGGGAATCGGAAGAACATGCCGACGACCTCGACGATCGATCGAAAAAGCCATGATCATCGATATCCACTGCCACTACACCTTCTCGCAGCGCTGGGCTCGGATCGGCGAACGCTTCTCGTTCGAGCCGGCCGAAATCAACGGGGCGCCCGCGTTGGATTCCGGCATCTCGCCGCGCGCACTGCGACGACCAACCTGGCGATTGTCCAAACGCCTGCTGGGTCTCGATCCGCGCCTCGAAGCCGGCCCGGTGCTCGACGGCGCTTTGGGGAAATTTTACCGGAAACACCTGGCGTCCGAGGGGCCGGTTGAACGAATAGTGCTGCTGGCTTTCGATTTCTATCACGACGATTCGGGCCGGCGAGCGCCGCTGGCGGAGACGCGTCGCGATCGCGGCGGGGATATCTATACATCGAACACGCTGGTGCGCGAGGAGTGTCGCCGACACCCGGACCGATATCTGTTCGGCGCTTCGGTTCATCCATACCGGCACAACGCCGCGGAATGCGTTGAGGAAGCGTTTCGAGGCGGGGCGTGCCTGCTGAAATGGATTCCCTTGCATCAGAATATAGATGTCGCGGATCCGCGCACATTGGATGTGATGCGGTGCTGCGCGCGGCTTGGTCTCCCGTTGCTCGTTCATTACAGCGAGGAATTCACTCTCGCCACCCAGCATCCCGAATATCGTCCGGCGGCGCCGCTGCTGGCGGCGTTGCGCAAGCTGCGTGACGAGGGGGCGATGCCGATCACGATCGTCGCGCACGTCGCCACTCCGGTAACGCTCTGGGGCGAGCGTCGTTCTCATCGCGCGTTATTGAGCGCGTTGCGTGGCGAATTCACCGACGCGCCGCTGTACGCCGACATTTCCGCACTGACAAGTTGGGGCAAGATTGGTTTTCTCAGGAAAATGGCTCGTGAACAGGATTTGCACGCCAAGTTGTTGTTCGGATCGGATTTTCCCGTTCCCATCGGCCTGTGGCGGCTGCGTCGCGATCTTGGCCGCGAGTATCGCCGCATACAAGCCTATCCCTCGTGGATTGCAGAGGCGGCCTTGATTTGCCGTAATATTGGTTTTAATGAAATAGTTATGCATCGGTCGGGCGGGCTGCTCTCGAATCTGGATTATTTTTCGAACCTGCCGGCGTCGCGGTCGTAACGAATGTGAAGAGCCTGAGCCCGGGAGGGTGGATAATAATTCGTCGCATCCGCGAAATGTGGCCGCTGAAAGCATTTAGCGCGTAGCGGCGGTAATTTTTTTGGGAACTTTTTCAAATCGCGCTTGATATTCCGCTGAAGTCGGCCCTATCAATCCAATGAAACCTGTCAAGTTGAGATTGATGTGGTCGGGCGGGCCGATCACCATCTCTCGCGGATCCGAATACGGAGAGGAAATATCATGCTTAAGAAGTTGATTGCGACTCTATCGGTACTGTCTCTTGTGGTGGTGGCGTCAGCCAACACCGTCACACTGGAACCGGTCAGCTACGTACGTCCGGCCATGGATATCGCCGAAAATATCGACGCATTCGAAGCTGGCGGTTGGGAAACCTATGATCTCGTAGTCCATGTCGACGCGGATGACGCCTGGACGACGGCGTATGCTCTTGCAACGGCCGATTTGTTCTGGGATCACCTACAGGGCGGGGACACCGCGGATCCGGGTAACTTCGGCTACTTCGGCCTGCTGGAATACGACACCTTCTGGACTTCCAGCGAAGACTATCCGAACGTTGACACTGGCGGCACAGACACGACGTTCGCTCCTGGTAATCCCCTCCAGAACACCGCCACCGTCAAGGAAGCCGAGTGGTACGTTGATCCGGTCGAGCCCAATGTTGGATCCGGCGACTGGACGATTGCTCGCTATACGGTCGCCACTGGCCAGACCCTCTGCGTCGAAGGCAACTTGTACTACACCAGTACCCTCGGCGAGCCGCAGCCTTACGCGGTCTGCGTTCCTGAGCCGGCCAGCCTCGGCCTGCTGGGTCTCGGCGCCCTGGCGTTGATTCGCCGTCGCTAAGAGTTGCTGAAATAACCGATTTTCAAATGGCATGGGTAAGCCGCAGGGCGTGCCCATGCTTTTTTTATTGCGCCGAACTCGGACCAAACGCGCCCGTCAAGACAGACGGGCGTCGCCTCTGTAACCTCTTATATGGCAATGGTTTGCGTAGTAGCGGCCAGCCCGCTGAAGCCGCGGCGATTCATAGGATATAAAGGCTGCTCGACCGATTTCCGCGATTTTATGCTCAATTTGAAAAAATGGCTTGAAAAACAAAATCGGAAGCAGTACCATGGCTTTTACCTTTCGAGGAGGAGACATGAAGTGATCGGGCGGGCCGATCACCATCTCTAACGGATCCGTTTAAACAGGAGAGGAATTACACATGAAGAAGATATTTGCAACAATGGCAGTACTGTCACTCTGCACGGTGGCTTTCGCGAATAGCGTAACGCTGGAACTGGTCGATTACGTGCGACCCGCCCTGGATATCGCCGTGGACATCGATGGTTACGAAGCTGCCGGTTGGGCAACGTATGACCTCGTCGTGCATGTCGATGCGGATGATGCCTGGACGACCGCGTATGCTCTGGGTACGGCTGATCTGTTCTTCGATCACGGACAGGGCGGCCCCACCGCGGATCCGGGTAACTTCGGCTACTTCGGCCTGCTGGCCTACGACACTTTCTGGACCTCCAGCGAAGACTATCCGAACCCCGACACCGGCGGCACCGACGCGACGTTTGCTCCTGGTAATCCCCTGCAGGACACCGCCACGGCCAAGGAAGCCGAGTGGTACGTTGATCCCGTCGAGCCCAATGTTGGCGCCGGCGACTGGACGATCGCGCGTTACACCGTAGCCACGGCCAGCACTCTCTGCGTCGAAGGCGACCTGTACTACACCAGCACTGGCGGCACGCCGCATCCGTTCGCCGTCTGTGTTCCCGAGCCCGCCAGCCTCGCGCTGTTGGCCCTCGGTGGCTTGGCTCTGATTCGTCGTCGCTAATAATCCGCGACCGAATTAAGCCTGCGAAAGCAGTATTCAAGCCCGGGCGAGTCGTAAGACTCGCCCGGGTTTTTATATGACATCTGTTTTCCCATCTCTCCGGACGTGAATCCTCACATCCGACGCTCAAAACCACGAGAGAATTTTTCACTAAACTGCAGCGTCCGAGCCCTGTCGGCCGTAGATGTTTCGACAACTCTACGTCCGAGACGGGGGGCGGACGCTACGTTTGATTTGAATTTGCTTTAAGAGGCTGTTCAAACTCCACCCGTCAACCTTCCAGGTTGGTTTCTTCCAGGCAGGCGTCCAGCGAAATACGCAATTGAGTTCGCGCCGCGTCATCGAAACGAGAATCTTGTTCCAGCCTACGAAGGTAGGCTTTCAGCAGCTGGCGCGCCTCGCTTTGGCGGCCTAGCTCAATCATCGTTCGCGTCAGGGGCATAAAGCAAATGCGGCCGGAGGAGGGATTCTTCCGCAGCGCGGTTTTCCAGGCATGGATTGCGCGCTCCGGCTCCGGATTTCTCAGGGCCTTCCAGACAAACCCGCGCGCTACCTCGCTCATGTCGGCGTCGGGCCACCAGGCGCCGCCCGCGCGCAGCAATTCTCCCAGTTTCTCGATCGGATCGCCGCGGTTTCGCAGGTAGAGACGGTAGGTCGGGTAAATAACGACGGGCGACCAGTCGGCGGATTCCTCCAGCGCCGTCCAGAGATTTGCCCCGCGCTCCCAGTTTCGCACAAGTACCGAATCCGCCCCGATTTCATCGAGAAGGCGGTACAGGATCTTGTGAGGCGTGTTCGTCGCCACGAACAGGGCTTGGTATTGGCGGTAATGCGTTTCTTCGTAAACTTGCTGGGCGCGTCCGTCGATGAACACCTTCGCCGTCGGCGCATATAGCATGACGGCGCCGGCCACCGACCATTCCGCTGTCAATCTCAACTGTAATTTATTGTTATCAATGAAGTTATATGCTTCCAGCGGCTGATCGACGTGATATGTGACGCGTTCGAGCAGGCTGCAATCGGGCAGGTTTCGGTAAGGCTCGACTAGGTCCGCGTAAGCCTTGTACGCGGCCCCCGCCCCTATGCACATGCCGCCGACACCGGACGCCGACAATGCGAGTCCTATCAATTTTTGTTTGCGTGCAGGGGTGAGAGGGTGGAGCAGTCGTAGCACGAGCAGCAGGAATACAGGCGTGCCGAAAATCATGAAGATCGGCGCGAACCGGCGTGCCCAGAGCGTCATCGCCAAGCCGAGGCCTACCATAATTATGTCGAAAGGCGTTATCCTGAGAGTCGCTCTCATGTCGCGGGCTTGGTCGACCTTAGGATTCAGCATTCTCAGGGCGCCGGCCAGCGTAAGCAATGCCGCCGCCCCGGCCAGGATGGTCCAAAATCGCCACATGTGCGGAAAATTGTGTCCGCCGACATAAGGGGGCTGCCATTCGGCGACATCGCGCCAGACGGCGCTGCTGGCGACCTTCTGGCCGTGCGTGAAGTTGTCGAGGCCGAACGGTCCAAACATCACCGTTAGGGCGGCCGCGGCGCCGACCACGGTGGCGAGGGTGACGATCTGTCCGGCGTTGAGAACTGCGCCGCGTTTGCTGATCCGGAGCACTCCCCAGAGCGTGACGTAGAGCCCCACCACTGCGTAGCCGAAGATGAAGCTGCCATGCATGTTTCCCCATACGAGGAAAAGCGGCATTAATAGCGCAATCGGCGTCCAACGTCGTTTTGAGCCCTGGCTTTCCAACCGGCAAAGCAGCGTCCACAGAGCGGCGAGACAGAAAAATCCAGCGGTAGCTGGGCGTGCGCTAAGAAAATCGCGACACCCCAGAGCCGTCACGGAACCGGCCATGAGGGCGCCGGTCCAGGCGCCTGACCGCCAATATGCAGCGAGGACGACCATTACGAAAATCAGCCCGGCCATGATCCAATTCGCGATAATAACGGCGTCGTGGCCGATTCGGTCGTAGATCCAATATTGGGCCGTGTGCGTGAGCCAGTTCTGGTTGTACCAGGGTTTGCCCGCGACGGAAAAGCTGAAGGAGTCGGTTAACGGAACTTCTTTGCTGGAAAGGATTTGTCGTCCGGCGGCGAGACCGATCCAAGTATCGTTTACGGGATGCGCCTCGAGGACGCCATAACAGAGCGAGGCGGCGAACAACAGCACCGGGCCAGCGTACCAGATTACTGAAAGCCGGTTGGTTTGGACCAAATCAGTGTGATGTTGCTGGTTCACGCGTTTGTCACCAAGGGAAGAAATTGTCATTTTTGGCGGTCAGGAGCGCGGTTCTCTTCATCTGGCTGCAAGGCATTATTATTGAGACATTACACTCGCATAATGGCGGAATTTTAACGAACATGATCGTCTGTCGCCACGAACGTCTTGACGATCTATCGGTGCGGCAAATAATGTGTTTGAAGTGAGTTAAGCGAAAACGGCGAATCGCGATGATCGATCGAGCTATCGGCCTTGATTGTCCGGACCCGATAAGCCGATAAACGTTGAAAATGACCGAAGTTTGTCGGCTGGAACCGATCCGACAGGGGTAGAGAGTATGAAATACGGAATCTTACTGGCGTTGGTGCTGTCCACCATGCTCGCCGGCGCGACCTGCTTCCCGCTGTTCGAGCTTGATCCCTCCGGCGACGTATCTTCGGAGAGGTTGGCTCTCGGTGTATCCGTTATCAAGCCGACCACGGATAAGGCCGTCAAGCAGGGCGATCAAGTACTGATCGAATGGATGGCGGCCAATCTGGCAGACTCGACAGGCGTGGCGACCGTTTACGTGCGCTCGAGCGCGGATTTGAGCGAGACGATTCTCGACGGCGGCATCCGCGTGTCTGAGTCGTCCGGGAAACAGACGCTGTATTGGGACACCAGCGAGAACCTCGCCGCATTTTCCGGCGAATACACCATCCATGCGGAATTGGAAGCCGGCAACGAAACGGCATCAGGCGAGGCGACGGGAAAGATCTCGGTTCACTCGGCCCCCTTCTTCGAGTTCACTTTGCCGATCGGGGATGTGACGCTGGAGAAAGGTGAACCCGACGATCCCAACGATCCTGATTCGCCGCTAACCGCCGCTGAAATCACCATTCACTGGAACTCTTTCGATCTCGAAAGCGACAGCACGGCCCTGATCGGGCTTGATTCGGACAGATCAGACCTCAGTCACGACAGCGGCAACGAAATCACCATTTATGAATATGACATACCGACAACTATCGGCAGTGGAGATACGCTCGCCTGGGACGGTGACGACACGTCTGGCGAGCGTGTTGACGCCGGAACGTACATATTGTACGCGCAAGTTACGGACGAAGTACACGAAGACCAGATTGTCGAGGCGCTCGACAAAGGCGGTGATCCAATATGGATTACCGTGCCTGAAGTTGTCACCGCCGCGATCACCGAGCCGGACGAAGACGTATCGATCGTGTACGACGACAACGAAGAAGTAACGATTACATATACGCTGGACGAGAACAAGGACGTTTTTGTCGATTTTCGCGTCGATCCCGACGAAAGCCATTCCAACGGCAACGAGACCACGATAGTTTCGCGTCAGCTTGTTCCGCGTGGCGCCGATCCGGACACTTTCAATTTTACATGGGACGGCGAAGCGGATGGTAAGATCGTGGGCGTGGAACAGAGCGGCGGCTACTTTCGTATGTTAATGAACATCGACCGCGGCGGGGCGTCGACGGAAACGCTCGCGTCGGAACACTTCTTCTTCGTCAGAGAGACCGCGGACACTCCGGTAATCGCGTTAATCGAGCCTAACGAGGACGTCACGCTGACCGCCGGGGCCGGCGGGGATTTCTTGATTAAATGGCGCGACGACGATCCCGACGAAAGCGCGGAGATTCGGTTAGTCATGGATGACGACGATACGCCGAACCAAGGCGTGGGGGATCCCAACGATCCCGAGACGACGTTGGATTCGGCTGATTTTGATGATATCTCGGCGAGCGAAGATGGTTTGAGCGACACGCACCGCTATTATGTCGCTGACGATTTGGCGCCGGGGCGGTATTGGATCTTCGCCTACATTGATCGCGACGGCG
>Ga0180434_10009263_pt1 | contig 10721 bp, 5 predicted proteins | sample SS_ome_7_FD_132453 | JGI IMG/M metagenome (GOLD analysis project Ga0180434, IMG submission 132453) | Hypersaline lake sediment archaeal communities from the Salton Sea, California, USA - SS_1_D_2 metaG | ecosystem: Environmental > Aquatic > Non-marine Saline and Alkaline > Hypersaline > Sediment... | reverse complement strand
GCGCACCAGGCGAACAAAGTTGAACACACGCCGCACATCGCCCTGGGGTCCGAAGCCGAGGCTGGGGTACTCGCTCGGGTCGCCGTCCTTCGGATCGCTGCGCTGACAGCCGGCGCCGTGGACATCTTCGACAGTGACGCCGTCGTACGTTCCCAGCCCGCGGCCAAAGGCAATGTAGATCGCCGCCGCGCCGGAGCCATTGCTGCTCAGGTGGGTCGTGCTCGTCCAGAAGAACGGATAATCGGTCTGTCCGGCCAGGTTGGTGATGGCGGTCGTGTCGAAGACCGGGTCGATTGCCGGGGAACTGGTCGTGTTCGGCGAACGCGTGTAATCGACGATGCCTTGGAGTTCCTTGGCGTTCGGCAGCCGCCAATCGTTGTATCCGAGATAGTCCTCGGCGTTCCGCTGGGCGACCCAGGCCAGCGCGTCTCCCCAGTTCATGCCTTGTCCGCTGTCGGACTGGGTCCACATCAGCCCAGAGGCGTCATCCGTCACCGTGCCGTCACCGTTGTCAACAAAGCTGTTCGTCCCGTACCCCGTGTCCCCGCGCACGCACATCACGCAGAAGGTCTTGTCTTGTCCGAAGATGGTCAGGCCGTAGCCCTTGATTCGCCCGTCGGCGAAGTTCACGCCGAACAGCATTTCGTTGTTGGCAACATAAAGCGTGCTGCTGGCCCATTGGGCGTCGATGATCCGTTCGCCGGCGGTGGTGTCGCCGTAGGCGAAGCCGAAGTAGCTGTTATCAATGAAAGGCGTAATGCCGGTCGTGTCGGTTCCCTCGGGCGGAGGGTCCGTGCCGCGGAAGTCGATCAGCGAGTACACCTCCTTGATGGTCGGCAGCCGCCAGTCGCTGTATCCGCCGAAGCTCTCCGCGTTGAGGGTCGCGGGATAGGCCTGGGCTTCGGTCCACGTGAGCTTGTCGTGGATGTCGATGTCGCCGTCGTCGTCCGTGTCCGGGGATTGTTGCCATGTCAGCCCGGTGTTGTTGTCGTACACGGTCAGTCCGTCTCCGCTGATCGCGTAAGATGGGATGTTGCCATCGTACTGGGCGTCTTGGCCATGAAATGCCTGGCCCTCGGTCGGGCAGGTGAACTCGTCTAAGTTGTCGTAGCAGGCGCTCTGCCCGGTATCGACGACGGTCCAGGTTGCGACGATGTTGTTGTCGGCCGGACCCGGGAGAGTGTCTATCGTATCCACGGTGTCAACGAACGGGCAGCCGGCGAGGAGCGAACAGACGACGACCAAGCCAGTCCACATCGGCAAGTGTCGAGTCAGAGTTGCCATCATGGTTCTCCTAACACCGGCGCTGCCTCTCCAGGGCCGGCCGGGTTGTTCGTGCATCCCTCAGTCCAGGCACCCGGGATAGCTCGCAACCCCATCGCCCGTGAATCTCGTCTGAAAGTCGGCAAAGTCCTCCAGGTCAACATCGCCGTCTCCCCTGAAATCGGCTGCGTCACACTCGCTGGGAACGACCACCCCAGGACCGTCCATGCAATCGGCGAACAGCGCGAAGTCCGCCGCATCGATGTCACCATCCTGGTCGAGGTCCTGTGGGCAGAGCGGACCGCGCACGCAGCGGACGTAGTTGTAGATGCGAATCGCGTCCCCCTGGGGGCCGTGGCCGTACGGGTAGTCGTCAGGATCCCCCTCTTTGGGATCACTTCGTTGCGCGCCAGCCCCATGCACGTCCTGCCACATGCTGTCCATGTAACCCATCGCCCGGCCAAACGAGATGTAAGCTGCGAATTCGCCGGAGGTCGCCGTCCAGTTCGCATGCGTCGTTCCGGTCCAGTAGTAGGAATAGTCAACCTGGCCCGCCTCGTTCGTGATCGAGGTCGTGTTGAACAGCGGGTCGATCGCGGCCGATGACGTGGTATCAGGCGAGCGCGTATAGTCCAGAATGCTCTGGAGTTCCTTGGCGTTGGGCAGGCGCCAGTCGTCGTAGCCGATGTCCGTCAGGCTCTCGGCGTAGGCGAGCGCGTGTTCCCAGAACATGCCGTAGCCGCTGTCGTCCTGTTGCCACATCAGCCCGGTTGCCTGATCGGTGACCGTTCCGTCGCCGTTGTCGACGAAGTTGTTGACACCGTAATCCGGGTTGCCGCGCACGCAGATCACAAAGAACGTCTTGTCCTGCCCGAAGATGGTCAGGCCGTAGCCCTTGATGCGGCCGTCGGCGAAGTTGACGCCGAACAGCAGGGTTCCGCTCGGCGTCGATGCGACGTACAGCGTGCTGGATGCGTATTGGGCATCGATCAGCCTTTCCCCTGCGCTTGTGTCCCCATAGGCGAAGTCGAAGTAGTCCGCGTCGATGAAGGGTACGATGTCAGGACAATCGGCTTCGCTCTCGCAGCCGCTGGGGTCCGTGCCGCTGAAATCGATCAGCGAGTACAGCTCCTTGATGGTCGGCAGCCGCCAGTCGTCGTATCCGCCGAAGCTCTCCGCGTTGAGCGTGGCCGGATAAACCTGAGTCTCGGTCCAGGTGAGCTTGTCATTCGCGTCAATGTCGCCGTCACCATTCGTGTCCGGGGATCGCTGCCAGGTCAAGCCGGTCACGTTATCGAGCACGCTCAAACCATCGCCGCTGAGCGTATAGGACGGGGCGAAGCCACTGTACTGGGCGTCCTGGCCATAAAAGGCTTGGCCATCGGCCGGGCAAGTGATCTCGGTAGAGTTGCCATAGCACGTGGTCTGGCCAGTATCGACGATCGGATAAGCCCCGGTGGGCAGCTCGGCCACGGTTAGCACCGCCTCATCCGACGTCGCCGTGCCATAGTCATTGGTAACCACGCACCGGTAGTTGCCTGCATCAGCCTCCGCCACCGGGTCGATGGTGTAGGAAGTGGCGGTGGCCCCGGAGATGTCGCCGGCATCCTTCTGCCACTGGTAACTCAGGGGTTCGGTCCCGGAGGCAGCAACCGTGAAAGTCACCGAGCCGCCGGGCGGGACGGTCTGCGACTGCGGGTGCTGGGTGATGCTCGGCGGCATGTCCGCCCCAGCTGTCACCGTGAAGCCATCGGCCATCGAAAACACGAGCGTTCCTCCCTCCGGCGGCACGAAGGTGATGGTTGCGTCCTTGGGCCCCGTGGGCTCCCCGGCCGGGATGTCGAAGACGGCCGTGACGATGTACTGGCTGCTGTGGGTCACGGAAGTCCCGCTCAGGCTGCCGATCATCACGCTGTCCGGCAGCTCGCCGGCCGGTGGGGCGGGCGGGGAGTCGGTGTCCAGCGTGAAGGTCACCAGAAGACCGGTCGTGCCCTGCGCTGCGGAATCCGGGTCGACTACCGTGATCTCGTTCGTGGCCTGGCCAAACGCCGATCCTGGTGAGAGGCTCAGCACAGCCAGCACGAGGGCCCCGATTCCCCAACGAGTCGGCGTCGTCCGTCCGAGGCCTGCTATCATGCGGTTCATCAGTCGTCTCCTTCTTCGCGATCGGTCGATATCGGACGGTGGCAAGGCCCCGCGAGCCCTCTGGCCACCAAGAAGGGAAACGGAAACGGGAGCCGACAATCTACAGCCATGCCGGGAAATCGAACGCCGCCGTAATGACGGATTGCGTGGTGTGTGGCCGACGTGCCAGCGATGCTCCCAATCATCACCGTTTCCGGGGTGACGCCGGGCGGCAGCGCCGGCCGCTCATCCATGTCCAACGTGAATGAGGCCAATGGGCCGGTAGTGCCCTGCGAGACCAAAACCGGATCGACCGCCGCGAGCTGGTTCGCAGCACGGCCCACCGCCGGTGTCGCGGAGAGGCTGAGCGATCACGCGCAGCACTCTGCGGATGTTCTGGGTGGCTGGACATGCGGATGTCGAGCGGCACCCCGGGTCTGGCAAGCGTCTTTTGGTGTTCAGGGCTGGGTGTTGTACTCGATGATAAAACCGTACACGACGGCGCCCTCGCCACCGGTACTGTCGCCGAACCTCGCTGGAAAATCCCCCCAAGTACTCACGGGTTGGTTGACCTCACCGAAGCATATCACCGCCTGGTCGCCGGTAGCGTCGTTCGGTTGGTCATTCGGCCGGGGATCGTCGTCCCCCTCCATTCCGTCGTAGGCCCAGTTCGTGTAGCTCCAGGTCTCGCCGGAAAGCCACATCCAGCCACCGTCGGGCTCCGTGGAGCCATCAACCTGAAAACCGCCCAGGAAGGGACCGTGCATGACGTAGTTGTGCGTCTCATCCCATTGGTACCAGAACTTCTCATCGCTAATCAGACCAAACAGGAATTCGCTCTCCTCCGCCGAAGTCGCCGACGCCAGGTAGCCCCCAGCCTCCTCGGCCAGGGCGGCCGCGGCTATCCAAGTGACGTCACCGTCCGGCAGATACACCACTTCGTAATAGTGGGTCGTGCCTTCAGGTCGATCAAACGACACAATCGATTCGCGCTCCGACGCAACGGGGAGATCGTCCCACGAGTAGATCGAAACGCGAGACACGTCCTCCATCGCGATCTCGGAGAGGAGCAGCGGAGTCGGGTCAACGCCGTCCACGTCAGCCGTGTCGCCGCCGGCATCGGCCTCGTCGAATTGGCTCAGTGTTGTGCAGCCGCCACCAACGAGAAGCGCGGTGGTCAAGACCAGGCAGAGGCTGAGCGTTTTCAAGTTCCTGCGGTCCATCATCGACCTCCTTCTTCGAGCATGTTCGGCATCAAGCAGTGGCGAGGGCTCCACGAGCCCTCTGGCCACCAAGAAGGGAAACGGGGATGGGGGCCGACAATCTACCGGCGGGCCGGCAATCTTCTGGAATCTTGTCCGTTTTCTTGAATAAAGGGGTGGCCGGCACTGAGAAGCTCGGGCGCTCTTAACACCTTGCAGGGCCACGCGTTTCGCAACGCGATGGGCCTGGCTCGTGTCACCCGAGCGTGGATAATGAGCGTGTCAGGGCTGTAGACGGTCTGCGTCGACATCCGTTTTCCTGTACTGGAGCCAGCGATGGCTGACAACGCCGACCAATCCGCCGAACTGCTGGGCCGGCTGAAGGAAGGCGACGACGGTGCACTGGCTACGCTTTTCGCGCGACACCGCGATCGTCTGCTACGGATGGTTGAGTTTCGGCTGGACGCACGGCTGCGGGGTCGCGTGGAGGCCGAGGATGTCCTGCAGGAGGCTTATCTCGACGCTGCGAAACGCATGCACCACTTTGGACAGGACACTTCGGCGTCGTTCTTCATCTGGCTGCGAATGGTCGCGACTCAGACGCTGATCGACATCCACCGCCGACACCTGGGCGCTCAGATGCGCGACGCTGCACGAGAGATGGGGCCCCGGAGGGCCTCGTTCTCGCAGACAACCTCGTTTTCGCTGGCGTCTGGCTTACTGGGTCGATTCACATCGCCCACACTCGCCGCACGACGCGCGGAGATGGCCGAGCAACTTCGGGCAGCGCTTGAGGACATGGACCCGATCGATCGCGAGGTGCTGGCGCTGCGGCACTTTGAGGAACTGACCAACAGCGAGGTAGCCGAGGAGCTGGGTATTCAGCAGAAAGCGGCGAGCATCCGCTATGTTCGCGCGCTGCGCCGTCTGAGAGACCTCATCGGCGAGATTCCCGGGTTCGCCGAGAACTTCGGCCGTGGCATCTGAGCGCCGATGATGACAGGACCACGAGAATGACTGAGTCCGTTACGGATCGCGACCCCTTGGAGCTCCTGGCGGCCGAATTCACGGATCGCTGTCGCCGCGGGCAGCATCCCTCTGTTGACGACTACGCACGTGAACATCCTGAGCTTGCCGACGAAATCCGCGAGTTGTTCCCGACGATTGCTGCCATCGAGCAGGTCAAAAGTGCGAGCCCGGGACAGAACATTGGTGGCCCGGTCCGCGGCGGGTTGAGCCTCGAACGGCTGGGCGACTTTCGCATCATCCGCGAGCTGGGCCGCGGCGGCATGGGCGTTGTCTACGAGGCTGAGCAGGAGTCCCTGGGCCGACGCGTGGCGCTCAAAGTGCTCCCGCGGCAGTTGCTGCTCCATCCGGAGCAGCTCAACCGCTTCGAGCGTGAGGCCCGCACCGCAGCCGCGCTTCATCACACAAACATCGTTCCCATCTTCGGCGTCGGGGCACATGACGGTTACCATTACATTGTGATGCAGTACATCCGTGGCGTCGGGCTCGACGTTGTCTTGCGCGAGCTGCGCCGGGTGTTCAAGAACCCCGGAGCGGGCGCGGCAACTGCATCATGCGAGTCGGCGTCCGGTGGGAGCCGAACGGGAATCGACGCACTCAGCGTGGCCCGCTCACTCGCGCGTGACGCATCGGCGCATGCCCCACGCCCGACGACAGAATCCCGTGCCCCGTCCGCGACACCGACGCCACAAAGTGATGGCGGCCGTGCACGTTCCAATCGTGAGCAACGATACGACGGGTCTGCGAGCGAGGACGAATCGTGTTCGCATACAACCGAGACCCTGCAAGTCGGTCCTGCGTATTGGCGGAGTGTCGCGCGCATGGCCATGCAGATCGCCGATGCACTCGAATACGCTCACGGGCAGGGTACGCTTCATCGCGACATCAAGCCGGGCAATCTGCTGGTCGATGCCGACGGTACCGTCTGGGTAGCTGACTTCGGGCTGGCCAAGGCGCTCGACCATGACGGCGTCACCCAGACCGGCGGCGTGGTGGGCACCTGGCGGTACATGGCTCCCGAGCAATACCAAGGAAATGCGGATGCTCGCAGTGACGTGTACAGCCTGGGGTTGACACTCTACGAACTGGCCACTTTGCGTCCCGCGTTCGTGGCAACCAGCAGGACCACGCTGATCAACGCGATCACGCGTGGGGCGCTGGACGCCCCTCGGCAACTCCGCCCCGATATGCCTCGCGACCTCGAGACGATCATCCTCAAGTCCATCGCCCGTGAGCCGGACGCACGCTACGCGTCGGCGGCGGCGCTCGCCACCGATCTTCGCCGGTTCCTCGAAGACCGGCCGATCCTGGCCCGTCGCGCAACCATACCGGAACGGGTGTGGCGCTGGTCGCGCCGCAATCCGGCGCTCGCCGCACTTGGCGGCGCCGCGGCGGCACTGCTGATCGCAGTCGCCGCGATTTCAACAGCCGCGTACATGCACACGAGCCAAGCGAACAGGCAGGTCCGCAATGCCCTTGACGGCGAACAATCGCAACGCTTGAAAGCGGAGGCGACCTCCGAGCTCGCCACCGAGGTTCTTGACACCATCTTTGAGCAATTCGCGCCGACACGAACCCGGGCGGCTTCGACGTTCACAGTCGACGGCTCCGCGGGAACGCAGATCGAGGTGCCGACCCAACCGGTTCTGTCGCCGGAGACGGCGACTCTGCTTGAGCATATGCTTGGTTTCTATCGGCGGCTCGCGGCCCAGGAGGGTGCAGATCCGGCGATCCGCCTTAAGATCGCCGAGGCGAACCGCCGTGTCGGGGACATCCATCACCGCTTGGGCCATTTCGAGGATGCCCATGCGGCGTATGCACGGGCCATAGAACTCTTCGAAAACCTCGGGTCCGATGGCGAAACAACGCCGACAAACCAGGTTGCACTGGCCCACATACATAACGAGCTGGGGACAATCCTGATCGCGCAGGAACACGGAGAGGACGGCCGCACATTCCTGGAGAAGGCGCGGGAGATTCTGGAGGCGGCGCAGGCAACACCATCGTATTTACCGGCCGTTCGCTTCGAGCTGGCCCGAACCTGCTACCTGCTCGCCAGGGCGCCCCGTCCGCCCATCCCAACACCCCAGAGGGGCGAGCCCGGTCTGCGGCCGCCCCCGGACGGCAGGCCACCGCCGCCTCCGGGCGCGCATCGACCAGCAGGACCGGACCGCCGACCACCGGACGGCCCGCACCCACGGGACGAGTATTTTGACGAAGGGGACGATCCCTGGAGTAGGGCGGTCGAAATCCTGACCGAGCTGAGCGCGGCGTATCCCGACGCCCCGGACTACCGACACTTGTTGGCGCTTTGCTATCGCGACATGCCGCCCCCGCGCCCGTCGCCTGCTGATGATCGCCCCTCGCCACTCGATGCCGTGACGCGGGCGATCGAAATCCTGCAGCAGTTGGCGAGCGACTTCTCCGAGGTTCCAGCGTACCGCTATGACCTGAGCGAAACGTACGCCATGTCAGCTGTTCCAGATCTGTGTCCGGGCCCCGCCCCGTACGCGATCGAGGAGCAGCGGCTTCGCGCCGCATTGGAAATTTCGGAGCAACTCGTCGCAGAACGTCCGAACATCCCCGCATACACCGTCTCGCAAGTGCATATCCGGCTGAGGTTCGCGGATTTCCTGCGGCGCCGGAGCCAGTCGGACGCCGCCGAGGAACAGCTGCAAACGGCGCGGACGCTCCAGGTCGCGCTCGCCCAACGCTTCCCCGACACACCTACGCATCAGGTGTTCGTCGCCGTAATCGAGGGGGCCCTTGCCCGACTCCTGCGCGACTGCGGCCGATTCGATGAGGCCCGAACGCGTTTTGAAGAGGCGCTTGCGGTTCTGCACGAACTGCCGGACGACTGGCGACGTCCGCCCTATGTCCGTGACGTGCTGGTCGCCACCTACACGGGCCTGGCCGGGGTCCACCGGCGATTAGGTGATCACGCGGCAGCGGCAGAAGCAGCGCGTCAGGCGGAGCAATACCGCCTCGAACGGTGAAATCACTCTGATCGGGTGCTCCGCGATAACCGACTGCTGGCCTTGCTGTCAGTCCCTCGACGTATCCGCTCATTTCCCGGACGTTATCCGCAGCATTTCCCCAGACGGCTGTAGACGCCAGCCAGCGGTGTCCGTTTAGACCCCTGAGAGACCCGGTCAGCCCAGCAGACGGACTGCTTTGTGCTCGGGTGTCATTCTGCGGCCCGCTGTGCGAGAGGAATAATCATGAACGGACCTTGCTGTAAATTGGCTTGCGTGGCGATGCTGGCAGCACTATTCCAGGCTGGCTGTGGTGGGGTTTTCCCGCTCGACGCACTCGCGCCTGCGAATGGACCAACCGACGACAACACGCCATCTGACGTTTCACCGAACGACTCTCCGCCGGATGGCGGTGGCGTGGATCCGAACAACCCGCCGCCTCCGCCGCCAGGTAACGACGAGTCGTCCGGAGGCGGCGGCTTCACCATCGAGCAGACGCTGTCTGATCAAGCGCAGCGAAACACGATCGCGTTCGATGCGCTGGCATTCTTGACGGGCGATCTGTGTGCGGACTCCTTCCTGCCCCCGGGAAAGGTGTCCGACTTTTGCGGATTTCAGTACCTGCGTGACAATGATCCGGACGGCATGGGGCACAACACCGACTTCGTGACGCGCATCGCCAACAACGTGCTGTACATCCTGACTGACGATCAGCTCGCCGAACTGATTGAGCTGGCCGAGCGCCAGGTGAACCTGATCAACGAATACGCCTATATGCGTTTCCCCCTTATGAAGGCCTTTCGCCGCCTCCTGGAGGGGGACCTGCCCGAGGGAAGCACGGATCTGGATGTGAACGCCGTGATGGCGTACTCAGCAGAGCTGTACCGACTCGACGGCCAGATCAGTTTTCAGCGGGCAGAGGTCTTCGGCGGCATCCTCCGGTCTCTTGACCAGAGCCAGCTCGACTACCTGGATGAACTTGCCGCCAGCGGCATGCTATCGTGGCCCCAACGGCCGGACCAAGTGGACCCGCGCAGCCTCACGCATGATGTGCATGTGGCGGTGATGACGTACGCCGGTCAGATCTTCAGTTGGTACGCCGGCTCAGTTGAAGCGGACACGTACTTTTGTCCGGAGCGCCAGGGCACGTACTTCGGGTCCTTCTATCTGAAGGACATCCCGGCGATGGGCAACCCCGGCTACTCGATCGACGAGGATCTGACGGGCAGAAGTGGGGAGACGTTCCTGGCAGCACTGACGGACACGCAGGCCGAGCTCGTTACCGACCTCGTCGACATCCAGCGCGAGACTATGCAGGAACTCGTTGAGACGCGGCGTCAGATTGCGGCTGAGCTCCGCCGGTTCATGGCCGGCGAGGCAGTGGATGAGGAGATCGTGCTGCGCTTGGCGGAGCGTTATGGCGAGCTTGATGGCGAAATCATCTACCACTACGCGACGCACTTCAGTGACGTTAACCGGACGCTGACCAGCGCGCAAGAGGACGAACTCATGGCAATTCGTGCTCTCGATAACTTCCCCTGTGCCGGTGCGTACTTGTACTCCGAGAACATCGACATGCCGGAGATAGAAGACACCGACTTTCTGTTTGACCAGCCATAGGTGCGCGGCGAGCTTGCCCAAGACATGAAATCCTTGGGGATTCGGGCATCGCTCCACCCCCCGATCAATTGGTCGCTGGCTGGTCAGTCGCCACCGCATTCCTGCGCCCGCAGCCCACCGTTGTGGCTCAAAACCGATACCTCCCCGGCGAGCACCCGCGGGAGGGTGCCAGCCAGGGGACGTTCTATTCGACGAACCCAGGGTTGGCGCGCACAAGAACGCCCTAAGCCCTTGTTATGCAACCAGTAACGCTTCGGCGACGCGCCGCGGTAGTCTGTCAGCCCCCGCCGCAAAAAGTTCTAACCGTGTCCAGTCACTTCGATTGATCACAACTCCCTTCCCCAGTGCGTCTTATGGCGCGGCATGTAGCTGGATTTGAACCGTTCGCCCGGCTTGACCTCCCCAATCAATGATCCTGACGCCCTCGGCTATTTTTCAGCTACCGTGAAGAGGCTGCGCAGCACGGATGATCGGCAGGGTACGGTTTGGGCGGCGGCGCGCCGCGTGGGTT
>Ga0180434_10009262_pt1 | contig 10721 bp, 8 predicted proteins | sample SS_ome_7_FD_132453 | JGI IMG/M metagenome (GOLD analysis project Ga0180434, IMG submission 132453) | Hypersaline lake sediment archaeal communities from the Salton Sea, California, USA - SS_1_D_2 metaG | ecosystem: Environmental > Aquatic > Non-marine Saline and Alkaline > Hypersaline > Sediment... | reverse complement strand
GATTGACTATAGTACATGTGGTACAGCGAGCGAGAGATCGGGCAAATAGGGCAAAGCCTAGCCAAATGATTAGGAAAACTCGAATTATTCAACACAACCAATCATCTGTGACAAAAAAAGTTTAAAAATGGATAGCCATTTTGTGGCAGGCTAGTGCCGCCTCTTTAATCGACTCGCTGCACGTTGGATGCGCATGAGATGCTTCGGCGAGCTCTTTTACCGTCATCTTGTTTGTAAGGGCTAATACCCCCTCTCCAATCATCTCCGAGGCATGCGGACCAATAATATGCATGCCCAAAATACGATCTGTCGCCTTATCCCCAATCACCTTCACAAATCCCTCATCCTCACCACTTGTACGCGCACGAGAATTCGCTTTAAAAGGCGCCTTGCCCACACAAACGGTAAGCCCATGTTGCTTGGCCTCTTCCTCGCTCAGCCCCACGCAGGCAACCTCGGGTGTTGTATACATCACATTAGGAATCGAGACGTACTCAATCGGCTCAAAATGGCCGCACATGATATCTACGGCAACAATGGCCTCCTCGGATGCCTTGTGGGCAAGCATCGCCCCTTCAACCACATCACCAACGGCATAAATAGAGGCGATATTGGTCTGAAAGTGGTCATTAATCTGGATGCCTCCACGACTATCTTGGGCTATCCCCACCTGCTCTAACCCAAGTCCCTCCACAAAGGGACGACGACCAATGGCCACCAAAACACAATCTCCCGAAAGAAGTCTCTGTTTGCCCGTCTCATCCTCAGTTGTTAATGAGACACCATTTTTTTCGACCTTAGCATCCACAACCTTTGTTGAAAGATGAAAGCCTATCCCCTGCTTTTTAAAGATCGCCAATACATTTTTAGAGACCTCTAAATCCATTGTAGGCACAGCTCGATCCAAGAGCTCCACAACCTCCACTTCGCTACCCAGCCGTCTGTAGACAGAGCCCAACTCAAGACCTATGACTCCTGCCCCTACCATTAACAACTTTTTAGGGATTTGATCTAATGAGAGTGCCCCCGTTGATGAGAGAACGTTGCTTTCGTCGAAGGGTAAAAATGGCAAAGCGATGGGCTCTGAGCCAGAAGCTAGTAAAATATGGCGTCCTTCAAGAAATTGCTCTCCTTGCTCTGTTTTTACAGAGACTGTGTGGGGAGAAGCAAGTGTTGCCACACCTTGAATACGTGTGATTTTATTTTTTTTGAATAAAAAATCGATCCCACCTGTAAGTGTAGAGACAATCTTTTTTTTGCGCTCCATCATCTGCGCTAGATTGACGCGCAGATTGTCGCATTCGATGCCATGCTCTTTGCCCTTTGCTTGGAGTTGATGAAAGCACTCGCTCGAATACAAAAGAGCCTTGGAAGGAATACAGCCAACATTGAGACAGGTGCCACCCAAGCTCTTATCCTTCTCGATACATGCGACAGACATTCCCCTTTGGGCGGCACGAATCGCCCCCACATAGCCAGCAGGGCCTCCACCGATAACAATGAGATCAAATTTTTCCATCCTATAAATCCGTATCGATAAACATTAATCGCGCTGGGTCTTCCAGCACCTCCCTTACACGCACTAAAAAGGAGACCGCCTCCTTTCCATCTACAATGCGATGATCATAACTGAGCGCCAAGTACATCATCGGCCGGATTTCCACTGCATCATTGATGGCAACAGGGCGCTTGACGATCGCATGCATTCCTAAAATTCCTACCTGCGGTGGATTTAAAATAGGAGTGGAGAGCAATGAGCCATAAATCCCACCATTGGTAATTGTAAATCCGCCATTGGCAAGATCTTCTAATTTGAGTTTTTTATTTCGGGCAGCTTGCGCATACTCGACAATCGCCTTTTCAATTTCTGCAAAGGTCATCTCCTCACACGCCCGAACAACTGGCACCACAAGTCCTCGCTCAGTTCCCACAGCGATGCCAATATCATGTGTTGTGCGCGTTACAATATCCTCTCCATCAATATAGGAGTTTAGATCTGGAAAATCCTTAAGAGCCTCCACCACAGCCTTCACAAAAAAGGACATAAAGCCCAATTTTACTCCATGCTTTTCAGTGAATTTCTCTTTGTATTTGGCGCGCATTGCCATCACAGCACTCATATCCACTTCATTAAAGGTAGTGAGCATGGCAGAGGAGTGCAGGGATTCTACCAAGCGGCTGGCAATTGTCTTTCGAATATTAGACATCTTGCGCCGTATAAGGGGGGCAGCATCCTCTTTGGGAGTGGTCGGAGTAGAGATAGGTGTAGGAGCTCTCGTTTTGTCTAATTTCCCCACAAATTCGCTCTGTCCAAGACGCACCTGTTTTCCTTCTGTCTTTTTAGGAGGCTCCTTGACCGCAGGTGCCTCTTTTTCTACCTTTGGAGCGGGCTCCTTTTCCACACTTTTTTCAGGGGCCTTGGCATCGGCATCTACAAAGCCAATAAGATCCCCTATCGAGACTGTATCTTCCTCAGATACACTCCAATGAATCACCCCTGCTTGCGGCGCATAGAGCACTTGATTGACCTTTTCGGTCTCCAGCTCAATAATTTCTGCGCCCTCTTCAACAAAGGAACCCTCGGCCTCTAAAATAGCGCTGATAGTTGCCTGCGTGACAGACTCTCCCATCTCTGGAATTTTTATTTCAACTTTCACAGTGCCTCCTTATCAAAAGCAATCTCCATGATCTCTTCCTGCTCTTTTTTATGCGCCTTATGCGATCCGGTTGCAGGAGATGCCGCACGGCTTCTGCCAACATAGTGCAACACGTGCCCTTTGGAAAGTCGTTTTTGAATAACTGGTGCCACATAGCTCCAAGCTCCCATATTTCTGGGCTCTTCTTGTACCCAATAAAATTCAGATGCCTGAGTATATTTCTCCAAAATATGAGAAAAGAGCTCATGATGGAAGGGATAGAGTTGCTCCACCCGAATGATTGCGACATGGTCGAGCTCTCGTTTTTCCCTTTCAGCCAAAAGGTCGTAATAAATACGTCCCGAACAAAAGAGGATGCGTTTCTGTTTTTTATCTTTCGCTGGATCATCCAAGATCTCCTGAAAGGTACCGCCAGAAAAATCTTCTAATGGACTTAAGCACTTAGGGTGACGCAATAGACCTTTAGGAGTAAAGACCACAAGAGGCAAGCGGACGGCACGCTTTACCTGCCGTCTTAACAAATGAAAATATTGTGCAGGGGTTGTGGGGTAGACAACCTGCATGTTGGTCTCTGCGGAAAGTTGCAAAAAACGCTCAATACGGCCCGATGAGTGCTCGGGCCCCTGCCCTTCAAATCCATGGGGCAGTAAGATCACAAGACCAGAATACCGACTCCACTTTTGCTCAGAGCTAGAGATATATTGGTCAAAGATCACCTGTGCGCCATTAGCAAAATCTCCAAATTGGGCCTCCCACAGCACCAAAGCAGAAGGATAGGAGAGCGAATAGCCAAATTCAAAGCCCAAAACAGCAAATTCAGAAAGTGGGGAATTGTAGATCGTGCAAGCGGCTTGCTCAGAACAAACATTTGAGAGTGGAAAGTATCTGCGCCCATCATTTTGATCTACCCAGACTGAATGTCTTTGGGTAAAGGTGCCGCGCAAGCAATCTTGCCCCGAAAGGCGCACATGTACACCCTCGCACAACAAAGAGGCAAAGGCCAAGTGCTCGGCAAGAGACCAATCGACCGAGGCAACATTGGAATCTTTCTGTATCGCCCCCTTTCTTTGATCGATCACCCGCTTTAATTTAGAATGGATGTTTAAATCGTCTGGAACCGTACAAAAACTTAAGCAGACTTCGCGTAAAAGCGACAAAGAGACACTTGTTTTTATAGGGTCAAAAATCGTCTTTTTATGAATCTTTTCATAATTTTGCCACAGTCCCCCAAAGGCTTCGGTTTCACTTCGCTCTTTGCTGATTTTTAATTCCTGTAGCTCAAAATGGAGCTCCTTTTTAAACTCCTCTTCCAAATCATCCGCCACCTGCTTTTCCAACACCCCTTGATGCAAAAGTTGCTCGCGGTAGAGCTCTCGAATCGATTGCTTCTGTTTAATCATTTGGTACTGAAGCGGTTGTGTGAAGGCAGGCTCATCACCCTCATTATGGCCATATTTTCGGTAGCAATTCATCTCGATAAAGACATCGCAACCAAATCGATGTCTTATTTCACAGGCCAGTTCTGCTGCAAGGACGCACCCCTCTGGGTCCTCTGCATTCACATGGAAAACTGGAATCCCAAACCCAGTTGCCACATCGGTGCTGTAGCGAGAAGAGCGGTATTCGTGTGGAAGCGTTGTAAATCCAATCTGGTTATGGACCACGATATGAATCGTGCCCCCCGTGCTATATCCATTTACCTGGCTGAGTTGCAGGGTTTCGTAGACAACCCCCTGTCCTGCAACCGAGGAGTCTCCATGAATCACAATCGGCACAATTTTTTGTTGTCTGCCCTCATCCCGTTGGATCTGCTTTGCCTTGACCTTACCCTCGACCACTGGATCCACTGACTCCAAATGAGAAGGATTAGCCGTTAAGCTAATATGCACCTGCTTGCCTGTTGTGGTCTCGACATTGGCCGAAAATCCCCTATGGTACTTCACATCTCCCGAGGCTTCCGTAAGGGTTGGATCAAAATAATCCTCAAACTCACTGAAAATCATAGAAAAGGACTTTTGTAAAATATTGGCCAAAACATTGAGTCGTCCCCGGTGCGCCATACCAATAACAAATTCATCGGCCTCCATGGCTGCGCCCTTAGAGAGAATCTCCTGTAAAATCGGAATAAGGGTCTCGCCTCCTTCCAGAGAAAAACGTTTTTGCCCAACATATTTAGTGTGCAAAAAGATCTCAAAGAGCTCCGCCTTATTGAGGTAGTGTAGAATGCTCTTTTTTTGATCGACGGAAAAATTAGGAGAAAAACGTGTCGATTCGATTTTCCCTTGGAGCCAATGTTCCAGTTCAGGACTGTGGCGACTTTGATACTCAATGCCGATTGAGCCACAATAGATCTTTTCTAGCACCTCGATAATCTCTTCTAAGCGGGCCATCGGAGCTTCCAATAGATCAAAGGTTGGAAATGGCTCTTTTAAATCCGATGTACTAAACCCTAACATTTTGAGATCAAGTTCTGGTGGATGGGCAGGGGGTGTGGTGGCAATAGGATTTACTGCGGCCTTCAGGTGGCCAAAGCGTCTGTAGGCATCGATTAAGTTAATCACCGCCAGATCTTTGGTGTGGACATTTTTTTGACCTGCACCCTCTGCCTGCAAAGAAAAATCCATCCCTTCAAAAAAATAGCGCCAAGAAGGATCAATTTGCTCTGGATCTTCCAAGTAGAGCGCTCGCATCTCTTCAATAAGAGCAATGTTTCCAAGATGCATATATGAAAATTTACCTGACTGATCCATCTTTTTTCCTATTCAACAACAAAAAAAATATGATAACTTTATTACTCGTATAAGCATGATCCGTACCAATGCGCACTTTTTTTTTCGTTTTCTTGATCTTTACCAGCTGCAGCAACTCCAATCCACCTCCCCCTGCTTATACAACTATCCCTGCACGCAATGAGCCCGGCTCCTTATATAAAATCATTTGCATCCTCAATGCAACAAAGCACACGCCAAGTCCAGACTTAAGCGACACGCGCAAGCCCAATGCCCACTATACCCTTGGAGAATCTATAGAGATTACTGTGCATACCTTTATGCAACATATTCACCCCCAATCTCAGATAGAGCGTTGGAAAAAGCAAAAAAACTATCTGCATATGCGTATCGAGCCCATTAGTTTTAATGGGTTTGCAGGGCTCTACTTTGAGGGCAAAACAGCTGATCAAATGGTTATGGCATGGAGCCTACAGCTCGATTATCGCCATCGTGAAGCACTTGCGCTCATGACAACCCCAACGGAGCAACTGCAATCTGATGTCACCATCAAGATCGTAGGACCAAAAAAAGAGGTGTTGCAACAAAAAGAGCTGCTTTGGCGCTTTGCCAAAAGTCTGGAATTGAACCACCCCCTTACTGCCCCACGATGAAAAAAATATTTAGCTTTTTAGCTAGCATCTACTTTGCTCTTTTTTTGATTCTCTCCACGATTGTACTTGTTACCCTGGCTACCTTTATCGAAAGCTACAGTAAGTCCCACCTCTTGGCAGCCGCTGTAGTCTATCAAAACCCCCTCTTTACTCTTTTGCTATGGGGCTATTTTGTAAACATCCTATTTTCTGCTCTGAAGCGCTTTCCCTTTAAAAGGAGACATATCCCCTTTTTAATCACACACGCGGGGCTATTAATGGTGCTCGCTGGCTGCTTACTCAAAAGCTATTTTGGCCTGCAGGGGCAAATGACGCTGCTAGAAGGCGAGAGTTCCAGTCACATCGTGATTCCCAAAAGCTACGCCTTGCAAATCGAAGATCGTACAAACATTTATCAATCCCCCATACACAAAAAGAGCAAAAGGATCGCAACCAAAAGCGCACTTTCTATAGAGCTCATTGAGTGGCGGCAGCATTGCGAGCCCATAGTTCTCTCATGGATCAAAAAGGGGGGGCTCGATCTTTTTGGCTACCCCTCGATTCCCCTAACTGTTTTTGATAAAGAGTCGCCACCCACAGGCCTAAATACCCCAGAGTGCACTTTTTTTTCCCTACAAGCAAACGGGAACACCCTACAGACGATTGGCTCTCGACTACAGAGGCACAAACCCTGTGTCGCCTTTATAGAGACAGAAGAGAACAAACAAAAGCTGCTTACGATTGATGCAGAGGGACAAACGCACACAAAGGAGCTCACTTGCGACCCCATTGTCCTTTTTGACAAGGGATTTTCCGGCTATGGCCTTTGGGTCGATTTGGGTGAACACTTTGTGCCCAAGGAGCTCTTTTGTCCCTTGGTGCGTCAATACCCTCTAAAAAAAGCGCCGCTTGCACGCGAAGAGGCGCGCCCTCGGATTCGGCTGCACGTGTCGCAAGGGGCCCAATCTGAGGTGGTGACGCTGGCCTACGATCCTAATTTTGTAGGGCTCAAGCAGCCCATCTTAAATGGGAAGTACCTGGCTTGCTTTCGCCCTAAACAGATTCCCATTGATCACACTGTGCGGCTTGCCCAAGCTAGAAAAATCTCCTACCCTGGCTCTAACCAACCCCTAGCATTTGAAAGCGACTGTGTGATTGATGGAAGCAAGCAGACAATCAGCATGAACAAGGTGCATGAGGCTAAAGATGGCACGCGCTTTTATATGGCCAATTTAACCAGTGTGCACCCCCTTTGTGCCAAGCAGGCAACCCTTGTGGTAAACTGGGACCCTGCAAAATATACTTTAACCTATCCTGGGGCGGTCTTGATCACTCTGGGAGCCCTTCTACTCTTTTTTAGGAAAAAATATGAAAGTTAAATGGCTCTTTTTTTTACTTTGGTTCCCGCTCACCTTAACGGCATTCTCTGTTGCTGACCACTTGTGTGTCTTGCATGAGGGGCGCTACATGCCCTTTGGAGCGCTCGATGGGCAAGGGATCGAAGAGTGCCTCCTTTTGCCCTTGGCGCATGAGCCTTGGGAGCATGAAGCTGGTAGCTGGATCTCTTTGCAAGATTTGCGTCCATCTGACCAACTGGCCTACCCGGAGGCCCTGGCAACCAAAATATGGAGTGCCTACAAAAACAACCAGATGCAAGAGGTTGTTCTCTTGCTGCGGCAAGGATATAGCCTCATTGAAAAAAGTGTGTACAAGCGGACCTCGACCAAGAGTTTTACCTATCCTTCGCAAAAAAAGTTAGACTTTGAGCTCTACTTTAACAAGCTGCCGCTCACTTGGGTCATTATGGGGTTCTACCTACTCTCTCTTCTTTTTTTCAAAAGGGTGAAGTGGGCACAAGCTCTCTTTATTGGGGCCTTTGCAGTGCATACCCTTGTTTTGGGGCTGCGGATCTATTTACTGGGGCGCCCTCCTGTTTCCAATATGAGTGAGACGCTTTTGTATGTCCCTTGGGTCTGTTCCCTTTTGGGAGTACTCTTCATCAAAAAGAGGGTAGTTTGGGCAAGTGCTGCTCTTGTAGCTATTGTGCTGCTTCTATTTTTGCCAGCACAGAGCGCCTTGGCCACGGTGCCTGCAGTTTTAAATTCGCAGCTGTGGCTTACGGTCCATGTTTTGATGGTTGTGGGCAGTTATGGCTTCTTTTTTCTAGCGGGTGTACTGGCTCACATCTATTTAATCCAAAACAAGAAAAACCATGGCCTGATTAAAACAATGTTTCAAATTTCCTACTTGGGGGTGATTTTTTTAATTGGGGGCACTCTTTTGGGGGGTGTGTGGGCAGCCCAAAGTTGGGGCCGCTTTTGGGATTGGGATCCTAAGGAGGCCTGGGCCTTTATTTCGAGTGGTTTTTATCTTTTTTTGATCCATGGCTACCAATTTAAAAAAATAAAAGAGCGCGGATTTGCCATCGGGCTCATTATTGGATTGATGGCAATCACCTTTACCTGGTATGGAGTCAATTATATTTTGGCTACAGGGCTGCATAGCTATGGATTTGGAAATGGAGGAGAAAAATGGTATCTAGCCTACTTAGTGCTAGAGGTTCTTTTTCTTCTTTACATAAAAAAGAAGATTGCAAAAAAAGAGCACTAGGAGTAAATCTTTGTGCTTTTTCGGATAGATACAACCATCAGGATGAACCATGATCAAAAGTGAGCGTCTAAAAAAACTTGAATTAGAACTTGCCGACCTACTGCAATGGATGAAGCTTGGGCTTGTTCCCAAAAAGGAGCTGCAGCGCCATGAGGAGGAGATCAAACTTCTTGAGGGACGCATCGAGGAAGAAAAGGAGCGGCTGCAGTTTTTAAAGGAGAGCGGTGATATGGAAGAGTACACGACTCCCCGTCGCAGCCCTCACAAAACAGTCTATCCTGACACTCCCACCATGTCTGATATGGACATGCAAAATGAGGAGACTGAGACGGGGCTTGATATTGAAACAGAGACTGTCGAGGTAGACACAGGAGATGATGACAAAAGTGACGATAGCTCAAGTGATGATGCCGAGGATGAGGCGGATCCCTTTAGCGACAAAAACCGTTGGAAGCGTGGGGGTATTATCGACCCCGACGCCAACGAATGGTAAAGGTGTATTGAGTCACTCAAGCTTTCCTAATCTTTTGGCTAGGCTTTGCCCTATTCGTCCGATCTCTCGCTCGCTGTATGCCTATACTATCTTCGCTCGAGATCGATCGACTATACCTTTAGCAACAAAAGAGGCGCTCTTGACCTCGCCCTAAACGACGAGGTTTGCCGCGCTATGGATCAAATGGTAGAATTATCTGTTTATATTCATGTTCCTTTTTGTACGAAAAAGTGTGACTATTGCCACTTTTATGTCATTCCCAATAAGCCAGAATTTCATAAACCCTATTTAGAGACGCTTTTATACGAAATTCAAGCAGCATCTGCCCAGCTTGCAGACAAAAAAATTGTCTCGGTCTACTTTGGAGGTGGTACCCCCTCTCTTTTGGCACCCGCGGCCATCGCCAAAATCTTGGAACAATTTGAGCTTCCCGAGGATTGTGAAATCACGCTGGAGGCCAACCCCGAAAAGATCACCCAACCACTTGCCAAAGAGTTTTGTAATGCAGGCATCAATCGCATGAGCCTTGGAATGCAATCCTTTGACAATCAACTACTGACTCTACTTTCACGCTCTCATACCTCCTCAAGGTCTGTAAAAGCCCTATGGGATGTCGTAGAGGCTGGCATTGGCAACATTTCGATTGATTTGATGTATGATTTGCCCACGCAAACGATGGAGAGCTGGTGCAAAACTCTAAAAATGGCCACGGAGCTTCCCATCACGCACCTATCGCTCTACAACCTAACGATTGAGCCCCACACCTCCTTTTTTAAGCGAGCCGAGGAGCTAAAACCCCTCGTTCCCAAAGAGGAGTTAAGTCTGCAGCTCCTCGAGGAGGCCATTGAAACATTTGATCAGGCAGGACTCAAGCGCTACGAGATTTCCGCCTTTTGCAAGCTGGGGTTTGAATCGAGACATAACTTGGGCTATTGGCAAGGGCGTCCCTTTTTGGGCTTTGGCCCCTCTGCCTACAGCTATTATGAGGGAGCGCGTTTTCGTAAAACCTGCAACTTTCAACGTTGGAAGCGGGAGGTTTTGGGGGGGGAACAAGGAGTGGACTTTCATGAAAAGCTCTCTAGGGATGCATCTGAAAAGGAGATGCTGGCTGTGGGATTGCGTGTTTTGCAAGGGGTAGATCTTACAGAGAAGAGATTCACTCCTGAAACCGAGGGTACCATTAAGAAATTGATTGCCAATGGGTTGTTAGAGCGCACATCAAATAGGCTCAGACTGACTAAAAGGGGCTCTAATTTTTACGACCTTATTGCTCAGGAGTTGATGTAAGAGTCTCCAACATTTCAGCTAGTGTCGTCGTCTCTGTTATCTTTGGGTATGCAATATACGCTTTCTTTGACACTGCTTTTCGTCCTTGTTTTCTATTGATCTCACCTGCCCCTCGAGTAACCTGTGCAGAAGGATAATCTTCTTCCACAAGCTCTAAACCTGCACTTTCATCAATAGTCCTTACATTCTCTCGACTGCTTTTCTCGCGCGTTCTACCCCAGTCTTCGTAGTTTTCTGTATCTAAATATTGCATCTCTTCAGGAGAAAATTTGGAATAATCTATTGGTGCAGCTGCTGGAGCCTTGTTGCGTTG
>Ga0180434_10009261_pt1 | contig 10722 bp, 6 predicted proteins | sample SS_ome_7_FD_132453 | JGI IMG/M metagenome (GOLD analysis project Ga0180434, IMG submission 132453) | Hypersaline lake sediment archaeal communities from the Salton Sea, California, USA - SS_1_D_2 metaG | ecosystem: Environmental > Aquatic > Non-marine Saline and Alkaline > Hypersaline > Sediment... | reverse complement strand
GAAGAGATCGGCAATATTCTGATCTCTTTGCTCATGCCATCTATCAGCAGAGCATTCGTGCTCCGCGACCGGGCCACAACCGAAGGGGATTTGTCTGTCGTCGCGATGGCGCTGGCGGTGTATCGGGCGGAGAAGAAGGCGTATCCCGACAAGCTCTCGCAATTGTCGCCGGAGTATCTCAAGAAGGTCCCCGATGACCTGTTTGTCGATAAACCGTTTGGTTACAAGCGGACAGACAAGGGGTATCTGCTCTACAGCGTTGGCGAGAATATGAAGTTCGACGGCGAGAAAGAAGAGGATGAGAAAAGCGACGACATTGTCGTGCGGGTGGAGTAAAGCATGATGGTTGTCTCGTCGTCCTTCGGACGACCTTTACGACAACGGCGCGCTAAACCGCAAGCGGTTTTGATTCGCCGATAACATCAGATGTTGAGTGTGAAGGACGCAACCGGTCGATATAATGTATTAGTGTCGTCGGGCGATGCTGCCCGGCGGTGAAAACTGGAATTGGCGGATGCACACGGGCGGTTTTTAGGAATTGTCCGCGTGTTTTCCTGCGCGCATGCGAATAGATAATGATGATTCTCGAGCGGATACTGAATAGTGAGAAGCTTCGATCGGCGGCCGGGCGACTGGCGCCGGGTGAGACTGTGCGCTTCGGGGGACTCTGGGGTTCGGCGGCGGCGATGATCGGCGGGGCGCTGGGGCGGATCGCGCAAAGGCCGATCCTGTTTGTAACCACCCATCTCGACGATGCCGACGCCCTGGCGGACGATATCGAACTCTTCACCGGCGCCGCGGCGCAGATATTCCCGGCGTGGGAACTCGATGTCGGTTCCGAACACGTCAGCGACGATATCATCGGCGAGCGGATGCGGATTTGCACTCTTCTGGCCGAACCGCCCGAGGCGCGAGACGAACCGGTGGACTTCCTGGTCGCGCCGGTGATGGCGCTGCTCCAGCCGGTTCCGACACCCCGCGCATTAGCGGAGGCGAAGTTGTCCCTGCGCCTCGGAGGCGAACTTCCACCCGAGAAGATCATCAGTTGGCTCGTCGATGCGGGATTCGAGCGGGTAGACCAGGTCGACCAGCCAAACGAATTCGCCCGTCGCGGCGGGATAATCGATATCTTCCCCACGGGCGTCGGGCAGGCGGTGCGCGTGGAGTTCTTCGGCGACTCCGTCGACTCGATCCGCAAGTTTGACCTCGACACGCAGCGCAGCACCGAGAGAATCGAGGCATTCGATCTGACGGGCACCGCGGCCGGGCGGCGCACCGACCCCGGTCGGACAACTCACCTGGGAGCATATCTCGATCCTCGGACGATTGTCTGCACGAGCGAACCGCAGGCGGTGTTCGAACTGGCGAGCGATATCCACAGGCGCCTCGGCGAAAAGGCCGACGACGACCGCCAGATGGTCTCGCGCCGCATGGGGACCACCAAGAGCGCTTCGGCCCTGGGCATGTTCGAACCCCAGGAGGTGTTCGATTCGCTCAAGGCCCTGGCCTCGGCCGAAATGTACACGTTTTCCGCCACCGGCGATGACGTCATTCCAATGGGAATTCGCAGTATCGAGAAGCTCTCGCTTAACACGCAGGAAGCGTTAGGCGAGCTTGAAGAACTGGCGCAGAACGCCGACGTGTGGGTCTACTGCGAGAACCCCGCAGAACGCGACAGATTTGGCGATCTGCTGGCCTCTTCGCATCCGGAGCTGGACAAGCGGATCAAGACGGGCATCGGGCACCTGGCCGCCGGGTTCTACTGGCCCGAGGAGCGCCTGGCAGCCGTCGGACACCACGAGATATTCCACCGCTTCGCCAAAGTCCGCCGCATTCGCCGCATGCGCACCGGGCGCCCGATCGATTCCATGCTGGACCTTCAGGTCGGCGATTACGTGGTGCATCTATCGCACGGGATAGCGAAGTTCGAGGGCCTGCGCCACATCGACCGCGGTGGTGCGTCCGAAGAATATCTCTCCCTGAAGTTCGCCGACAACGCGAAGATGCACGTTCCCGCTGCGCATATCAACCTCGTGCAGAAATACATCGGAACGCGCCAGAGCCGCCCGGCCTTGAGCAAACTCGGAGGGCGACTGTGGACCAGGCAGAAGGACCGCGCGATGGAAGCCGTCCGCGACCTTGCCGCCGATATGCTCCGCGTCCAGGCGATGCGACAGGCGCTTAAAGGATTCTCCTACCCGCTGGCCAGCGAGTGGCAGCAGCAGTTCACAGACGAGTTCCTGTACACAGAGACCGAAGACCAGATCACCACGATGCAGCAGATCGACGCGGACCTGCTTTCCGAGAGACCCATGGACCGACTGGTCTGCGGGGATGTGGGATACGGTAAGACCGAGTTGGCGATGCGGGCGGCGTTCAAGGTAGCCGAATCCGGCAGGCAGGTCGCGGTGCTCGTACCGACTACCGTTCTGGCCGATCAGCATCACCGGACGTTCAGCGAGCGGTTCGCCGACTACCCGTTCGAGATCGACGTCATTTCCCGCTTCCGCACCGCCGGCGAGCAGGCCAAACTGCTCAAGCGCCTCGTGCTGGGGAAACTGGATATCCTCATCGGAACCCACCGGATGCTCAGCGAGGATGTGCGATTCGCGAATCTCGGACTGGTGGTTATCGACGAGGAGCAGCGTTTCGGGGTCGAACACAAGGAGCGCCTCAAGTCAATGCGCGCCAGCGTCGACGTCATGACGCTGACTGCCACCCCGATCCCGCGCACGCTGCACATGGCGCTGCTGGGCCTGCGCGACATCAGTTCACTGATGACGGCGCCGATGGACAGGCGATCGATCCACACCGAGGTCTGCCAGTACGACCCGTCGCTGATCCGCTGGGCAATCCAGCGCGAACTGGCCCGCGGTGGTCAGGTGTTTTTCGTTCACAATCGCGTGGGCAACATCCAGGCGGTGGCCGATCGGGTCCGCGCTTTGGCGCCCGATGCCCGCGTGGATGTGGGACACGGGCGAATGCACTCCCACGAGATGGAGCGTGCGATGCTGAGATTCGTGGCACATGAAACCGACGTGCTGGTCTGCACGACGATAATTGAATCGGGCCTGGATATTCCGTCAGCCAATACGATGATCGTCTGCGACTGCGACCGGTTCGGTCTTGCCGCCCTGCACCAGCTCCGCGGGCGGGTCGGGCGCTACAAGCACCGCGCCTACTGCTACATGCTGCTGGGCGAGAATCGCAGTATCTCGCCGGTGGCGGCAAAGAGGCTCAAGGCCATCGAGGAATTCTCCGATCTCGGCGCCGGTTTCCAGATAGCGATGCGCGACCTGGAGATCCGCGGCGCGGGCAATATCCTCGGGCAGGAGCAGAGCGGGCACATCGCGGCAATCGGTTACGAGTTGTATTGTCAACTGCTCGAAGGCGCCGTATCCGACCTCCGTGGCGAGAGCAAGACCGCTCCGGTCCAACCGGCCCATATCGAACTGGGGATCGGAACGTATATTCCGCGGTCCTACATTCCATCTCAGCGCCAGCGGATGGAGGCCTACCGGCGACTGGGGCAATGCGATCTCAGCAAGGATCTCAGGCAGATCCGCGACGATTTCTCCGACGTTTACGGGCCTGTGCCCACCGAGGTCGAAGAACTGCTGGACATGACCGAAGCGCGCGCCCTTGCTGGAAGGGCGGGAATAGACAGCATCGTGCTGATTAAAGGCGACATCGTCTTTACCGTGCGCGATCCGGACGCCGCCCGGCGGGTGTTCGACGGCGCCTCGGGCACGATCAGGATCCCCGACAAACATACCGTCCACTGGCGCCTCCCGGCGCCCTACCTCCAGATGCCGACCCTGCTGCGTATCCTGTTAAAGCAATTGCGACAGGCCGGCGGAAAGGTATAATGGATCAGTAGACACCAAATCGGTGCGATCTTTAATATGAATCTAATGCGAATCATCACGATCGGCGCAATGGGAGCCCTGGCGGCGGGACTGCTCGGGTGCTCTTGGGCTGACGCCCAGTTCGAATGGCCCTGGCACCGCCAATCCGTGCCCGTGACCTACCCGACGTGGACTTCTCCTGACAACTGGCCCCAGGACCTTCCCCAGCGGCCTAAAGTTCCAGAAATCGTCACGACCCAACAGGCGACGTCACGCCCGGCCAAAGCGCCCGACGAACCGCTCAAGATCCTGGAAACCCGCGAAATTACCACTTCCGTGCTCCCGATAAAGGACAAGTTCATAACCGTCGCGGAAATCCTCCACGATGCCAGAGACAAGCTGTCGGTCATTGAATGCGACGACAGGTTTGCAGGACGCGTCAGACTCGTCATCAATAGAGCGATTTTCCGCCGCATCAACAATGAACTTGTATTCTCGGAAGCCAACGCGCGATTAAGCAAGCCCCAGAAAGAACACGTCGAGACGCAAGTAGACGAGATCCTGCGCGGTATGGTCGCCGATGCCGGTGGAAGTAAAACGAAACTCGAGAAGTTGCTGGCCGAAAACGACCTCACCCTCCAGGAGGTGCTCGATGAACATCGGCGCAAGATTACCGTTAATCTTTACCAGCAGATCAAATTTCTTCCGGCGATCTCGATAAACCGCCAGATGCTCCTTGGATACTACAGGGAGCACAAGGCGGACTTCCGCGTCGAGAAGAAAGTCGGTATGCAGTTTATCGCCGTGCTGCCCAACAAGTTCCTGCCCAAAGACATCGGGAACAACCCGACCCTGAAGGAGCTAGGCAAGGCCCGAGCGGCAGCGAAAGAGGCAATAAACAAAGCTGACAAACTCCTTAAAAACGGGGCGGACTTTACGGAAGTCGCCAGGAAATTCTCGGACATCAAACCCCAAACCGGCGGAAAGCTGGATCCCCTGCCGAAAGGCAGTCTGCGACAAAAGGAAGTTGAAAAGGCCGCATTCGCCCTCAAACAGGGGCAAAGAAGCGACATAGTGGAAACACCCCTTATCAAGAACGACGCGGGGGAGATCGTAAACTACGGGGGTTTCTACATAGTAAAGGCCTACAAAGTCCAGGAAGGAAGGATCACCAGCTTCGAAGATGCACAGGAGGAGATCAACAGGATTCTACGGGCCGAGCAACTCAAACGCCTTAGCGACAAGTTCTCAGATCGACTGTTCAGAGAGTCCAGAATACCGCAATCGCCTGACTTCGTAGAGACCGCCGTAAACGAGGCCATCAAACTCTACTGGAAACCGCCGACAAATCCATAGTGCTTCCGCGCACGATGCACAAGACATTTGCATTTCCACACAAACGCAAAAACCCTTCCTTCCGAGGACACAAGGAACGGCGCTGAAATGATATTACCAGGGCTAAAAGCCTCGTGCGAAGCATTTTGGCATGCGGCGTCTCGGCGCCGCTTTGGCTTGTCGCGGCTTGTTGTCTTGCGTAGCTCGAAGAGCGGCCGGACCGGCGCCCGCACTGTAGCGAACCATCGCTTCGCGAAATAGCGTCCGCCGTTAACGGTTTACGTTCAAAACGGTAAACTTAATAATAAAGCCTGACCCCGATTGCGTTGGGATTCGTGCTCCTACTCCTCCGACAACTCGTCGATTCTAGCGCGTGCGGCGTCGGCGTTTTGCCCTTTGTTTTCCAGGGAGAGGAACATTTTGTAGGCCATTACGGCCTTTATGTTCTCGCCCAGTTTTTCGTGCATCTCGGCCAGGCGGTAGTATGCCTCGGCACTGTCGGGTTTCCCGTCGGCGACCTTCTTCAATGCCTCGACGGCCTCGGAATATTGCTCGAGCTTACTGTAGGCGATCGCCATGCCCAGATGCGAATCGGCGGCGTCGGCCTTGATGGCGACGGGCTTCTTGTATGGCGAGATGTTGTCCTTCCACTCGAACACGGGCTCGGCGTTTGCGAGCCTTCGATAGTAGTTGTCAGTCTTCGGCTTGGACGCGATGGCCCTCTTGAAGGCGATTATGGCCTCGGGGTATTGCTCCAGCGCGTTCAGCGCGAGGCCCATTTCGTAGTACGCCAGTGCGTAATCGAACCTGATGTCGATGGCCTTTTCGTAGGCGGATACGGCCTCGGCGTGCCGACCGATCGCTCCCAGCGCCTTGCCCATGTCGTAGTAAGCCAGGGCGTATTCCGGTTCGATCGCCACGGCCTGTTCGCAGGCTGCGACGGCCTCTTCATACCGGGCGAGATTGAAAAGGGCGTAGCCCATTCCGCAGTGCGCGTGGGCGTTGTCCGGCGCCAGCGCGGTGGCGCGCTTGTAGGCCTGTACGGCGTCGGCGTACTGACCGAGGTTGTCGTAAGTGATGGCCATGTTAAAGTACGCCGCGGGATCGTCGGGATTGATGGCGACGGCCTTTTTGTAGGCGTCCGCGGCCTGGGCATATTGACCGAAGATGAAGCACTCGTTGCCCTCTTTGATATGGGCGTCAGCCCTCTTCTTCTTGAACATTGTCATAATCCGGTCCTCTGAAATTCGAAATTGATCTTCAAAGCACACAGGATAACGCAAACGATCGATCGAGACAAGGAGATCGGCGGCGGATCAATATTCAATACTCAGCACGCTCCGGTTTAGCCATTTTACGCCGCCTGGCATCCATAGGCCCGCCGTCAAGGGGCGGGCAAACTGTACCACTTTTCGGCGGGTCAAACTGTACCACTTTCAGGATAACTCTCATCCTTCAATAACAGTGTTCCCATTCCCCTACCGCCCCTATCGAAAAGGGTTCTAACCGTCGCCGTTTCTATTTCCGTGCCTTCCGCGGTAAAAAGGCATCGTCACTCATCGTCCTTCTGAATCTGGTCGAGCCCCTTCCTGCCAAATATCTTACCGTCCCAGCGGTAGTTCCTGATGGCCTTGACAATATCGTTTGCGACCTGGACCGCCGCCAGTCCGTCCTCCGCCGACACTACCGGAGGTTCGCCGTCGATAACTGTCCTTCTAAATGCGCTGGCCTGTCGGGTCAGCGGGTCGAGTGAATCGTCTATGACCAGATCTTCGGTATTGACAAGTTCCTTGTAATCGACGTTACCGGCCAGTTCGGCGAGGTCTTCGACCTCCATCTCTCGCGCCATCTGGATCAGATCGAGGTTCTTGGACTTCTGTATCACCACGCCCACCTTCTTACCGTAGTCCAGCGACAGATAAGCGCTTTCGGAAAAGACTCGCATTTTTCGTTCGGTTTTTATCGCCAGGCGGGAAGCGCTGATCGAGGCGCAGCAACCGTTGTCGAAGACGAGCCTGGCGCTGCAGATATCCTCGTGCTCGCCCAACACGTTGATACCTACGGCGTGCAGGCTTTCGACGCTTCCACCGGCCAGCATGAGCGTCAGGTCCAGGTCGTGAATCATCATGTCCAGCACGACGCCTATGTCAGCCGATCGGAACGTGAACGGACTGATGCGATGGGCCTCGATAAACTTGGCCCGGATATCGTACTTCTGCATTGCCACCACGAGCGGGTTGAACCTTTCGGTATGCCCGACCTGAACGCTGGCGCCGGTTTTTTCCGCCAGTCGGATGAGTTTCTTCCCGGCTTTTACATCGTCTGTGAAGGGTTTCTCGATCAGTACGGGCTTTCCGGCCTCGATAAACGGTCTGGCCGCGTCAAGGTGATGCAGCGTCGGTACGGCGATGATGGCCGCATCGACAAGTTCCACGGCCTGATTGACGTCTGACAGCGCTTTGCAGTTTCGCTGGCGCGCCACGTCGTTTGCGCAGGACTCGTCGGTATCCACGACACAGACCAGCTCGGCGGTGTCCATTTGCGACAGTACGCGGGCGTGCAGTTTGCCCATTCGTCCCGTCCCAACCACTGCTGCACGAAAGGTCATCTGATATAAATCTCCGATATAGTCGTTTCTATTGGTCGTCTGGCGGTCGCACTTTATTGGCGTCGACCAGCATGAATTTGACTTCCGCTTCGCTGGCTACTTCACCGTCGACTCTGGCGATGCACTTGCAGTGCCCCATCTTGGAACGCACCCGCAGGGCTTCGGCCTCGATGACCAGACGGTCTCCGGGACGAACAGGTTTGCGCATTCTCGCATTGTCGATGGCCAGCAATATCGCGACCTTTTCCTCTTTGGCCAGATGGCGTCCCAGCAATATCCCCGAAAGCTGCGCCATCGCCTCCAAAATCAAGACGCCAGGCATGATCGGTTGACCGGGATAATGGCCCTGGAAGAAAGGTTCGTTTATGGTGACGTTTTTTACGGCGACCGCCCTCCGGTTACCCTGTATCTCCAGCACGCGATCGAGCATCAGGAACGGGTAGCGGTGCGGAAGGACACCGATGATGTCTTCTATGTCCATTGTCTCGCGCGCTGGTTGGGCCGGTGGCGCCGCCCCGGTAAGCCTGTCGGAAAGCACGCTGACCAGGCGGCGATTCAGCACGTGACCGCTGCGAGAAGCCACAATGCGCCCGGTAATTCGCCTGCCCAGCAGCGACAGGTCGCCGATCAGGTCGCAGACCTTGTGGCGGACCGGTTCGTCCGGAGAGATAAGCTTACCGCCCATGAGTTCGCCAGTGGGCGTGAATACCAGTATCTCGTTTTCCGTCAGGTGATGCCCGATTCCCAGGCTGCGCATTTCTTCGGCTTCGGCCTGGAGCAGGAACGTTCGGGCCGGTGCAATCTCGACCGCATAGTCGTCCACGCCCAGGTCAAACCGCAGCGTCTGTCGCCCAATACCGGGGTTTTGGGCGTATTCCAGATCGTAGAGGATTTCCAGCCTGTCGCCGACACCTGGTAAAGCCGACAGCATCGACTGCCCGTTGGTGACTACGACCGGTTCGGTAATGGCGTATACGGGGACTTCGACATCCTGTTCCTGGAGTCCGGCCCGCGCGATCGCGTCGGCGAAAACTTTGGCCGATCCGTCGGTGTTAGGCGTCTCGGGCGTATCGACTTCGATCGTCAGGTTATCGATTCCCATTCCCCAGACCGCCGAGAGAACGTGTTCGACGGTTTCTATCGCCACTTCCCCTTCGGTCAGGGAAGTCCTCCGATCTCGCTGGGCGATGTTTCCGATATCGGCGGGGATTCGCACGGGCGGATCGATATCCGTCCGCAGGAACGCGACCCCGCTGTCCGGTTGGGCCGGCAGGAATCGCATCTCGCAATTCCGCCCGTTGAAGAGGCCCGGACCCTCGACCGTCGCAGTCTTCTTAATTGTCTTCTGTTTGGACAAGTGATTCGAGCCTCGTTTCAATCGCCCGTACTTTCTTTATCAGTTCCGGAAGTCGCTCCAGCGCGCGCAGCTCGCGAAACGTCCGCTTCGCGTCGTGGGCGGGAATGCCCGCTACAACCGAACCGTCTGGCACGTCCGAGGCGACGGCTGCAAACGCCGAACACTGCACCTGGCTGCCGACAGTCACGTTATCGCGCACACCGGCATGCCCACCGGCCGCCACATAATCGCCCAACTTGGCGCTGCCCGCAATACCAACCTGAGCGCACAGGAAGCAGCCTTTGCCCACCTGTACGTTGTGCGCGACCTGGACTAGATTGTCGATCTTCGTGCCCTCGCCGATAACTGTGGAACCGAACTTGGCCCGGTCGACACAACTGCAGGCCCCGATCTCGACATCATCTTCGATAATCACGTCGCCTATGTGGGGTATTTTGTAATGAACGCCCCGATCTGTGTAGTATCCGAATCCGTCCGCCCCGATCACGCTGTTGGGGCCAATTATCACGCGGCATCCTATGACGCATCTGTCAAGAACCACCGCGCCGTGCTGCAGTATGCTCCCCCGCCCTATGGTCACTTCGCCGGCGATACAAACGTTGGCGCCTATGACCACACCACAGGCAATTTCCGCCCCGGGCCCGATCGTCGCGCCCGGTCCGACGGTTACATCGTCGGCGAGTTGGGCCTGTGGGGATACTCGCGCCGAGGCGTCAACGCCCACCGGGGGGCTTATATAATCCCGCGCAAGTGCGCCAAGCACCTTTGCGACCGCACGTTCGACGTTGTCCACAACCAGCAGCGGCATGGGCGCATCGTTCGGGAGTTCGTTTACGATCGCGGCGCCCGCCTGGCTGGTGACAAGACCCGACGCGTGTCGCTTGTCGACCGCAAACGTCAGGTCCTCGGGTCCGGCCTGATCCAAAGCCGCCACCGACGTTATCCGCCCCTTGTCCGAACCGTGAACCTCGGCGTCCAGAAGTTCCGCAATGTCCCGAACTGTCAGTGTCTCTTCGCTCATATCGCTGCACACCATACTAACAAATGCGCCGGGCATGCTTAAAGACCGCCGCGAAAACGCCTATCCCACCGGACCTCCCCCCCAAAAAAACATCAGGCTGCCGCGGATCAAGGCTTGCTTCGATATGCCGCATCCAGGCTCGAAAGCACGCTGGCGGTTATGTCGATGGTCTCGTCGCTGTAGACTACTTTTCGCTGCGAGATCTCCGCACGCATTTCAGCGGTGCTATTGGCCCGCAACTTACCCCGCTGCTGGTGAAAAACGATCTTAAAACCGCGACTCTTGGCGACGATGCCAACGGCCTTCTGAACCTCGACGTACATCTCCCGCGTCAGCTTCTGGTGCGTGCGCATGGCCTTGGCCTGTTCGAACTTCAACCACGCCTCACGATTGATCGTAAGTCGCTGCTTCTCCGCAAAACGCTGTTCAAATTCTTCCGAACCAACGGTCAGAAGCTTGAGTTCCTTGTTAAGATTATCGATCGCCGCGGTGCGCTTTTCGACCTCTTTTTCAATTCGCCCTCGCTCCTTGTTGAGCGTTGCGGTGAGGTCCT
>Ga0180434_10009259_pt1 | contig 10724 bp, 6 predicted proteins | sample SS_ome_7_FD_132453 | JGI IMG/M metagenome (GOLD analysis project Ga0180434, IMG submission 132453) | Hypersaline lake sediment archaeal communities from the Salton Sea, California, USA - SS_1_D_2 metaG | ecosystem: Environmental > Aquatic > Non-marine Saline and Alkaline > Hypersaline > Sediment... | reverse complement strand
GAGGACGGGATAGTCGGTACATCGGTCCACGGCACCCATATCGAACATGGATCAAAGACCTACCATCGCATAGCCGACTCCGATGTAGCGGTTATCACCGGCATGACGCTTACGACCGATGCTATGGGCGACATCATCGAAACCTGCAAGAACCACGGGACCAAAATGGTGGTATTTGCTGAGACCGGTGCCAATTTCGGGGAGGAGTACTGTACGACGCTGGGGGTTGACGCAGTGGTATCCGAGCTTTTCCCCTTCTATATTTTCCAAGGCGTGAGCACAATCGAGATCTATAGGAAGGGTTCGCTGTGATTGAGGGATATTTCACAAGGGACGGCCGGTTCTGCATCGACGGGATTGCTGTCGATGAAGTGGTATCGAGGTGCGGAACGCCCTGCTACCTTTATGCCGCGAGCCTGGTCGATGCCAAGTACAAGATGCTCTCATCCAGTTTCCCGGGTTTTGAGATATTCTATTCCTTGAAAGCCAATCCGAATGTCGCGATCGCTGCGAGACTTCGTTCGCTCGGTGCCCGTGCCGATGTGAGTTCGCTTGGCGAGCTTGAGTCGGCTCTGGCGGCGGGCTTCGAACCTTGTAACATAGCCTTTGTGGGCCCGGGTAAGACCGAAAAGGAAATCGATGCGGCCGTCCGGAAAGGCGTCTACGCAATAGCCGTGGAATCGGTAAATGAGCTGGCTCTTACAGAATCCGTATGCCGAAGACTTTCCGCCCCGGTTAACGTGTTGCTCAGGATCAACACCCTGGAAGAGGCCTCGTCCCCCGAAATGATGGTAGGCGGCCCCAGCAAGTTCGGTTTCGATGAGGAGTCGGTGGTAGAGCAGGTAAGGCGCGTCGAACTCGAATACGTCAGGCTTGTCGGTGTCCACGTCTATTCGGCCAGCCAGGTACTTGATGCAGGTTTCATCTCGGACCATGTGGAGTATGTTGGAGACCTCGCCCTTAAGCTATCCGGGCTACTGGACTTCGAGCTCCGGTGTGTCGATTTCGGGGGCGGTTTCGGCATCCCCTACGGTGAGGATGAGTCCGATCTTGATCTGGAGCCCATATCCCATGCGGCCGCCGGCGTAAGACGGAGATTGGAAGAAGAATCTCCCGGCTGCCGGCTTATTTTCGAGGTCGGGCGATACCTGCTTGCTGAGTCCGGTGTCTTCATTACCAGGGTTCTCAATGTGAAGGAATCCAGGGGCAGGTGCTTTGTAATAACCGATGGGGGCATGAATCATTTCACAAGGCCGGTCTTCATGGGTGTTAAACATGCGGCCCGCGTACTCAACAAGTTTACACAAGGCCGCGACACAATGTGCAGCATCGGCGGCCCCGTGTGTACGCCTATCGATGTGATAGCCGAAGGCGTATTGCTGCCCCATCCCGAACCGGGTGACATAGTGGGGATATTCGATGCGGGAGCGTACGGGTACACAATGAGCATGATCAACTTCATGAGTCTCGGTGCCCCCGCTGAAGTCATGGTCGACAAGGGCGGTCTCCACGTCATACGTAGGTCCAAGCCTCCCGCCCATGTGCTTGGTGACCAGGTGATTCCCGACCAGCCTGTGTAGCGTCAGCCTGTCCATCCCCGACGCTTCGGCCTCCCCGACGAAATACCAACGTGACCGGCTCTTAATTCTGCTGTCGGGGACATGCTGCTTTCCCGAAGGGAACGCTTCGTGTCCCTTTCTTTTCGGAAACGCTCGCGTAACCACGCCGTCTAAAGTAGTGGAAACGTAGGAGAAAATATGATAGACTAGATTGATAAGGCTTCTACGCTGTTTCCCACAATTACGGACGGGCTTACGGAGGAAAGGAAGGGTCATGATCAATAAGGGACATCTTAGCGTTCTGGCGGCAGTCGGCATAATGATTCTCGGTCTTGCCGGGTTGGCCTATGGAGATACGGTGGCGGCCGAGGAGACCCTTGAAGAGATAAGGGCCAGGATCGAGAGAGACGGGCTCTCCTGGGTTGCGGATGAAACTGAGATATCCAGGCTTCCCGCTGAGGAGCGGCAGAAGCTGCTCGGACTCATTGTGCCCGAAGGTTACGAGGAGAGGCTTGAGGCAATCCGGGCAGAAGGGCTTAAGTATGCGCCCCTTTCACTCCCTTCGCGATTCGACTGGGTGGATTCATCCGGTGTATCGCCGGTCAGAAGGCAAATGTGTGGAGACTGTTGGGCCCAGTGCGCGGTTGCTGCGATAGAGTCCAAGATGCGCATATTCGACGGCGATATTGGAAGACTCTCCGTCCAGCAAGCGATAGATTGCAACTTCGGTGGTTCGAGTTGCAACGGTGGCTGGATGAACGATGTCTATGACCTTCATAGAGTCGTGGGCGCGGTGGCCCAGGCTTGCTTCCCCTACCGCAGCGGCCAGGACGGCACCTGCGACCAGGATGTTTGCGATATACTGCTCAATGTGGACGGTTACGAGGAGATCGACACCAGCGTAAACAGTATCAAGACCCACCTCATGACCAATGGGCCAATAGCCGTAGGCATGACCGTATTCAACGACTTCAACTACTATAGTGGTGGGTGCTACGATAATATGTCGAGCGGCTCCATAAACCACGGCGTCTTGATCGTGGGTTGGGACGATTCCAAGTGCAATGGTGAAGGCGCCTGGCATGTTAAGAACAGTTGGGGCACTTATTGGGGTGAGGACGGCTACTGCTGGATGAAGTATGGTGCCGCGGACATAGGCTACGGCGCTGCGATCGTCCATTATACGCCCAGAGTGCGCGCCGGCATGATCGTGGATTCCTTCGTAATAGATGATTCCGCCGGTGACGCTGACGGCAAGCCTGAAGCCGGTGAATCGATTATCCTGCCTCTTACACTGGAAAACACCGGTTGGGAAGATGGTACGGGGATTACGGCAACCATCACTTCGCCTGACCCTGAAGTCTTGATTACGACCGGGACGGCATCTTTTCCCAATATCGCGAGCGGCCTGACCGGGCAATCCAATGCACCGCACTTCGCGTTCTCGGTTGACGCTTCCGTGGCCTGTGGTCGGCGGCTCCACTTCATCATCTCGGTCGATTCGGATCAGGGCGTGTCGACCGGCACATTCGAGATGCTTGTGAGCGATGCGGAGACGGTCTTTTTCGATGACGTGGAGAGTGACTTGGGCTGGACGCTGGGTGCTCCCGGCGACGAAGCCACCAACGGGGATTGGCGGTGGCTTAATCCCAGGGGAAGCCTCCAGGACAGTTTCCTGGTCCAGGCGGAGCTTGACCATACACCCGGCAGTGGGATTACTTCCTTTGTCACAAAAAACGCGAGCCGGACCTTCAGCCCTGACTTCAATGACGTGGACGGAGGTAAGACCACTCTGACTTCGCCTGTTATAGACCTGTCGGGCTATGCATCGGCGCTTCTTCGTTACTGGAGATGGTACACCAACGATACCGGTGGGAACACGGATGATGTGTGGCAGGTGGATGTCTCAGGCGACGCGGGCGGTTCGTGGGTTAGCCTGGAGATGGAGACCGCCGGTGCGAGCAGCTGGGAATCAAGGGAGTACGACCTTGGGCAGCATGTTCTGCTCACAGACCAGGTTCAGTTGCGCTTCATAGCCAGTGACTACGGCGCGGAATCGACGGTGGAGGCTCTCCTGGATGATATCGAGATAACGGGCTGCCCGTCGTCGGTAGATGTGACACCGGCTTATGTCGAGGTTATCAACCCGAACGGCGGCGAGTCGATCAACGAGGGATCCGAGTATGAAATCACCTGGAGCGCCTGGGATGATTACGGGTTAAGGGATTTCACGGTACTGGCATCGTATGACGGAGGCGCGACCTACGACGATACGGTGGGTGTAGCGGGCGGCTTTGACACATCGGTGATGTGGGACGTCCCTGTGGGCGAGTACCCATCGTGCAAGATAGGAATTGAGGCAACGGACCGCGGTTACAATACCACGTTTGATGAGAGCGATGCCGCTTTCTCGATAGTACAGGATGTCTCGGGTATCGAGGATGAGGTCGCAGATATTCCCGGCGAAGTGAGGCTGGTAGGCAGCGAGCGGAATCCCTTCACCGGATCGACCCACATCTTCTTTGCGGTGCCCAGGAGAATGGACGTTAATATTCGTGTTTTCGATGCTCAGGGCAGGCTCACCAAGCAACTGGCGGATATGAGCGCGGCCGCGGGTTACCACTCCGTGTTGTGGGACGGCAGGTCGGAGACCGGCGGGCTTGCAGCCCCGGGTGTCTACTTTGTAAGGCTTGATACCGAAATCGAAGGTCTGACGACCAAGCTGGTGCTGGCCCGATAGTATCATATGACCCCATGAGGCTCCCGGATCCCGGAGGGGATCGGGAGCCTCTTTCGATACTAGGCTAAAGGGGTCACCTACGTGAAAGGGTCGCACCTATTCGCCGGAACGGCGAATAGGTGTGACCCCTTTCAACCATCTGTAGCGCCGGGTTTCCAGAGAAGCGGTGTCAGGCTTGCATCTTTGCAGGTTCATCGAACATGCAAAGATGCAAGCCTGACACCGCAGACCGAAAGCGGTTGAAAACCGTGCCTGCGGCTGTTATGCTTACCCGGTGTTTTGAGGTCCAGACGCACACTTAAGAGAGGAGGGCGCGATGCCGCAGTACGCCTTTTTCAAAGGAGCGATTGTCCCGATCGAGGAAGCCAAGATCAGTATCATGACTCACGCTTTCAACTATGGTACCGGTGCATTCGAGGGCATAAGGGCATACTGGAATGAGAAGGAGGAACGGCTCTTGGTATTCAGAATGCCGGAGCACTACGAGAGAATGCACAAGTCGAGCGCCATACTCAAGATCACCATCCCTCACACCACCGAGGAGCTCTGCGACATAACCTGCGAGCTCTTGAGGAAGGAAGGCTACACTGAGGATACCTATATAAGGCCGGTGGCTTACAAGGCTTCGGAAGGTATCGGCGTAAAACTCCACGGCCTGGAGGATGGTTTCTGCATCTTCGCCGTCCCCTTCGGCAGATACATAGAAAAGGAAGAAGGAGCCCGGACGGCCGTATCCTCGTGGCGGCGAATCGATGATAATGCAGCACCTGCAAGGGCGAAGGTGACCGGCATATATATCAACTCCGCCCTTTCCAAGACCGAGGTCCTTGAGCGCGGCTTCGATGAGGCGATAGTGCTCAATCACGACGGCCATGTCTCTGAGGGTAGCGCCGAGAATATCTTCCTGGTGAGGGACGGCAGGCTTGTAACGCCCTCGCCCTCCGACAATATCCTCGAGGGCATTACCCGCAAGACCGTAATGCAGATAGCCGCGGACGACCTGGGTATAGATACTGTCGAGCGGCAGATAGACCGGAGCGAGCTCTATGTAGCGGATGAGGTGTTCTTCTGCGGTACCGGTGTTCAGGTCGCGGCGGTCATTGAAGTAGACGGACGACCTGTGGGGACGGGCAAGATAGGCCCGATTACAGAGAAAATCAGGGACCTCTATTTCGATATAGTCAAGGGCAGGGTGGCCAAGTACAAGACCTGGTGCACGCCCGTGTAGCGCCGGGTCTCCGCGCCCGATGGTACTTGCTTCGCTCGCCGTAGGCTCGCTGTTCGGGACTACATTCGTCGTGACCGGAGTCACGACGCTACGAGATGCGGCTTCGCACCGGCCCACGTCCTCTGTAGCGCCGGGTCTCCGCGCCAGACGCGGTTTGCCTCGCGGATCCTGACACTCCGGACCCCAGGGCTCCTACCTGGAACTGCCTTCCCCAGGGGAGCGGGAACGCTAAGCGGTGGGAGGCCCTCCCTCCGCGCCACCCGCTCGGTTTTGCCATTCCAGTGGGGGGGCGACGCAAGTTCAGCCGAATAGCCGCCGGAGGATTGCTGTCTGGGTCTCGGGGCTTGTGTCATAGGTTACTATCTTAGCGGCACAGTCGCTTAGCATGTCGGCCAGAACAGGGTAGGATGTCACAAGCACCGAAACGCGCGAAGCCTCTATCATGCGGCTGATCTGTGCGAGGGAATGTTCGAGCCTTAGCGGTTCAACGAGCCACACCAGGAGCACCTTGCCCCGTGCTTCCTCGGTGCTTCCCACCTCCTTCAATGTCCCTGCATACGAACGCATGCCTTCACCGGGGCCGGAGCGCGTGGCGATGTATGCTATATCAGCGCTTCTAAGGGGAAGCAGCCCTTCGGGATCATCGGTGCGGACGGAGGCTCTCAAGACTCGGTCTCTCAATTTAAGGTAATGGTCACGCGAGATGCTTTGTCCCGGCGGGCCGAGAGATGCTGTTCTCTTAAGAACCGCCTGTCTTCTGGAGGCCGCCCCCCTGAGCCGATCCCATTCGAGCCTTCCGGATAAGAGATCGGCGGTAAGGTTCTCAAAAGCCTCTTCAAACCTCGTTGAGACATCGGTGTAAAGCAGCATGTCCACGCCCGCGTCCAGGGCCGCCCTTGCGGTCTCCGCGGCATCCCGGCCCATGGTCACCGCTTCCATGTCGAGGGAATCGGTAATGACCAGTCCATCGAAGTCGAGATCGCGCCTGAGGAGATCATGAACAACCTCCCTGGAAAGCGATGCCGGGACGGGTTCATCCTGAAGAGCGGGATATGAGCAGTGGCCAATCATGACGCCTTCGGCTCCGGCCCGAAGTGCCGATGCAAAGGGCGGAATGTGAATGGTTTTCAGGTCATTTTTCGATATAGGCACCACCGGCATATCGAGGTGAGAATCGATCGTGGTCATACCATGACCGGGGAAATGCTTTGCCACGCATGCCAAATGCCTCCTCGACGCCTCGATGAATGCATTTCCGTAAACCTCCACCCCAGGCCGTTCCTCCCCGAATGCGCGCCGCCCTATGATCGGATTCATGGGCTCGGTATTGACATCCATACACGGCGCAAGGTTGATATCGATGCCTATACCGGCGAGAGCCTCGGACATATGCCCGTAAAGCATGCGGGCCTCCGCCGGTTCCAGGTGACGTGATACGGCGCCCGCACTCGGAGCTGAGGGGAAGAATCCGGAGATCTGCGTGACCCTGCCCCCCTCCTCATCCATCATGAGGAGCGGTTCTATGGTGTGTTCTCGCAGCTTCCGCTTCACCTCATTGAGATGCCCTCTGGTTTCCATAAAGGAGGTCGCAAGAGCGTCCCTGAACACAATGTAGTTCGCTACCGGGAAGCGCTCGAGATCGAGCCGATCGGGTTCAGAGCCCAGCCTCACCGCAAAAACTTGACCCATAAGAAGCCTGGCTTCCTTTTGGCCAACCCCCATGGTCACCTCTTAAGCCCCGGAAGGCCGGGCAGGCCCGTCCCTGAGCAGCCTTAGGGCATTGGTTATAACAATCAATGAAGCGCCCATGTCGGCAAAAACCGCCATCCACATTGTGGCTCTGCCCATAGCAGCCAGTATCAAAAACGCCGCCTTTATACCCATGGCCAGGGTGATGTTCTCTATGGTTATGCGCTTCACGGCCTTCGCTATACGGAAGAGCGGTACCAGCTTCCCGATGTCATCGGACATAAGAGCCACGCTTGCAGTGTCTATCGCCGTATCGGAGCCTGCCGCCCCCATGGCCACCCCGACGTGAGATGCGGCAAGGGCCGGCGCATCGTTTACACCGTCTCCAACCATGGCCACGGTTTCGAACTCGTCCTTCATTTGCTCGACGATCTCCACCTTGCGGTGGGGCAGAAGATCGGCATAATAGGCGTCTACCCCTATCTGCTCCGCAACTTCACGTGCTGCATCCTCGCGATCCCCGGTCAGCATAACCGTTTTCCCGATGCCCATCTGTCTCAGGGCCCGAAGCGTGGCAGCCGCTTGCGGCCTCACCTGGTCGGTGAATTCGATGAGCCCCAGCACCTCACCGTCGGAACCCACAGCCAGGGCCGTCATTCCCGTGTCGAGTCGGTCCCCGGTGAATTTCCGGCCCAGGCGCTCGCCCAAGTACTCAGGCTTGGCCACTATGTAAGTCTTGCCCTTTATTCTACCGGCCACCCCGCTTCCCGGAATGGCGGTCACGTCCTGAGGTGTCTCCCAGTGGAGTCCCCTTCGTCGGGCCTCCGCCATTACCGCACCTGCCAGCGGGTGAGTCGATCCCGATTCGATTGCCGCCGCTACCACGATGAGTTCGGCTTCGGAAATACCCCCGAGCGCCCGCACCGAGGCTACCGTGGGCCGACCCATTGTCACTGTCCCTGTCTTGTCCAGCGCTATGGCCCGGGTGTTTGCGGCTTGTTCGAGGTACATACCGCCCTTTATTAGAATTCCCTTTCTCGCGGCAGACGTGAGCCCCGAGACTATGGCGACCGGAGTGGCGATCACAAGCGCACAGGGGCAGGCTATGATGAGTACAACTATGGATCTATAGATCCAGTTATCCTCCATCCCTGCGAGATAGGGTACGACCCCCATAGCCAGTGCCGCCGCGATAACCACCGGTGTGTAGATGCGCGCAAACCTGTCCACGAAACGTTCCACCGGCGCCTTTGTCTCCTCGACATGCTCGATAAGGTGGACAATCTTGGCGAGGGTGCTCTCTTCCTTGGGCTTTGTGACTCTGACCTCAATGAGACCGTCCTCATTAAGGGTGCCCGCGAAAACCGGATCTCCCGGCTGCTTAAATGCTGGCATGGGCTCACCGGTTATGGCCGATTCATCCACCGATGTGGCTCCCGAGATGACTTCTCCCTCCAGTGGTATACGCTCCCCCGGTTTAACCACTGTTATCTCACCTGGGGTGACGGCAGCTGCATCGGTCACCAACTCCTGCCCGTCACGTCTCACCAGCGCGACATCGGGGGAGAGCTCCATCAAGGACTCGATTGCCTTCCTGGTCCTCGCCATTGCGAGGGCCTCAAGAATTATGGCAACGGAGAAGAGAAAACCTACGACTGCGGCCTCTTCCCATTGGCCTATGGCGGCAGCGGCGATGATGGCGATACTCATAAGAACGTTCATGTCGATGGAACGGCCCCTGAGTGCAGTCATGGCCCTCACCAGCGTCAGGGGGAGTGCGGCGCTGGTGGCCGCGATGAGGAATACGCGCACCAGCCCGGATGCGAGACCGAGAAGGTATGACCCAAGTGCCGCAACCAGAAAGCCCCCGGCGATAAGGGTGAGGAGGAGGCGTCTCTTCGATACCGCTCCTCCCAGGGCCCCAAGAACCACAGGCCTTTCCTCCCCCACCGGATAGGCTTCGTAACCCTTCCTCCTCAGCCGCCGCATTACCGCTTTTCTGTCCTTCTCGTCCCGGAGTTTTATATCGAGCGTGGAAAGAGTGAAGCTCACCTTGGCGTCCTCGACTCCTTCTATAGCCTTGGCCACATGCTCCAGTGTACGGGCGCAGTCGATACAATCGAGGTCCCTGACCCTGAGTCTCAAGTTTGTGTTCCTTTTGGAGTTTGCCAAGCGTTTTCCCTCGGTTATACTACAGCGTAAGGTGGTTAAGCGGTTTCGCCGTTTCCTCCGGCTTCGGGAAAGAGATTAAACGGGGTGCAGGCAGGTGTCCAATGAAAAACCCTTGGTTTCTGTGGTAATACCCAATCTGAACGGCCGGGATATGCTGGCCTGCTGTCTCCGCTCGCTCGAACGCCAGACCTTCAAGGATTTCGAAGTCATAATCGTCGATAACGGGAGCACCGACGGATCGGTAGAAATGGTGAGGTCCGGCTTCCCCTGGTTGGAGACCGTAATCGAGAATGAGAGCAATATGGGTTTTGCCAAAGCCAGCAATCAGGGCATCGAAGCTGCAGTCGGTGACCTGATTGCGCTTCTTAACAACGACACGGAAACCCATCCCGGCTGGCTTGCCGATCTGGTACGCGCGGCGGAAGCAAACCCCGATGCCGGTATGTTTGCCTCGAAGACGCTGCTGTTCGACAAACGCGACACAATAGATACCGCGGGACACCTCATATATCGCGATGGGCTTAACCGCGGGAGAGGGAGGCTGGAGAAAGACCTCGGCCAGTACGACGACAAGACCGACGTATTCTTCCCCAGTGGTGCGGCGGCGCTCTATAGAAGGAAGATGTTCGATGAGATAGGTCTCTTCGACGAACACCACTTCGCCTACGGCGACGACATCGACATCGGCATACGGGGGAGGCTGGCAGGCTGGGGATGTGTCTTTGTGCCGGGCGCCGTGGTATACCATATGTATTCAGCCACGACAGGTAAGTACTCCCCCATGAAGCTCTATCTCGTGGAGCGGAACAGGCTGTGGATCGTGCTCAAGTACCTGCCTGTGAAATACGTGCTGCTAAATCCCTTCTATACCAAGATCAGGTACCTCTATCATTTCTACGGCATGGTTCGCGGCCGGGGGGCGGCCGGCAGGTCGGTATCGGAATACTCCTTCTGGGAGCTCACCGGGACAGTCTTCAGGGCTTACTGGGATGCAATGAAGGCCTTTCCCCGCGTCTGGCGCGAGCGGAAACGCATGATGAAACTGAGGAAGGTATCCGACGCGGAGATAGACCGCTGGTTCCGCGATTACGGCATGTCGGCCAGGGAAATCGCCCTCCAGGAATAAGAACCTGTTCGGTTGACAAGCCCCTTGTCCTCTGGAGCGCCGGTCTTCTTATGTTGTGCCCGAATTACTCGTTGTGGGCAGATCCAAGACGCAACACAATCGCTTTTGCACTTAGCGTTGCCGCTCCTCAAGTTGATCGAGAATGAAAACCAAAGACCGTCAGTCACTCGCCTTCGGCTGTGAACAGACCCCTGACGGAGTTACCAAGTC
>Ga0180434_10009258_pt1 | contig 10724 bp, 6 predicted proteins | sample SS_ome_7_FD_132453 | JGI IMG/M metagenome (GOLD analysis project Ga0180434, IMG submission 132453) | Hypersaline lake sediment archaeal communities from the Salton Sea, California, USA - SS_1_D_2 metaG | ecosystem: Environmental > Aquatic > Non-marine Saline and Alkaline > Hypersaline > Sediment... | reverse complement strand
TCTGGCCCGCACGCCGCTGGGACCCGACGACATCGTCTGCACCACACCCGAGGCCCTGCCGAGGGTGCTCGGACCGTGGACGAAGGTCGTGGCCGTGTCGTCCAGCGACCCGCTGGGCCATGGCATGAGCAACACGACCACGCGGGAGTTTTCGCGCGGCCCGCTGTACACGCGCGTGTGGGCGGACCGGCTGATGGCCAAGGTCGGCGACGCCCGCCGGCGGTTCGGTTTCCGCGTCATCGCCGGCGGCGGGGGCGCCTGGCAGTACGTCCGCTACCCCGGCGACGCCGCCCGCCACGCCGTCGACACGGTGTTCGAGGGCTACTTCGAGGCCGACGGGCCCGACCTGCTGCGGTCGATCGTCGAGGGCTCCGCCGCGCCGGCCCACCACCGGTCGCGCGACGGCGGGGCCGACCGCGTCCTTCCCATCCGCGGCCCGTCGACGATGGGCATGATCGAACTCTCCCGCGGCTGCGGCAACGGCTGCCGGTTCTGCCTGATGGCCGACCGCCGCATGGAGCACCTGGCCGAGGACACCATCCTGGCCGACGTCGAGACCAACGTGGCCGACGGCGCGGGGGCCCTGGCCTCGAGCAGCGAGGACTTCTTCCGCTATGGGGCCGACGGCCGGCGCGTGAACTTCGAGCGGCTGCGGAGGCTCCTGGCCCGGATGCAGGCCGTCCGCGGCGGCCGGTTCATGCAGGTCAGCCACGTCAACATCGCCTCCGTGCTTCAACTGGACGCCGACCAACTGGCCGAGGTCCGACGCCTCCTGGCCGCCGAGCCCGACGCCCGCTACCTGTGGGTCAACCTGGGCCTCGAGAGCGCCAACGGGCGGCTGGTCCAGGCCAACGGTCCGGGCAAGATCGCCCCGTTCGACCCGGACGACTGGGAGGCGATGGCCCTGGACGCCGCCGACCGCCTCCGCCGGGCGGGGTTTTTCCCGGTCTTCAGCCTCGTGCTCGGCCTGCCGGGCGAGACGGTGGACGACGTCCGCCGGACCCGCCGCCTGGCCGACCGTCTGGCCGAGGGCCCGGCGGCCGTCTTCCCGGTGTTCCACGAGCCGGTCCGGCCCGACCGCGACGGGGCCCCGTTCCGCCTGCCGGCCATGACGCGCGAGCACCTGGACCTGTACGCGGCGTGCTATGAAGTGAATTTCCGGTGGATTCCGAGCCTGTATTGGGATAATCAGAGGGCGGGCGGCGTGGGATGGATGCGGCGTACGCTGGCCCAGGCGCTCGGGCGGGCCGAGATTCGTTTGTGGCGGCGGAGGTTCCGACGCCTCGGTGCTGCGCTTGACGCCTCCGACACCACGGTCCCCGCGCCGCAGAATATTTAGCCGCCGGCCTTGGCCGGCGCGTTCGAACCATGACCGAACCGCTCCACATCGCGAACCACGAAGGCCGGCCCGGCGCGGCCGGTCCCGGCGGCCCCAACCGCACCCAGGTGCCCCAGGACCGGGCCGAACGCGACCGCCTCCACGACGCCGTCTGCCGGTACGTCGCCCGGACGGCCCCCGTGCCGCCGCTTTCGCTCCGCGAACTGGAGGCCCACGCCGACCGCGTCCTGGCCGACACCGGCGCCGACGCCCGCCACGCCAAGTGGCTGGCCGTCCTCATCTCCAACGAGGCCTGGCGCGAACGCCTCGCCACCATCCCGCTGGACCGCCGGCTCCTGCTGCTGCCGAAGTGCCTCCGGGCCGACGGCCGCTGCGAGGGCACCATCGACGAACTCGGCCTGCTGTGCGCCGACTGCGGCCGGTGCCCGATCCGCGACTTCAAGAACGAGGCCGAGCGGCTCGGGTACGTCGTCCTCGTGGCCGAGGGCACCGCCGCCGTCATGCAACTCATCGAGACCGGCCGCATCGAGGCCGTCGTCGGCGTCTCGTGCCTGTCGGCCCTGGAGGCGATCTATCCGCTGATGGCGGCGGCGGCCGTGCCGGGCGTCGCCATCCCCCTGCTCTACGACGGCTGCATCAACACGGCCGTCGACCACGACTGGGTCTGGGACGCCCTGCACCTGGCGGGCGGGGCGATTTCGCAGCGGCTCGACATGGAGGCCCTCCGCCGGCGCGTGGACGCGTACTTCACGGCCGACGCCCTCGACCACCTGCTCGGTCCCGCCGGCGGCCAGACCGAACGCATCGCCCGCGAGTGGCTCTCGCGCAGCGGCAAACGCTGGCGGCCGCTCCTGGCCGTCTGCACCTACCAGGCGTTCCAGCCGACCGCCGACGCCCCCCTGCCCGAGAACGTCCGCCGGCTCGCCCTGGCCGTCGAGTGCTTCCACAAGGCCTCCCTCGTCCATGACGACATCGAGGACGGCGACCGGTACCGCTACGGCCAGCCGTGCCTCCACGAGGAGTTCGGCACGCCGGTGGCGCTGAACGTGGGCGACTTTCTCCTGGGCGAAGGCTATCGCCTGATTGCCGAGGCCGGCTTCGACGCCCGCCACACCGCCGCCATGCTGACGGCGGCGGCCCACGGCCATCGCGACCTGACGATCGGCCAGGGGGCCGAACTCTGCTGGGCCCGCCGGCCCGAGCCGCTCTCGGTCGAGCAGGTCCTCGACATCTTCCGCCGCAAGACCGCCCCGGCGTTCGAGGTGGCGCTGCGCCTAGGGGCCCTGGCCGCCGGGGCCGCCGACGGCGTCTGGGACGTCCTCCACGCCTACAGCGAGGCCCTGGGCATCGCCTACCAGATTGCCGACGACATCAAGGACCTGTACGACGGCACCGAGCCGAACGACCTGGCGGCGATGCGGCCGTCGATCCTGCTGGCCATCGCCCACCAGCGGGCCGGGGGCACCGACCGCCACCTGCTGGACGCCCTCTGGCAGCGCCGGTCCGAGGTCCCCCCGGAAGAGGTTCGCCGGCGGTTCCGGGCCCTGGGCGTCGAAACCGCGGCCCGCCGACTCATGGCCGAGTACGACCAACGCGCCGTACGGTCGCTCGAGCCGCTCACCCGGGCCGACCTCAAGGGCCTGCTGCGCCGCGTCGTCTTCCGCATCTTTCAGAACCTGCCCCAGGGGACACCCGACGGTGACGCTTAGGGACGACCTGCTCCGGGCCGCCGGCCGCGTCCGGCGCCGTCGGCCGGAGACGGCCCGCCGCGTCGGCCGGTATCTTCGCGCCGCCGCGGTGCCGGCGGGCGGATTCCCGAACCGCGCCGGCCAGGCCGACCTCTACTACACCGTCTTCGGTCTCCAAGCCCTGGCGGCCGTCGAGCCGAAGGCATTTGCACCAGCGCGTGACGAGCGCCTGCCTTTCGAGCCGGCTGCCTCGAGCCGCGTGCAGCCTGCGAGGGCGAAGCCGACGGCGCAGCCCCGTGAGCACGCGGGTACGTCCGATGGGCAGGTGGACGTGATTCGCCAGACGCGCGCCTACCTCGCCACCTTCGGCACCGGCGACGACCTCGACTTCGTCCACCTCTGCTGCCTCGCCCGGTGCCGGGCGCTGGTGGAGACAGGTGCCAGGCACCTTTCACAAAACGACCACAGGTGCCTGGCACCTCTTGGCCCGGCGCCGTTTTCGCGCGCAGCCGCCGCCCGCCTCGCCACGTTCCGCGCCGCTGACGGCGGATTCAGCCACGTCCCCGGGGCCGCGCGCGGCACGGCCTACGGGGCGTTTCTGGCGGTGGGGGCGCACGAAGACCTGGGCGTCCCGCTGCCCGGCGCCGACGCGCTGCTCCAGGCATTGGCCGGCCTGCGGTCCCGCGACGGCGGCTACGCCAACGCCCCCGGCGCCGACGCCGGGTCGGTCCCCGCTGCGTCCGCGGCCCTGGTCACGCTGACGGACCTCGGGGCCGCACCCGACCCATCGGCCATCGACTGGCTCCTTGGGCAGAGGCGGCCGGAGGACGGCTGGCCCGCCGCCGCCGGGGCACCCGCCGCCGACCTCCTCTCCACCGCCACGGCCCTGCACGCGCTGGCTGCGGCCGGGGCGGCGCTCGATGCCGTCCGGCAACCGTGCCTGACGTTCGTCGAGACCCTGGCGGTCGACGACGCCGGCCCGCCCGGGCAGATGCGATTCCGCGGCCATCCGGACGACCAGGCCGCCGACTGCGAATATACGTTCTACGGTCTGCTGGCGATGGGCCATCTGCTGGGTTGACACGCGTCGCCCAGCGGGCCGCGAGCGTGACATCGACATCGTTCGAGCCGCGACTATGCCGGATCCGAGCCGCGACCCGTGCCGTATCCGAGCCGCGACCGTCAGGGAGCGGGGACGTTCGATACGCAGCCGATGTCGCGTCGCGACCACGAGTACCCCCGACCTGACGGTCGGGGCTCGAACAGCGTGTTCGCAGGCTTGCGCCCCGAACTCGTTCGCCGACCGGCTTGAACATCGTGAACTCATGACCTCCACCAACCGCTCTGGCGCCTTCCACGCCGCCCGCGACCACCTGCTGGCCGACCGCACCCCGGCCGGCCACTGGGAGGGCCGCCTCTCCTCCAGCGCCCTCTCCACCGCCACCGCCGCGTGGGCCCTGCACGTGGCGGAGCGCGACCGCGGGCCGGGACCGTTCTCGGCCCTCATCCGGCCGGGCCTCGACTGGCTGGCCCGGCACCAGAACCAGGACGGCGGCTGGGGCGACACCGTCCTCTCGGCCAGCAACCTGAGCACGAGCCTGCTGGCGTGGTCGTCCCTGGCGGCGTCCGACGGCCGAGACGCCCACCGCCGGGCCGTCGAGCGGGCCGAGACGTACCTCGCCCGCCAGGCCGGCGGCCTGGAACCCGACCGCCTGGCCGATGCCGTCGTGGCCGCCTACGGCCGCGACCGGACTTTCTCGGCGCCCATCCTGATGATGGCCGCCCAGGCCGGCCGGCTCGGACCGGCCCCGGAGGCGTGGCGGCACGTGCGGGCCCTGCCGTTCGAACTGGCCGCCCTGCCCCCGTCGTGGTGGAACCGGCTCCGGCTGCCGGTCGTCAGTTACGCCCTGCCGGCGCTGGTGGCGGTGGGCCAGGCCCGATTCCGCCAGGCCCCGCCGCGGTGCCCGGTGCGACGGCTCATCCGCCGGGCGGCCGTGGGGCCGACGCTGCGGCGGCTGGCGTCGCTCCAGCCGGCCGACGGCGGCTTCCTGGAGGCCACGCCGCTGACGAGTTTCGTCACGATGGCCCTGGCGGCCGCCGGGCAGATCCACGGCGACGTGGCGGCCCGGTCCATCGACTTCCTCGCCCGCTCCGTCCGCGACGACGGCGCCTGGCCCATCGACACGAACCTGGCCACGTGGGTCACCACGCTGGCCGCGAACGCGCTGGCGTCGGATGCAGAAGCGTTCGGCGCCCTGGCCGACGACGACCGCCGGCACCTGGCCGACTGGCTCCTCGGCCAGCAGCACCGCCGCGTCCATCCGTACACGCAGGCTGCGCCCGGCGGCTGGGCGTGGACCGACCTGGCGGGCGGCGTGCCCGACGCCGACGACACCGCCGGGGCGGCGCTGGCGCTGGCCCGTCTCGCCCCCGACGACGACCGCGCCGCCTCGGCGGCGGCCGACGGCATCCGCTGGCTCCTCGATCTCCAGAACCGCGACGGCGGTATCCCCACCTTTTGCCGCGGATGGGGCCACCTGCCGTTCGACCGCTCCAGCCCGGACCTGACGGCCCATGCCCTGGCGGCGTGGTCGGCCTGGCGGGACCGTCTGCCGGCACCGCTGGCGGACCGCGTGGACCGCGCCACGGGGCGGGCCCTGGCGTACCTCGCCCGCATTCAGCGGAGCGACGGGGCCTGGCTGCCCCTCTGGTTCGGCAACGAGCACGCCCCGGACCACGCGAACCCGACGTACGGCACCGCGCGGGTCGTCGCGGCCCTGGCGGACCTGGTGGTGCGGTCCCTCCGAACCGAGGCCGTAAGGGAGCGGCTCCCGCTCGCTGACGCTCGCGGCTCGGTCACAACATGCGAGCCGCGACCGTGCCGTATCCGAGCCGCGACCGAACGTCAAGCGCCTATCCGAGCCGCGACCGTGAGGGAGCGGTCGCCGATCGACGACACGGGCCCGGCCGCGCTGGCGCCGGCGATGGCCGAGCGCGGCGTCCGGTGGCTCCTCTCCGCCCAGGACGCCGGCGGCGGATGGGGCGGCGACGCCGGCGTCCCGCCGTCCATCGAGGAGACCGCCCTGGCGACCGACGCCCTGGCCGCGTGGGCGGCTGCCTGTCGACACGAGAACCGAGCCGCGACCGCGAGGGAGCGGTATCCGCTCGCTGACGCTCGCGGCTCGGATACGGCTCGCTCGTCAGCGGCGATACGTCCGGGTGCCGACGACGCCGTCCAGGCCGCCCGGCGCGGGGCGGCGTACCTGGTGGGCCGGACCCGCGGCGGCACGGCGTTCGAGCCTGCGCCCATCGGCTTCTACTTCGCCCGGTTGTGGTACTTCGAGCGGCTGTACCCGGTCATCTTCACGGTGTCGGCCCTGGGGCGCGTGCGGGCGCTGGACGCGTAAGCCTCTCCGAGCCGCGACCGCGAGGGAGCGGCATCCGCTCGCTGACGCTCGCGGCCCGGTCACGACGCGCGAGCCGCGATAGCCCCTGTCCCGCGGCCCCCCTGGGCGGATATACTTAACGAACGGCTCCGGTGGAGATAGCCCGTGCGGCGCATCCTCAACCTGCCCGTGCTGCTGGCCCTGGCGGCCGCCTTGGCCGCGTGCGCAGGCTGCGACGGCTCCGACCCGTCGGCTTCCGGCACCGGCGACGCCCCCGCGCTGCCCGCGCCGCCGGCCGACTGGCCGATGTTCCATGCCACGCCCGACCTACGCGGGGCCGTCGCCGGGTACCTGCCCGACGCCCTCGTCCCCCTGTGGACGTACGAGACGAAGGGCCCCGTGGCGGGCGGGGCGGCCGTCGCCGGCGGCCGGGTCTTCGTCGGGTCCGACGACTTCCGCGTCCACGCCCTCGCGCTGGCCGACGGCAAACCGCTCTGGACGTTCACCACCGAGGGCGAGGTCCGGGCCGTCCCGCTCGTCCTCGAGGGCGCCGTGTACGTCGGGTCCCGCGACGGCAACCTCTACGCCCTCGACGCCGCCACCGGCCGGCGCCGGTGGACCTACCGGACCGACGGCGAAATCGCCGGCGGCGCCAACTTCGAGCCGAAGGCCGACGGCTCCGGCCACGGCATCCTGGTCGGCAGTTACGACTACCACCTGCACTGCGTCGACGCCGCCACCGGCAAGGCCGTCTGGACGGTCGAGACGGGCAACTACATCAACGGGACGCCCGCCGTCGCCGACGGCCTGGCCGTCTTCGGCGGGTGCGACGGCCTGCTGCACGTGGTCCGGCTGGCCGACGGCCGCGAGCAGACCACCATCGACGCCGGCACCTACGTGGCGGCGTCGCCCGCGATGGCCGGCGGCCACGTCTACGCGGGCAATGTGGAAGGCATGTTCCTATGTGCGAACCCCGTCACCCGCTGGCCGCAGTGGAAGTACACGAAGGCCGAGGCCGACTTCTTCTCCTCCCCCGCCGTGGGCGCGAAGGCGGTGCTGGTGGGGTCGCGCGACCGCCGGCTCCACGCCATTGACCGGCAGTTCGGCGACCCGCTCTGGACGTTCGCCACGCGGGGCGACGTCGACTCGTCCCCCGCCCTGGTGGGCGACAAGGTGGTGGTCGGCTCCGGCGACGGCCGGGTGTACATGGTCCGGGCCGCCGACGGCCGGCAGGTGTGGTCCTACGACGTCGGGGCGGCCGTGGCGTCGTCGCCGGCGGTGGCGGGGCAGCGGGTCGTCATCGGCAGCGACGACGGAACGGTGTACTGCTTCGGACCGAAAGGCGAACCGGCAGTATCCGACAAGGAACAACCCATACTCACTGTCCAAGTGAAACGGCGATGAAGATCATTCAGATCACCCCCGGCGCCGGCGCGGGCTTCTACTGCGAGAACTGCCTGCGCGACGCCGCCCTCGCGCGCGAACTGCGCGGCCGCAACCATGACGTCCTCATGGTCCCCCTGTACCTGCCGTCCATCGGCGAGGAGGCCGAACCGGACACCCCGATCTTCTTCGGCGGCATCAACGTGTACCTGCAGCAGAAGAGCGCCCTGTTTCGCCATACGCCGCGGTGGCTGGACCGGCTGCTCGACGCCCGGCCGCTGCTTCGCTGGGCCGGCCGACGGGCCGGGATGGTCCGGCCCGACGAACTCGGGCCGCCCACCCTCTCGATGCTCCGCGGCGAAGAGGGACGCCAGGTCAAGGAACTCCAGCGCCTCACCCGCTGGCTGGCCGACCGGGGCCGCGTCGACGTCGTCTGCCTCTCCAACGCGCTGCTGGCGGGCCTGGTGCACCGCATCAAGGAGGCCCTCGGCGCGCCGGTCGTCTGCACGCTCCAGGACGAGGACGCCTTCCTCGACGGCCTCTCGGAGCCGCACCGCGGCCGGGCGTGGGCCCTGCTGGCGGAACTCTGCACGCATATCGATGCATTCTTCCCCGTCAGCCGGTACTACGCCGGCGTGATGCAATCGCGGCTCGCCCTGCCGGCCGACCGCGTCCACGTGGTCCATCCGGGCGTCGAGACCGCGCTGTACGCCCCGGCCGAGGCGCCGCCCGACCCGCCCGTCGTCGGGTACCTGGGCCAGGAGGGCCGGGCGTCGGGCCTCGACCTGCTGGCGGAGGCGTTCCTGGAGATCCGCCGGCGCGGCCGGGTGCCGGGCCTGAGGCTGCGGGTGGCGGGCGGCCGGCTGGGCGCCGACCGGCCGTTCATCCGGACGCTGGCGGACCGCATCGCCGACGCCGGGGCCGCCGAGGCCGTCGAGTTCCTGCCCATCCCGTCGCGGCACGAGACGCCGGGCCTGCTGGCCTCGATGTCGGTCCTGTCGGTGCCGGTCCGGACGTCCCCGGCGTACGCCCTGTACCTGCTGGAGGCCAACGCCGCCGGCGTGCCGGTGGTCGAGCCGCGGACGGGGGCGATTGAGGAACTGCTGGAGGCGACCGGCGGCGGCATCCTGGTCGAACCGGAGGATCCGACGGCTCTCGCCGACGCCATCGAACGGCTGCTCCTGGACCCGGCTCGGGCCCGCGCGCTCGGCCGGGCCGGCCGCGAGGCCGTCCTCGAACACTTCACCGTCGAGCGCATGGCCGACAGGGTCCTGGACGTGCTCACCGCCCTGCCCGGGAACCTCTCCACCCGGCCCGACAAGCCGGCCGGGCCACACAGCGAGAATCGGAGCCCGCGATGACCGACGCCGCACCGCTCGTGGAACTGGAGGACGTGACGAAACGGTACCCGTCGCCGGCGGGCGAGGACGGGCCCGCGGTGCTGGCCGGCATCACGCTGGCCGTCGCCCCCGGCGAGGCCCTGGCCGTGGTCGGCCCGTCGGGCAGCGGCAAGAGCACGCTCCTCAACATCATCGGGACGCTCGACCGGCCGACCGCCGGCCGCGTCCGCCTGGCCGGCCGCGACCTCGCCGACATGGACGACGACGCCCGGGCCGACGTCCGGGCCCGCCAGGTCGGCTTCGTGTTCCAGTTGCATCACCTGCTGCCGCAATGCACGGCCCTGGAGAACATCCTGGTGCCGGCGCTGGCCGAGGCGCGGTCGGTGCCGGAGGCGGTCCGCGAGCGCGGCCGGGCGCTGCTGGGGCGCGTGGGCCTTTCGGACCGGATGGACTACCGGCCGGGGCACCTGTCGGGCGGCGAGCGGCAGCGGGTGGCGGTGGCACGGGCGCTCATCAATCGGCCTGCCCTGCTCCTGGCGGACGAGCCCACCGGGTCGCTCGACCGCGAGGCCTCGGCCGCCCTGGCCGACCTGCTGGCGGAACTCAACCGCGAGGAGGACCTCGCGCTGGTCGTCGTCACGCACGCGATGGCGCTGGCCCGGCGGATGGGCCGCGTCCTCGAACTCCGCGACGGGCACCTCGAGCCCGCGGAGGCCGACGGATGACCCTCCGGACGCTCATCGCGCGGAGCCTGCGGTTCCACTGGCGGAGCCACCTGGGCGTGGTCCTTGGGGCCGCCATTGCCGCCACCGTCCTGGTGGGCGCGCTGGCGGTCGGCGACTCGGTCCGCTGGAGCCTGGCCCGGATGGCCCGGGCCCGCCTGGGCGAGACGCGGCTGGCCCTGGTGGGCGGCGAGCGGTTCTTCCGGTCGGCCCTGGCGGACGACCTGGAATCGGAACTGGCGGCGCCGGCGGCGGCAGTCATCCAGGTGGGCGGCATCGCGGCCCGGCCCGACGCGGCCGCCCGGATCAACCAGGTCCAGGTCCTCGGCGTCGCGAAGGCGTTCTGGACGATCGGCGGCACCGAGCCGCTGCTGCCCGACACCGGCCGCGACGCCGTGGCCGTCAACCGCCGGACGGCGGGGCGGCTGGACCTCGCGGCGGGCGAGCGGATCGTGCTGCGCCTCGCCGACCCCGGCGCGGTGCCCGCCGACGTGCCGCTCTCGGGCCAGCGCGGCACGCCCATCGCCCTTCGACCTACGGTCCGGGCGGTGGCGTGCGACGACGCGTTCGGCCGGTTCAGCCTGGCGGCCAACCAGGTCCCGCCGTTCAACGTGTTCGTGCCGATAGGCCGGCTCCAGGCGGTCCTGGGCTTCGCGGGCAAGGCGAACGTGCTCCTGGTCGGCCCGGCCCGCGCCGGCGACGGGCCGACCGTGGGCGAGGCCGAGGCCGCCCTTCGCCGCGTCTGGCAACTCGCCGACGCGGCCCTCGACCTCAAACGGCTTCCGCTCCCTGACGGTCGCGGCTCGGATACGGCCGGGGATCGCGGCTCGGATACCGCCCAATTGTCGTCGTTCCGAGCCGCGACC
>Ga0180434_10009255_pt1 | contig 10725 bp, 8 predicted proteins | sample SS_ome_7_FD_132453 | JGI IMG/M metagenome (GOLD analysis project Ga0180434, IMG submission 132453) | Hypersaline lake sediment archaeal communities from the Salton Sea, California, USA - SS_1_D_2 metaG | ecosystem: Environmental > Aquatic > Non-marine Saline and Alkaline > Hypersaline > Sediment... | reverse complement strand
TGGTGACGGCGTCGGGCTTCTCCCGGCGGAGCATCGCAGCCGTGTCGCCGTACCAGCGACAGCCGAACTGCTCAGCGAACTGCCGGCCCTTGGCCTCGGTGCGGCAGGTCGCCGCCACCAGCTCAATGCCGGGAATGTCTTTCAATGCCCGGGCGTGCATGCCCGCGATGGCTCCGATGCCGATAATCGCTACCCGCACACCTGTTCTCCTCTGATCGCTCGATGCCGCCCCAGGCCGCCTGCCTGCATGGTGGCTCTCACAGCCTGCGATTCTCACCGAACCGAAGGCCGGATGCCAGCCTGTCAAATGGCCTCGCTGGACGGCTGGCGGCAGCGGATCATTTCGGCCAGTAGTTGGGCGAATAGAAGCGATCGACGAAGCTGTCGTGCAGCCGGCGGAGGGTTGGCCACCGGCAATGATCCCGGCTGCCGGCCCGCGGGTTGCATGGGCCCTCGTAAAGCGGGCCGCTGCTGGGTGATCCAGGCACGCCAACAAGATCGTAGGGGGCCGGGGGCTGAGCCGGATGGCAGGGGGGCGGCGGGACCAGTGGGCAGAGAATCCGCGGTTCACCGCAGTGGTAGAGCCGCTCAAGTGGGGCGAACCAGTCGGCGGGCGTGTCGCTGCGATCGGGAACCAGCTCTTCGAGCAACGACTGCGGGGTGGCGTCTGGCGGAACTTCAAAGCCGGTCTGATTCGGATCGACGGGCTCTCCCCGCTCAACCGTCTCGTCAGGGGCCGCGGCGGCTGGCTGATCGGCGCGAACCGCCATCGCTGCAGAAATTGTCACCAACACCAGCCCGGTCATCAGGGAGCACGCTCTCAGTCGGAGCATCGGATCGCCTCGCGTGTTCATGAACTCGTACGTTCAGGCTGATCGGCAAAACAAGAACGGTTGCTTCCACCAAAACCGCTGCCTGAGAAAAAGTGGAAGCTGGCGGTCAGATACTGGAGAAGGTAGGGAAACCATTCCGCGCCGCTTTCCTCCGCGGCTCAGTCAGGCAAAATAGAAAGACTCGCGAAGCGCCGCCGCAAGCCCTTGCGGCCGGCGTGATCCTCCGGCCACCTTCCATGTCGCAACCACTAGTCGCCTCACCGATCGAACTGCTCCGCCGCACCGGCACACGCCTGGTGCTGGTGGCAACCGGCGGCGGCTCTGAGGCGATTCCGATTCTGCTGACGGAGTCCGGGGCCAGCGACGTGGTCCTCGAGGCGGTTGTCCCCTATGCCCGCCCGGCCATCGACAATCTGCTGGGAGGGGCACAGGAATCGTATTGCAGTGACCTCACCGCCCGCCGGCTCGCGGTGGCGGCCTGGCAACGCGGCATCGCCCTCGGGGCAGCCGCCGACCGGGCGGTGGGGCTGGCCCTGACGGGCAGCCTCCGCTCGCTCCAGCCGAAACGAGGACAGCACCGGCTGCATGTTGCGCTGCATCAGCTGCCCGGCACCACCACGGCCACCCTCGTCCTCGAGAAGGGGGCCCGGTCCCGGGTTGAGGAAGAGCGGCTGGCAGCGGTACTCAGCCTCGATCTGCTGCTGGCCGCGACCACCGGAGAGCCCGTAGCCGAATGGCGGGATGAACTCGATGCCCTTCTGCTGCCGAGAGAGCATGTTGTCCGTGAACACTGTCATCCCCCGCCGTCCTGGCAGCAACTGTTCTCGGCTACCGCCGCCGCGGTGTCCGCTGGTGGATCAGCTGGCGAACAGACAGTGGTCATCCTGCCCGCAGGGCAGCCCGAGCACCGGGTGACCGGCCGGCTGCTGTTCAGCGGGTCATTTGCGCCACTTCACGAAGGGCATCTGGCCATGGCCCGGATTGCCGAAGAGATCGCCGAACGGCCGGTTGAGTGGGAACTGTCGGTGACCAATGTCGATAAGCCGATGCTCGACTACATCGAACTCTCCCACCGCACAGCCCAGTTCGACGGCCGCCCGCTCTGGCTGTCCCGTGCCGCCACCTTTGTGGAGAAGATCGAACTGTTTCCCGAGTCAACCTTCGTGATGGGGGCTGACACCTACCTGCGGCTGGCCGACCCCCGCTATTACGGCGGCTCACAGAAGCGGGCCGACGCTGCCGTCCGCACCATCTGCCGCAAGACCCGTGGGCTGATCGTCTTCGGCCGGGAACAGGATGGCGAGTTTCAAAGCCCGTCGCAGGCCGACCTGCCCAAAAAGCTCAAAGAAGTGACCTACTTCGTCTCCGAGCGGGAGTTCCGCATGGACGTCTCAAGTACCGCCATCAGGGCGGCGGCTTTGGGCTCGGCTCACGATTGAACCGGTCACGACTACAAAATCGCCAATCCAGAGCTTCGGGCGACTGCGTGAAATTCTATTGACCATGCCGCTTTCGCCAGACTGCCAGCAGCATGAGCCAAAAGCCCAGAAAGGCAGCGACACAAGCGAGCACAATCAGCGGACGGAGCGGATTGTAGTTGAGCGTGTAGGCCCCGATCGCCTGGGCAATGCCCCAGATGACCAGCCCACCGAAAATCAGCCGGATGATCCGATCGGCGCCCGGGGGCGTCGATCGGGGGAGTTCGTTCGGCGATGGTGCAGGGTCGGCTGGTTCGGCCATCGGAATCCAGACTCGGCTTGGCTGAAAACGGGGCGGGTGGGACAGGATACCCGCAGCCAGGCTTCACTGGCAGTCTAGCGGCCCGCGGCCGGCTGGCGGCACCGCCTGATTCCATGGCTGGGACTGCAACACAGCCGTGGAGAAAAAGGCCCCCGGAACGGCCCAGGTCCCAGGGGGGCGGAGAACCTGAACCGTTTCCGGGAGCGATTGGTCGGCTGTCGCGATCCGAAGCGGCGTCGGGGTCGCCTCCGAGTCGCGGTCTGAGCCTGTCACCCTCAGATGGCGGAACACTAGGGATGCCCAATGGAGTGGGTCAAGGCCGATCGGGGCCCCGATTTTTCTCTGTTTTTTCGGGACAAAGCCACCGATCCGACCGGTTCGGCTATCCTTTCGACAGTATCCAGCCGCCGGAACATGCGGGGAGCTCAACAACAAGGAAGGATTGCCGTGACCGCCAGCCAGCCCATCGCACCGCCGCAGCCGCCGATTCCCGAGGCGGGCAAGCCCCCAACACCGGCTGCCTGGCAGGCCGCCTTCGAGCAGGCTCTGCCCTACGCCGAATTTCTGGCAACCCATGCCACGCCCGATCAACGGAGCCGCTGGGAGGCGTTTCATGGCCAGGTTGCCCTGAGTGCCCAGCAAACCGACCTGCTGGGCAGCTTCGTCCGGCGGATGCCGGTGCTGGTGCTGGCGGGAGCCTGGTGTGGCGACTGCGTCAACCAGTGCCCGATTTTCGCCCGGTTCGCCGAGGCGTCACCGCTGATTGATGTCCGCTTCCTCGACCGTGATGCCCAGCCCGAGATCGCCGCCCACCTGACCGTCTGCGGCGGCCAGCGAGTACCGGTCGCCCTCTTCCTCAGCGAAGACTTTCACCCGGTGGTCTACCACGGTGACCGGACGCTGGCGGCGTACCGGTTGGCTGTCGCTGACCAGTTGGGGACCAGCTGCCCCACCGGGCTGGTGCCGCCAGCCGACGAGGCGGTCGCAGCGGTCGTCGCCGACTGGCTCGATATCTTTGAGCGGGTCCAGCTGATCCTGAGGCTCTCGGGCCGGCTCCGCAAGCTGCATGGTGATTGAACGGCCAGCAGCTACCAGGGGGGAGGCCCATGACCAGTCGTGAACGTTGGACGGTTTATCCGCTGCTGTTGTTGGCGATCGGTCTGGCGGTGCGGGCAGCCGGGATCGCCGAGCCGCATCTTGTGACCGATACGCTGACGGCGGCCCAGATTCGCTGCCGCGAACTGCTGGTCGAAACCGAGGACGGCACTGTCCTCATCCACATGGGCCGGGTGGTCGATGGCGGTGGCGGCCGGATTGAAATCAAGAATGCCACTGGGAACGACGCGATTGCCATCGGCACGCGGCCCGGCGGCGGGAGCGGCCGGATCGAATACTTTGACACCACGGGGCAGCCGGTTGCCGGCAGCGCCGCAGCCGATCGGCAAAAGTCGGAAACAGAGTACGCCCGGAGGGACTCGAACCCCCAACCCTCGGTTCCGAAGACCGATGCTCTATCCAATTGAGCTACGGACGCATCTCCTTCCAGTCTACCAGCCCTGAGCCTCGAGATGCATCCCCCGCATGCGGCGCAGCGGGAACCGTCAGGTCATCTTGGGGCTGCTCGGGGCTGCCCGTTTCCGCCGCCCGCCGGCTGCGGATTGACCAACCACCGCCAGTGGGCAACGATAGCTGCCTCGACTCGGTTGTTTCCACTTCTCGCTTGCTGCCGCCATGCCCAGCGTCACTCTTCGCGTGCTGCACGGTGCCGATCGGGGTAAGGTCTACAGCGAAGTTCCGACACCGGTCACCATAGGCCGAGAAGAGGGCAACACGATCCAGCTCAATGACGAGCGAATCAGCCGCTATCACCTCAAACTCCAGGCCGATAATCAGAAGATCGTGCTCACCGATCTCGACAGCACCAATGGGACGAAGGTCAACGGTGAGGAGATTCATGTCCGTATCCTTCGCGATGGCGACATGATCGCGGTGGGCCGGTCGGTTCTGCTGGTCGGCTCCCACAGCGATATCGACCGCCGGATCGCTGAGATCGCCGGCAAAGACTCCGGGAATGGAGCGGAGCGAGCCAAGGCGATGCAGCGGCGGCTCGAGCGAGCGGCCGATCACCACTCTGATGTCATTGAGGATCTGGGCGAGGCGCGGCTGCCTTTGCTGCCGGGCGGCCCGCCCCCGCTGCCTGAGCATCTCAGCCCGGCCCAGTCGGCCGAACTGAGCGAGCTGCTTGACTATGTGCAGGCGGTGCTCCGCGAGACGGCCGACGGGGCGGTGATGCGGCCCGGCCATGAGAAAGTCGAAATCGACTTTGCTCCCTGGCAGGGCCTGCTCGATCTACAGGCCCGGCTGGCCGAACTCTTGCGGCAGATTGCCGAGCCTCCCCCCGATTGAACCAACGCCGGCGGCAGATGCCGCGGCCTGTTTCATCCACCCGCGTTGCCCAGGGACGAGCCCGCCGATGGAAGTGACCACCGCCCGACCGTTCGCACACCTCCACTGCCACAGTCACTACAGCCTGCTCGATGGGGCCAGTTCGATCGACCGGCTCGTCGGGCGGGCCGCTGAACTCGGCATGACGGCCCTGGCGATCACCGATCATGGCAATCTTCACGGTGCGATCGAGTTCTACAGCAAGGCCAAGCAGGCTGGGCTCAATCCGATCATCGGCTATGAGGCCTACATTGCCCCGGGCAGCCGGTTTCAGAAAGATGGGGGCAGCCAAAAAGAGGCGAGCTATCACCTCACCCTGCTGGCCCGCGACCGTGAGGGCTTCGCCAACCTGCTCCGGCTGGCGACAAGGGCTTCGTTGGAAGGCTTCTACTTCAAGCCCCGCATCGACAAGGAGATTCTCGCCGCCCACGCCGACGGCCTCATCTGCCTGTCTGGCTGTCTTTCCAGCGAGTTCAGCCGGGCGTTGATCGGCTCATCTCGGCAACAGCGGGAGTCGCTCGAACAGGGGCGGCAGATCGCGGGCTGGTTTCAGCAGGTCTTCGGTGATCGCTATTTCATCGAGGTGCAGGACAATGGCCTCGATCTGCAGCGGCAGGTGACCGATGCCGCGATCGAGATCTCCCGGGAACTCGGCATTCCCCCGGTGGCCACCTGCGACTGTCACTACGTCAATCGCGAGGACGCCGAGGCCCAGGACATTCTCCTGTGCGTGAACACGGGCAGGTACCGCAACGATGCTTCCCGGATGCGGATGGATTCGACCGAGTTCTATCTCAAGAGCCCGGCTGAGATGTACGAGTCCTTTGCGGGCCACGATCGTGACTGGGTGGCCGATGCCGTCGGCCGCAGCCAGCAGATCGCCGACTCGGTGGCGATTGAGCTGGAACTGGGCAAGCGGCACTTTCCCGGCTTCGACCTGCCGGCCGGCCGCACCGCCTCGGAGGAACTCGAGCGGCTCTGCTTGGAGGGACTGCGGGAACGCTATGCCGCCCTGCCAAAGCGGTGGGCGGATCAGCCCGGGGGCGAACTGCATCCCGACGTGCTGGAACGGCTCGACAGGGAACTCGGCGTGATCAACACGCTCGGATTCGCCAGCTACTTTTTGATCGTCTGGGATTTTGTCCGGCATGCCCGCGATCGGGACATTCCGGCTTCTGCCCGAGGCAGTGGTGTTGGGGCACTCGTTGCCTACGCGCTCCATCTGTCACATGTCTGTCCACTGGAGTACGACCTGCTGTTTGAACGGTTTCTCGACGTCAGTCGGCTGGAGGCACCCGATATCGACATCGACTTCTGCAAGGAGCGGCGGGGCGAGGTCATCGACTATGTCAAGCAAAAGTATGGTGAAGCCAACGTCGCCCAGATCGGCACCTTCGGCACGCTGGCTGCCCGGGCAGCCATCCGAGACGTCGGCCGGGCCCTTGGCGTCGCGATTCCTCAGGTGGACAAGATTGTCTCGCTGGTGCCCGACCAGCTCGGCATCTCGCTGGCTGAGGCGACCGCTCCCGGCAGCCAGTTGGCCGAAGCCTGTGAGGCCGACCCGCAGGTTCGCGAAGTTGTCGATTTGGCCGGACGGATTGAAGGCCTGGCCCGAAATGTCGGCACGCACGCCGCCGCCGTGGTGATCGCCGATCGTCCGCTGGAAGAGTACGTGCCGCTGCAGCGGGTCACCGGCAAGGAGGAGGTCATCACCCAGTGGTCGATGAATGACGTCGAGCGGGCCGGCCTGATGAAGATGGACTTCCTCGGCCTTCGCTATCTGACCATCGTCTCCAAGACGCTCGAGATCATCGAGCGGACCCGTGGCAAAAAGCTCGACCCGCTCGCCTTCCCGCTCGACGACCAGGCGACCTTCGCCCTGCTCTGCCGCGGTGAGACCAAGGGCATCTTCCAGCTGGAAAGTGGCGGCATCCGTGACCTGCTCCAGCGGATGAAGCCCGACCACTTTCTCGACATCGTCGCCGTCAACGCCCTCTACCGGCCCGGGCCGCTGGAGGGTGGCATGGTCGATGACTATGTCGCCGTCAAGCATGGCCGGCAGCAGGCCGAATATCCCCACCCGGTGATGAAGGAGGTGCTGGAAGAGACCCATGGCATGATGGTCTACCAGGAGCAGGTCATGCGGATCCTCGAGCGGCTCGGGGGCATCGAGTTGTCAAAGGCCTACACCTGCATCAAAGCGATCAGCAAAAAAAAGCACGAGACGATTGCCGCCTTCCGCGAGCAGTTCATCGAAGGAGCGAAGGCCAAGGGGCTCGGCAAGTCTGAGGCGGCTGACCTCTTCGGGCTGATCGAAAAGTTCGCCGGCTACGGCTTCAACAAGAGCCACTCCACGGCCTACGCGCTGCTGGCGTGGCAAACGGCCTATCTGAAGACCCACTACCCGACTGAATTCATGGCGGCTCTGCTCTCGGGCGACATTCCCGGCCGCAACTTCAAGAAAAAGGACGCTGTCGTCGAGCATATCGAGGATTGCCGCCGGATGGGCATCAGCGTGGCCCCCCCCGACGTCAACCGTTCGGATGTCGAATTCATCGCCCATGAGGGCACCATTCTGTTCGGCCTGTCGGCCATCAAGGGCTGCGGCCGGCAGGCGGCCGAAGCGGTTGTGGCCGAGCGGGCTGCCAATGGTGCCTTCCGCGACCTCTTCGATCTCTGTGGCCGGGTCGATGGAGCAGTAGTCAATAAAACGGCCCTTGAAAACCTGACCAAAGCGGGTGCCCTCGACAGCCTGCTGCCCGCCGACGGCCACCGGGGCGCACTGTTCGCCGGCATCGAGCGGGCGGTTGCCGCCGGTGCCGCCCGACTGGCTGACCGCAAGAGTGGCCAGAAGAATCTCTTTGCCGCCTTCGAAGAGGCCGAGCCGGCGGCCGAGGAGCCGGTCGCCACGCTCCCCGACGCGCCGCCGCTGACCGACATGGAGATGCGGTCCTTCGAAAAGGAGGTGCTCGGCTATTACGTCCACAGTCATCCGCTGGCCGAGTACCGGACGATCCTCCAAGCTGTCTGCACCCACGGCTCAGCCGAGGTGGGCAATGCCGAGCCCCGCAGTGACGTTGTGATGGGCGGGCTGGTCGGGGCCCTCAAGCTGTCCAATACGAAGCAGCCGCGGCCGGGGTCGACCTTCACCCGCTACGGCATGTTCGACCTCGAGGACATGGACGGCCTGGTCCGCAGCATCTGTTGGCCGGAGGAATATGCCCGGTTGGGTGAGCAGTTGGTGCCCGACGCCGTGGTGGTGGTGGCCGGTACCGTCGATCGACGGGCCGGCAGCGAGGAGACCAATCTGATCATCAACGAGATTGTGCCGATTGCCGAGGTCTGGAACCGCCCGGTCCGGTCGGTACACCTCAAGATCCTCGAGTCAGCCCATGACACCGCCACACTCGACAGACTCAAGGAGCTTCTCGCGCGACATGCGGGCCCGACACCGATCCGGATGATCATTGAGCTGACCGATGGCCGACGGGCCCTGCTTGAGGTTGACGGCTACCGGGTGAGTTGGTCAGCGGGGCTGCTGGCTGACCTCGAACAGCTGCTTGGCAGCGGTGCCGTGCGGGTGCAGGCTGCCATTTCCAACGGCCGTCGCGAAGAGCGGCAGAGCCGTGGCCGGAGGAACAATTTTCAGTCGGCGTAAGGACGCCCCCCTCCCGCGAATGGCGTTTTTGCCGAGAAAGTTCGCATTGCCCCCGGTTTTTCCGCGAACTACTCTCCACTTGAGACTCGCTGCCGAATCCTTCTGGCCCACGTGGGCGAATGGTGCGAATGGTGGTGAGGACGAACCGCAAGCCGCTCCCATCCGAGTGAGGGAAGTTTCATGGCGTTTATCCGCAAACAATTGCTCCAACACGTCATGGCTACGTGTCGTTTTGTTTTTGTCGCGGTGTGTATCGTCGCAACGATATCGTCCATCACGGCACGCGCGCAGGTAGGTGGCGGCGGACAGGCTGGCGGCGGACAGGCTGGCGGCGGACAGGCTGGCGGCGGACAGGCTGGCGGCGGCGGCGGCGGTGTCGGTGCCGGCACTGGCAGCCAGGCTGGCGGCTCAGGCGTTGTCGTGGACGCCCAGGGCGTCCTCCGGGTGCTTGCGATGCCAGATGCAACGCTCAACCGGATGCGGCGAAAAGCAGCTGCCCGCCAGTTGCCGGGCGACCTCCAGCGGCCGTCTCGACTGCGAAAGATCGCGATCAGGCGGTTGGAAGCGGCAGTGACTGCAGCAATCGAAGCTGGGGATCCAATTCCAGAAGAGATGGCAAACCTCGCCGGCCTGACCCGCGTGCAGTATGTCTTCATCTACCCGGCCACCAATGATCAACCTGGTGAAATCGTGCTGGCGGGTCCGGCAGAACCGTGGGTTACCGACGCCTTCGGTCGGCCGATTGGTGTCGAAACGACTGCTCCTCTGGTGCAGTTGGAAGATCTGGCGGCAGTGCTCAGGGCTTTCCCGCCCGGCCAGCCAGCCGACCTGCTGGTCGGCTGCTCAATCGATCCGACCCAGGAAGGCCTGACCAACATGCAGGCCTTTCTGAGCAAGGTTGGGCTGGTCAATCCGCAGGGCACCATGCTTGAGATTGTCAATGGCATGCGGGACGCACTCGGCCCCCAGACGGTCACCATCGATGGCATTTCGCCACGGACGCACTATGCCCAAGTGATGGTCGAGGCCGACTACCGGATGAAACTCATCGGGATCGGCCTGGAAAAACCTCCGGTCAGGATGAGCACCTGGATCGACCTGACCTCGGCAGGCAGTGTGGCGGCGAATGCTTTGCAGCGGTGGTACTTCACGCCGAACTATGAGTGCCTCCGGGTCAGCGAGGACAACCTCGGGGTCGAACTGGTCGGTGAAGGCGTCAAGCTTCTCGGTGCCGATGAAATGGTGATGCCGGACGGCAGCCGCAAGAGCAGCCAACGCTCGAGCCGGGCCAGCAAACTCTTCACCCAGGCCTTCACCCTGAAATACCCGCAGATTGCTGCCCGCCACCCTGTTTATGCCCAGCTGAAAACACTGATCGATTTGGCGATCGTGGCCGCGTTCCTGCAGGAGCACGACGCCTATGGCCGGGCTGACTGGGGGGCCGAAATCTTCCGAGACGAATCTGCCTATGCAATCGAACGATTCACACCGCCCCAGCAGATCGACTGCGCCGTCAACGCTGTCCGCAAGGGTAGCCGGCTGCTGACACCGATCGGTGGTGGAGTGGTAATGACCCCCCGGCGGGCCCTCGACCCGACCAATCTGAGCTTCGAAGAAGACGGTCGTCTGACAAAAACCCGCGACGCCATCGAACTCCCTGCCGACCGTTGGTGGTGGGACTGACTTTACGGAAAGACCGGGCGTCCTGCCCGGCTTTCCTTGGGGCGGACAGCCACGAAGCCGAGGTTCGTGACTGTCCGCTGGTGCTGATTGGCGACAGCTGCTTTACGGAAAGCGCCGACATCGTGTCGGCCTTTCCCTGGCGGGCCTCCGCCCGCTGGTACTGATTGGCGACATCCTGTCGCCGGATGGCAGTAAGGGTGGACGATGGGAGCGACGTCGATCGCGCTGCGAGTCCGGTCGCTTCCGCTCCCGGCTTCCTCTGCCACCGGTTTGACGAGCGAGGGCATGCCCATGCCTACGAGCGTGCTCCGAAAGCAAGCGCAGCCCGGAGGGCGGAAGCGCAGCGCACGGGCAGTGAACGGCGGC
>Ga0180434_10009253_pt1 | contig 10725 bp, 8 predicted proteins | sample SS_ome_7_FD_132453 | JGI IMG/M metagenome (GOLD analysis project Ga0180434, IMG submission 132453) | Hypersaline lake sediment archaeal communities from the Salton Sea, California, USA - SS_1_D_2 metaG | ecosystem: Environmental > Aquatic > Non-marine Saline and Alkaline > Hypersaline > Sediment... | reverse complement strand
GCCTCGGCCTGAATGGCGGATTGCACGTTGGCCGAGATGACAATCTCTCCGGCACTCGCCGCCATCGTTGCACCCAGAATGCCGAAACACGCAAGCACCAGGCACCAGGTTCTCATCTGATTCCTCCTCTGTTTGCCCATCCGCGTCCGCCGGCCATCTACTTCATGTAGTAGGCGTCCAGCAGGTAGTCCGCGTCGCCGTACTTGAAGTCGGTGCTGTTGTGCTGACCGGCCTTCTCATACTTGTGGGGGCGGAGGTAGAAGACCGCCGGCTTGTTGTCCGTCCAGCCGGCCAGGTAGCGTGCGTCCTCGGCCGCCTCATACCACGAGTAGCGCACCGAGTGGCCCTCCTCGAGGTTCTCGGCGAACTCGTCGGCCGCCCACCGGCCCGCCCCGGCGCCGTTGTGGTGGGTGGTCCGAAAGCCCATGGCAACATGCAGCCCGGAGAACGGCCGCGGGTCGTTTCGCGTGGCATAGGTGTGCGCCCACCGCTCGCGCCAGGGGACGCCGTCCACATCCGCCAGCGAGAGGACGCTGCAACTGTGGAAGACGATATACTCCAGGTCTCCCGTGTGATCCAGCGTGGAGTGGGAGCCAAGCGCCGTATCCGGGAGCCAGCAGCCCTGGCCGGCGCTCATCTTGATGTAGGAGGGCGCCCCGTGTCCCGCGATGTAGGCGAGGTCGGCGCTGTCGGCGAAGGTGAGGTGGTCGGCTCCCAGGAACCTGGCCTCCCCCCAGTAGTACTGGGGGTTGCTCCAGGTGCCCTTGAACTCATCGCGGAACCCGCATACGTACCCCACGAAGCGGTCCTCCTCGTTGGACACGTAGCCCACGAACTGATGGTCGGCGTCTTCCCTGCCCGAGACGTACGCAGGCGCCTGGCCCGTCACGCCCCAACTCGTCTTGACCCGCACCATGTAGAGCCCGGGGTCCAGCGTCGAGGGAGTCGTCGCCCCCAGCGACACCTCGCCGGAGGGGAGCGTCTGGGTCTGCGCGGCCACGGGGTGCACTTCCTTGACGACCTGGCTGCCCTTCAGGAACTGCACTACCGTCTCCGCGGGCACTTCGTAGAGATCGGTGCCCTCGACGCGGAAGATATGCGCGCTCATCAGCAGCGGCTTCTGATCCCACTTGAGTTCCTTGCCGTATGGGTCCGCCGTGCCGACGACCCGCGTCAGCGAGGGGCTCGGGAACACCGTGACGTCCTGCTGCTTGTATGACACCACGACGCCGTTCGAGCACACGGTAATGCCGCCCCCGTCCGCGGGCCCCACGAGTCTCACGTGGTAGGTCCTGCCATTGGGCTGGGCCGGCAGGAACTTCGTGAAGTCAATGTCGAACTCGCGCGTATTGTTCAATCCCGGTGGCTTGCCGAGCGAGCCTGAGGCGACGGGCCGCGCGATCTCTCCGGTCTTGGGCAGCCTGCCTATGAACACCTGGTAGGAGACGGTGGCGGGCGCCCCGGCGCGCTGCTTGAAGCCGAAGTGCACCGACTTCCTCTCCTCGATGCGCAGTTCGGTCCCCCAGCGCTCGGGGATGTGAATGTCTTTCTGCCAGTGGTCGCGGGTGATCTGGATCTCGAGGGCGAACGGCTTGAGCACCACCACACCTCGCGGCACGGCGATGGTGCCGGTCCGTGCGGCGGCCGGCCCCGGAGCGAGCAGTCCGGCGAAACCGACGGCGACTGAAATCAAGAGTGCTCGGCGAACGGCGCTTCTCATCGCTGATACCTCCCTTGTCACCTGCTTGATGTCCGGGCGCAGCGTGAGGCCCTGTCCTTCTGAGCGCGGCTTGTCGAGAACTGCGCGACGCGTGCACCGAGAGCCGGGGCGCCGTGCGTTCCGTCTGGTCCCGCGGGAATCCGTGCCGGGGACGACTGCGGCACTCGGTGTCACGACACCGATGGCCCGGTATGGTCCGGACTGATACTACCCCGATCTCGACTGCTTGGTCAAGACGTACGCTTCATGCATCTTGTTCGACAGCCGAACAACGGGTTGGTCGCCGGGTATGCCGCGGCAGGGCGCGGCAGTGCGCGGGCCTCAGCGGACTTGCGAGATCGCGCGCAGGCAACTCGACCCGCCTCACGCGCCAGATGCTCACGCCTGCGCCGTGCCGGCGACACTGCGAGGCGCAGGAGACGGGCGTTCGCATGTAGATCGGCCTCCAACGACCCACAGGACTGGAGAGAGACAGACATTCCTGCTGCCGTCCGACGAGCGCCCACTACGTCGGGCGCCGGAGTCCCGTTACCTCAGCCGCTCGGTAGTCGCGTCCAGACGGCAAGCACCGCTGCGGCATGGAAGCAACCCGCACCCAAGGCCCGCAGCAGCAGAGCAGTGCAAAGTCAACGAAGGTGACCCCGGACAGCGCCATCTCCGGATAGAACCCCCGGGGGGCAGGCCCCGTCATGTCAGGACTACCTCACGCATGGTTGAGCCCCGCGCCCTTGACGATGTCGGGCACGAGGTCGTCCCACCCGAGCGGCATCAGGTGCACGCCCTGGCACATGCCCTTCATCTTCGTCACGAGTTCGACCGACATCTCGGCCGACAGTTTCTTGCGCTCGCCCTTGGGGGTCTGCTTCAGGCGCTCGATCATCTCGTCCGGCACGCGGACGCCCGCGACGTTCTCCGTCATGTAGCGCGCCATCCCGGCCGACTTCAGGGGCACGATGCCGACCATGACCGGCGCTCCCAACTTCGCGGCCCTTTCCATGAAGCGGGCGAAGACCTCCGGCTCGTAGACAGCCTGCGTCTGGAAGAACTCCGCGCCGGCGTCAATCTTCTTCTTCATCTTGACGAGCTGCGTGTCCACCTCGTCGGAGCCGGGGTTGACCACCGCGCCCAGACACAGGTCGGGCGTGCCCTCGACCTCGTGTCCCTCCAGGTCGTGGCCTTCGTTCAGAGCCTGGGCGGCCTTCAGCAACTGGACGGAGTCCAGATCGAAGACGGGCTTGGCCTCCGGGTGGTCGCCGAGCACCATGTGGTCCCCGGTCAGCGCGAGCACGTTCTCGATGCCCGCCGCGGCGGCGCTGAGCAGGTCCGACTGAAGGGCGATTCGGTTCCGATCCCGGCACACGAGTTGGAATACCGGCTCGATCCCCTCCTTCTTCAGCAAATGCGACACGATGAGCGACCCCAGCCGCATCACGGCGCTCTGGTTGTCGGTGACGTTGACCACGTCCACATAGGGAGCCATGACCTTGGCGCCCGCGATGACCTCGTGGGTGTCGGTGCCCTTGGGCGGCCCCACCTCGCCGGAGATCACGAACTTGCCATCGGCGAACAGCGCGGAGAGTTTCACTCGGCATCTCCCTTCTTCTCTTCCGGGATCACACGGGTCGCATTGGCGAATTGGAACTCCGCGCGGCCGTCGAAGAGCCGGATGCTCCGCGGCCGGGTGCCCCTCAGGTGGTTCTTGGGCGGCACGTACTCATACATGCTCTCGGTCTGCCCCAGTTGCTGGAGGCGCTCGTAAATGAGTTGCCAGCCGCAGTCGCGTTCCTTGAAGACCTCGCACTTGCCCTCGTTGGCGCCGCCGCAGGGCCCGTTGAGCAGCCCCTTGGCGCAGAGGGTCAGCGGGCACAGCCCGCCCGTGCGGTCCACCACGCACTCGCCGCAGAGCGAGCAGTACTCGGTGATGAAATCGGGGGCCACGGTCTCCCCGCCGAAGATGGTGTCACACCCCGGATGCACCCGCCCGCCGTCAGTGGCGTCAATGACGGTGTGCACGCCCTGGCCGCAGGCAAGAACCAGGAAGGAATCCGCTGCCTCAGCCTGCTCCTTGTGCTGGACCCCCAGGATCTCCCGGACCAGCGAGAGCACGCACGTGCTCTTGCCTTCCGGGGGCAGGCCCCAGCCGGTCACCTCGACGCCGTGGGCGGCCAGTTGACGTGCCATCTCCTTCGTCTCCGGCTCACCCCCGGACTTGCACTTGGCCGCGCAGTTGTTGCAGCCCATGACGAATACCTTTTCCCCGTCCCCGATCATGTCGAGGATCTCGTCGAGCGACTTCTGGATGGTAGCATGCATGGTCTATCCTTTCCGAACTACACTGGGGATACGAACGAACGGAGAACGCCCGGCGTATCTTCATCCACTAGCGTAGCACTTCGGACTTCATGGATCGAAGGCATCCTGGCCTTCCGAGTCGTGGTACGCCGGAACTGACCCGTGGGGCCGCAACAGCCAGGGGCCGCCTGGGGCTGTCACGCCTTCGCTCGGGGTCTATTTCTGCGTGCATCCGCGGCATCCTGCCCGCAGTGCAAGGCCGGCCGCACCCGCCTCGGGCCCCGTGGCAGGCGGCCCCCCTAGTCGCTCCCGCCCTTCCCGAAGATCCCGTTCAGGATCGGGTCCATGTCCAGGGTGAGCCCATAGACGAACGAGGTCGAGTGGCCCTCCTGGAAGCCCATGCCGGCGAGCACCTCGGCCGTCCGCACCACCTTGTAACTGGCGCCCACCGCATACAGTGTCGGGTCCGCCGAGGGCGCCACGCCGATCCCGATCCCCCAGGGCGTCTGACTGACCCCCCGCGAGGCCAGTTTCAGGTCGGCCGGCGCCGCGTGGGCCAGCCAGGTCATCTGCAGGTAGTGGCGCCTCGCCGATACCCCGCCGGCCTCGGCCGTGTGGCACTGGATGCGCATCTTGCCCCTCGCCACGAACTCCGGCCGGCGGTCCAGCGTCGGCGGCTTGACCACGAAGCGCGAGGACCAGAGCGTCGTCGGCCCGCCGTCCGGCGGCTGCACAACCCCCAGGTGCAGGCCCGGGTTGGTCGGCAGCCGCTGCGTGATCACTCCGAGCAGGCTGCTCTCCGCGACGAACTCCTGCAGCAGCAGCGCGGCGGGGCCCCCGTCTATGGACCACTCCTCCGTGTCGAGGCCCTTGGTCCCCATGATCTGAAACGGCTTCGCCGGGCGCGGGATGGTGAGGCGCACCCGCGAGCGGATGCCCCGCATCACCGGCACGTATATCTCCTTCGCCTCGTCGGTGGTCCCCGAGCCCAGGTCCAGCGCCGTGTCGCCCTTCGCAGACGCCGCCACGTAGTAGTCGTCGCCGAAGTCGGGATCAACCGGCAGATGCGGGAAGCAGAAGTATCCCTGGCGCACCGCCGAGACGGCAACGACGCGCTTGTCGGCGTCGAGCAGGCGGACCTCGATCCTGGCCAACTCCTTGGCGCTCGGCGGGTCCCCGTCGTCCGCGTAGCCCACGAATCCCTCGACACCCGTCAGGGCATCGGCGATGCCGTCCCTCAGCGCGCTCTCCGGGTCCGACTCCTTGCCGCGTGCCTCGTCGCCCTTCGTCCTCGGAAAGACCAGCGCCACATCTGCGGGCGGATCGGAGGTGTCCGTGCCGGGGAACGCCACGCGCAGTCCGAACGCCTGGCCTCCCGGCTCCTGCTCGAACGGAAGCGCGGCGATGGCGTCCAGGACGGCGTCCGCGACTTCAGTCCACAGAATGAGATCGTCGCCCTCGCCGGGCGCCAAGCCCAGGTTGCGCCGGATCGCGCGCCACCGGTCCTCGCTCGGCAGGCGCGCGAGCCTGATCGCCGTGTCCGCGGTGATCTCCCACACGTTGCCGGCGCTGGTGCTCTCCTCGGCGGGCGGCATCAGGAGCACCCGCTCAAAGCCGTTCTCGTCGCCGGCGATGGGCGTGGTGTCGCCCACGCTCAGGCGGAAGAGCGTCGGTACCGGCGCCGCAGCCGACGAATCCCCCGTCAAGTCCGCGCACCATCCGCCGGCACACAGCATGAGCACGCTCCCCAGCGCCGCCGCAGCCCGACCCAACCTGCAGTTCAATGGACTCTCTCCTTCGCGTGGCCCAACGCCGTCTGCGAGCCGCGCAGCCCCGCCACATCACACGTGCAACCGCATCGCCGGACGCCGAAACCTGGGCCCGTGTTCTCCGCCCGGACACGCCCTTCCTGCCCGCTGCGCCGGCTGCGCTCCGGGGGCGTAAAGGCCTGCAGGATGACCGCCGGCAAGCCCAGCCGCAGCGCCCACAGGCTCTTCTTGAGCAATTGGGGTGAATGGGCAGACAGGTCCAAGGGCAGGGCGCGTCCTCGATAGGAGACGGTCACTCCCAAGAGCACTGCCCGATCCCTCAAGGCCGTTTCATCCAGGATGAGCGGAACCCAGCGGCCGGCGCATGTCCGAAAGACGTGGCGACTCAGCGCCTTGGTCGCCTGGCGGGGTCCACGCCGGAGTTATTGGCAGAGCGCCAGAGCCGCTTCCCCCGGTGGATGGCGCGGCAGGGGCTCTCCATGCCTCGGGCCAAGGAAGTCAAGGTGAGTCGGCGCTCGCGCATAGGGCCTTGGGCACCCAGAGCCAGCACCTTGCGGCGCACCCTGCGCCAGGAAAAGAGCAGGGCGCTAACAATCCGGAAAGGCTGTTGCTGTGACATGGCTGCGAGCAAGCACCCGCTCTTGGCCGGGGTCGCGCCTTCATCCAATCCCCCCGCGAAACTGGGTAGCCGGCAGACCGTGCCCCGTGTTGACGAGGCGTCTCGCTCCTGGCTACAATGAGTGCGCTGGCGAGGGATTCGGCAATGAAAGTGCTCGCGTTGATCGGCAGCCCGCGTAAGCAAGGCAACTGCGACATCCTGGCAGACCAAGTCCTGCGCGGCGCGCAGGAAGCCGGAGCGAAGATCGAGAAGGCCCATCTGGATGATCTCTGCATCCGCCCGCTCGGCGAGGTGGGGGACGTCGTGAGCGCAAGAACCGACCCGCGAGACGACGACGACTTCCCGCCGCTCCTGGAGCGATTCCTCGAGGCCGACGTGGTTGTCTTCGCGAGCCCTGTCTACTGGCAGGGCGTGTCAGCCCAGACGAAGTGCTTCATCGACAGGCTCTCGTCGTACTTCCGTCGGCCGCCCTATGCGGAGCGGTTCGACGGCAAGGGCTACCTCGTGGTATGCACCTTCGGTCGCCGCGAAGAAAAGACCGGTGAGTGGGTAACGAGACCGATGAGAGTCACGGCCGAGGTGCTTCGCGGGCGATACCTGGGCGAGTGCTGTGTCTCAGTCTACGAGAAGGGGCGGGTCGCTCAGATGCCCGAGGCGCTGAGGAGGGCGTTCGATCTGGGCCGAGGCGCAGTCAGCCAGATGAGAGCACATCGGCAGCCTCGACGAACTTGAGACACGCAAGGGGTGTTACGCGAGACACACGCCGATCAAGGAACCCGCGTGTCCCTGCGGTTGCGATGTGCCTCTGCCGTCCGATGCTGCTCTGCGAGGTGACCTTGCCACTTCGCATGGCAGATAGGGAGTCGTGGGTTCGGGCCCGTTCGCCGCAGGGAAGGAGAGGCCCGGAAGGCCATCCTAGACGGCCGAAGGGGGCGGCGAAGAGGTGAGCCGTCCGACTGACGCCGGAGGCGCATGAAGGTCTGCGAAGCGCGAGCAGCCGATGCCCAGGCTGTCACACGCTCCTGCTGCGGCCGATCAACGGCAGCAGCATCTCTGCCGGGTACTGCTGCCTGAATATGCGGTAGTAGTAGAGTTCTTCCTTCGAGCGAAGAACCACACCGTCTGCGATCTGCCGCTCGCGGCGGAACTCGGCGTCGCTGATCCGTTCCTCCGCGAAGTCACCCAGGCGGCCCCCGAGTCCCGAACCGATCGCGAACTTCGCCTTCCGCCGCCAGACGACATCCTCCGGCAGAAGCGCCTCGGCCACGCGCCGCAAGATCCACTTCTCCGTCTGCGCGCTTCCTCGCATCTTGAGGCGCGGCGCCATCCGGAAGGCGTAGCGCACCAGGTCCACGTCGAGGAAGGGAACGCGCACCTCCAGCCCGTGCGCCATGCTCATCCTGTCACAGCGCTGCAGGTTCGTGTTGTGCAGGGCCTTGGTGATATGGAGCAGTTCATCCTGCAGGGAATCCGGCTCGAACGACTTCAGGTAATGGTAACCCGCGAACAACTCGTCGGCCCCCTCGCCCGAGAGCGCGACCTTCACGTGGTCGCTGGCCAGCCGCGCGAGGAAGAAGTTGGGCAAGGCGCTCCGCACCAGTGCGCAGTCGAACGACTCCAGGTAGTAGATCACCTCGGGCAGCGCGGCCAGCGCCTCCTCCAGGGTGTAGACGCGCTCGTGGTGACGCGTCCCGAGGAACTCGGCGACCTGCCTCGCCCGCGCCAGGTCCTCGCTGCCCTCGGTGCCGACGGCGAACGAGTCGAGGGGATCCTTGTACTTGCGTGCGAGCGCGGCGATGAGACTGCTGTCGAGGCCGCCGCTCAGGAACACCCCCACGGGGACATCGGCGACCAGCCGCTTTCGCACGGCCTCTTCGAGCCGCGCCCTCACCGCGCGCCGGGCCTGCTCGACGTCCCTGACCTCCTCGTCGTCGGGATCGAGCGAGTAGTATGGCTGAAGCCCCGTGCTGGGGCAGTAGCAGTGGCCGGCGGGGAACTCGCTGACTTCGTCGCAGGCGACCAGCATGGCCTTGATCTCCGAGCCGAAGGCCAATGCGCCGTTGCGGCTGCCGACGTACAGGGGCTTGATGCCCAGCGGGTCGCGCGCCAGGGTCAGGTCCTCGCCGCGCGCCACCGCGAACGCGAACATCCCGTCCAGACGCGACACCCACTCGGAGGGCTCGGCCGCCTGCTGCGAGAGGTGCAGCAGCACCTCCGTGTCGCTGTGGGTGGCGAAGCGCTCCGCGCCGATGTCTCGGCGCAGCGACTGGTAGTTGTAGATCTCGCCGTTGAACACGACGTGGCTGCGCGCCTCCGCATCACTCATCGGCTGCTTGCCGCCTCCCAGGTCAATGATGGAGAGGCGCGCGTGTCCCAGGGAATGGTCGGGGTCGCGGTGCAGTCCTATGTCATCAGGCCTGCGGTGCCGCAGCGCCTGCAGCATCCGTTTCACCGTGGAGTATTCATTCCCGCTCGCGATGCCCACGATTCCACACACGCCTTCTTCTCCTTTGCGCCCACAGCGGCGTAGCCGCTGCCGGCGGAATGATCAGAGCCCTGGGAAACGGGACGTTCTGTGACATGCCGATCTCCTGGTGCAGGCGGAACCAGTCAAACGCCGATCCAGCCCCTGGCGAACACCATGAAGACCAGCGGGAAGACATACAGAACGCGGTTGCTTTGACGAGCCCGTGGGCGCCGGTGGAGCGGCCGGGTCCCGTCGCTCTTGAAGCCGTCCGAGATAAGTATACCAGGTCTGGCGACCCAGCGCCAAACGACATTGCCGTGCGGGCAGACATTCCCTTCAGGCCGGTCGTGAGCGGCCTCTGGTGGGTTCGACGCCGTCTCGCTTTTCCCCCGCCATCACGATCTGGACCTGGCGGCGCGAGCGGCTCCCTTGCAGTGAGCCGTGCGGTTCTGCTGGCGGGATAGCGGCGTGATGTGCTATCCTGAACGCAACACCGGCAAGGAGGCGCCTGCACCGTGGCATCGTTCTGCATCACCGGCATCGGCTCCGAGGTTCCCGCGACAGTCCTGACCAACGACGATCTCTCCAGGATGGTTGAAACCAACGATGAATGGATCACCCAGCATACCGGCGTGGAGGAACGGCGGATCGCCGACGAGGGCGTCTCGTCGAGCGACCTCATGGTGCCGGCGGCTCAGAAGGCGCTTCGAGCGCCGGGAAGACCGTCGCCGATCTCGACCTGATCCTCGTCACCTACTCCTTCCCCGATCAACTGGTTCCGAACACGTCCGACACCTTCGCCCAGAAACTCGGGGCGCCGGATACGACCCCGTCCCTCGATGTCATCGCCGAGTGCGTCGGCTTCTGCCTGGCTCTCGGCGAAGCCTACGACAAGATGCGCCTCTATCCTCGATACCGCACGGTTCTCGTCGTGTCCGGCGATGCGATCTCCAAGTTCGTGGACTACGAGGATCGCGGAACCTGCGTCCTCTTCGGCGACGGCGCCGGCGCGGTCGTCATCGAGCGCGTTGAAGAGGAAGGCTACGGCATTCTCGGCTACCGGATGACCTGTGACCGCGCGTTCATTGACTGCCTCAGCACGAAGGCCGGCGGCACCGCTCTGCCGACAAGTGCCGACACGGTCGCCAAGCGCGAGCACTACGTGCACTTCGGGCCCTATGGCGGCGGGGCCATGCTGAAGGCGATCGTCAGGACGGTTCCCGAACTGAGGAGACAAGTCTGCGCCGATACCGGTGTGCCCCTTGAGGCGATCCGTCTCGTTGTTCCGCATCAACTCAACAAGAGGATCACCGACGCATCGAGGAGACAGTCGCCCATCCCCATCTACGACCGTAACATCGCCCGCTACGGCAACTGCGCAGGCTCCTCGGTGCCGCTGGCCCTGGACACAGCCTTCCGCGAGCGAGAGATCGCTCGCGGCGACTACGTGATGCTCGAGGCCTACGGCGCCGGCATGAAGTTCGGCACCGTCGTCCTCCGCTGGTGGCTCCCCCACGACCGGGGATGAGGGTCCTCCCTCGGCGTGCGACTCCCGGCGCTGTGCCCCGGCACCCCCTCCGCCCAGCAGCTGAGCCTCCGGCAGCCATGCTGGATCGCGCCGGGTCTGCGCTGTCCCCGCGGGCGGCATGCCGATGCGCGACGGGGCCAGGGTGGCCAATCCCTCTCCGGCGCCGCGCGCAGCCTCCGCACGTGGGGCGTAACCGAGCCTGCGGGGCTAGCCCGGATTATTCATCAGGGGAGCATGGCGCAGGCAAGCAAACGCCTCTTGAGTGTCGAAAGACAGGTTGTTGGACGAATCTGAGCGACACAGCAAGAGGCGCTGCCAATGACAGACTGT
>Ga0180434_10009251_pt1 | contig 10729 bp, 5 predicted proteins | sample SS_ome_7_FD_132453 | JGI IMG/M metagenome (GOLD analysis project Ga0180434, IMG submission 132453) | Hypersaline lake sediment archaeal communities from the Salton Sea, California, USA - SS_1_D_2 metaG | ecosystem: Environmental > Aquatic > Non-marine Saline and Alkaline > Hypersaline > Sediment... | reverse complement strand
TATTTTATCCAAAACAAACCCAATTTCCCGAATGCCCAAATGAACATAACTTCTGTTATATCAATGAACTATGAACAACGAACTACGAACTATTTTCTGCAAAACAAACCCAATCAAACCCAACCTGTAGCGAGCTTGTCGAACCTATCTCAAACCAGCATCGCAAAGCGATTTCAACAAAATAATCAATTATCAACAATCGATAATCAATCATTTTCCTCCCCAGTCATCCCATCTTTCCTATTTTCAACCAGTTTGACCCTCACTAATTCGTTTTTTTGCGGGTTTATTTTTGTTTTTTCGAGTTTCACCATAAAATATCTCTCGCTTCTGCCGCAAATCTCCCCATTGCTGTTTTCTGTCAGTATTGTATCTGTCTGCCCGATAAACTGCTGTCTGAATTTATGTCCTAATTCGTCATTTAAATCCCGCAGGTCCTTTGAGCGCCTCTTTATAACTTCATTATTTACAGGAGCTTGCATTTTAGCTGCCGCCGTGCCTTCTCTCGCTGAAAAGCTGAAAATATGCATCTTTGCAAAGCCTGCTTCTTGGGCCAATTTGACCGTCTGCTCAAAGTCATCCTCTGTTTCACCCGGAAAACCAACTATCAAATCCGTCGTTATGGCCGGCCTGTCCAGTTTTGCTCGTATAAGTGCTGTTTTTTCCCGAAATTCTGCGGTTCTGTATTGCCGCCGCATTTTTGCCAGGATTGCATCCGAGCCTGACTGAAGTGATAAGTGCAGGTGCGGCATAATGTTACGGTGTTTACAAAAAACATCTAACAATCGTTCCGTTACATCTGCCGGCTCTAACGAGCTTAATCTAATCCTCGCAAGATTCGGTATTTCAGCCACTTTTTCAAGCAATTCAGCTAATTTATCGTTTTGTTTGCCAGCCCAGCTTTTCCTGTTAACGCTTTTTTTACCGTAAGAGCCGAGAAATATTCCCGTTAGAACGATTTCCTTATGTCCGGCTTCGACAAGCCCTTGCGCTTCTTTCAGCACTGCTTGTATGGGCTTGCTGTGAACAACAGGACGTACCTTAGGTATAATACAATAGCTGCAGTGTCCGTCGCAGCCGTCCTGAATCTTTAAAAAAGCTCTGGTACGGCCCTTAAACGATGTTATTGAGGTAAGTTTTGGCGGATTAGCCAATTTATTTTTACACTTGATTTTCGAGTTGTTTTTTGTTTTAATAACGGTGGTTCGGCAGGAATTTGGGTTTTGGCAGTTCGATACATCGACCTTGCTGTTGACTATTTGGTATAACATCGCCGCAAGGTCGTCTCGTTGAGTGATGAAATGTGTATTTTTTTGACTGGAGGTATTCAATTCGCCGATTTGTGTTTTAGGCAGACATCCGGAAACGACTATTGGGGCATCAGGACTTAGTTTTTGTGCTTTTTTGATATATTGTCGGCTCTTGGCTGAGGCGGTATGGGTTACGCAGCAGGTGTTGATTACAACCAGGTCGGACGCTCTTTCAGACTGCTTGACTTGGCTGAGTCCGAGTCTTTCAAGCAGTTCGCGAATTTGCTGGCTTTCATATTGATTTACTTTGCAGCCAAGGGTATTTATGGAAAAAGTTTTCATAATAATATGGTATAATCTATATTTGTTGAGACGGATTGACAAGGCAAATTGGCCTTGCCTTGTGAATCGTTAATTATAGTTTGAGAGCATTCGACTGTTATTAAAAGCTGAATGAGAGGTTAGTTATGGCATTAACTACCGGTGCAGTTTGGGCAATTGATATAGGCAATAATTCGCTGAAAGCATTGCACCTGAGCATTGCCGGCGGTGTTGTCGAAGTAATCGGCTTTGACAATATCCAGCACGGCAAGATTATTAGCGGAAGCGGTGTCAAACCCTCTGAAAGGGATGAACTGGTTGCATTAAGTTTACGCCGGTTTGTCGAGCAAAACGATGTTGGCAAAGACGAAATAATTATTTCTGTTCCCAGCAAAAACAGTTTTGCCCGTTTTGTGACCCTTCCGCCAGTTGAGCGGAAACGTATTCCTGAAATCGTAAGGTTTGAGGCTGCCCAGCAGATTCCCTTTGATATTGATGATGTGCAGTGGGACTGGCAGGTGATGGAGGAAAGCGGCAGTCCTGAAACGAAGGTGGGGATTTTTGCGATTCGAAATGATGTTGTTGGTGTTGAACTGGCGCCTTTTGGCGGCGAAAACCTTCAGGTCAACTACGTTCAGATGGCACCGATGGCTCTTTATAATTACATTTTGTACGACCGTCCCGAATTATGCAGGTCCGACAAACAGGCGGTCGTTGTCCTTAACATTGGTGCGGAAAATACCGACCTGGTAGTGTGTACGAAATCGACGGTTTGGCAGAGAAATATTCCGATGGGCGGCAATGCGTTTACCAAGGCGATAGCAGATACGTTTAAGCTCAATTTTCAAAAAGCAGAGAAGCTCAAGCGCACGGCTGCGATGAGTAAGTACGCCCGTCAGATATTCCAGGCGATGCGTCCTGTTTTTGCGGACTTAGCCTCCGAGATTCAACGGTCTTTAGGTTTTTACACCAATTCCACTCCGAATGTAAAATTGTCCAGGATAATCGCTTTGGGCGGGGGGACGAAGATGCGCGGACTGCTGAAGTATCTTCAGCAAACCTTTCAGATACCGATTGAAAGGCCGGATTCGTTTAAGAGACTTTCGATGGGTTCAGATGTTTCGGCGGTGAAATTTCATGACAGTGTTTGCGATTTTGGCGTTGTCTATGGTCTTGGGCTTCAGGGCCTTGGACTGGGCAGGATGGAGAGCAACCTTCTGCCTCGCAGTATTTCCAGGTCAATGGCGTGGAAAGCTAAGGCACGGTCCATTACAATGGCTGCGTGCCTTCTGCTTGTTGTTTCCCTTTTGGCTTTCGGAAGAGGAGTTTTAGACAGAGTCAACTACAACAGTAAACAGAGCATCAGACAAAAGAACGAACGTGTTGTTCAGGATGCCAGGGAGGCCAAGAACAACGTGGAGTCTCATAAAAGTCAGGGTGAAATTTATGAGGCGACGATACAGAAGAAATTTGACCTTTTTAAGTATCGTGAAGTACTTCCAGAGTTGTTTGAAACCATAATTTCGAGTTTGCCGAATGAGGAAAACAATCCCGACCAGAAAGAGCTTTACCGGGCTTTTGCAGATGGTGATGTTAAGACGATTTTGCAGACGCCTCGCAAAGAGCGCAAGCAGATATTTATAACAGGTATGTCGGCTTATTTTGTAGGTGATGTTAACTCTGCGAAGTTTATAGAAGATGATTTACGGGCGGTAGGCCGGGCAGGCAAGGCGGCCCCGACGATATCTGCTGATATTTCAACCGTGGATACGTCAAGCCCGTGGTTTTACCCGGATGAGTACCTGGAGGAGGTGGGAATCGTCCCAGGGGCCGGCACCGGAGCAGCCAAATCCGCAGCAGGATTTTTGGTAACTGTAATAGGCTACAGTCCCTATAAAAACATTGGTGAGCTATTGGAACCGCTCGGTGTGGAAAACGACATAGACAAATGGGGATTTGTTACCCGCCTGATGCATCTTGACGATGTTGTTGACGGTAATAGTCCGTTTGAATTATACGGAAAGGGCAATATACAGCATTTCAATTTGAAGATAGCCGAAGTAGGCGGCGTCGTGGATATGCCTATAGGAATAGGCGTATCAGAAAGTGATGCGGCTAAAGCAGCCGGAACTGTCAGCGTAAACGGTGTCAACAAAGAGATATGGAGGGACCCAATGACAAACGAGATTATCAGCAAGTTTGTCGAAGTAGATGATGATGGAAAACCGAAGATTGATAGATATGGGAGGGAGATTGTTGCCATCAATGACCATTGGTTCAGACTTGACGCTAAATTTGTCTGGAGAGACGCTCCTGATGAAGTCAAGGGGTTAGGAACTGCAGGTGCACCGGGCGCAGCAGGGATGATGTTGGATGGTTTTTAGGAGCGATGTGATTGTTTGATGTGATAGTGAAAAAAGCTTCAAAACAAATAAAAGAAACTATGAGATATAATAGGTTGGTGAGCTGAAAAATGGATATTTCCGTGGTCAAAGACTTGTTAAAGAAATTGAGTTTTTTGAAGGATTATTCGGCTTTACTGACGCCGATTATTATAGTTGTTGTTGCGGCCCTTCTTTTTATACCCACGCATCTAATGAACCGCAAGCTCAGAAAGGACGTAGAGAAAGCAAGTGTTTCGATTGGCAGAGATGTCAGATTTCTAAGTGAGGATACTGTTTCGATTGACCAGGGGCGGGAGATGGAAAAATATCTGCTTGAACTTGCGAATGATGCCAATCGGATATCCCTTTTGGCCAAGCAAAGCACCCAGAGAGAATTGTTAAGTTATACAATTTTTCCTGAGCCGAAGGAGACGTCCAGGTTGATTTTTGAAAAGTTCGGACAGGAGTTTCGAAAGAAAGTCGAAGGCTTGATAAAGAGCGTAAATGCTCGTGACTGCCCGACGAGGGCGGAGATGCAGGAAAGTATGCAAAGGAGTCCTTCTCCGACAGCGGCAGGGGGGGGGTGGGGGATGTTAGATTTTATGCCTATGTCGGGGGTTGAAGGATTTGGAGGGACGATAACTGAGATTATTTGCAGAGAAAAGGCAGAATCGGCCGGCGTTTATGCTAGTCTGGATGGCATTAGCGGATACAAATTCTGGGAGAAATATAACTACAGCGGTATCGAACAGGCGGTTAAGGACTGCTGGTATTACCAAGTGGGATATTGGATTATTGAAGATGTTTTCAAGACTGTAGGAAAGTGCAATGATGGTTCCCAGACGGTTTTCACTTCGCCGGTAAAAAGGATTGTAAACATAAGATTCGGATTAGGATTTACCGACTTTAGGAGATCCGGAAGAGTTGAAGCCGCTGGTAGAAAACCGAAATATGTGCTTTCTGTTAATGAAGGGCTGGCAACGCCCTGGACGGCAAGATATACGAATGATGATATTGATGTTGTACATTTTAACGTTGTGGTTGTTGTCAGGGCAAAGGATGTTTTACCATTTATAAAGGAGCTTTGCAGCGCCAAGGAGCACAAATTCAGGGGTTTTCAGGGGCAGGGGTCGCAGCAGACATTCAGGCACAATCAAATAACGGTTTTGGAGTACGATATTTCTTCAATCAACAGAGGTATGGCCACAGGACAATATAGCGATGAGAGAGAGATGATGTTTGATGCGGGGATGGATGGACTGCAGCTTGAAACACATAGGTTGCATCGATATGGGAACGATGCGGTTGTAAGACTGGATTTGATTTGTGAGTATATCTTTAACAAAAACGGATACGAGGAGATTAAGCCCGAATCGGTAAAAAAGGAGTCTGTAAAACAGGCTGATACAATGGGGATGCCTTTTTGAGAGAAAATAATAAATAAGGACGAAAATTTTTTGCGAGGTTGCAAATGTTTAAGAGAGGCGGCGTTTTTTTTGAAGAACATATTGAAGAGATAGTTTTTGCTATTATTGGAGTGGTTTGCATGTGGCTTCTTCTTACTCGGGTGCTTTTTAGCCCTAATTATGTCAGTTTCGACAATACGAAGATTGGCACCGGTAAGATTGATATGTACATAAGCAGGCAGGCGGAAGATTTGGAGGACAAGCTGCACCAAAAGAGCGTTGAGGTGGAGCCCTATGGAGGGAGGTTTAATGGTATTGCTGCTTTATTTGATTCTGCCGTAAAGGTTGATACCGGTCTTGTTCTGCCCGTCCCCGGCGAAGGCAGAACACTTCTTGATGATGAAAGGGAATACCGTATTCCGGTGATTTGTGGAATTAATGATGTTTCGGTCGAACACATCCGTGCGGTGGTTTATGCGCCTATTGAAGAGGTTAGAGGTCAAGTCCGCTATGACCAGTCTAATAGTGAGCCGAACGACCTTGACTTTGTAACGGTTGAAGGCAGGATTGATGTAGCTGAATTGTATGAGCGGTTTCGAGAAAGTTTTACGGGCCAATACCTCGAGAAAGAGTGGCGAGACCCGTGCCTTGCGTATCCGGTTTTTGCGGCTGTAGAACTTCAAAGACAAGAGCTGCTTTCCGACGGCAGATGGAGTGATTGGCAGAGAGTTCCTCGCACGAGGATAGACGGTTACAAGAGTATGTTAAAGATTATAGAGGATGTTGATAAACTGCCGCGTGGTGGGATAGAGATTCGTACGCTTCAATATAATAATCCTATGTTGCGGGCGAACCTGCTGCAGCCGCAGGGATATATGATTGCTTCTGCGGAGGATGAATGGTTTCCCCCGTCATTACATAAAGATTACAAGAAATATCAAGAAGAGGCAAAGGTTCAGGAGAAGCGTTTAGCGAGGGATGCGGAGAAGCGTGAGAAAGAGCGTGAGCGTAAGGCGGCTATTGCGGAGCGTCGCAGCAAAGCTAGCGATACTCTTGGTTCCCCACTTAGCAGCAGCCAGGATCCTTTTGGGATAGCAGCAGCCGGTGACCTTGGGTCGGAGGTTACTTCTGAGATGTCTGCGAGCCGGGAGTTGAGGAAAAAAAGAAGAGAAGAGCGACTTGCGCGACTTGGCGACCGTGAGGCAGCAGAGACAGAGACGGGCCTCGAGAGGCCCCGACGTCTTACTCGCAGAGAGCTCAAGGCACTTGAGCGTACGGGTGAAGTCATAGCGCCTGAGATGATGTTGCCCAGTGGCAGAGATGCTGCAAGTAAGATTAATGAGGTTTATGTCAACTATGAGGGGCTTTTAATTAACCCGGATACTGATTTGGCAAAGATGAGTGAGCCATTGGTGTTCTGGGCACACGATGATATGGTTCGACCGGACAACTGCTACCGATACAGGATAAGGCTGGGAGTGTTTAACCCGGTAGCAGGGACGAACAGGCTTGTCCAGGAGGATAAACACCTGAAAAACAAAGCGATTTTGTGGAGTGATTTTGCTTATGCGGATGATATTGTAGAAGTGCCCAAAAGGTTATACTTTTTCCCGATTGGTATCAAAGAAACGAGCGAGACTGTGGATGTGGAAGTTCACAAGTATGCATTGGGGTATTGGTATAGCGAGAAGTTTGCGGTCAAGAAGGGTGAAGTTATAGGCAAGAGAGTTAGAGTTGATGTTGAGAAGGGAAAGAATGAGACAGGCCTAAGTCAAGAAGATGTTACAACGCCCGATGAGATTGATTATTCTACAGGGGCGGTTGTGGTGGATGTTACACGTGTGAATGATTGGGCCGGTGGAGGGACGAAGCTTAGAGAAAGACGTTATTATGATATGCTTTACAGCTTTGATGGTATGAATATTGAACACCTGCCGGTTACAACCAGGTTTTGGGACAAGAAATTGCTGGCTAAGTTTGTGGAAATCAAGAAGCTGGCAAGAGAGCCGAAACAACCTCTACGTCCGTGGGGCAGCAGGCCCGGTGGGTATATGAGTACGATGCCGATGTGGGATACTCGGCAGGAGGTAGGTTCGTGGGAGGCATTATTTAGGGATGAGTTGAGGGACGGCTTTTAACCTTCAAGTTTTATTAGTCGCGGCGAGCCGGTCTAATTGAGCGCAGGGTTGTTAGTGATTGAACTGAAGAGGGCATTTGTGCGAAGTCGATAGTTATTACGCATTGCTGCGGGGGGAGCAAGTCGATAAAATTGTTACTGAAGCGGGCCGGTGAAGGGGTTTTGATTTGCACATCCTTTGCTATGGCGTTTGATTTTAGTGTGAGCCTGCATTTTTTCTTTGTTAATGGGACAAAATCCGTTTCAATTTTTACATTTGGCCAATCGATGTATTTGTCCGGCAGGTAAAAGAGCAGGTTTTCAGAGATTTTTTTACCGTCCTTTTCCATCAGCAGATGTAAAGCGGATTTTTGTGGCTCCGGGGGGTAGGTAAGCGCTTTGGGAAGTTTCATCGCAGCCGACGTACTGAAGGGTGCAATCACGACAGGAAAAGCAACCTGGTCGAGTGTACAGCCGAATAAATCGATAAGTCGGCAATTCAGCGTGGCAGTTAAGGGCTCAGGGCCGTCGTTTATTGCGATGACACTGAGTGAGAGTAGTTTTTTCGGCGATTTGGCTTGGTGTTTGCCTAATTGAGGGGCGACAGCAATCAACACGTTTGAGAAAAATCGTTTTGCATAATAGTAAAGTGCCTTTGGTTCTTTATTATAGTCGAGTGCCGACCAGCTTATTGCGGGGCAGCAATCGTTGAGTTGCCAGAATAATACGCCGTTGTTTTTGTAATTGTGTGCCCTTAGGTGTTCGACGTATGTTTTGACTGCACGTGCCTGTGTGATTTGTGATAGATATGCGAATTGCTCAAGATTTTCGGCGCTGCCGAATAAATCGCCCACGTAACGGTATAATCGGCTGTTGCCGTCTAATTGATAGTTGTGCTGTTCTACTAATCTGCTGCCGATGCGCAGATGTCTTTGAGGACAAAAGTTTTTGACGGTTTCCATATTTGGCAGTGATTGTAAACCGAATTCAGTGACAAAACGCGGGACGTCTTCAGGCTGACATTGGTATTGTCGAATTGGCTGATTGCCGGACCAAACGCTCCATTGGTGAATCGTTCCGGAATTTGGGTCGTTTTGTTTTTGGGCGGCAGAGAAGGGCGTTGTTGGGATATAACCGGTGTCAGGGTCCAGTTCTGCCACAAGCTTTGGCAGAAGTTGGTGATAAATTGCTTTGCCGTAAAATTTTTTGCTTTTGCCGAGTTTCCCGGCGGTGTGCATCCAGTCTATTTCATTATTTCCACACCATAAAACAAGACAGGGATGATTGCGGAGGCGCTTTATAATTTCAGTGGCTTCGTTTTTTATTTCTTCAGCGAACCACTTTCGGTCCGGGTAGTATGCGCAGGCGAACATAAAATCCTGCCAGACCATAATGCCGAGCCGGTCGCAAAGCCGGTAGAATTCATCTGCTTCATAATATCCACCACCCCATATACGAAGCATATTCATATTGGCGTTTGCGGCGGCGTGAAGAAGTTTTTGATAATCGTCGGCTGCTGTTGAGCCGGCAAAAATCGAGGCCGGTATCCAGTTTGCGCCCCTTGCGAAAACAGGTTGGCCGTTTACTTCGAAGCGGAAGTTATTGCCGTGTTCGTCGGGTGCGAGATTTAGCTTTACAGTTCTTATCCCAAATTGCTTTTTTGTGTGGTCAATGATTTCATCGTTACTGAGCAATTGAATCTCGAGTTGGTAAAGGTTTTGAGCGCCGTAGCCGGCCGGAAACCAAAGCAGGGGGTTTTTAATGTGTATAACCGTTGATTGCGAAAGTTCACCGGGCTCAAAAGTCAGGCATTGCTCATTGTTTCTATCGTCTCCGGTTAAAATCAATCTGCAGCGAAATTCTTCCCTTGAGATTGCGTTGATGTTCAGGGTAATTTTAATGTCTGCGAATTTGTGATTGCAGTTTATTGTTCGAATGTGCAGGTCATCAAGAGCGGCTTTTTTAGTGCCTTGCAGGCTGACGGGACGCCAAATTCCACAACCTGGCAGTGAGGGACAGAAGTCCCAGCCGAACTGGTACTGGGCTTTTCTTATATAAACACGATAAGGGTTGGTGAAATCGGATTCACTAAAGGATGTGTATCGGCTCATCAGCTTTTTTGCGTATGGGAGAGGAGGTTCGAATTTGACCAGTAGGGAATTTTCTTTCGGCTTTAGCAGCTTTGTTACATCGAATCGAAATGGGATAAACATATTATTTGTTTTGCCGATGAGTTTGTTGTTTAGCCAGATGCTTGTTATGGTGTCGAGTCCGTCAAAAACCAGTTCAACACGGTCGCAGTTGAGTATTTCTTCGGGTACATTAAAGGTTTTCTTGTATATCCAGGGTTTTTCACTTACAAATGTGAAGTTTTCAGGACGGGTATTTATGTCTTTGGTACTGATTGTTCCGGCGTTTATGAGGGAGTTAAAGATTGAGCAGGGGACGGATGTTTGCTGCCAGCCGGCCGAATCCAGGTCGCGCATTCTGCGTGCCGAAAGCGGATACTCCTTAAATTCCCATTTTCCTGTCAGCTCCAGCGTTGTGTAGGGCATAGAAAATTGCTCCATTTTGGTCGAATAAATATAACTAACACAAACTGACCGGTTGACTGGAAAGACGTTATATAAGTCATTGTAAAAGAAAAAGTTAAAATAGTTGCCGACGTAGTCGGCTTCAACGAACCAGATACGAAATACGAGCGACGAACGACGCTCAAACTGACCCGTTTCGAAAAAACGGTCAGTTTGAGTAACTAAACCAATTATATTTCGGCACTATCGGCTTACAATAAAAATAAAATATCAAAAATCAAAATGCAAAACTACAGAGCAGAAATTAAAAAGAAGGATGTAGCCGCGAATACCTATGGCACAAGTGAACACGGATAACACGAATAAAAGGAAGCCGCAGTCCTTGGGACTCCGCCGTAAGGCGTCCCTGTCGTAAGGCATCCTGCGGACTTACGGAGAGCAACGCAGAGAATTTATAATTTTTAGACAGGAATTTGGTTTGTATTGCGTATTGGGTGTAGCGTATTCTTGACTCTTTGGCCGGTGAATCCGTATGGATTCCCTACCGCAGATTCAGTCAATACATTATCAGAAGCGTCTTTGATTGTCGTGCCTCTGTAATGCTTCAGTCGGAATTGGACATTTCCTGAATTTGAGTTAGTATGTAAATCAAAGAAAGGAAATGGACAATGGCAAACAAACGTAAAAAGTTTTCACCGGAGGAAAAAGTCAGGCTTCT
>Ga0180434_10009250_pt1 | contig 10729 bp, 11 predicted proteins | sample SS_ome_7_FD_132453 | JGI IMG/M metagenome (GOLD analysis project Ga0180434, IMG submission 132453) | Hypersaline lake sediment archaeal communities from the Salton Sea, California, USA - SS_1_D_2 metaG | ecosystem: Environmental > Aquatic > Non-marine Saline and Alkaline > Hypersaline >... | reverse complement strand
TTTCAGGGTCTGTTCCACCGGGGCGTTGAACCAGAAGGCAATGGAATTGGAAATGAACTGGATGGAGAAGAAGAACAGCACCGTGGTGGGCACCAGAGCGAGAATGACAAAGGAGGTGACCAGGCGGGTTTTGAGTTTGGATCCAAAGACGTTTTTTTTCTTTTCATAATACAGTTTGGCCAGGTTCCGGAATACAAGAAGAAACAGGGTCAACAGCAGCAGCAGGTTGACGTTGATGAGAATGAACATCACCACGGTGCTGGACAGGGAAATTTCAGAACCCAGTGAGGTAATGCTGGTTTCAATCAGTGTAAGAACCGCCACGGCGGCCAGAATCACAAAAATGAAAACAAACTCTTTTCTGCGCCTGGATTTTTTCTGCCCGACCTGTTCTGAAGTCTGTGTCATAAGTGAATCAAAGACACCTAATATGTAAAGTTGATGATATACCAGTCCGTTTTTATATCCCAGAAAGACACGAAAAAGAAAACATAGTGCAGCGCAAAGGGAAGGGTGACCCGGGTCAGTTTCGCCCGGATCCGGACCTGATATTTTTCGCCTTTTACCAGATCTGTCAGCGGGGTCACCACCAGGTTGTCTACCCGGGTCATCCAGTCTCTGGCCTCGTCAAAGGATTTTGTCACCGCCGGTTTTTCTTCTTTCCAGGGCCGAAAAACCGTATATTCCTGTTTCAAAGAATTGTATTTGATGCTGGAGTGAATATCGAGATCGGTTATTTTTTTGTCCAGCCAGGACCCTCCGGTTCTGTACAGAGACACATGAAAGGAAAAAGGGGTGAGAATTCCGTTTTCGATACGCTGTATGATTTTCGGCGGGAATGCGTTTTCCACCTCGAAATAGATGAGCAGATCATCCCGGGTGTTGGCCATTTTGATATCGGTCAGAATCGGCTGGCGTTCGTCCTTTGCCGTGACCGGGCAAGGTGTTGCCAGCTGCAGCACAAAAATGACAATCAGTAAGAGACCTACCGACTTTTGATGGCGCAAAAATAAAGGGTTCATGTGCGGGCCTGTCTCTCGGCCGCCGGCCCGGTTTCCCAGGCATCTCTGGTGTCCAGCAGTTTTTGGATAAACAGGTGATTCAACGTGTGCCCTGATTTGTGGGAGATGATATGACCCTGAATAGACATGCCCAGAAGAGAGAAGTCCCCGAGACTGTCGAGCATTTTGTGCCGGACAAATTCATCCGGATATCGCAGCCCTTCTGAATTCAAAATCCGGTCCTTATCGATTACAATGGCATTGTCCAGACTACCGCCCTTGCCCAGGCTGAATTTTTTGAGCAGCTCCAGATCCTGGATGAATCCGAATGTTCTGGCCTGGCTGATCTCTTTTTCAAAATTGTTTTTCGTCCGGTCAAAGGTAATCGTCTGTTTTCCGATCAGGGGATGGTCAAATTCAATGGAACAGGTGATTTTGAAACACGGGTCCGGCAGCACTTCCACAAATTTGTCCTGGTTCTGAATCCGGACCGGTTTTTTGATGATCATGACATGTCTGGGCAGGTGCTGGGGCTCGATGCCGGCTGCCGTGATGGCCCGGGTGAACTCTTTGGCACTGCCGTCCATGATGGGCATTTCATATTCATCCATTTCCACCAGGGCATTGTCGATACCAAGACCGGCAAAGCTGGCCATGAGATGTTCGATGGTGGAGACAATGGCCCCGTTGATACCCAATACCGTGGCCAGACTGGTATCCACCACCCGTTTGAACAGGGCTGGAATATCCTGGGTGCCGGGCAGGTCCACCCGCCGGAATTTGATGCCGTGGTTTTCTCTGGCCGGTCGAATGATGATATGGTTCTTTTTCCCGGAATGGACGCCTGTTCCGGAAAGGGCGACGTTTTCTGCCAGGGTCTGCTGCCTGAATGCTGTATGCGTCATATCTGTTTTGTTTGTTTCGGTTAAATGTTCTGTAAAAGTCTTTAATTTATACTTGATTTTAAAGTATATGGCAAAACAAATCAGATTTTTCTTTGGTTCAGGGATAAATTCTGATAAACACGGAAACGGAAATGCAAAATGAAATCGGATGCAACAATCTGAAGGTGATTCAGTGATTGCGAAAACAAGTTCCTGTTCCATCAACGGGATTGATGCCTTTGTGGTGGATGTGGAAGCGGATATCTCCATGGGGCTGCCGGTGTTTCAGATGGTCGGTCTGGCGGAAGCTTCGGTCCGGGAGAGCAAGGAACGGGTCCGGGCCGCGGTGAACAACTCCGGATACAGTTTCCCCATGGACCGGGTGGTGGTGAATCTGGCACCGGCCGATGTGCAGAAAACCGGCTCCGGACTGGATCTGCCGGTGGCCATGGCCATTCTCGGGGCCTCGGGACTGGTTCCATCCGATGTCATGACACCCTATCTGATGTCCGGGGAGTTGTCTCTGAACGGCCGGATCAAACCGGTGCGGGGAATTCTTCCGGTGGCGCTGACCGCCCGGGAACAGGGGTTCAAGGGGGTGCTGGTACCTGCAGACAATGTGGAAGAAGCGGCCTTGGTGGATGGCCTGGATATTCTGCCGGTTTCCCGGTTGTCCGAGGTGGTGGAGTATTTTTCCGGGCATGGAAATATCACCCCGTTTGTCCGGAATCCCTTTCATGATCCCAGGATGCTTTCCTCAGATGCGGTCGGAGATCTTTCTGATGTGCAGGGCCAGGCCCATGCCAAACGGGCGCTGGAAATTGCCGCAGCCGGGGGCCATCATTTTCTGATGACCGGCTCTCCGGGATCGGGAAAAAGTATGCTGGCCAAACGGCTGACCACTGTTTTGCCCGCATTGACCTTTGATGAGATTCTGGAAGTGGCCCGGGTATATTCGGTGGTGGGCGGACTGGAAACCTGGAAAAGAGAATCCGGACATCGGCCGTTCAGGTCCCCGCATCACACCATTTCCGATGCGGGAATGGTGGGCGGCGGTTCCCGCCCGATGCCCGGCGAGATCAGCCTGGCCCATCACGGGGTCCTGTTCATGGATGAGCTGCCGGAATTCAAGAGAAATGTGCTGGAAGTACTGCGCCAGCCGCTGGAAGAGGGAAAAGTGACCATTGCAAGGGCCGGCATCAAGGCGGTATTTCCCTGTCAGTTCATGCTGGTGGCAGCCATGAATCCCTGCCCGTGCGGATATCTGTCAGAGCCCGGCAGTACGTGTACGTGCAGTTTTTCTCAGATTCAGACATACCGGTCCAGGATTTCCGGTCCTTTGATGGATCGGATGGATATTCAGGTGGCAGTCCCGAGAGTGCCTTTTGCCTCCCTGGTTTCCCGGGAAAAAGCCGAGGATTCCGCCACGGTCCGGTCCCGGGTGATGCAGGCCCGGCAGATTCAGGTGGCCCGGTTCGAATCTTTTCCCATTTTCTGCAATGCCCGCATGGGCACAAGGGATATTCAGAAATACTGCCGCCTGGACAAAGACGGACAGCGGCTGCTGGCCAACGCGTCAGACACCCTGATGCTTTCGGCCCGGGCGGTGCATTCCATCCTCAAGGTGGCCCGCACCGTCGCAGATCTGGATTCTTCAGCGGATATCCGGATCGGACATGTGGCGGAAGCGGTTCAGTACCGGGGATTTGACAGAGAATTCAGCGCAACGGTGAATGGATACTCAACATGATCAAAAAAGATATTTTCAATCACGATGTCAAGGCCCGGTTCAAGGCGGCAGCCAAAGACCGGATTTACCGCTTTGTCATGGCGGATAAAAAGATAAAGGGCGCTGTGGTGCATGCCACGCTCATGGTGAATGAAATGAAGGCCAGTCATGAGCTGGGTCCGGTGGAAACCCTGATCCTGGGTCAGGCGTATATTGCCGGGGCCCTGCTGTGCACCACCCTCAAGGGCGATGACCGCATCAGCCTGAATATCGAATGTTCAGGGCCGGTCAAAGGATTGGATGTGGAAGCCAATGGGTATGGAGAAGTCAGAGGGTTTTTGAAAACCCCGCAAATTATTGCATCGGAACCTGCCCGGTCCCTGTCTTCTTTGTTCGGTGCCGGGTTCCTGACAGTGACCCGATACCTGGAGGGCGCTGGGCATCCGTATTCCAGCCGGATTCATCTGGCACACGGGACCATTGCCGAAGATCTGGCAGCGTATTTTCTGGAATCTGAACAGATTTCCACCGCAGTGAATCTCAGTGTCGTGTTCGATGACCAGCAGCAGGTGATCGGCGCCGGCGGCATATTTCTTCAGGCCATGCCCGGAGCGGATTCAGAATCAGTGGCGGTTGCGGAAAACATGCTCCGACAGATCGAGCCCCCGGGTCAGGTTTTTGCCCGGGGAGAATCAGCAGAAAATATGATCATGGATGCCTTTGCCCCTTTGTCTCCGCGTCTGCTGGGCCAGTTCCGGGTCACGTTTTTCTGCCGGTGTTCCCGCAAACGGATGCAGCGGCATCTGAAAAACCTGTCTTCAGATGTGCAGGCCGATATTCTGGAAAACGGCCCCTTTCCCCTTGAGATCCGATGTCATCACTGTAATTCCGTATACCGGTTCACCCGGGAGGACCTTTGCCGGGTCCTGGATGGATGTTGAAGGCCATACCGGCCCCCGGAGAAAAAGTTCATGGACGCAAGAGTTTTCCTTGCAAACCATCGCTATTCATTATAAATATCTGTTGCATAACAGCCACGTGACAGCTATATTCAAGCTAAATAGTATAATTTGGGATTTCGGGATATGGATTTGTCCATTATTATATCAGGATCTGTGTCCCGGGATACGATAAGAGAGGGTAACCATGTGTAATCATTGCCACGAACATTCCCATTCCCATGTGCCTGAAATTGTTCAGCTCATGCCGATATCCCATCCGCTGTTCGCTGTGTACCAGTCCCCGCAGCCGCCGGCGTTTGCCAGTGAAAAAGGAAAAAACAACATCAGCCTGGTGCCCGTTCTTTTCATGGGACTGATCCGGCACGGGGAAAAAAGCATGGTGGAGGGGTTTTTCGCTTCAGGAACGATTCAGTCGTGCGAGGATGTTGACGGGTTCAAGGGATATGCCCCTTCCCTTGATATCGCTGAAAAGTTGTATGCGTAACATTGACGCTTAAAATATAGGAGGATCCATGCACAAATTGTTACAGGACCGCCCGGGAGAGAAGATCATGCTCCTGGGAAACGAAGCCATTGCAAGGGGGGCTGTGGAAGCCGGGGTGGCCTTTGCCACTACCTATCCGGGAACCCCTTCGTCTGAAATCTCTTTGAACCTGTTCCAGATGTCTCAGGAAACCGATCTTTACTTCGAGTACAGCACCAATGAAAAGGTGGCGCTGGAAGTGGCGGCGGCGGCCGCTAATTCAGGGCTTCGCACGTTCTGCATGATGAAGCATGTCGGTCTCAATGTGGCGGCGGACCCGCTCATGACCCTGGCGTATGTGGGGGTGACCGGCGGCATGGTGATCCTCAGCGCGGATGACCCGGCCATGTTTTCCAGCCAGAATGAACAGGACAACCGCTATTATGCCAAATTCGGGAACCTGCCCATGATGGAGCCGTCATCGGTGGCCGAAGCCAAGGAGATGATCAAGGATGCGTTCGAGCTGTCCGAGGCCCTGAAACAGCCGGTGCTCATGCGCACCACCACCCGGATCAACCATTCCAATGCCTTTGTCACCTTTGGGGAGATCAAGTCCAGGGAGACCCGGGGCCGGTTTGAGAGAGATCCCCACCGGTGTGTCACCGTGCCGGCCGTGTCCCGGGGGCTGCATGTCAAGGTACTGGAAAAAATGAAGAAAGCGGCCCAATTGTCAGACGACTCATCCTACAATTTTGTCCAGGGAGAGGGCACTTTGGGGATTATCGCCAACGGGGTGAGTTTTTATTATGCCGCGGATGCAGTCAAGGATCTGGGGCTGACCGGCCGGGCAAAGGTCCTGCGGCCGGGATTTTCCAATCCTTTGCCGGAAAAAATGATCGCTGATTTTCTGGCCGGATGTGAAAAGGTGCTGATCGTGGAGGAAGGCGAGCCGTTCATGGAAGAGGCGGTCAGGGCCATTGCCCAGGAACGGGGGATCACCATTTCCATCAAAGGCAAGTCCGATGACCTGTTTTCCCGGTTGTTCGAGTTTGATCCGGCCATGGTCCGGAAAAACATGGCCGCATTCTTCAATGTCGCTTACACGCCCAGAACTCCCGTGGATAGATCCGATCTGCCGGAAATCCCCATGCGGCCCCCCAATCTGTGTTCCGGGTGTTCCCACCGGGCCACGTTCTACGAAGTCAAGCAGGCGGCCAAAGATATGGATGTGATCTGCCCCACGGACATCGGCTGTTACACACTGGGGTTTCTGCCGCCCCTGAGCACGGGGGATTTTGTCATCTGCATGGGATCGTCCGTGAGTTCCGCCTGCGGGTTCGGCAAAGCCACGGATCAGAAAGTGGTCTCCTTTGTCGGGGATTCCACGTTTTTTCATTCCGGGATCACCGGCCTGGTCAATGCCGTGTTCAACAACCACAATTTCACCCTGGTCATTCTGGAAAATGATATCACGGCCATGACCGGTCATCAGCCGCATCCGGGGGTGGACATGGAACGGTTCGGCCTGTCCGGCTACGGCCGCGTCAATATCGAGCAGCTGGTGCGTGCCCTGGGGGTGGAGCATGTCTCCATTATCAAGCCGTTCAAGGTGAACAAAAGCATCGAGACCATCAAGGAGGCCCTGGCATTCAAGGGGGTGTCCGTGATCATCTCCCAGGAACCCTGTGCCCTGTATGCCAGGAGCCTGAAACTGAGATCGATCAGACCGTTTGTGGTGACCGACAAATGTGTGGATCACAAAGACTGCATCACCACCATTGCCTGTCCTTCGTTTTATCTGGACGGCAGCAACCGGGTGGCCATCGATGCCAATACCTGTGTGGGCTGTGCCGTCTGCGCCCAGATCTGCCCGGAGAATGCCATCCGGCCCCTGAAGCAATAACCCCAAACACAAGGATTTGAATATATGGAAACAACCAGACTGATCATTGTCGCCGTCGGCGGACAGGGCAACCTGCTGGCATCCAAAGTGCTGGGTGAGGCCGCGTTGATTGCCGGAGTCCCGGTGCGGATGAGTGAAATTCACGGCATGGCCCAGCGGGGAGGGGTGGTGGAATCCGCCATTGTATTCGGAGAGGCCGAAAGCTCTATTATTTCGGATGGGGAAGCCGACATTCTTTTAGGGTTTGAACCGGCCGAGACCCTGCGGGCCCTGAATCGCTGCAATAAAAATACTCAGGTGATCACCAATACCGCGCCCGTGCCCCCGTTCACCGTGTCTGTGGGTCTGGGCACCTATCCGGATGTGGAAGAGATCAAACAATTGATCAAAGCCAAAACCGCCGGGCTGGTGGCCATCGATGCCATGTCCCTGGCAAAGGAGGCGGGCAGCCCCATGAGCGTCAACATCGTGCTGTTGGGCGCCCTGATTCAGACCGGTGCCCTGGGATTCGACCGGGACGTGGTGGAAGAGGCGGTGAAGCGCCGGGTCAAACCGGCATTCCAGGAGGTGAACCTCACGGCGTTCGATCTGGGGTTCAAGGCGGCGGCCAGTGCCTGATATTTTTGTTATAAACGGTCCCAATCTGAACATGCTGGGAACACGGGAGCCGGAAATTTACGGCTCCCATACCCTGGATCAGATCAACCGGGAACTGGCAGCGGCTGCCCAGCCCCTGGGGCTGTCCCTGCATTTTTTCCAGTCCAGTCACGAAGGCGCCCTGGTGGATGAAATCCACCGGATTTACACCACATCCCCCGGCGGCGTCATCATCAATCCCGGGGGGCTCACCCACACCAGCGTGGTCCTGCGGGATGCCCTGGCCATGCTGACCTGTCCGAAGGTGGAGGTACACCTGTCCAATATCTACAAACGGGAACCGTTTCGTCACACCTCCCTGCTCTCGGACATTGTTCTGGGCCAGATTACCGGATTCGGGCATTTTGGATATCATATGGCCCTGATGGCCCTTCACCGGCATCTGTCTGTGTGATGCCGTGACCGGTCAGGCGCTGATCCTCTGTGCCACCCGGCTGGAAATGGCGGTGTTTCTGGAGCGTCACCCGGTCCGCCGGGTCGGGGATGCGGCCCCGCACTTTCCGGTATACGCCGGTGCGGATCAATCCTGGGATCTGGCCCTGTCCGGCCCCGGGGGGTTCAATGCGGCCCGGGCTTTGACCGCCTGCCTGGAGCGGTGCCGGCCGAAATTCATCCTTCATACCGGTATTGCCGGGGTGTTTGCCGGTACGGGTGTAAACCTGGGGGATGCCGCCGTGGCCGCGACAGACACCTATGTTCATACCGGGGTGGATCTCCGTCCGGATTCTGACCGTCATGGTTCTTCCATGCGGCTGGATCCCCTGCCCTTTGACCTGATCCCGGAACAGGGCCGGACCCGGCAGGGCATCTATGACCTGGACGCCGACCTGGCCGCGTCCTGCTTCCGGGTACTGGACCGGCATCTGGGGTGCCGGGTGATCCAGGGACCGTTTATCACGGTGTCCGCCATTACCGGCTCCCTTGAAAAAGCCGATGCCCTGATCCAGACGTTTTCGCCGGTGATGGAATCCATGGAAGGGGCGGCCGCCGCCCATGTGGCGGCCCTGTACCGGGTCCCGATGGTGGAGATCCGGGCCGCATCCAATCGGGTCGGAGAACGGGACAAGACCCGGTGGGATGTGCAAGGGGCCGTGCACACCGTGGCAGATATCTGTGACATCCTGCTTGAAAAAGGGTTTGACCCATGATATCCGAACGGATGTTGCAGTATGTGGATGCCCATTGTCATCTGCATGATCCCCGGATCATCCGGGATGTCCCGGGAATTGTTCAGCGGGCGGAAGCGGCCGGGGTCACCTGCATGGTCACCTGCGCCACCATGGAAGAGAACTTCGAAGCGACGGCAGCCCTGGCCCGCCAATATCCGGCGGTTGTTCCCTGTTACGGCATTCATCCCTGGTTTCTGGATTCCTTGTCCCCCAACTGGCAGCAGACCCTGGGGGACCGGGTGACGGCCGAAGCCTGCGGCATCGGAGAAACCGGGCTGGATTTCATGGACAAAAATGCAGACAGAGACCGTCAGATGGAGGTGTTTGCCGGTCACCTGGCCCTGGCCCGGGAACTGGAAAGGCCCATCAACATTCATGTCCGCAAAGCCTGGGATTCTTTTGTTCAGATCTTGAAAAAAACCGGCCCCTTGAAAACGCCGGGCCTGGTGCATTCATTTTCCGGATCTGCGGAACTGGTCAAGGTGCTGGAGCGCTATGACCTGTATCTTTCTTTTTCCGGGTCCGTGACCCGGCCCGGGGCGAAAAAGGTGGTGAAAGCCCTGAACGCGGTATCCAGAAACCGGATCCTGCTGGAAACCGACACCCCGGATATCTATCCCAGTGTGCCTGACCCGGACCCCCACGGTCTCAATGAACCCAAAAATCTTCCGGCCATTGCCCGGATCGCCGCCGCCCGGGCCGGTGTAACGGTCCCGGAATTTGTCCGAAGCGCCCATGCCAATGCCCTGGCGGTGTTCGGCCCCATCATTCCGGCAGGCGCTGCTGGACAAAGGCAGTGATGCCGGATATGGATCAGTTTGACAGAACCGCCCGCCTGATAGGAAACGGTGCGGTGGGCAGGCTTGGCCGGGCGAAAGTGGCGGTGTTCGGCTTGGGGGCCGTGGGCTCGTATGCCACCGAAGCCCTGGCCAGGGCCGGGGTGGGGTCTCTGAGGTTGATCGATTTCGACCGGGTGGACCCCTCCAATCTCAACCGGCAGCTGTATGCCCTGCACTCCACTGTGGGACGGAAAAAGGCAATGATCGCCCGGGAACGGGTACTGGACATCCATCCGATGTGCCGGGTGGAAATTCATGACACCTTTGCCAATGCAGACAGCCTGGATACGCTGCTGTCCGCTGATCTGGACGTGGTGGTGGATGCCATTGACGGGCTCAATGCCAAGGTCAACCTGCTGGTGGCGGCCCGTCAGATGGACCTGACCGCGGTCTCTTCCATGGGGGCCGGGGGCCGGATGGACCCGTCCCTGATCCGGACCGGCGACATCAGCGACACACAGGTGTGCCCCCTGGCCCGGATGGTGCGCCGGCGGCTTCACCGCCGGGGGGTGTTCACGGGGATCCGGTGTGTGTATTCCCTTGAACCACCGGTCCGGTCACCGGATACCGACCGGCTGCCGGATCAAGAGAATCGGAATTCAGGGGAAAGCACCGGCCATGGCCGGCAGCGACCGCCCATCGGCACCATCCCCTGGATTCCCGGGATATTCGGACTGACCCTGGCAGCCGAGGCTGTTCAGGCCATCATCCGCTGACTTCTTCGTCCCGCAGGACCCGGCGAAGGACCTTGCCCACGTTGGATACCGGAATCTCCTCTCTGAATTCAATGAACCGGGGCCGCTTGTAGCCGGCCATGTTTTCCTTGCAGAAGGTTTCGATTTCCTCTTTGGTGGCGGTCTGTCCCTGTTTGAATTTGATGAATGCCTTGACTTTTTCCCCGCTTTTGTCGTCCGGCACCCCCACCACGGCCACCAGTTCCACCTTGGGATGGGTGTACAGAACATCTTCCACTTCCCTGGGGTAGACATTGAATCCGCCCACAATAATCATGTCTTTTTTGCGGTCCGTGATGATGATATACCCGTCCTCGTCGATGAAGCCGATATCGCCGGTGAGAAAATACCGGTTGCCGTCAATGGTCACAAACACCTCTTCATTGGC
>Ga0180434_10009249_pt1 | contig 10730 bp, 12 predicted proteins | sample SS_ome_7_FD_132453 | JGI IMG/M metagenome (GOLD analysis project Ga0180434, IMG submission 132453) | Hypersaline lake sediment archaeal communities from the Salton Sea, California, USA - SS_1_D_2 metaG | ecosystem: Environmental > Aquatic > Non-marine Saline and Alkaline > Hypersaline >... | reverse complement strand
TTTTTCTCCTTGGCCGCTTTGATAACACTGTCACTATCAAGGTAGCTGACAACAGCCTGAGCCGGTCCAATGCATACAGATTCATCTGCGAGCTGCACATGCATACTTTTTCTGTCTGCTTCTGAGTAAACAGCTACGGTTGCAATACCCATCTCCTGACAAGCCTTGATGATCCGAACCGCTATTTCGCCACGGTTTGCAATCAGTATTTTCTCAAACATTCTCTTTTCCCTTTTTTCCTAACATCCAAGAAGGCTTTCGCTTTTCCAAAAAAGCAGCCATGCCTTCCTGACCCTCCTCACTGATCCTGAGGTTAGCGATCATTCTGGCTGTATATTCCTTGGCTTCTTCCAGTGAGATCTGAGGGACCTTGAAAAGAAGTTCTTTGCAGCTGGCCATAGCATCCGGGCCGGAAGACAAAAGACGATCGACCATATTTTCTATCTCAGAATCAAGGCTTTCATAAGGACAAACACGGTTCACAAGTCCGATTTCTTCGCCTTTCTCAGCTGAAATCCTCTCTCCTGTCAGAAAATACTCTCTGGCCCTGCACTCCCCTATTCTTTTGACGACATATGGAGAGATGGCAGCAGGAATAAGCCCGATTTTCACTTCACTCAAACCAAATTTGGCTGTAGATGCCGCGACAACAATATCACAGGCGGAAAGAAAGCCAACTCCCCCTCCAATGGCGGCTCCGTTCACGCGGGCTATAGTGGGTTTTGGAATTGAGTATATGGCGTGAAGAAGTTCTGCTATCTCCAACGACTCCTTAAGATTCTGGTCATAAGAATAATGGATGATCTCTCTCATCCAGTTTAAATCCGCGCCCGCACAAAATGACTTCCCTTTTCCAGTCAACTCAATCACTCTGATAGAGGCATCATCCTTTGTTGCTTTCAAGACATCCAGCATCTCAGAAATCATGGTTGAATTAAAGGCGTTGTGTACTTTTGGCCGGTTTAAAGTCAGAGACAATTTCTGCTTTTCTTTTTTACAGATGATTGTTTCGTATTCTTTTTCTATCATGTCACATCCTGAAGATTCCCACTTTATAGTCAGGAATTATTTGGTTCAAACTCATGGAAATACTAAGAGCCAGCACCTCTCTGGTATCTAAAGGCTCGATGATCCCATCATCCCACAACCGGGCCGTACTGTAATAGGGGCTTCCCTCGAACTCATATTTATCCAGAATAGGCTGCTTGATCTTGTTTTTCTCTGCTTCAGTCATCTTTTTTCCCGATTTCTCAAAATGCTTTTCTTTCACTGTTAGCAGGACATTGGCTGCCTGTTCTCCACCCATCACGCTGATTCTGGCGTTCGGCCACATCCACAAAATACGGGGGTCATAAGCTCTTCCGCACATGGCGTAATTCCCCGCGCCATAAGAACCGCCGATGATCACTGTAAATTTAGGCACATCAGCATTAGCAACCGCATGAACCATCTTGGCTCCGTCTTTGGCAATTCCTCCGTGTTCATACTGCTTTCCAACAATAAATCCGGTAATGTTTTGAAGGAAAACCAAAGGGATCTTTCTCAATGCACACAGGGTTATGAAATGGGATCCCTTCAACGAACTTTCAGAAAAAAGGACTCCGTTGTTCGCAACAATTCCCACCGGATAACCCATGATCCTCGCAAACCCGCACACAAGAGTGATCCCATATTTTTCTTTAAATTCCTGAAACCGGCTTCCGTCAACGATTCTGGCAATGACCTCTCTTGTATCAAATGGCTTTCTTAAATCCCTGGGAACGATCCCCATTAATTCATTCGGGTCATAAAAAGGTTCCTCAGGTTCCTTGCGGTCAAGCGGGAATTTTTTTGAAGGATCAAGTGTCTCCACGATATTTCTGGCAATCTTTAATGCGTGTTCGTCATCCTGGGCAAAATAATCAGAAACCCCTGATATCCGGCAGTGCACATCAGCCCCTCCAAGCTCTTCATCCGTTACCTCTTCTCCGGTGGCTGCTTTGACCAGAGGAGGTCCTCCTATAAAAATGGTCCCCTGTTCTTTGACGATCACCGTCTCATCACTCATGGCCGGTACATAAGCTCCCCCTGCGGTACAGGAACCCATAACGATGGATATCTGGGGGATCCCCATTGCAGAGAGACGCGCCTGGTTGTAAAAAATGCGGGCAAAATGCTCCTTATCCGGGAAAGTCCCCGCTTGATGAGGAAGAAATATTCCGCCTGAATCGACCAAATAAATACAGGGAAGACGGTTTTCCATAGCCACTTCCTGGGCCCTTATATGCTTTTTTATGGTCATGGGAAAATAGGTTCCGCCTTTTACAGTCGCATCATTGGCGATCACAAGAACTTCCCGCCCATGTATCACGCCTACTCCTGTCACCATGCTGGCCCCCGGGGCCTGGTCATCATACATTCCATAAGCAGCCATGGGGCTTAATTCTAAAAAAGGAGTGTTGCGGTCAAAAAGTTTTTCAAGCCGCTCTCTTGCTAATAATTTGCCTCTTGATTTGTGAACCTTTCTGTATTTCTCTGGGCCTCCTTTTTTAATTAGGGCAAAATTTTTCCTGTATTCATCTACCTGTTTTTTCATGTATTCGAAGTTTTTTTTGTACTCAGGACTTTTTGTGTCTATTTTGCTTTTGATTCTAAACATACCCTTATCCCCTTGTGTATCAAATCATAATAGATACGGCTTTTTTAAATGTTCTGTTAAAACTTTCTTATGAATCAGGAACAAACTTATATCCATAACACAGTATCCCTGAATTTCCTTTTTTAAAAAGCTTTCTGAACTCGATCCTTACCCTTTTTCCCAGCTTCAGATCCTCAAAATCACAATCAACGATCTGACCCATAAGATTGACTCCGTCGTCCATCTCCACAACTCCGACAGCATAGGGAGCCTGGTCTTTGAACTGACTGGGAGGGACCCTGATAATGGTATAGGAAATGACTTTTCCTTTTTCCTCAATCTTTGTTTTCACCAAATCACGAGAGCCGCATTCCGGACAGACAAGCCTCGGGGGGAAAAACTTCTGTTTGCATTGTGCACAGCTATTGGCTTCCAGTCTATACCTTTGAGGTATCTCTCTCCAATATCTTGAAGGTGTTGACATTTTTTTCTCCTTTCTTATTCTCTCTCAAAAATATGGACGACTGTACTGGCACCACTGCCACCCATATTCTGAGTGAGCCCGAAGCGCGCTCCCTTGACCTGTCTTTCGCCTGATTCTTCTCTCAATTGTTTGACGATTTCCACAACCTGGGCTATTCCGGTTGCTCCTACCGGGTGTCCCTTTGATTTCAAACCGCCGCTTGGGTTTACAGGAATATCACCTTCCACTGCGGTCCGGCCTCTTTCCACAGCCTCCCCTGATTTCCCCTTATCAACCAAGCCCAGAGCTTCCATGACGCAGAGCTCTGCGATAGTGAAACAATCATGGACTTCAAACACATCAATATCACCGGGGTTTTTTCCAGCCATTTCATAAGCGCTTTTTCCTGCCTTATAGGTAGACTCTAACCAGGTCATATCTTTTCTCTGGCTGATAGCTATGGCATCTGTAGCATGACCGCTTCCTGTTATTTTAACAATAGGTTTGTTCAGATTCTTAGCGAGTTCAACCGGGCATATTATGGCTGCTGCGGCTCCATCAGTGATGGGAGAGCAGTCCAGTATCCTCAGCGGGTCTGCGACTTTTACTGAGTTCAACACATCATCAACGGTCACTTCAAAAGGAAACTGGGCAAGGGGATTTTTTGAACCGTTCTTGTGGTTCTTCACAGCCACCTCTGCCAGCTGTTTTCTCGTAGTCCCGTATTTATCCATATGAGCCACCGCCATCAAAGCATAAAGCCCCGGAAACGTGATCCCATGGTAGCATTCATACTCCTGGTCTGCTGCTGTACCCAGTGCATAGGTGGCCTCATCCCCTCCGACATCTGTCATCTTCTCGACCCCGCTCACCAGAACGATGTCGCTCATTCCGCTGCCTACTTCCATAAATCCGAGTCTTAACGCAAGTCCCCCGGATGCACAGGCTGTCTCCACTCTTGTTGAGGGAACAGGGGCACAGCCCAAATAATCCGCAAGAAGGGAGGCAATATGTTCCTGTCCTACGAAAATCCCCGACGACATGGACCCTATATACATGGAGTCAATATGATCGACCCCTGAATCATCTATGGCCATCAATGCTGTTTCAACATAAATATCCCTCAGGGATTTATTCCAAAGCTCTCCCCATTTGGTCATTCCGATTCCTACGACCGCCACTTCTCTCATTTTTTCCTCCTACTCCGCTTTCCTTATTTTTTCTCTGAATTTTGCGTATTCCCCGTATTCAAGATACTTTTTATTGTTATTGAGGATCTCTCTTGTCAGAGGGGCTAGATCCCTCACTTCATCGATTCTTGGAGTGACCTTTAGAATGAACGCATCACTCCCTGCGCCGGAGCCGTATGAGACCAAAAGAATATGATCACCTGGTTTTGCTATATCAAGCGTAGCTGTCAATCCCAAAGGGGAAGAACCTGAATACGTGTTTCCGAGCTTGTTCACCAGCCATCCGGGCTCGATCTGCTCTCTGGAAAAACCCAGTATTTTACCTGCCTTAAAGGGAAATTTTCCATTGGGCTGGTGAAATATCACATAATTGAAATCACCGGCTTGCATATCTGCCTTGTTCATAATGCCTTTGGCAGCTCCGATAACATGTTTGAAATAGGCAGGTTCCCCAGTGAACCGGCCTCCGTGCTGGGGATAATATTCGTATTCCCTCCTCCAAAAATCAGGCGTATCCGTCATATAAGCATAGGTCTCAAGGACTTCTGCAACCACCTTGTCTTTCCCAAAAATAAAGGCAGCAGCTCCTGCAGCTGCTGAGTATTCCAAAGCATCACCGGGGGCCCCTTGAGAAGTATCTGCTCCGACTCCAAGACCGTATGTGATGGTGCCCGCCTTAACGAGATTCAATGCCACAAACATACCTTCGGTCCCGGCCTTACATGCGAACTCAAAATCAGCTGTATGGACCTCCGGAGTGGCCCCCAGCGCTTCAGCAAGAACCGTGCCGCTGGGTTTGACCGCATAGGGATGCGACTCAGATCCAACATACACAGCACCAATATCTAAGGGATCAATTCCGGCTCTTTTCAGAGCATTTTTAGATGCCTCGACAGACATGGTTATGGTGTCCTGGTCAGGCGAAGGGACTGACTTTTCCTCAAGCATCAGACCTTTCTTATAGCTTGGTGCGTCCGCTCCCCATACTTTGGCTATCTCTTCCACTTTAATCCGGTTTCTCGGGATATAGGCTCCGTAGCCTACAATTCCTTCCATTTAAACCTCCCATATGGAAAAATTATTGAAAAGAAAGAAAAATTCATATCTGTTATTCCTGCATTCCTACATTTTGGCTAGAAAATTATCCTGTCATATTTAACTATCGCAAGTCAAGGAATTTTCGTTTTTTGAGCCGAACTCTTTGATTCCGTACTGTTTCACATTGACATAATCGTATAAGCACATAGAATAAAAAAAACATCACCAGTTGCTGCGGAACTTTTCAAACCAAATCTTCGTCTATTAAGGTGTGTTAAGTGAAAATAAAAGAAATCATAAAAGAATGCATCAAAGGAAACCAGAGGTCTTGGAAAATGCTCATTGATACCTACTCAAGAAGAATATTCAATCTTGCTTATCAATTCACGGGCTCATATGAAACCTCCGAAGACCTTACACAGGAAATATTCATTAAGGTCTACAGCTCTCTCCATAAATATGACTGTTCCAGAAATTTTGGTTCCTGGATCACCACTTTATCACGCAACTATCTGATAGACCACTACAGGAAAACAAAACTTGAAAAGAAACAGCGGACTGATTTCAATGAACACATGCTCGATTCGGAAGGAAAGACAGATCCTGAAAAAACTATCATCAAGAAACAGAACCAGAAAATAATCTGGGAAGGAATGAGTTCCCTCAATGCTGATGTGAGAATGGCTGTTATTCTCAGAGATATTCAAGGGAAAAAATATGAGGATATCGCAGAAATAATGGCCTCTCCCCTGGGAACTGTGAAATCAAGAGTCAACCGCGGCCGAACCCAACTGGCAAAAATATTAAAGGAGGAAAAGGAGAATGAAAATGAAATGCCGGAAAATTGAAAAACTTCTTTCCCCTTATTTGGAAACCGAGTTGAGTCTGGAAGAAAAAGCTCTTGTTGAGAACCATATTAAAGAGTGCCCCAAATGTTCTGACCTTCTTTCTTCTATGAGAGAAGTAAGGAATTCCATGGCTCAGATCCCGGAAATCGATGTGAGCCCATCCCTTATGAGAAGATTGTATGAAATACCGAATAAAAAACCCAAAAGAAGCTTTGATTTCCTTCTCAAGCCCGCTCTTCAGCCCATACTTGCTGCCGCAATGGTCCTTATCACAGTCATATCGCTCTATTCAGTAAATCCTGAGAGAGAACAAATAAACAGATTCATCAACCAGCATATTCATATTGGTTACAGCAGAGCTGAAAGATTATACGCTAGAGCCGAATCTTTGACCAATACTCTGACCGGATACAAAGAAAGCATTCTTTTTTCCATAAAAAACATTGACTTTTTTTGGGAGAAAAATGACTGACCTAATGATTAACTTAGAAACGGAGGAATTTAAATGAATAACAAAAAAGAACAAGAAGAAAAATATGTAGTGGAAAGAACACCCAAATCGCCTGCCCTAGCTGGTATCCTGACGTTCTTTTTTCCCATTGGAACCGGAGCTCTTTATAATGGACAGGTAAAAAAGGCACTTTTCTTTTTCCTGGCCTTTTCCGGACTCGTCACTCTTCAGACCTCAGGAAGAGGGCAGCCCTTTTTAGCACTCTGCCTGGCAGGATTTTGTATTTACCAGATCTATGATGCTGTGCATACAGCTAAACTCATCAACCTCGGCCACCTGGGAAAAGACATTGAAAAAAACGCCAATGCTGTTGAGGAGATTCCAGAGCCGGTGAGATCGGGTTCCATTTTTTGGGGTCTCGTGCTCATAGTACTGGGTGGTGTCCTTTTATTGGCAAACTATCAAATCATTGATTATGATACTCTCTTTGACTTCTGGCCGCTCATCATTATTGTCATCGGATTCAAGTTCATAGTGGATTATGTATCCCGGGAGAAAAAATAACCGTATAGGAGATAAAAATGGCAAAAAAATATAAAAAAGACACTCTGGCATGGGGAATCATACTTATCCTCATAGGCGCCATATTCCTTCTGGATAACATCAATATTGATGTATGGGATGCTTTTGCAAGGCTGTGGCCTCTTGTGATCATTGCCTGGGGGGTTTGGAAACTCTACTTTGGGATAAAAGAGCGCAGCCAAGATAAGACCGGAACGTAAAATGAAATTCAAAGAGATTTTACTTTTACTGGTCATCATTTTTGCAGGAATCATCTTCTACCATGCCCAGACGGGAAAACTGGACCTGTATATTGAATTCGGGGATGAGTTCTTCTCTGATTATGATGCCTACACCTTTAAATCGGCCCAAAAATTAAGCCCTCCTTTTCCAATGCAGATGGAAATCAAAAACAAGCAGGGAGACCTGAAAATCTACCGTACAGATGAAAAGGAAATATCCATATTTATCGAAAAAAAAGTCCGCCACAGTACAGAGGAAAAGGCTAAAGAGATCGCCGACGAACTAGAGGTCCTTGTCATCCATGACGAACAAAAAGTCATGGTATCCGCAGAAAGAGGAGAACAGGCAAGAGGGAATATCAGGTCTGACCTGGAAATGTACATCCCAAAGGATATGGATCTGGATATTAGCAACTCTTACGGCATGGTTGAATTGGATGGGGGCAAAAATGTCAAAATCACGAATCGAAATGGGAAGGTATCTGTCTCAAATATTCAGGAAAACCTGAGTATTGAGTCCTCTTATAAGCCCGTTCTCGTAGAGAACATCGGAGGAGACTGTCAAATAGACGGCCTCCGCTCCGGAGTCCAGGTAGAACAAATAAAAGGCAGCACGATCATAAAAAATAAATACGGAAGTATAGACCTGGCAGAACTATCTCAGGATGTCACCATCAATGGCCTTCACTGCCCGATAAAAGGAAGAAACATAAAAGGTCAGATAGAAGCGGAAAACTCCTATGAAAAAATTGAATTTTCTAATATCCTATCGGCAAAAATCAGATCGGATAATTCACCCATTGAGATATCTGGAGTCAAAAAGGATCTTGACATAAACAACAAATACAGCCGTATCCTTCTTAATGACATATACGGAAATATTGATATTGAAGGAGAAAGCCTGGATATAACAGGTGAGAACTTGTTCGGAGAGCTCATATCCATATCAAGTTCATACAGAAATATCAAACTTGACCATTTCTCATCCAGTACCGCTATCTCTTTTTCTCACGGAAAAATATCCCTCTCTCCCTCAAACAGAAACATCAAGCCGGTGACAGTGAAAGGAAAGTACGCTGAAATAGAATTCATTCTTCCGCCTGGATTAAAAATCCCCATGCAGGTCCAGACTAAATCCGGACAAATAAAATGGGAACTCAGCGAGAAAGGAACAGAACAAATAAGCAATGGATACTCTATAATCAACGCTTTTCTAAAAGAAGGCGAAAAACCCACAATTTTACTCGTAACAACTTATGGGAACATTCAGGTCAGAGAGAGGTCTTAAGACTCTACCAATCCTTTTTTCCCAAGGTGTGTATTCTTTCAGTTAGAAAACCATTGATTTTTATGTTGAAATAGGAAATAAGGTTGGCAAGGTCTTTTTTATATTTTGTTACATAGCGTACAAACTCGGCCTCTTTGACAAACAGAACATTTTCGAATTCGGAAACCTCATCTCTCAATTCTATGAGGTAATGACTGATAGTCCTGTACTGCGAATTAATATCTATTAGGTCCTCTCCCTTGAGCTTATCAAGGTCTAGGTAAGGAGGGAGTGACTGCAGTATTAATGCGCTTTCATTCTTCATCTCATTCAAATATTCATTTATTTCTTGAAAAAAGGACTTGTATTTAGCCGGATTTTTTAACTTTTCTTCCGCTTTATCCAGCAAGGCTTCATTCTGTTCTTTAAGTGAGTTGAGTAATTCCTTCACTCCGAAATATTTTCTTTTAAAGTTAAAAAGATCAATAAAATCACGTCCAATATAAATTTTATCTTTATAATTAGTCAGTATCTCTCTTGGAGAATGCGTGTAAAATTTGATTTCGTAGCAGCGGCCTCCCGAATCTTTTTCTCTGAACCTGGCAAGAAGCAAATACCTGTTCTGCTCGATAAAATAGCTGTTCACATCAAGCAGAACAGAATAAATAGCAAGATTGCGCACGATCAATTCTTTGATATATTCCAGAAGCTCCTCTTTTTTGGAAAGGAAATCATTTATGGTCTCATTAGGCGTGGGATTCAATACGGTGAAGGATGGAGATATGAGATAAAGAACGGGCCCCAGACCAAGTTCCAAATAAAAATTTTGGAGCACTCTGTTGTGCAGATCATCAAGGAGCATAGAATCCAGAGGGGGAAGCTTGTCCCCTTCAATTTTTGTTAGTTCTTTGACCTCGTTCATTGAATTTCATCCGTTCATTGATTTGAATAGTATCACTAAAGACGAGGAAAATCAATCCAAGCTTTTATTATCCGGATGAGAAAGCAAAAAACAAAATCAGTGTTTCTTTTTATTATAAATCCAGTCCGTGTTTTCGTGCCGCTTTATTTGTATGTTTTGGATAATCTGCTTTTGCTCTCTTGAAAATTCCATGTCTTGCAGCTCCACGTTAAAAAACCCCTGAATACCTGAAATGAGATTCCTTACAAGCAAAATAAAATCAATTTTCCTGTGTGCAGCCTGAGAAGCCGTGATCATCCTGATCTCATCATTTCTCTGGTCCAGCAAGGATATAGATTGAAGAAGCTGGTCATCATTCTCCAGAGGGATAGAGCCATGCTGAATGAATTTATGCGCAGCTCTTTTTTGGGCGCTTCCGACTATTTTCCTATTTTTTACCTTGATCTCATTTTGAGCGGGATAAGAAAAACAAGGAAGGCTGCTTCTGGAATAAGAAGGATCGTCATCGCCAGCCAGATAAGCAGGAATATCCAATTTTTTTAATCCCGTAATAAGGGCTTCTGAGATTTTTTTATATGACCTGCTTAAAGAAGAGGTAAAGGCTGTCACATCTGATGAACAAACACTGTATGTCACTTCTCTGTGGTGAAGCACCAATTTTCCCCCTGTTATTCTTCGCACAATGTCTATCCTGTTTTTTTGGCAAAATTCCAGATTCAGCACCTCTCTTATATCCTGCGAACACCCGATAGAAACCGTAGGTCTTTTCCATGCGTAAAACCTTAGGAAGGTAACCGGCTCCTTTCCCAGACTCTCGAATAAGAAATCATCAACAGCCATGTTGTACGAACCCTTCCCGGGTTTGTTCTCAACCAGAAGGAACCACTTGTTCATAGTCATTTTCCTAAAAATTTTTCATTGCCAGCGGTTAAAAAAAGAGCGGACAACGGGATTTGAACCCGCGACCCCGAGCTTGGGAAGCTCGTGCTCTACCTGCTGAGCTATGTCCGCTTTTTTAAATTATACTTTTTTACTGCTAAAAATTAAACCCGTTATTTAAAAAAAAAATTGAAGATTTAGCTTTCGGATGTATGAATGTGATCCGGGTCATTCTCGAGTCGAGGTCGCTGT
>Ga0180434_10009248_pt1 | contig 10730 bp, 7 predicted proteins | sample SS_ome_7_FD_132453 | JGI IMG/M metagenome (GOLD analysis project Ga0180434, IMG submission 132453) | Hypersaline lake sediment archaeal communities from the Salton Sea, California, USA - SS_1_D_2 metaG | ecosystem: Environmental > Aquatic > Non-marine Saline and Alkaline > Hypersaline > Sediment... | reverse complement strand
GCCCGTGCCAAGTCGATAAGATAGAACTTATCTGCGCCGTCGTGAAATATGTGCGAGAAGTACAGGTCGCGATGCCGATAGCCCGTCGCATGGAACTGCCTGACGAAAGACGCCAGCCGGAGAATGAAATCTCTGCGCAGCTTGAGGCTCGCCGCTATCGCCGGGCGCGTGAAACAAGCGGGTATTTTGCGCTCAAGCGATTCGGCGTCGGCTATTTTCTCAGTGACAACAAAGCTCCTTCTTTCAAAAAGGAGACCCCATTGCTCGCCATAGGAGACGATTTTTGGCGTGCGGATATCTGCTGCGGTTAGCTCGCGGATGGGTGTGGATTCGGCGCTGCTACAGCTTACCATGGCGCGGTGCGCGAGCCAGTTCTTGATTTGTGCCGAGACAGGTGGCCGGTCGTAACGCTTTAGAAACAGCACGGTCCGCGGCGAATCTATCTCGAAGCGCAGCCGCGTGCGAAACTCCGCAAGATTGTTCTTGCTCAGATTCACGCCCGCATCGAAAGAAAACACCGCATCCACAGACGTCAGGCCCAGCTTATCGAAAGCGGGCCTATGTTCCGGGTCAACAAAAAAAAGCTCCGGATTGGCTGTTTTCCTGGGCTTACTCATGTTTCTCGGCTGTGCCGCGGGGCAAGGCGTGTTTTTTACCGAGCAGCTTTCCCGCGGCGGTGCAAACAGCTTCCACACTAATTGAGTTCATACAGAGATGCTCCGGCTTTCTGCATGTTGGCTTCTGGCACGGAGCGCATGGTGCGGTTCCCACGATTTTGATTTCATCGGCGTAATCCGTTTCCGTCCAGACCGGGTCGTTGGGACCGAAGAGCGTGACAACTTTACACTGCAGCGCGATAGCTATGTGCCGCGGACCGGTGTCATTGGTTATCACCAACTCGGCGTGGGAGAAAAGCGCCTTCAATTCTCCGATAGTGACCGGCTTCTCTGCCAAGCTCACGAGCTTATGCTTACTTGCGTGACAGATTTCTGCTGCGATCTTCTTTTCCTCAACATGCGGTGACACTGACACGACGATGGTCGCGTTGTATTGCTCAATCAGCCGGTCGGCTGTTCTTGCGAACCGCTCGCTCGGCCAGCATTTGCTGGGCCCGAACGCTCCGCCCGGGACAAAGATGACCAGCGGCCCGGCAGCCGTGAGAACTTCCGGCAGTCTGGCTTTTACGCTTTCGCTATCATCCGGATCGACAGATAGCTCAAGCCTTCTGTCTGTCGTGACGCAACCCAGGGTAAAAGCGATCTCAAGGTAGTAATCGATCATGGAAAAGGGCTTGAATTTGCCGTTAGGCAGCTTTTGCGGATGAAGCTTGTCCGTAAGCAGGATCCCGCGGTTTTCTCGTGCGTAGCCGATGCGAGACGGTATACGTGCCAGAAACGCTGCCAAGGCCGAGCCAAAGGAATTCTTAAAAAGAATCGCGTGCGTAAATTCACGCTTTTTGAGCTTACTTGCAACGGCAACGGGATTTTTGCTTTGTTGGTTCAGCCATCTGTCATTGAAGCGACTCGGTGACAGGGCTTGCCGCACGACAGGATTTGCGAGCAAGGTGATCCTACTGGAATGGAATCGTCGGCGAATCGACCGCAGCGCCGGCGTGCAGAGAATTGCATCGCCCATCGGCGAAGGAAGCCAGACTACAATCTCGTGTCTCTCGTCCTGCATCGTGTGTCTCATGCTTTTCCCGGCCGCACATTACTTGCGTTCCTGCATGATATAGAAGGTCAGTGACATCAACTGGAGAACCGCGGCGAAAGACAACGCAACAAAAACGGCGTTGTACGGCCTTGTCGGACTGGTCAAGAACCATATCGCCATCAACAGACAGAACAGAACGACAACCTGCGTAATGCCGGCCAACAACCTCATGACCGAGAACTCGCCGAACATTTCCGTTCGCCGCGTGTTTCGTAGCTGTTGTAGAATCTCGCTGAGTAGCTCTTCGGTTCGGTCGCCGACTGTTTCTTGTTCAAGAGTCTCTGCGTCTAGCCCTTGTGCCGGGGCCTCGACACGCGGCGTATCGCGTGTTTGTTCAGGTTCTTCGATCTGGGCCGGTGGCAGCGCTTGCGCCTCAACAGTGGTGGCCCCACGATGGTATTTTTTGATGATGTTGACGGCTTCGCGCAGATTTATCGGTTTGTAGTCCGGTTTTACCCGTGCAGGAGCCGGGGCTTGCTCGGCTGGTTTGTGATGTTCAGGGTGACTGACCAGTATGGTCTTGCATCCGGCCCGTGCGCCTGCCTCGATGTCACGGTCGCTGTTGCCGATCATCCAGGACTGACTCAGGTCGATGTCCATTTCCTTGGCGGCGGCCAATAACATTCCGGGCTTGGGCTTTCTCCAATCGCTTTCCTGCCGATATTTCGCAACGGCGCCATCGGGGTGGTAGGGACAGTAATAGATACGGTCTATGGATGCCCCCTTTTCCGCCAGCAGTTGCTGCACGCGGTCGTGAACCTGAGCGAGAACCTTCTCGGTGATGATTCCCCGCGCAACCGCCGACTGGTTCGATGCCACGATGAGCTTGTATCCGAGCTCTTTTAGCTCGATGAGGGCTTCGGGGACGCCATCCAGCAGCTTCACCTGATCCGGATGATTGATGTAGCCCGGGTCTTCTATCAGCGTGTCATCCCGATCCAGAAATATTGCTTGATTAGACATCTCTATCGCAGTCTTGCGGCGCCTCGTTACGTGCAGAATTCTCGTTCGACAAGGTCACACACTATGTGATACGCAAGCTGATGGATTTCCTGGGCGCGGGCGGTCGACTTATTGTCGGCACAAAAACATATATCGGAAATCCCCTCCAGCTTGCTATCGGCTCTTCCTGTAAAGGCTATGACGGACGCTCCCTTTTTCTTGGCTTCGTTTGCAGCCGCAATGATGTTCGGCGAAGTCCCGCTGGTGGAAAAGGCCCACAGAACGTCACCTTCTCTTACCAGCGCCTCCACCTGCCGGGCAAAGACCTGCTCGTATGCGTAGTCGTTCGCAATCGATGTCAGCACGGAGGTGTCGGTCGAAAGTGCCACGGCAGGCAAGGCCTTGCGCTGCCTGCGAAATCTGCCCACCAGCTCGCCGGCGATATGCTGCGCATCGGCTGCCGAGCCGCCGTTGCCGCACAGATAGACGGTGCCGTCCCGCTGCAATGCCTTTGTTATCGCTTGCGCAACCGCCGCGACGGTTTCCAGGCTGTGTGCTTCAAAGTCGGCCACCATCTTGTTGTGCGTCGCTATCGCTTCGGCAATGTCCCTTTGTGCGTCCTCGTTCATGGTGACTTCGTCAGTGAGTTCATTTTCTGGATTGTGGCGGTAGAGCTTTTTCCCTCAACGAGCGGTGCCAGCACCACTTTGCCGCCGTGAGATTCGACGAACTCGCGGCCCACCACGCCTTTTTCGGCCCAATCTTCGCCCTTCACCAATACATCTGGTTTGACCTTCTTGATTAGGTCAAGCGGGGTCGGCTCGTCGAAGACGGTGATGTAATCCACCGCTTCCAGCGCCGCCAGCACCGCAGCTCGGTCGTGCTCGTTGTTGATCGGTCGCTCCGGTCCCTTGATGGTGCGCACGGAATTGTCGCTGTTCAGGCCCACCACCACGATGTCACCCTGCCCCTTGCAGAACTTCAAATACTCGATGTGTCCCCGGTGCACCACGTCGAAACAGCCGTTCGTAAAGACAATCGTCTTATCTTGCCGCCGATGCCACGTCAGCCGACTCAGCAAACCGTCCGTTGCCAGCACTTTGCCGCTGATTTCGTTGATGATTTCCTCGACGGTTATGGTGGCCGAGCCGAATTTTTCCACCTCCATTCCGCCGGTAACGTTGGCCAATTGCACGGCTGTTTGGTAGTCGTATCCGGCTGCCAATGCTGCGGTAAGCGTGGCCAGCACCATGTCCCCCGCCCCCGTGACATCGTAGACGCTGCGAGGCTTGGTGGGCACGAGTTGGCCGCCGTCGGTGCTTTGAAGGTACGCGCCTTCTTTGTCCAAGGTGATGACCACCGCATCGAGCCGGCATTGGGCCAATAGCTGATCCGCCGCCTCGGCTGCTGCTTTGGTGTCCTTTATCTCGAAACCAACCGCCTGGGAAGCCTCCTTGCGGTTGGGCGTAATCACCGTGGCGCCGACATACTTGGAATAGTCACTCGTAAGACACGGATCGACGAGAAGTCTCTTGCCTGCCTTGGCTGCCAGGCGAATCATTTCCCGACAAAGCGCAGGGCTGAGCAGACCCTTGTTGTAATCCTGCAGGCAAACGATATCGACCTTCGATAGCACGGACTTGTAGAGTTGCAGGAGACGTGCATATTGTTCATCCGAGAACGGCTCGGCCAGTTCCTGATCGATCCGAATGAGCTGCTGCGGATGACGGTGCTGGGCCAGACCAACGACGCGTTGCTTCGTAATCGTTTCTCGCCCCGCTGCCGGCAGTAGTGCTGTCGTATCGGCGCCGGCGTCTGCGAGCTGTGACCGAAGAATCGTGCCGTTGCGATCTGCTTCGTCGCCGATGACGCCCAGGCAGTAGGGGATTGCTCCTAACGCCGCCAAGTCGGCGGCCACCAGTCCGGCTCCTCCGCAGCGGTACTCGGTGCCGGTTACCTTCAACACCGGCACCGGCGCTTCCGGGCTTATCCGCAAGGCGTCGCCGTAAATGTAAATGTCGAGCATAAAGTCGCCGGCTACCAGCACGCTCGGCGAGCCGAGATTCATTACCGTTGTCAGCAGGTCTTCCTGCATCGTGTGCGCTTTCTACACCTTCGGGCCTTGATCTTTCTTTTCAGGTTTGTCCGGGATTTTACCGGCAATCGTACTTTCAATCAAGGCGGTTAGTTGGTCCTGCCCGGCTGTGAACTGTACTCGGACCACCAGGTATGCCAGCGAAACGTCCTCTGCACGCATCTGCAGGGCGGCGATCTTGCAGTAGTCTTTCTCTGTGGTCAGTATAAGCTCGGCGCCGCTTTGTTTGGCCTGGTGACAGATTTCCGCCAGACCCTGCCGACTGTAGTGATGGTGGTCGTCGTAGATGCGTGAGCCCGCAAGCACGCCGCCGAGGCTCTCGATTGTCACCATGAAGGCTTTCGGATTGCCGATACCGCAGAACGCAAATATCCTTTTCCCCTTTAGGCGGTCAAGACTGTCATTCCTGCGCAAGCGGGAATCTATTCCTTCGGCGTCTTTCTGGATTCCGGCCTTTGCGGGAATCGCAGAAGGTTCTGGATATTTGACACAGACCGGCGCGTGTATCGACTTTGTGATTATCATGTCTGAATTGATGAATCGCAGCTTTTCTTCGAGCCGGCTCAGTTCAGCCTCACCGATCTGATCGCATCTGGTAATTACCGCAGCGTCGGCTCGCTTCAGCGCAGTGACGGGCTCTCGCAGCAGCCCTGCGGGAAGAAGCCGGCCGTAGCCGAACGGAACCGTCGCGTCGATGGTCACGATATCGAGGTCCCTGGCTAAACGCCGATGCTGAAAGCCGTCGTCCATAACCAGGGCTTCGGTCCCAAACATATTCACCATCTCCATCGCGCCGGCGAGGCGGTCGGGGTTCATGGCTATTTTTGCCTCGGGGCAAGTCTGCGCCAGAATGGCCGGCTCATCAGTCAGTGTATTGCGTATTGCCGTTTGCGTACCGCCTTCGTCGCTCACCGAGCGCATCCGGGGCGGCGCACGACAAGCTTTATAGCCGCGCGTGAGTATCGCACGGCGAATGTTCTTTTGTTTCAACAGATTGCACAGCCAAATCACAAGCGGCGTTTTTCCGGTGCCCCCGGCGGTTATGTTGCCCACGCTGAGCACCACGGCGTTGACGCGATGGGTTCTCAGCCACCCTTTGTCATACAAGAGATTGCGCAGCCGGACAACACCAGAATAACCGAGTGACGCAGCGCGCAGCACGAGCCGCAGGAAACCTGCACCCACGCCGCTGCTCCGGCCTGAAACCAATTTGCGGTAGTCTTGCTGATTCAATTACGGTCCGCCCATCATCTTTTCTATAATGGCGTCGGCCATCTGGCTTGTGCCGACTGCGGTTGGATCGTTGCGGTCAGGCTTCATATCGTACGTCACATTCTTGCCCTCGGCGATTACGGAAGCCGCCGCCCTCTCCAGCTTATCGGCCTCGGCTATCTTGCCGATGTGCCGGAGCATCATCACGCCGCTCAGGATCAAGGCCGTCGGATTGACCTTGTTTTGGCCCTTATATTTCGGAGCACTGCCGTGGGTTGCTTCGAAGATGGCTGCTTTATCGCCGATGTTTGCGCCGGGAGCGACACCGAGCCCGCCGACCAGCCCCGCACACAAGTCGCTGATGATGTCACCGTACAGGTTCGGCAGCACAATGACATCGTAAAGCTCCGGCTTCTGAATCAACTGCATGCACATATTGTCGACGATGCGGTCCTCGAATTCGATGTCTGTATAATGCTTGGCGACCTCACGGCTGACTTCCAGCCATAAGCCGTCGGAGTATTTCATAATGTTGGCTTTGTGCACCGAGGTCACTTTCTCGCGGCCCATTTTGCGGGCGTATTCGAAAGCAAAACGCACGATGCGTTCGGTGGCCCTGACGGAAATCGGCTTTATGCTTATGCCCGAGTCTTCCGTTATCTTACGCGTGCTGTGCTTGTTAATCCAGCCGATAATCTCGGCGGTATCGTCTTTTGCCTTCTCGAATTCGATGCCGGCGTAGAGATCTTCGGTGTTCTCGCGGATGACCACCAGGTTGATATCCGAATATCTGCTCCGCACACCTTTGTAGCTCTTGCAGGGCCGCAGACACGCGTACAGATCGAAGGTCTGGCGGAGGTAGACGTTTAAGCTGCGATATCCCGTCCCGACGGGCGTCGTGATGGGGGCTTTCAGCACGATGCCGTTTTTCTTGACCGATTCGATGGTTGCTTCCGGCAGGGGTGTGCCGGCCACCTGCATGACTTCCACTCCTGCTTCGGCCACCTCCCATTTGATCTCGGCGCCGGTGGCGTCAATGCATCTGCGGGCGGCTTCGGCGATTTCCGGCCCGATGCCGTCACCTGTGATTAAAGTCGCATTCGTCATTCTTGTGCTCCAAATAATCTGAACGTGCTGCGTATGCTACCCGGTAGACAGCGCTATGTCAAATCATAGACAACTACGCTGGGATTCGGTTTTCCTTCACACAAGAAATGTCCAAAGGCTCGTCAATTGCTATAATAGTGCCGCGAATCCGAGACAGATCTGTTGTATCAAGGTGTTTTTGAAAGGTCGCTGCGATGCAAGCAAATCCGTTATCCACAAGAAGATGTTTACCGCCCGTGCTCATCGTGAGCGTATCGTGCCTTATCGCCGTGGAGTCCGCGCTTTGTCTGGCGGCGCCACCTGGTGAGCCGGTAAATGTTGTGCCGTTCGGCGAACGCAAGACGTGGGACACGCAAGGACGAGACCACGGCGTGCTATGGGAGGACCCGCGAGACATTTTCCGGGTCGTCGTAAAGTCTGCCGCTGGCGAAGCCATTCCGGAACCGGGAAACCTGCGCGTGCAATACTGGCAATCCTCCTGGCCGCATCGCCGCATCCCTCGTGACCGGCCTTCCGGCGCAGGCGGCTCCGGCTGGCTCAACGTGGGCGATTGGTTCCAGGGCAAATGGCAAGAGGCCGATACGAATCTCAGAGTCGACGGCTCGACATACATCTTTACGTTCAATCCGGTCAATGCGAAAGAGTTTCCCAAGCTCGGCGACTTCTCGGCCCGATACCGCACGACCTTGAAGCTGCGCATCGTGGCCGATGACAAACTGCCTGAGATCGAGGCGTTCGAGGCACACACGGATTCGGTGTGGGATGGGCTTGGGTTCGAGGTCCAGTGGGGCGGAACGGCGCTGCAGATGCAACAATGCTGGGACGGCCGGCTGGAGATTTTCAATGGTCTCGTACAAGATGTTCAGCCGCTTTCGCCTGCAAGTGACGTCGAGATGCAGCCGGGTCACAAATGGCAATCCACCGTACAGGACGAGATGGACGGCATACGTGCTCGTGTTCTTTATGCAAAAGTGCAGGGCTACAACTCATTTGATGAAACGGTTGTGACGCTGCGGAGCGACATGGACACGTTTTCCTTTGCTGCGTCCGACTTACTCAAGCACGGCCACATATTTATCCCTGATTTCGGCGTGATTGTTCGTAAGGCCGGGGACAAGACGACATACGCCCAGGCCGAGCGAAAATGGCAAGGCAATCGGCTCAAGAACATCTACACGCGAGTGGGTGACGTTCCGGAGCAGACGCTGCCGGGCGCGTGGAAGGATGTGCCGGAGAAGCAGCCGCACTATATTCCGCTGGGTTTCGAGGGCGGCCGGCAATACTTCGGCGTAGAGGCGGACGGCAGCGTGTTCTGTCGATACAATTGGCTTTCTCGCATACCCGGCAAAGACACGAAGCGCTGCCTGTACGAAGGCAATTCCATCCGCTATGTGTTCGGTTTGTCCGACGCCAAGCTGGTCGAACGTCACACGGTCGATGGTTATCTGCCGATGATAATAGCCGAGTGGCGGCGGGACGGCGTGCACTATAAGCAGACCGCCTTCGTCGTACCCTTCGACGGCGTGCCGGATTCCGGTGGGTCTATTTACGCCGATGACACGCTGGTCTTGATGGCCCGATTTGAAATGTGGCGGGCTGGCAAAGCTAATGCCGAAGCAAAGCTGGACGTGCAGGTTGTCGCGAAAAACCCGGAACAGCTCACTGTCGAAGATGGCTTGATCTTTGCTGCAGGTGGTGATGAGAAGCGTTTGCGGATGTTGGTAGTTTCTGATGAAGACCCGGACAGTTTTTCGCTGCGGGCAGATGGCGATAAGGTGCTGTATCGAGCCAGGCTCAGCGCGGACAAGCCCAAGCGGATAGTTGATGTTGCGATTCCCTACATCACTTTGACGGAGCCGCAGGAGTGGGCGAAGCTGGGCGATATTCGGTATGAGCAGGCGTTTGAAGCGGTGCGGGACTATTGGCGCAAACGAGTCGCGGAGGGTACGGCGATATGTACGCCGGAGCCGATGATAGATGATTTCTACAAGGCTCACGTTTCGCACCTGCTGCTGAACACCGACCGCGAAGTCGGGGCCAGTAACAGGTATGTCGCCAGGGTAGGAACATTCTCGTACGGGGCGTTCAGCAACGAGTCCTGCATGATGGTCAGCGACCTGGACCGTCGCGGCTACCACAAGCGGGCGGAGCAAGCCTTGGAGACGTGGATTCACTATCAGGGTACGGTGGGCTTGCCGGGCAGCTTCTCGAGCAAAGAAGGCCAGTTCTACGGGGCCGGCGGATACGAAATGGGCGACTACAATCAGCACCACGGCTTTATCCTGTGGTGCGTGGGTGAGCATTACTGGTATACCGGCGACAGAAAGTGGCTCCAGCGGGTCACACCGAATATCGTGGCCGGCTGCGAATGGATTATCCGCGAGCGAAAGCACAACATGGCCCAGATCGAGTCTTCGCGCCTGCGTGCGATTGAGAAAGGGCTTTTGCCGCCCGGCGTCCTGGAGGACATTCGGGACTGGCGGTGCTGGCTTTCCACAAATGTGTATTCCTGGTGGGGGATGCAAAACGCCGCGGCGGCGCTGGCCGATGCCGGCATCCCTGAGGGTGAGCGGCTTCTCAGAGAGGCGAGAGATTACAAGGCCGATATTCTGCGCGCGTTTATGGACGCGATGTTTCGTTCGCCGGTGGTTCGGCTGCGGGACGGCAGTTGGATACCGCACATACCGCCGGAGGTGCATCGGCGGGGCCGGACTTTCGGCTGGATCACCGAGACTCTCGAAGGGCCGATTCACATGGTCCGCACCGGCATCCTTGAGCCGCAGGACCGCATCTCGACCTGGATTATCAAGGACTTCGAGGACAATCTCTATATCTCGGAGCAATATGGCTATAATTTGACCGGCGCGGACTTCGAGCGGTATTGGTTCAGTCGCGGCGGCATTTCGATGCAGGCGAACTTATTGTGCAATCCGCTTCCGTATCTATTGCGTGACGAGCCGAAGCATTTTTTGCGGGGGTATTTCAACGCCTTTGCGGTCAGCTATTGGCCGGACACGCGGATGATGACCGAGCACGCTTTGCCGAACATCGGCGATTGGCGCGGCGACCACTACAAATCCTCCGATGAGTCCAATTCCACGTATTGGCTGCGGATGATGTTCATCCAGGAGCGCGGCGATGAACTGTGGCTCGGCGCAGCTATTCCGCGTTATTGGCTGGCCGACGGCCAGAAGTGCGGCATCGAAAACGCCGCGACCTATTTCGGCCCGATGTCTGTGCGGTGGGAGTCACACGCTGCCGATGGTCGAATTGAGATAATTCTTCACCCGCCGCGCCAAAATCCGCCGAGAAAGATTTACGTCCGCTTCCGCCACCCGGACGGCAGACGCATCACCCGCTGCGAAGTCAACGGAAAACCCTACACGAACTTCGACCGATCAAGACAATGGGTGGTGCTTCATGAGTACCCGCAGAAAAGAGCAGAACTTATCGCTTTCTATAAATGAACTTCTGGGTTACCTTTCCTCCGTTGTTTAGAAAGGCGCAACTCGTCCGCTCTTAATCGCCTTCGTGGTCTGCGGCTAGATCGTATCGAGGAAGCTAAGTAGGAACGCAAAATGATTCATATAAGACGTCCCATTTTGACGACCTTGTTAATAATGAAAATGAAGGCGGTGGAACCGCCGGGAGGTTGTCATGG
>Ga0180434_10009247_pt1 | contig 10731 bp, 12 predicted proteins | sample SS_ome_7_FD_132453 | JGI IMG/M metagenome (GOLD analysis project Ga0180434, IMG submission 132453) | Hypersaline lake sediment archaeal communities from the Salton Sea, California, USA - SS_1_D_2 metaG | ecosystem: Environmental > Aquatic > Non-marine Saline and Alkaline > Hypersaline >... | reverse complement strand
TAAATCCGTTTAAAGATGATTTTGCCGCGCTTCTTTGGGAGATAAATCAAATCCCGGGGATTGAACGGGTGCATTGGACAGCGGCTCATCCCAGCCACATGACCGATGAAGTGATTGAAGCAATGCGCCTTTTAAAACAAATCAACTATCTGCATCTTGCCGTGCAGTCGGGGAGCGACAAGATTCTTGAGCGAATGAACCGTCCCTACAGGGCAAAAGATTATCTTGAAATAATTAAAAAAGTAAGAAAAGTGCGTCCTGATATTGCGATTGCTACCGACATTATTGTCGGTTTTCCCGGGGAATCAGATAAAGATTTTCAGCAAACCCTTGATCTTTATAAGGCTGCAGATTTTGATATCGCTTATAATGCAATTTATTCGCCGCGTTCCGGCACAGTCGCGGCACGAATTTTTGAAGACGATGTTTCGCATGATATCAAAAAGAAACGCTGGCAATCATTAGAGGGCTTAATGAAAAAAGTTACACTCGAAAAAAATAAAAACTACACGGATCGCAAAGTGAGTGTACTTGTCGACTCATGTCATGATGGGTTTTGCCAAGGCCGGTCTTCGGAAATGAAGCTTATTGAGTTTTGCCACCCCGAGGATTTGACAGGAACGATTCAAAGTGTTATTATAGAAAGCCCAAAAACATGGATTTTATATGGTAAAAAAGTCTAAAGCAAAAGAAAAAGCACTGCACAACAAACTTGTTGTCATCATTGGTCCGACGGCCGGTGGTAAAACCACCTGGAGTTTGCAGTTGGCAAAAGAATTTAACGGTGAAGTTGTAAACTGCGATTCACGCCAGATTTATAAATATATGAACGTCGGTACGGCCAAAGAGCCGGGTAAGTGGAAGAGTGTTGGCGGTAGGCGCTATTATGATGTTGATGGCGTTCCTCATTATCTAATTGACTTTTTAAATCCAAACGAAGACTTTAGTGTCGCAGAATTTCAAAGACGCGCCAAGCGCCGCATAAAAGAAATACAAAGCCGCGGCAAGGTGCCTTTTATGGTTGGCGGAACCGGCCTCTACGTAAAATCAGTTGTTGACAACATGAATATCCCAAAAGTTAAAGCAAACCAGAATCTTCGTGAAAGTTTAGAAACAAAAAATAAAGAAGAGCTCTGGGAACTCTTGGGGAGAATGGATCCGGGCGCGCTTCGCGTTGTTGATCCGAATAACAAGCGCCGTATCATCCGTGCCCTTGAGGTGTGTATTCTCACCGGCAAACCTTTTTCCCAGCAGAGAACCCTTAATGAACCAATTTTTGACGCTCTGCAGATCGGGATCCATGTGCCGCGTAAAGATCTATATTTTCGTATCAATCGCCGTATTGATCATATGATTGAAAACGGCCTGCTTGATGAGATTAAGGATCTGATAAAAAGGGGATATGATTGGAGCCATCCTGGCATGAGCGGCATCGGTTATCGCCAGATGGGTAGTTATATCCGCGGTGAGAAAAACCTTAATGAGGCAATGGAAATTCTCAAAAAAGACACACGGCATTATTCCCGCCGTCAGGAAACATGGTTTAAACGTGATAAGCGGATTAAGTGGTCGAATCACTTTACCCAAGCCCATGAACTTGTAAAAGATTTTCTCGGATAACAAAAAAACAGGCCTTTCGCAGGTCTGTTTTTTGTTATATTATTTCTGTAAAAATTTCTCCAAAAGAACCTTGGTTACATTTGGGTCAGCCTTGCCTTCTGTTTCCTTCATTACCATGCCGACAAAATATTGTATCAGTGTATATTTACCATTGCGGTAAGCCTCGGCTTGCTCGGGGTTATTCTTAATGACATTATTAATAATATCTTCAATCTCTTTAACGTCATCCATTTGACCGAGCTCTTCATCTTCCATGATATGGCTCGGATCCTTGCCGGTTTCAACCATTATCGCAAGAATTTTTTGAGCTGTCGCGCTGTTGATCTTATTTGTATATATCAAGGTGATAAATTCGGCAAAATTTTCAGGATCAATCTTTAGATCCTTGATCGTCAGATTTTTATCAGCAAGAATTCCCTGCAGCTTTGAAGAAAGCCAGCCGCCAATAAGTTTGGCGAGCTTCTTTTTGTTCTGTTCGTATATTTCATCGGCCGTACCTTCCATGTCCGGCAGGCTTTCGAGCCAGGATTTAAGCTCACTTATCACGTCCTCTGTATATTCTGCCCATGCCGGATCAGCACATAAAAATTTTATTGCCTCATGAGAAAGGCCGTACTCGTCGTAAAATCTTTTTCTTTTGGCTGCCGGAAGTTCAGGCAAAAATGATTCTGATTCATCAATCATTGCGTCAAGCTTGAGGAGGGGCAAGTCTGGTTCTGGAAAGTAACGATAATCATGTTCTTCTTCTTTGGTGCGCTGCTCTTCGGTGACGGCCTTAACATCATTCCAGCCGCGCGTTGACTGAATTTTTGGCGGTTCGTCCTTTTCCCAGAGTTTTGTCTGGCGCTTTATTTCGTATTCAAGCGCGCGCTCAACTGCTTTGAATGAATTCAGATTTTTTATTTCAGTTTTTGGGAAGAGTGTTTCATATGCCGGCCGGCCGTCATCATCAATTTTTTGCAGGCTGATATTCGCATCGCATCTAAGCTGTCCTTTTTCCATATCCGCGTCAGAAATATCAAGGTAGCGCATAATCGTTCTAAGTTCCTGCAAGAAAATTTTTGTTTCAGCCGGTGATTCAAAGTCCGGTTCCGTAACAATTTCAACAAGCGGCGTACTCGAGCGGTTATAGTCAACCAGGGTCTCTCCGGTCTCCGGGTCATGGAAAGATTTTGCGGCGTCTTCTTCTAAATGAATACGCGTGATTTTGATCTTTGCAAAATCCCTTACGCCTTTAGGAATTCCAATTTCAAGATATCCTCCAAGGGCAATCGGCATATCATACTGTGATATTTGATAACCCTTTGGCAGGTCAGGATAAAAGTAATTCTTTCGGTCGAATTTTGAATTTTCCTGAAGCTCGCAGTTTAACGCCTGCCCGGCTAAGAGCCCCATTTTGATTGCCTCTTTATTTACAACCGGCAAAGCGCCTGGTTGGCCTGTACAAACCGGGCAAATCGAAATATTCGGCTCGGCCTCATCGGTAAGATTCGCGCACGAGCAAAACATTTTGGTTTTAGTTTTGAGCTGGACATGAATTTCAAGTCCAATCACCGGGCGATAGGGCATAAGTTATGCAGACTGTTTTGATCCTTTGAATTTTTTAAGTTCAATATATAGGATAATTGGAATTGCCGTAAAGAGCGGCAGGGCAAGCACATTTATCAGGTTTGTTATCACGCTCTGAATAAGGGCAATCCAATCCGGTCCGGCGGCTTGAGCAAGAGCGGCGAATCCAAAGCTTAAAAGTAAAAAGAGGGGAATTGTAATAACCCAAATAATAATCATGAGAAGCAGGTATATTGCAAGAAAGCGCCAAAAGACTGACCACCATTTGCCGGAAACAAGATTTTTACTTTCTTTTAAGGCGGACCATCCTTTTTTACCTTCAAGGATATTGATGATTGTCGCAAACGCAAACCAAACACCGAATAAAATACCCGGGATAACGAAAAGAAGCGTGCCGGCAAAAACAATCACAAACACAATTATTGAAACCCATAATAGAGGGAGTATTTTGCCCCAGGCTCCGGAATAAATTTTATCAACATTTACCGGTTGGCCTTTATAGTAAGAAGCAATTGATTCGGTTAGCGAAACATGGACCCAAAGGCCGATGATAATCGCACCGACAAAAGCGACAACATAAAGCAATGAATACAAAAGCCAGGCGCCTTCTGGAAAATATGAAGCCAATGCGGCAACAATCCCCATAGCAATCGCCGGAAGAATCGTCCAGATGGCAATCAGAAATAGTGTTTTAAAATTTTCTACGTATAGCGACCAACTTTTTTTAAGAAGGTCAATCACACCAATTAAAGTCATACTTTTTTAATTAGTTATTTAATTTTTTAGATAAAATGTTCCAAATTTGTTCATGGATTGTATCAATATCCTGATTCGCGTTAATTTTTTCCCAGCCGTATTCCTTGCCAAGATCAAGATGAATGTTGCGTACTTTACTTGTGAATCCATCATTTGTTTCATGCTTATGTCCGGCTTCAACGCCTTCCATAAATCGCTCGCCGTCAAAAAGAATGGCAACGTCCTCTTTTAAAAGATGAGAATTAATTTTCTTTAAAAATTCTCCGTCAACACCTCCGCCAATGCCCCAGGCAATGCCCGTGCCGGTATAATCTTCAGCTATTACTATTATACCATTTTCAAGCTTTTCTTTGAGGGTTGGTTCATATTGTGTGCGGTTCATTGCCTGAAATATCTGAAACTCGCGCGCACTAAGATCATACGGATTTCCTTCACGCAAATAATCATTCAAAATCGGGCCGGACGGCTCAAGATCATAAATCGCATACTTTAAATATTCAGCTTCCTTGCCTTCGGCTCGGAGCCGCTCAATCAGTTTCTCGGCCTGGGTAGATTTCCCTAGATTATTGATGCCGTAAAAGACTATGAATTTTCCCGGGGTGGTTGCTTTGGCTTGAGGCATAAGTTTGGATCATGAAGTGAGGCCGCCCATGAGCTTGAACCGGCACTCATGTCAACTCTGATATATTTTGCAAGCAGGGGATGGATTTCATTTAATTTATTCCAGCATTCCTGGGCAATCCGGCGATAGGATATATGCCCCTTTTTCCCTGAACGAAGAGAAATAAAGTGATGAAGCTCGCGCAAATTCCATGTGAAGAGCGTTCGTTTATTGTAGGCCATCGGTACAATGTACTGCGCTTCTTTTGGAAACTTCTCATAAATTTTTTCATATGCCGCATGCGCCTTATCCATTGCTTCGGAAAACTTTTTTTCAAACCCGGCTTCAGGCAAATCCTCGGGCATGCTGTAGCCGTGAGCGGTTGTAATTTCCTGGTTAGACTGCGTGCAAATGCGATGGCGCTGGACATCCCGAAAAGCGCCAAAATCCATCAGAATATCAAACGTATAATAAACATGTTCAAGCTCGCGGATCGGCGCGTCATAATCGCCGCGATGCTTTAGTGCCTCATCAATAACATCTTCTTTTTCTTTGTCGTTCATTTCTTTGGCTCGTTCGTAAAGCTGCTCAAAAGAATATCTTGAGCCGGGGTAGAGAAGAGAGGCGACAAGTTTTTCTTCAGCGTCTTTTTCATAACTTACGATTTTTACCGGTTCAGTTGGCTCAACTTTTGCATCGCCCATTACTTCTTTGGCTTTTTTCTCAAGCGCGGCGCGTGTTTTTTCAAAATATTCATTGCGGTCCGCAAACTGTATTAATGTCGGCGTGATCTGAAGAGCGACATTTTTGATTTCTTTGCCAAGTTCACGCATTTCATCAAGAGGATGTGAGAGCAATTTCTTAATTGCGTGCTCAAGCTCTCGCGCGTTAACCGTCATGCCAAGATTTGTTTGTGTTGCCGCCGGAAGAAGATATCTTATATTATCGCAAACCTTTGCCTTGATAATACTCGCGTACACTTTGTCGCTTTGTTTTTCAGTTTGCGGGCATTTCTTCTTCATGAATTCAGTTAGTGGTTCAATCAGCTCATTATATGTATCAAAAAGCATATCCGCGGTTTCGGTATACAAACCTGCCAAATCTGATTCCATAATTTTTCGTGGTTTGTAGTAACGACTTTTATCAAAAATCTGATAGCGGCTTGATTTTTCCGTGAATGAAGCCAAACGGTTATCTTCAATAACCTTTGTCGCGATGTTAGAGACATTCTCAATAGCAATAGAAAGTATCGCGTGTTCGGCAACAGAGGAATGGCCGTAGCCAACTACCCATTTTTCATGAAATTCAGATGATTTTTCTTCAGTCAGCTCATCGGCAATTGCCTGGAATGATTCCGGTGAACGGCTGCATTTTGCAAAAGTAACCGCTCGTACTTCAGGCGTCAATCCCTCCAAAGTATAGATTTCTCTTTTTGCTCCGTAATCCATATTTTTAAATTATTTTTTCAAATTTATTTATAACCTTCAGTTGAACCCATGCCACCGCGGGTCGGGGAGTCAAGTTCTTCAACTTCTTCTAGGTCGGCCTTGTCAATTTTTACGAATATTCCTTGCGCCAGCCGTTCACCGCGTTTAATCGCACAGGGTTCTTTTTTAAAATTATATAATAAAATATGAACTTCATCATCCGGACCGCAATAGTCCTGGTCAACGATGCCAACTGAATTAGAAAGCATGAGGCCCTTCTTTTTGGCGAGGCTTGAACGCGCGGTGACCATAAACATATATCCTTCCGGTGCGCATACAATCACATTCGCCGGTACGGCTTTGGTTTCGCCCGGTCCGACCTCACTGTCTTCGCGCGCGTATAAATCAAAAGCTACCGCGCCAGTAGTCTGGTACTGGGGTAGCGGTAGCTCTTTATCAATTCTTTTGATTTTAACCTTCATTTATTTTGTTTATAATTTTTTTTGTTTTTTCCTGGAGTTCATCCAGATCCCCGTCGTTTACAACCGTGTAATCTGCCATGGCAATCGGTCCGCCTTTTTCAATATTTTCAATCTCGGCATAGTCGCGCGCCTTTGCCTCTTCGCGGCTGAATGATCGGAAAATCATTTTTGGGTCATCGCCGTGTTTGGCGGCGCGGTTTTCAAGCCGAGCGTAGCGCGTCCCAGGCGCGGCATAAACCGCAATCACTGTAAAAGTATCGCCGTATTTATCTTTAAACTCCTTATACTCACTCCAGGAGTAAAGCCCGTCAACAATCACGTTTGAGTCTTCTAGCTTTTCATCTATCTTTGGAAAGTTTAGAATTGCGAAGGCGCCCATTCCGTGTTTTTCGCGAAATTCTTCGCGTATAGCGCGCTCGCTTTTTTCTCCGGGCTCAAGATTTCGGTTCTTTACTTCATCAAGTGTGATTTGCCCGAGCCGGATATAATCCCAGCCTAGCTTTTTAAATTCTTCGGCAACTTCTGTTTTTCCGGCGCCGGACATGCCGACTAGTGCGATTACTTGATTCGGCATAATTATTCTTTGTTAAATTTAACGTCGCCCTCTTTTGGTTTCATTGCCTCAATCTCCTTTGTAAAGAGTTCGCAAAAGAAATTATTCATTTCTTTCTTCTCTTCATAAATATCAACCGTTAGACCGGCGTCACGTAAATATTCAATGGCCTGCTCGGCGCGGTAAATTTTACCAAGCACAACTCGCTTTATGCCGGCGGCAACAATGTATTTACAGCAATGCATACACGGGCTGTATGTTGTGTAGAGTGTTGCGCCTTCGGTAGTTGCGCCGGGAATTCTTGCTGCCTGAAGAATGGTATTATGTTCACCGTGAATCGTGCGAATGCAGTGGCCTTCTTCCATAAGGTGGCCTTCCGGGCCGTCGCAGTGGGGGAGTCCGGGAGGCGCGCCGTTATAACCGGTTGAAATTATACGCTTGTCTTTAACAAGCACAGCACCGGCCCGCAAACGATCGCACGTACTGCGCGTGGCAATAATTCTCGCGATTGCGAAGAAATAGTCATCCCATTCGGGACGAAAGTATTTTTCTTCCTCCATAGGAATATAGTTTAAATTTCTAATTTGATGCCCGGACCCATCGAGCTTGAGATTGTGGCGCTCTTTATGTAAACACCTTTTGAGCTCGCGGGTTTTGCTTTTTCTACTGCCTCCAAAAAGGCATTCAGGTTTTCAAGCAGTTGTTTATCCTCAAGAGAAACCTTGCCGATAATCTGATGGATGTTGGAGGTATCGTCATTTTTAAAGGTTACTTTTCCCTTTTTAAGCTCCTCAATCATTTTTTTAACATCCGGGCCAACAGTTTCAGTCTTTGGGTTTGGCATAAGTCCCTTTGGACCCAAAATTTTTGCCACCTTGGCAAGTTTCGGCATCATATCCGGAGTGGCCACAGCAACTTCAAAGTTAATCTTTCCGCTTTTTTTGATTTCTTCGATCAGTTCTTCACCGCCAACAATATCAGCGCCGGCACCTTTGGCTTCTTTCTCCTTGTCCGGGGGCACAAAAGCGGCGACAGTTTTTGTTTTGCCGATTGTATGCGGAAAAATAATTGTTGAACGAATTTGCTGGTCACCTTTTGACGGATCAATTCCGAGCCTAAGGTGAACCTCAATCGAAGCATCAAACTTAACACTGGAAGTTTTTTTAGCAAGTTCAATTGCTTCCTCGCGGGTGTAAACCTTTTTCGGGTCTACCATTTCTTGCGCCTCCTTAAATCTTTTTGACATAAATTTCCTTTCGTGGTGCGTACCCCCTCGCCAAGGCTCGGGGTCCCACAATAAGAATTAATTAATCTTCAACAGTCAGACCCATTTGCCTGGCTGTACCTTCGATAATCTTCATTGCCGCGTTAATGTCGCGTGCGTTTAAGTCCGGCATCTTCTTTTCAGCAATTTCTTTAACCTGCGCGCGTTTTACCGTGCCAACTTTTTCCTGCAAGGGTTTGCCGGAACCTTTCTTGAGTCCGGCCGCCTTCTTTAGGAGATCAGAGGCCGGCGGAGTTTTAGTAACAAAATCAAAACTATGATCTTCATAAACAGTGATGATGACCGGTACGACTTCACCGCCGCGATCATTGGTCGCGTTATTAAACTGTGTACAGAAATCCTGGATATTCAAACCATGCTGACCCAAAGCCGGACCAACCGGCGGCGCCGGGTTTGCCTTGCCTCCTTGAATTTGTAATTTAATCTGAGTTTTTACTTTTTTTGCCATATTTTTTATTATTGATCATCGATCAAGAGAAGCATGCCCAACTGGGCCATGATCAAATTTATATCTTCTTAATTTGCAAAAAGTCCAGCTCAACCGGTGTTTCTCTTCCGAACATATTGACGAGTACTTTTACTTTGCCACGGGCTTCATCAATTTCATTAACCTTGCCCTCAAAGCCTTTAAACGGTCCGTCAACAATTTTAACCGGTGAATTAACCTGAACGTCAATTTTGTATTGTGGTTCATCGACACCCATTCGCTTTTGCAGAGATTTTACTTCTTGGTCTGAAAGGGGGGTCGGGATTGTGCCGGTGCCGATAAAGCCGGTAACATTCGGAGTATTCCGGACCATATACCATGAATCATCGGTTACAACCATTTCAACAAGAACATATCCGGGAAAAATCTTTTCTTCAACAATCCGGCGTTTGCCGTTTTTAATTTTAATTTTTTTCTCTTTTGGAATCAGTACACTAAAAACTTTATCTTCCATATCATAAGATTCAATCCTTTTTTTAAGATTATCTCTGACGTTTTCTTCGTATCCGGAGTATGTATGAATGGCGTACCAACGACGCCCGCGTTGTAGAACTTGTTTTGGCATAATTTTACCCTCCCCTCACACCTTATTGCCGCTTTCGACGTACGGTGGGAGGTTAAATAAAGAACAATTAATTAGCGAATTACCTGCTCAACAACAAAGTTGAGAGCATAATCAACAATACCAAAGTAAAGTGCAACCGCTAAAGAAATCGCAATAACAATTGCGGAAAAGCGGATTACCTCATCTCTGGTTGGCCAAGCCACTTTTTTAAGCTCGGCGCGTGATGAAATTAAATAGTCAATAAATCTGTTATCTTTAATACCCATATGTTCTAGCTTTTAGCTTATTTTAGGTAAATTTTCAGTCTTTAAAAAGCCCTTCTCGGGCTCATGTGAATATAATAGCCTAAATAAAGGCGTTTGGCAAGAGCTTTCTATAATAAATAAAAAACCACCAGCCACGCAAATGCGGGTTGGTGGAAGAAGGGGTCTACAGGGAGTCGGGTTCGGGAAGCTTCATGGAGTAGAGATGTTGGTCAAGGGTGGCATAGTAGAGCCACTCGGCATCTCGTGTGAAAAGCGGGCTTACAAAGTCAAAGCCGGGTCCGGGTTTATTGTCGGTGTACATACAGACAAACTTGTCGCGGGCCGTCTCGCCAATATGAGCAAATCCGCCACTATTGTCGATTCGTATTGCGCCTCTTCGATATCTCACCATGCTTGGTCGGGGAGAACGAACAGGCCTGATGCCTTCATCCTTTGTCCAGACTTCGGAAATCTCGACATCGCCGTAGCCTTTTCGTCCGTCGATAATCGCCACCAAGCCTGGTTCAAATTCCGCAAGACCGATAACCTTGGCGTGAATTCGGTAGTTATTTATTTCAAGTAACTTACCTTCGGCCGGGGAGTAGATCCTAAGTTCTGTGTCAAACGGATCAACTTCATGAATCATGGCAAGCTCGCCGGTAGAAAGCGCGCGCAAATGTCTGAGATTTACTCTCCCGCTACAGATACCCTCGCCTCCGATTCTTGGTATGCCGTTTTCCATAAAGACTAATTGTCCGTCGGCAAGCATGGCGATTGGCGGCGGTCCTTCGTATACCTTGGAATTGTGCAGGAAGATTTTTGACTTTGCGGGAACGCGCTTTGACCGGGCCGAGATCAGGGGTTTAAGCTCTGCAATGTGTTCAGAAATATTTGCGCGGTTGCCGGGTCCGAATGACGAAACGTATCCGAGAAAGCTCGGTACATGAGTATTTGGATCGAACCCCAAGGGATGCATGAAATCCCCGTTAGTGAGAAGGCACTCCTTTCGTCCAAAGCCATGCGTGATAAGATACGGTTTGCCGTCAGGGCAGACGCCAAGAGCCAGTGCCTTGCCGTAAAAGCGCTTTACCTCTAGGCACTCATCCGGCAAGATGGGGCCGGTTGGATGCCGGCCGAATCT
>Ga0180434_10009244_pt1 | contig 10732 bp, 2 predicted proteins | sample SS_ome_7_FD_132453 | JGI IMG/M metagenome (GOLD analysis project Ga0180434, IMG submission 132453) | Hypersaline lake sediment archaeal communities from the Salton Sea, California, USA - SS_1_D_2 metaG | ecosystem: Environmental > Aquatic > Non-marine Saline and Alkaline > Hypersaline > Sediment... | reverse complement strand
GAAGGCCGAATGGCCGGGCGGCAAGCCGCTCGTGGTGCTCGACGAGCTCCAGAAGTTGCGCACCTGGACGCGCTTCATCAAGGGTGAGTACGACACCCATCGCGGCCGCGTCCGTTTTCTGGTCACCGGGAGCGCTCGCCTCGACATCTACCGGCGGGGGGGCGACTCACTTCAGGGCCGCTACCACCACCACCGTCTACACCCCCTTACCGTGGCCGAGATCGAAGGCAAATCCGACCGTGTCACTCCGGCACCGGGCGAGGAGATCGAGGTGCCGGCGCGTGCCGCCCGCGAATCCACGAACTCGCTGATGAAATTCGGCGGGTTTCCCGAACCCTATCTCGCCGGGAGCGCGCGCAGCCACAGGCGCTGGCGGAAAGAACACCTGGACCGCTTCTTCCGGGAAGACGTGCGCGACCTCACTCTTGTCAGAGATCTGGGTTCGCTCGAGCTTCTCGCCGACCTGCTCACCGAGAGGGTTGGGTCTCCGCTTTCCTTGAACGCACTGCGCGAGGATCTCGATGTCAGCCACCGGGCGGTTGACAGCTGGATCGACATCCTCGAGCGCCTCTACTTCGTATTCCGCATCCGCCCCTTCACGGCGACGCGGATCCGAGGATTGAAGAAGGCTGCAAAGCTGTACTTCTGGGAGCCGAGTTCTCTCGAGAACCGCGGCGCCCGGTTCGAGAACGTCGTGGCGCTGCACCTGCTGAAGCTCTGTCATACCCTGGAGGACGTGGAAGGCCATCGGATGGGCCTCCACTATCTCCGGGACAGGAGCGGCCGGGAGGTCGACTTCCTGGTCACCGTTGACCGCAAGCCCTGGTTTGCCGTCGAGGCGAAGCTGGCCGACCACACCATCGACCCGTCCCTCCGCTACTACACGGAGCGCCTCGGCATCCCATGGTCCTACCAGGTCGTGCTGAACGGGAAGCGCGACTTCGTGAGCCACGGTATCCGCTGTCTCCCGGCACACCGGTTTTTTGCCGCGCTGGTGTGATCGATTGTCTGCCGCGCCTCCAGGCGTCCTCACCGCGGCCACGAGTTTTGCCGATCTGGTGCTAGATATTATCAGAATTTTATTTGCACGTAAATGACATTTTGTTAATTTCGTGCTAGATATTTCTTGGCAGTTTTCCACACGAGATCGACGATTGTCCAGTGTGAGGGATCCGATGTTCATCGGCAGGGATAGAGAAATCGAGCTGTTGACACAGCTTTTCCGGAAGAAGACGGCCTCGCTGGTCATCTGCAAAGGTCGCAGGCGCATCGGGAAGAGCACGCTCATCCAGGAGTTCGGGAAAAAATACACATTCCTCGAGTTCCAGGGACTCCCACCCAGAGAGGGGATTTCCAGCAAGGACCAGCTCGGTGCATTCTCAGGACAGCTGGCAAAGCAGACAGGTTTGCCGACTCTTTCCCTGGAGAGCTGGCCGCAGGCTTTCTCTGTACTCGCCAGCGTCATGAGGGAGAGGAGGACCGTGGTTCTTCTTGACGAGATATCATGGTTGTCCGGAAAAGACAGGGATTTTGCCGGACATCTGAAAATCGCCTGGGATACCGAACTCAAGAAATTTCGCAAGCTGATTCTGGTTGCTTGCGGTTCTGTGTCCTCCTGGATCGATCAGAATATTCTCAACAGCACAGGCTTCATGGGGCGTGTTTCCCTCGAACTGAATCTGACGGAACTTCCTCTGCACCACTGTAACAGGTTCTGGGGCCGGAAAGCACAGCGCGTGTCTTCACGTGAAAAATTCAAAATCCTCTCCGTTACAGGCGGGGTGCCCAGATACCTGGAAGAAATCGACACCAGCATCTCGGCCGAGGAGAACATCAAGCGAATGTGTTTCACGAAGGAGGGCATTCTCTTTTCGGAGTTCGACAGGATATTCAGCGACATCTTCAACAGGCGCGCGGCTTCCTACAAGGAGATCGTGGGAACCCTGGGTAACGGCAGCAAGAGCATCAGCGAGATCTGTGCAGGCCTGGGAAGAACACGAAGTGGCCAGACCTCCCGGTATGTTCAGGACCTGGTCGCATCAGGCTTCGTGGGACAGGACAGGACATTCGAGCCGGGTAATTCCAGACCGTCACGCCTTGTTCGATTCAGACTCAAGGACAATTATCTACGTTTTTTCCTCAAATATATCCATCCGCTGAAGGCGAGTCTCCTCCAGGGAGTGGCAGAATCCGTGGACCTCGAGTCGCTTCTGGAATGGGAAGTGATCATGGGATTTCAGTTTGAAAACCTCGTACTGAACAATATCCGGTCGATATGTGAACTCCTGTCCGTCAACATGAGTTCCGTGCGAAGTGCATCTCCCTACTTTCAGAAAAAGACACAGCGAAGGAAAGGGTGTCAGATCGATCTCCTGATCCAGACGAGATACACGCTGTACGTGTGCGAGATCAAATTCCGGAATGAAATCACAAGGCACGTCATCCCGGAGGTGCAAGAAAAGGCCGCCAGACTCGAGAATCCGAAGAACATGACCGTGAGGCCGGTCCTGATCTACGAGGGAAACCTGGACCCGGGCATTGAAGAGGAAGACTTCTTTGACAGGTGCATCTGTTTTGCCGACCTGCTCGAGATACCGTGAGGTGTCGCTGCGATTTTCCTCTGCTGGGAAACCGTCTGCGCGGCTCAGGGTCCGCGACACGGAGAAACTCGGAGAAGGCGGGCAGGCTCTGCACGGCAGCTTCCGCAGCAATCTCCTCCTTGAGGTAGTCACCCACATGGGCGCGGAGATCCTGCACCGGGTCTGTTGAGAGATAATGGGGCGGCAGCAGGCCCGTCATCAGAACATCCTCGAGGTCGAAGCCCTCAACCTCATGCCATGTCAGGGGTGCCATCGTGAATCGCCAGGCGCGGCCGCCGAGCAGATTCACGTTCCGTCTCCGGAGTTTCCGCGCGCTGGAGCCCGTCAGCAGGAAGGAGATGCGACGATTCTCGATCAGCCAGTGCACCTCGTCGAGGAGTTCGGGAATCATCTGGATCTCGTCGATCACCACCCGGGCGCCCGGGTCCGTGAGCCGTTCGCGCAACAGAGCGGGCCGCGCCGCATATTCCGCAAAGACGTCCGTCATGAGTAGATCGATCAGCGTCGCATGCTCGAAGGACCGTGTGATCCAGTGTGTCTTCCCGACTTTTCTCGGACCCCACAAGAACGCCGGCTGACCCGCCGGGAGATCGATGGCAAGCTCTCTTTGGATAATCTTTCCCGTGAGGGAAGAATATCATGTAATTCTGCCCGGGCAGGGCAAAATTCCAGAGAGGCATACGATGTCAGTGCAAACGCCGCCGGAAACAGGGCTGTCCTGGCGCTCCAGGAACCGAGAGGGCCGGTATGGCCCTCAAAAGGGTCATTCGGCCACTTTCAGAGACCTGAGACGGGTCTAATGACCCCGGATGGGGCCAGAACAGGTCTCCCGGAGCAGGGTTGCCGCCCTTTCCTTCACGTTCTTGAACCGCGCCTCCCACCGCGCCTCCAGGAGGTGGTTCAGTGTGGCGCGGCCGCCGGCCACATCGCCGGCGCGGAGCCGGGCTCGGGCGAGGCCGAACCAGCCGTCCGGTTCTTCCGGGCGGCACCGCACCACCTGCTGCCACTGCACCACGGCGGCGGCGTGGCGTTTCTGCGCCATGCGGTGTTTTGCCAGGCGGCGGTGGCCCTCGGCCTCGTTCGGCTTGATCTCCGCCAGGGTGGTCCACGCCCGCTCGGCCGCGCCGGTCCTGCCCGTGGCGGCGAGGTGCCTGCCCAGGTCCGGGTACAGGTCCAGGTTCATGGGCGTCATGGCAATGGCGGCGAGGAGGGCGCGGCAGGCCCCGTCCTTGTCGCCGGCCGCATCGTATGCCCGGACAAGGGCGGTGTGCGTTCCGGCGTCGTCCGGCTGGAGTGTCCGGGCCAGGGTGAGCTGGGCGGCGGCCCTGCGGGGCTGCTTGCGGTGGAGGTATACGAGGCCGATGGTCTTCCGGATGACCGGCGCATCCCGGCCGGTCTTCTTCGCCTTCGCGTCCAGGTGGGCGACGTACGCATCCAGGTCCTTGATCGCTTCCACCACCTTGCGCAGGGTTTTGAGGGCATTGCTCCGGCTGTGGCTCGACTGCCCCCACGCCACCACTGCGGCCGAGGCCGCGTCCACGGCCCTGTCCGTCTTGCCGAGGGCGGCATACGCCCGGGCCAGCTTGCCGTAGTAGTCCGGCAAGGTGCTTCGGCCCACGCCCCGGTCCGGGTGCGTGCGCTGGTGGAGGGGGATCACCTCCTCGTACAGGGTGACGCTCTCGCCATGAAAACAGCACAGCCGTGCTGTCTCGGCCAGGCGTGCGAGGGTGTTCTCGCTCCATTTTCCGAGCGCTTTCAAGCGGTGCACGGTGGATCCGAGCAGGGCGCGCGCTTGCTTGTCCTTGCCGGTCTCGTGCAGGGCGCGGATCTTCAGCGCCCGGTACCGGAGCTTGTCGGGCCGTTTCAGGAGCAGCGCCTCCAGCACCGGCAGCGCCTCGGGATACCGCCCGAGATGAAACAGCCACGTGACCAGGGTGTACCGGCCGTCCTCCCGCACCCGGCCCCGGCGCTGCGCCTCCAGCAGCACGCCTGCGGCCCGCTTCCGGAGCTTGAGCCCTTTCCAGAGATACTGCGCCGCATGCAGCAGCCGCGCGGGCGAGTCGGGGTTGTGCTCGATGACCCGGCCCGCCACCGCCGCGAAGTGGTGTTTCTTCGCGGCCCAGAAGTGGCGGCTGCCCCGGGTGTACAGGCTCCGGTTCCTCTGCTGCAGGGTGGTGAGGTCGCGCTCGATCTCCGCGGTCACCACCCGGAGCAGCCGCGGCTCCAGGTCGCCCAGGTCACCGGCGGCCGCCCGCCATTGACAGAGCGGCCGGCCGTACCGGCTCCAGCCTCCCAGCTCGAGGCGCCGGAACCAGGCCGGCTCGTTCTCCATGCGGTCCAGCAGCACCCGGAGTCCGGCGCGGGCTCCGCACAGGGTTTTCACTGAAGTGGCCACGCTGGTCACCAGGTCGTTCCCGTCGGTGTGGGTCGGCGGCAGCAGCGCGGGCAGGGTGTTTCCGGCGAACGCCCTGAGGTCATCGCCCGCCTCCCGCACGCCTGCGCACTGACCGGCCGCTGTGTGCAGCCGGCAGAACGTGTAGAGGGTTTCCTGGATCTGCGCGGGCCCGTGTTTCCAGAGGCTCGCTGCCATGCGGTCCCGGGCCGCCCGGTACAGCGCCTTGCCCCGGCCGAGCCGGGTGGCGCCGTTCTGCGTCAGGCACTCCACCCACACCTGGAAGAGGCGTTGCCGGAGCCGGTTCTGTTTCACGGCGGTCTTCTGGCGCGCGAGCTCCGCCTCCACCACGGCCTCGGCCCGGGCGAATCGCCTGCGTTCCTCCAGCCACTGGACCAGGGTGTTCAGGCCGTTTCTGAACGGATCGGGCAGCGCTCCCCGGTGCGCCTCCCGGAACCGAGCCAGCTCCGCCTCCAGCCCGTCCACGGCCTCGTCCCGGCGGCCGTGTTTCCAGCGTGTGGCCATGAGGTGTCGCGCCACGGCCAGGCGGCCGGCCGCATTCTCCGTCTCCTGCTCGAGAAGAGCGCGCAGTTGCCGGAGCTGCTCGGTTGCAAAGGCCCGGGGGGTGACCTTGCCCAGGGAGGCCAGGAATTTCGCCATGAGCACCCGCTCTCCCTTGCCCCACGTCTCCTTGAATGCAATGCGGAGCGCGGTGAGGCCTTTCTCTGCGTGGGGCCCGGCCGCGTTCTTCAGCGCTGCGGCCCGGCGTTCCACCAGGGCGGTGAGCAGCGTCAAACCCCGGCGGTCCAGCGCGCTTCTGGCCTTCCTGGCCACGCGCTGGATGCGGGCGGTGAGTTCATCACAGGTCGCCTCCTCGTGCAGGTTTTCGAGCACCTTCCCCACGTCCTCCAGGAACGAGTACATCCCGTCCGCGGTGTGGCCGGTGATCCCGTCCACCAGACAGGCCAGCACCCGGAAGTCCTTCGTGTCCTGGTAGAGGTGGTTCACCTCGCTGATGTAGTTCACGGCGGTCCAGGATTTCCGGAGCAGGGCCCGCATCATGCACAGGGTTTCCTGGTGCCGGTGTTTCATGCGAAGCAGGAGGTACAGCTGGGTCTCGGGCATCACCCGGTACTGCATCTGTTGTGCGTGTTCTCGCTCGGCCTTCTTGCCGAGCACCAGGTACCAGTCGGCCAGCGCCCGGTAGTCCCCGGTCGCGAGTTCATCCAGGCGGGCCGCGGCCTCGAAGGCTGCAGCCGCGGCTTCCAGTCTCCCTGTCTCGGCCAGGAGCCGGCCGGCCGCGAGCCGCCACCGGCGCTCCACTTTCGCGGGTTCGATCCACGTCTCCAGCACCTGGAGCAGCCGGGCCGGCCGGTCGAGCGCCACCAGGAGCCGGTACAGGTGGTCGCGCCAGATCCCGTTCTCTTTCGCCAGGGTCTCCAGCCACGCCACGGTCCGGTTTGCCAGACGCCCGGGTGCCTTGCGGCGGGTGGCGCAGTACGCGAGGACGTACGCGCACCGCTGCCGGAGAACACGATCCGCCTTGACGCTGGAGAACACTTCCCGGGTCTCGGCGTCCACGGCCTCGAGGTCGCGGCCGAGGCGGGCCTTGAATCCGATGCGCTCCATCTCGAACCAGATCCGGTGGTGGGCATCGGCCCTGTCACGGGCTGCGGCGAACCGCTTCTCGAGCCCTTCCAGTGTCCGCGCCCGCGCCTTGCGCTTGTGGAGACGGAGTGCCGTGCGAGTCAGTTTTTCGTATTCAGCGGGCTTGCCCAGGTGGTGGGCGTATCGCATGCGATACAGGCCGGCCGCCACCCGGTGCACGGTGGCGGCCGCGGTTTTTTGTTGCAGCGCCGGCACCAGCTGGATGATCTCGTCCTCCAGGGGTGTGCTTCCCGGGAACGTCAGCAACCTCGAGAGGAGCATCTCCGCCACGGCGGATCGGGTTGACGGGTGCGCCACCTCGAGCCGGGTTCTGAGAAAGGCCACGGCCTCCTGCTTGTCGCCGTGGGCATCCAGGAGTTTCAGCACGTGGCCGGCCAGCTGTTCGCGCTCATATTTCCGGGTCGTCTTGTGCCACCGTGCCCGGAGTCGGCCCATGATGTTCCGGAACGCTTTCTCCTCCACCTGGTCCCTGCCCCACGAGAGGCATGTCAGGAGCTGCGAGAGGCGCGGCAGGTCCAGGGTCTCCACCGCTCCCGGCGCGATCAGGTCCTGTCGCAGGGACTTCATGAGGTCGGCGAACGCGTCGGTGTTCCTGAACCGCCGGTCGCCGAGGATCCTGGAGGCCAGGGTCCAGACCGGATCATCGGTCTTGAGCAGCCGCCTGGCCAGGGTGGCCAGGGGCGTGAGCCACCGTGTTTCCAGCCGGTACGCGTTGTAGTTCCAGCCGTATCCGAGCGCGTGGTGGATGGCGGCGCCGAGGCGGGCCCGGAAGTCCGGCGTGGTGGGGGGGGCCAGCTTCATCTCGACCAGGTGAACCCGGGTCCAGATGTCGGCCGCTTCCATCCGGTCCTGGAACAGGAAGAGCGCCAGTCGCCGCTGGTAGGCCGTCTCCGTGGCAGGTTTCCGTGCAACCCACTCATCCACCCGGTCGCCGAGTACGCTCAGGTTTCGCTGTTCCCGGAGGAGGGTGGTGAGACGGTCGTAGAGCTGATCGATCTCGTGCTCGAGCCAGGTGCCGGGGAGCGCGATCTTCTCCTCGAGGCGTGCTACGGCCTCGGCCGGGGAGATCACGGACACGAGATCCAGCACGGCTTTCAGGTCGGTGGGGTGGCGGGCGGCGATGTCGAGGAGGATGGCGCGGGCTTCCTGGTTGTGGCCGAGAAGGGTGGCTCGCAGGCGGTCGTACGCGAGGCAGCGCCATTCGCGGTCCTCGCCCGGCCGCTTGAATCCTGGTGCGAGGAGGGCCAGGAGTTCGCGCTTCTCGTTCGGCTGGAAAATCCCTGCGGCAAGATCCAGGGTGCGCTTGAGGCCGTGTTTCCTTGCCAGGTCGGCGAGTGTCTTCTTGAGTGCTTCATGGCGCCGGCTCCGCCGCTGCAGGTCGGCCTTCAGCCATTCGAGACCGGGTTTCCCTTTTTCATTCCCCCGGGCTTTCTCCCACGCGGCCCAGGCCCGGTCCCACTGGCCTGACGACGCGAAGTGGGTCATGACACGGAAGTGTTCGGCAAAGCCTGCCTTTTCCTCGTGCACGGCCTGTTTTGCCGTCTCCACCTCCGGGTCCTTTGCCGGGAGGAAGATCACGGTCTCGTGGCCTTCGAGAGCAGTGGTGAGGGCTTCTGCTTCCACCTCGGCCACCTCGAGTGAGATCTTCTCGGTGACCCGGCCCTGGCCATCGTGAACCCGGACCCGGGTGGCCCACCACTGGCCGCCCACCTGCACGATGTCGTTGAAGATCATGCTGGAGACGGTCTCCCCCCGCACCCGGGTTGTGGTGCCTCGCACCAGGCCTTTCACCGTATCAACCATCATGTGTATCTCGGTCTTGTCTGGCGCGGGCGCGTGGAAGATGATGAGCATGATATCGCTCCCGCGTTTTTGCGTGGTGACCGTGTATTGATTGTACCTGCGCACGAGATCGGTCAGCGACAGGTCCCGGAGCGGGAAGTCCCAGCCGGCCCTGTCTTCGGGTCGGGCGTCGCGCATCCGGCCGAGGTGGAGTTCCCTGTCCATGACACCGCGCTTGCCCGCGGCCAGCCAGTTCACCGTCACGTTCCGTTCCCGGCCGCCGGTCTCGAGAAACCAGCCGCCAGGCCCGTGAATCCCCCGGGTCCAGGTCAGGTCCTGGCGGCATCCGGTGAGGGCATGCACCTGCTCGGTCTTCTGCATCAGCCTGAGCCAGCATTTTGAACCGGCGCGTTTTCTTCTCCGGTCCAGGGATTGGATGATGGCCAGCACTTCGGGCGGCCAGTCCGGAGGCGGTTCCAGATCCGGCGGGGGGGTCGTTGCATCCGGCAGGTCCGGGAACTGCCAGGAGTCGTGTTCCGGGCGATGTCTTCGGAGCAGGTCCTCGCCCAGGCCCCGGTAGTCGACGCCGATATCTCCGGGAGCCGGCGGTGTCCGGTGCGCCGTGTCCGCCCGGTCATCGACGGGCCCTGATTCCGGGGGCAGGATCGTGGTTTCGGGCTCGAGGAGAGTCGGGGTGCCCGGGATCAGGTGTTCACCCAGGGTGGCGATTTCCCGGAGCATGGTTTTCCTGAGGTTCGCCCGCCATGTCCGGGCAGCGCTCATCTGTTCACGCAGGAGTGCGGTCGAGGCCGCATCCCGGCCCTGTGCGAAGAACCGTTCCCCGTCCCGCATCCGGACCCGCCGTTTCACGCCGTAGTATTCCCGATCGGCATCGCTCTCGAGCACCAGGAACGAGGTGTAGGGCGTCATGATGTTGTAGGTTTCGCTGAACCGGACGATCTCATCGCGGATGGTCCGGCTCGCGCCTTCCTGCAGCAGGGCATCGATATGTTTCCGGGCCCAGAGCCGGGGCAGAAAGCTGTTGCAGGCCAATCCTTGCGGGATCCGGATCTTTCTCCAGAACCGGACCGGTTTCTTGTTGCGGGTACCGGTGACGATGACCCTGACGGCCTGATCCCCTGGCGTGGCAAGAAATCTCCCGAGGACGACTTGCTGGGAGCCGAGCGGCAGGTTGGGAAGCCGTGCCGGGTAGACCCGCGCGGTGCGGATGCCTTCGAAGGTGACCTGGAGGTTTTTCAGTGCCGGTGCTGTTGTTTCTTCGAGGAGTGCGAACGCGGCGTCGGCGGGTCGATTTCCGGCTGTTCGCACGGAGCCGTTGCCGATGGAGGCGATGGCCTCGAGCACTCCTTTCTCGAAGGTGGCAGACGTGGACACCGCGTGGCAGGAGACGGTTTTCCCGCGGCCGAGATTCCCGAGTCGACTGGCGAGCGCAACCGGGTCGGCGTTTCCGGTGGTGCCGATCCCGTCCCCGACGTAGATGAGGATTGTCCCGGGCCCGGCTTTTTCCAGAGCCGCTTTGAACGCCAGGTCCAGGTCCGTCCAGCCGAGCGACGGCCGTTTTTCCAGGAATGCGAGTGTTGCCCCGGCTGACCCGGTGAACCACTCAATTTCCGCGTCCGCGGCCAGGAGAGAGAACGAGTCTTTTTCACCGAGCTGTGCGAGCAGCGCCTGTATGAAGCTGGCCTGAGCTGTCCGTGCTGCTGTATCCATGGAGCCGGACGTATCGGCGATCAGGAGAATATTCAACGGATCCGATTCCGGCAGCAGATCCCGTTGCCAGCCGGCCCCTTCAGCGGGCGGATTGAGGAGGACCATGAAGTACCCGTCATTGCCGCGGCAATGGGGGATGATGGTGAGGGGGCCGGGGTTGGCGAGATCGATCTGTACCTCGAAGTCCTGATCCGGGGAGTATTCCTGTGCGGTGAACTCGGCCGAGGCCGCATGCGGAGTTGTGGAAACGCGTACCTCGTGTGTGGAGGAGGAGACGTTCTTGATCGGCATGGCCGAGAAGACAATGACGGTGAGGGAGAGTTCTCGTAGCGGCCGTGAGCGGAGCAGTTCACTCCGGAGTCCGTACCGGTACCGGATGGAGGCCCCTTCGAGCGGCAGAACCTGGGTGTACTGGATGCGGATGCGTTTTTCGGAAAGGGGAAGGATGGGGAAGACGCGCGCTTTGAAGAGGTTCCCGCCCGACCATTCGAGGAGACCGGGATCTTTTTTGCGGCGGAGGATGTCCTCGTAGATCCGGCGGGCTTTCTGTTTTTCGACG
>Ga0180434_10009243_pt1 | contig 10733 bp, 13 predicted proteins | sample SS_ome_7_FD_132453 | JGI IMG/M metagenome (GOLD analysis project Ga0180434, IMG submission 132453) | Hypersaline lake sediment archaeal communities from the Salton Sea, California, USA - SS_1_D_2 metaG | ecosystem: Environmental > Aquatic > Non-marine Saline and Alkaline > Hypersaline >... | reverse complement strand
CGATTCCCCGCAGAATGCGGAGTACCCCACCCGGGAAGAAATCGTGAACGCGCTTGGAGAAGTGGCAACCATGGAATTCTGAATATGCTTCCTCAGCAACCAGCCAGAATATGGTGCTTGTTGCACTCAGCTTGACCTGACCTGAATTATCGATTCTTCAAGGACAATACCGTCTTCATCAATTAATGCGATCGCATCATGTTTGGTATCGTGAAGCACCGGAATAACAGGTTGAAACTTGGGCCTTCTAACAAACCATAAACTCCAGCCCATATTCTCAAGCTCCTCGATGGTGGCTTTTTGTTTTTCGTTGAGTAGTGAATCCAGATTCTTTGGTATAGGGGCACTTTTATAGCGTTTATCTTTAGTTACTTCCGTCATGATTTAATCTTCCTTATCCAATACTTTTAACCTACATACCAAAGAATAGCAGTTAAAGCCTCGGCTCTTTCCAAAAAAACCGCTTCTTGCTGTTCTTTGCCAAACAAATATGCCATACAAAATAAAACCCGCCTCTGTGAAAAAAAGCGGGTCTCGTGAGGATGACTTCGAGCGATCAATTACGCAAAAACGTCAATCGTATTATCTTCAGTTTTTGAGGCTGATTCCTCCACTGGTTGTACTGGCTGTTGTGGCTGAGACTCTCTAATCTCCTGCGCCTGTTTCTGCTGAGTGACTTCAGCTGTATTACCTGTTTGTGCAGCACCTGTGGCATTGGCAACAGATGAAACTGAGCCTGTAATATCCATTTGATTACTCCTCTTCACTTTATCGTTATTACTAATGACGTTTAAAACAGTGAAAAGTTGAGTCACCTGAGAAACTAGTTCCTAGTTAATTAATTCGTGTTCGGTTAAAGCCTCATTTGCATACGCCCCACCCTTAAACCAGAATAACTTCTATTTACCGAACAGCCCCTTTAGTTTGTCGCCAACTTTATCCTCTATAGCTTCTGTAGCCTGAGCCTTTAATTTTGCCTTGGCTTCATCAGCAGTGGATCCTAAGTATTTCTGAACACCAAGATCAGCTACTGCTGAACCGGTTTTCTTGATAAGAACATTGATGATTTCTTCGGCCACTTTTTCCGGGGTAGCACCACCAGATTTTTTCCCTAGATCATTCAGTTCAATACGCGGCAAGTTGGTTGACAGGTCCTCTTTTTTGCCGAGCGCTGCAATGCGAGCATCGATTTCACCTTTATCAATGATCAGCTTGCGGATAATGAGCTTGACCTGTTCACCACTTGTCTCACTGTCGGCTGCCTTGTCTGTGTTACCGGACGAAGCCTGTTGCAGGTTGCTTTTCAGTGCATCCACATTGGATTTCCCCTTGTCGTTAATCTCATAAAACACCTGAGGAGCCTGAATCAGTATCTTGTTGATCACCACGACATCATTGGTAACGGTCTTGGGATCAATTGCGACACCAATTTCTCCCAAGGTGAAGATATTTTTATGGCTAAATCCAGCTGGATTTGCTACTTGAAGGCCTTTAATACTGCCTTCGCCGGAAGTTAGAGCAAGTTTAACGCCGGCGACCTCTACATTGGTCCGGGTCGCCTGTGAACCATATTTCTCAATCGCCGTCTCTACCAGGCTGTCGAGTGAAGACCAAAGGTAGATAGTCGCTACGATGATAATACCGACTAAACCTGCGAAGCCAATTCCCAGCATTTTAGTTGTTTTCACGTTATTCACTCCCGTATCTGATGCCATTTCAACATTAACAAAGTTGCAGGTTAGCCCACAAGATAACCCTAATACTGCTCACAAGGTTTTTTGCCTGGTGATCAATGTTTATCCACAACCGCTATTATTGAACCCGTCTGTAAACTGCTCATATATGAAAATATACACGCCGATCCGGAAAACGCTACAATTTGGTTAGCTATTTTCTATGCGGACAACCTCAAATGACCAACCCGGGAATATCCAGAGACAACAGAATTTCAGATGAGGGCCTGAATCGTCTCAGAAGGCAACTGCAATCAGGTACCAGGATCAGCAGGCCTGTTCTTGATCAGTGGGTTCAACGATACGGAGAAAAGGCCATTAAATTACTGAAAGAGTTTGGTATTAGTTACTGATCGGCTCGATACAGTTCGGATCATCATTGCCGGGGCTGTTTACGTAGTTACTCACAGGTTGAAGCTCAATATCGTCGCCACCCCATGGCACGAGTAATTGTTTCAGGTCATCAGGACTGGATTCAGGGCTGAGCCAGAAATCGTAGCTGGAATGATCCAGGATCACAGGCATTCTGTCATGGATTGGTAAAATCGCCCTGTTTGCATCAGTTACAATGATACTGAATGAATCAATCTCTTCATGCTCCCCTTCCCAACGGTCCCATAAGCCTGCAAATGCCATCAGGCCTGATTTTCGCCTTATTAGATAAGGCTGTTTACCGCTGTCGACTTTCTTCCATTCGTAAAACCCAGAAGCAGGCACCAGACAACGTGAACGTTTAAATGGTGTGCGGTAAACAGGCTTTTGATCTACTGTCTCTGCCCGTGCATTGATAGTGCTGTATTTAAGTTTCGACTCTTTTGACCAGTGTGGGATGAGTCCCCAGAGCATGTGAACAATCTGATGTCCAGATGCGCCCTCCCGAATGATTGGAACTTTCTGTCCTGGTGCAATATTGTAACGAGGAAGAAACCGGATGCTCACCTGCCCCTGAGCATTAAAATGCTCTTTTAGAGCTTGGGTCTCTTCAACCAGATAAAATCTTCCACACATGTTTAAAGTCTAGTTGATAATGTGTCGAAAATATTCAACACGTTGAACAAAAAAAGCTCCACTAAAATACTGGGGCTTATCGCAACAGCCACCCTTTAACATCCAGGAAATACCGGTTACATTCTGAGGCGGATACTCAAAATTCTTTATCAACCATGTGGTTGCAGAAAGCTCAAATCCGTACCTCTGCCATGACAGACTGAACACCGTAACCGGTGAATTCTCTTGAGCATATCAAAATCAATTACCAGGTCTGAGTGATGTCCGCATCGGCACCTTACCTGGAGGGAGTAACCGGGGTGGGTCAAACCAGACAACGGGAGTTGTTTGATTTCAGTAGTAGTCATGCATTGAGTATGCACGGTATGAAGCTCAAAACGTGAGCCTGGAGTACCGGCTGCGCTTTTAACTGGCCTGACACGACGCTGTTAATACGGAACATGCCCGATGATGAAGTAAGAAGCGGACAAGTCAGAGACTACCTTGGTTATATGATGAACGGTCTGGATTCAGCCATATCCTCTTTAAAAATGCAGGCGTACTTAAAAGACGCTGTAGATAATTTCAAAAGACAAAACAGGCAACTTAAACTTTCTATTATGGAAGTGATTGAGGATTATGAAACATCTCTGGATGAACTGTTTCAGCGCCCAGACATTATAGGTGCTTTGCCCTTAGATATGGAAGATAAAGTCATACAATTAGCTGCAGAAAGTCGAAAAAAGGCAGATAAGCATTTTTCTACCGGATTGGTGATTGAAGAACAGCTCAATAGCGTGTTAGCGATGTTTGAAGATAACCAGCCAAATGAACAGACTGACGCAGAAGAAAACCTGAACAGTGATGATGCCGTAACATTATTTTAAACAACCCAATAATCAAGAAAATAAAAACCTGTCACTGAATTACCGGGATTATGTAAACAATCAGTATGACTTGCTCGGAGAAAGAAAAATCCAAGATCTGGCTAAGACTGATAAAAAAAATCATTTTTTCAGGGATGAAATTAGATTTCTATGCTATTAGGTATTAAGTAATACACACATCAACCGAAGAAATCTTTCCATAGCAATGTCACATCATCATTTATCTCCCGAAATTGCTGCTATAGCATTTCAAAACACCAGAGACGGTATTCTAATTACCGATTCTGACAATAAGATAATTTTTGTAAATCAGGCATTTACTGATGTAACAGGCTATTCAAGCGAAGAAGCATTAGGAAAGGGTCCTGACCTGCTGAAATCCGGTAAGCATAGCGAGCAATTTTATAACGATATGTGGTCCAGTATTTCCAGCGATGGATACTGGGAAGGAGAAATTTGGGATAAAAGAAAGAATGGAGAAATCTATCTCGAATATCTGTCAGTTAATACATTCAAAAATTCTCAAGGTGAAATTGTAAATTACATTGGGGTATTTACAGATCTTCAGAATCTATATTCAGATCAGGAGTCATTTGAAAACCGCCTCAGGCTAGATGGACTCACTGACCTTCCAGGGCGCGACAAAGTAATACATTTCCTGAAAAAGCACTTGTTTGAATGTCGGCGTAACCGTAAGTTACTCGCAGTCATGAGCCTAGACCTTGATAATTTCAAATCATTAAATGATCAATTTGGCCATTCAGTGGGGGACCGAATATTAGTTGTCATTGCCATGCGCTTAAAAAAGCTTATCAGAAGTACCGACATAGTTGGTCGTCAAGGTGGTGACGAGTTTGTTCTCGTATTGCCGGATTTAAATAATGTCGATGAAATTGAACAGATGACTAACCGAATACTTGCTTTAGTATCTACGCCAGTGGAACTGGATGGCAATAAGCATTACCTTTCCACATCAATCGGATTAACTCTTTTTCCATTTGATGACTCAGATGCTGATATGTTAATTCGGCATGCTGACCAGGCAATGTATAAAGCCAAGGAGTATGGAAAAAACCAAAGTCATATATTTGATATTGAAAAAGACAGGGAAGCAAAAACAAGACGGGAAATCATCCAGCGGTTACAGCAGGCCTTGGATAATAATGAACTCCTCCTTTATTACCAGCCTAAAGTCAATATGCGAAAAGGGATTGTCATTGGCGCAGAGGCTCTCATCCGTTGGAACCACCCTGAGGAAGGACTCCTGAACCCGGGATCATTTTTGCCGTATATTGAGGATCATGAACTCATAGTACAAATCGGTGACTGGGTAATGCGCGAGGCTTTATCCCAAATAACAAACTGGTCTCAACAAGGCATTAATTTACCCGTCAGTGTGAACGTGTCTGCCAGGCAGATTCTTCAACGAGACTTCATCGATAATTTCAAAAGCATTTTGAGGGGCCATCCTCCTGATATTACATCCATGCTGGAACTTGAGATTCTTGAGTCATCTGCATTAGAAAATACCCAACATGTAGCCTCAGTGATTGAGCAGTGTCGAGATTTTGGAGTTAAGTTTGCTTTAGATGACTTTGGTACAGGTTTCGCATCACTATCTTATTTAAGAGACATTCCGGCTGATGTCCTTAAGATAGACCAGTCTTTTGTTTTCAATTTGCTTGATAATCAAAAAGACCTTGCTTTGATTGAGGGTGTTGTTGGACTTGCCACAGTTTTTCAGCGAATGGTCATTGCTGAAGGTGTAGAAACCACGGAGCACGGAGTTCTTTTGCTGAGGCTCGGTTGTGATTATGGTCAAGGCTATGGTATCGCCAGGCCCATGCCTGCGCATGATATTTCAAAATGGGTATTGAGTTACGAAGGCAATAGAGATTGGGCGATGTGGGCAGATACGGCATGGGAAATAGGTGATTTTCCATTATTAGTCGCCCAATATGACCACATCAACTGGGTCAAGCGGGTTTTAACCTGTCTTGAAGGAAATCCTGGAAAAAAAATAAAACAGGAAAAGCTTCTTGACCATCATGAATGCCGGTTTGGTAACTGGTATTACAACCAGGGAATGGAGAAATATCATAATGTAAATGTCTTTAAGGAGATTGAACCAATTCACGTAGCAGTGCATCAAGTGGGTAATGAAATAGCCAAATTAAGCTCAACCGGCGAAATGGAAGCCGCCAAAGAGCAGGCTAAACAACTTTTGATCCTCAAAGATCAAATATTAGAAAAAATGGCCATTTTACAAAGACACGTTGCAAACACCGCATCACTATCAAGCAGGTAAGGTTATTTACCTTCGGGCAATGTAATATCGCTATAAGAAAAGCCCGAAGGTCAAAATTGGTGATTTTTGAAAAGTGAAATTTTTGCATGGGCCAAAGACGGGCCATATCTGGGCCAAATCTGGGCCATGGCCTAAAATCAAGAAAATAAAAAAGGCCGAGAGTCGTGAAACAATCGGCCTTTAGAGAAATAAATTATTCTTTATTTCAATCACTTAAGAGCAGTTTTTAGTGATTATTAATTGGTAGCGGGGGCCCGATTTAGCCAAAAGAAACACGTGATAGTTATTAAGAAGTAGCTAACCGTCCAATCCTCTGAATTTTGGATTCTGGGTTATCTAAGCAATCTACTAAAGCTTTATTTTTCTAAAATTTACAGGTTTACCCTATATTTCAAATGATCTGGACCTGCTAGCCATTGGCTAACAGATTAAATTTCTTATTATGCGCCATCTTCTGCGTAAGGTAGATTTTTGTCTGGAAGTGGAAATCCCGAATTCATAGCAACCTTAACAAAGTGAGTTTCTCCAAGCACCTTGTAGTAAAGATTAATCAATGTATCCGGGAAGACTTTAAGACCTGTACCTCCGATGTATCCATGGTGGTTAGAAATAAGCATTTTTTTCACGATTGGAAAGTACGGCTCTGCGTACGTTACTTGACCGCCCACCATAGCGCATGTAATCGCTGTTACGAGATCTGCAACTTGCAAGTGGCGTTGCAAATGAGAAGGAGTGGTCAAAATATTAATCGGGACATGTTCAGGAACCACATAATCGGTACCCTCGTTAACCCGCTCTAGAAACTCTGCTAGGAACTGATCATCCTCCTTATGACCACCACCAGGCCTATCGGCAACGATGACACCCAACGTTTCGCTCTTTGCTAAATGCATCGCAATTCTTTCAAAAGTGAAATCAATCACCTTTTTAAAGGCCTTTTCACCTTTAAGGGTTGTTCGGCCAGTATCCCACGCAACAACGAGCGCTCGGCAGCCTGATGCTACCGTTGCATTGAGAACGGCTGAATAGCAGGAAATACGGTCGTCTCCGTGTAAGTTTTGGTAAATCCATGACTTCTTTTTAGGTGACCATTTAATTTCTTCACCTTTGGGTATTCCAAAAGAATCACAAATATCATTAATTTGTTGCTCAAGGCTACCTAGAGCTTCCTCTGGGACGAATATTCCCCCGAAGCCAAGTATTTTCCCCATTCCTTCTCTCGAAGAGTTCTGGGTTGTGTCGTCGGCAAAAAAGAATTCCATCTTCTCATTCTCTATTCAGCTTAATGATGATAATCAAATACTGAGAGTGTTCCTTAGTTTAGTAGTTGCATCGTGCAGTTAAACTATCTAGATAATAACGCGATTATGAGATGTGTCCTATAACACCACATTATAAGACGCTCGTATTGATCTACCCGGTCTGACCGCGATTTTTTGCTCCTGACACACCCTTGCCCTCATCGGCGGGCTTGCTGATTCAGCCGTTTGTTGTAAAACCCTGTTATCGGGAAAAAATAGGAAACGCAGCGATGAAAGAAAAGGCTGATGTATACGTAATAGCGACATCAACGGACATACAGCGTACAGCATCCGTACATACCAGTAGCGTACGTACGGATACTGTACGTACAGGTGAAAAAATCGTACACCTGAAACCGGATAGCGGGAGCACACAGTTACTGTCTGACAAGACCCGTGATCTCTACCGTCGTGACCTGACCTACTGGGCGACCTGGCACCAACTGTGTTTTGATAAACCCCTAACCTACCCCGTAGCGTTAAACACCATTAAAACGTTCATCATCCAGCATGCCAGAGATGGCCTGGACCTGCCTGTCCTGGAAAAACTCATCGGCCTGGGTTTAAGAAAAGACAAAACACACTGGACACATGCCAGCCTAACTCGCCGACTGGCCGCATTGGCATCTGCCCATCATGACCGCAACCTTGAGAGCCTCACAAGACACCCGACCATCCGACAATGGCTACGTCGCATCCGTCGCCATGAAGCCACTCATGCCCCTAGAAAACCCAAGTCTGCCATTACCCAGGATATTCTCAAACAACTGCTTGATAGCTGTAAGACAGACGCCCTGCACGATCGTCGAGACCGCGCCCTGTTTTCTGTTGCCTTCGCCTGTGGTGGACGCCGGCGTAGTGAGATGCGGCGAATGCAGAAAGACCACCTGACACCGGTCAGCCACGGCTATCTAATCCATGTACCACTGAATAAAACCGACCAGGAGGCCAAAGGCAATACGGTTCCACTTTATGGAGAAGCGGCCAAGGCATTGGATGACTGGTTAGCAGCCAGCGGTATTACATCAGGCGCAATTTTTCGGGGGATCAATAATGATGGTAGCTTGTTAGAAAACATCTCTACCAGGGCCATCGCCCGAATGATCGAGAAAAGATGTCGCCTGGCAGGACTTGATCCCAAGGCTTTTTCTGCCCATTCGATACGCTCTGGTTTTGTCACCGAATGTGCCCATCAAAACATCCCCATCGGTGATGTCATGCAAATGACCCTGCACCGCTCACCCGATTGTGTGCAACGTTATTACCGTTGCTCATCACTTGAGAAAAACCCAGCTGCCCATCTGTTAGAACAAACCAACTGAGACAGGGTTGTAGATTTTAAAGTCCGTGTTTTCATAGAGGTGTCACTAACGAAAACGAGGAAACAGTAATGACAAAGAAACTCTTGGCTTTAATCGAAATGGATCGAGAAGAAATGGAAAACCGTACCGCTGATCTTGATGACCAACATCAGCAAACACGTGCCCTGTTCGATAAACTACAGATGCATACAACTCAACGATTACGCCTGAACGAACATACTCTACTGACTTTGCAATCTCAGCTTAACAGTTTCGAGCGGAGGCTGACGAAGCTGGAAACCACTACGGTACCGCCCACTGACATGGACCCTGCAAACTCATGAGACTCCTCCCAGGGGCAAAACAACCGTTGAGGCTATGGGAATGGACCGGCGCAGCCTTTGGTGTTGCCGGGACATTCCTGATCTCGCTAAATAGCGGCTATGCCAGCCACGGTTTTAGCTGTTACCTGGTATCAAACCTTGCATGGCTGCACTATGCAAAAGTGAGTCAACAGCCTGGTCTTCTGGGTATGAACCTGGTGTATATGGGATTAACCTTAAATGGGCTCTATCAGCACATCCTCTCTTAAAATACAAACTGGCAATATCATGTTAACGTCCGCTGGCTCCGTTGGAGCCTGGCGACCGTAGTTCCTCGGTTTACCCTTATCGGGAAGGCGTAACTTTAGTGTTGTACTGGCGATCACTGGCCGACATTTCTGCCCAACATCCAGGAACCATCAGATCAGCAGTCTCTGTACAAACGAATCGTTGATTCGAGTCTGTTAACAGCGACCATCCGATGTAAAGCCATTGATTTGTAGATAGCATTTTCATTGAAAATTCTCCTATTATTTACTCACATACCATCTCGCACCGAGGTCCATCCCTGCCTAGCAGAATGGGGATACGATTACCTTTCAACAAGAACAGGTGGCAGCGAGGCGACACCCGAATCCTGAGCGCTGTTCCAGCAGGCGGCTGACAGTAGCGGATTACATTGAATTGAAACAGACAGATGCGGCGAACACTTGTGCTCGCCGCCTGTCCCATTTGGAGTGATCGTATGAGCTGAAATGTTTTATCGCTCTGATGATCATTTAAACAGAACCCTTGCGGGTCCCGCGCAACAGTCGTTAGATTGACTGCTTTTGCGAAAGCCTTTCGAAAAACCAACACTTGGTACGGTTTTTCAACCAAGACAGCTTTTACTGTCAAAACGTAATACACATTACGCTCATCACCGGCAGGCTCTGATATTGATAAAATAGCATCTTGTCATTCATTATCAAGTACTATTTTTTGTATTCGTGAAATACTTCACACATTCTTTTAAAATAGCTTTATAGAAAGCTATTCATTGCGATTCACCCTGTGTTTTACAGTGCCATACAACATAGTGTATATACCATAGGTACCTATAGTTTAATGGATAATTCAGGCAACCACTCGTTACAAATTGAATTCTATTTCTTCCTGCCCTTTATTGCGTAACGATTCTGGTCGCTCATCAATCGGTACAAGATCAAGTAAGCTATCACGCTCTTTTTGTAAACGAAGCCTATCATCAGTTATGGCGAGAATTTGACCACGAAGACTTTCAACGGTAAGTCGAATTTGATGAAGGTCCTTCTTTAGGTTTGAGTTTTTCTTTTTGAGTTTCTTGGCCTTTATACGCGCTTCACGTATCTGTTCATCTATTTCATCCCGACGCTTCTCCAGCGCCTGCTCTCTTTGAGAGAGCTCTACATTTAATAAGGCATTATCACTCGCATCATTCTTTAACTGTTCAATCACAGTATCGTAATTATTTTTAAAATTACTGAGTTCCTGTGCAAACCGATCTAGCCTCTTAATAGAGTCAATCTGCATATCATGACTATCTGACCAGATCTCATCTCGGTACTTTAAAATAGTGGTCTTACTGCCTCGACCAAGGATCTTGAGTATCGCTTCGGCACTTGGCGGCCTGTCTCCTGGAATTAAACCCATAGCATATAAAACGTCTTCTTTTGTAATTGGTTCAGACCGTTCTGTACTCATCCCTATCTCCATAAAATTAATACATTGGTATAGCCTACCTACGTAAAAGATGAATATTCAACCTAAAAACAGGCATGGATTTCATGCATCTAAATAAATACATACACATAAATAATTACTGTCAATAGCAGCACTTGCAGATTTTTAGAAACCCGGATAATGGGTTACATG
>Ga0180434_10009242_pt1 | contig 10734 bp, 6 predicted proteins | sample SS_ome_7_FD_132453 | JGI IMG/M metagenome (GOLD analysis project Ga0180434, IMG submission 132453) | Hypersaline lake sediment archaeal communities from the Salton Sea, California, USA - SS_1_D_2 metaG | ecosystem: Environmental > Aquatic > Non-marine Saline and Alkaline > Hypersaline > Sediment... | reverse complement strand
GTTTTTCTGTAATGCACTGCATGCGGGGTGAAGAGTGATGACCAGCACTCTTTTATAGCCCTGGGCAGCTCGGAGCTGCTGATATTGAATGATACTGCAGTGTTTGAGGGGCTGTTCTTGTCGTTCACGACTGAAGCCCTTACCGAGACTGATGAATGCCCCCTGCCGGCCTTTATCATATCAAGGGCCACGCCCCCTATCTCCCGCACCTCCTTTCCCACAGAAAGCTCTTCGTATTCGGCTTTCATCTCATTGAACACTGCTTCGGGAAATTCTGACTGCAGTATAAGGCCCTGCGCCTGGCTGCAGGCATCAACCAGCCCGTAATAGTCTTCTATATCTATTTCGTTGAAAAGCGTCCTGAGTTTGGAGTCCAGCCGGTTTGAGCGGAGGAAGTCCGCAAAAGCTGATGCCTTGACCACGAACCCTGGAGGTACTTCCACGCCGGCCTTCAGGAGCTCGCCAAGCGCGGCTGCCTTGCTGCCGACATCTTGCATGCCCCTGTCTATGTCCTCCAATTTCAGAATATAGCCCTGGGTTTTTGGCTCAGCCATAGATATTCTAATAGATATTGGCGCAAAAATATTAATTGGTTTAAGGGGATTCGATGCTGTCAAGGTAAAGCTCATCCTCTATCTTCATGGGGACGGGCTTCCCGTCTTCGTCCAGCCTGTATTTGGCCGTCAGAACCATGTCTCTGTCAAGCTTCACCACGTCCAGGTTGCGCATGTCCTTATAGAAGTCATCGGATGTGGGGTCAATTGGGTACGGGACCGCCATGAGCTTCCTCATGCTCTTTCCCATATCCAGCTCTATGCCTATGTAATACAAATCCCCCACGTCCAGCAATACCCTGCGGTACGGGTAATCGGAGTTCAGAAGCGATTTTTCAAGGTTCTTGATTGCTTCCTCAGGGATTTGTTTTCTCTTCAGGTCCATAAGGGAATATTGGCAGTTAACTTTTTTAGTGTATTGAAAGAAATGATTAAAGGGTTCCATGGATTCGACCGCAAAAAGCCTGGAGAAAGAGACAAGGAAATGGATGGAGAAGCTCAAAAAGGAGCTCGGGTCCGGGATAGAGGCGCTTATGGAGGGGGCAAAGGACGCCGCCGTGAGCGAAGCCCTCAGGAACATGCAGGCCTACATAGACGACACAAAGCATTTCATTGAGAAGAAGGATTTCATGAGGGCGTTTGAGTCAATAATCTATGCCTGGGGCATATACGAGACGCTCAAGCGCACAAAACTGATTAAATGAATCCGTAGCTAATTGAACCCACGCATTCTGTATTCCCTGAAATAAAATATCAGCCCTGCTGCTGTTATCAGCAACGCTATTGCCCAGGGCTCCAGGCCGGGGAACTCAGGCGGATACCCTATTGTTATGTACACTGTGTCGGAGTCCATGAGCGTGCCGGGTTCGTCTAAGGGGAAGCTTGTTGATCTTGCGTTAAGATGCAGTATGTATGGCCCGCCTGTCTGGCTCAATGAATTTATCCTGATTATGAAATCCTGGTAGCTGTTCGGTTCAAGCGGCACTGTTATGGTCTTGTCATTCTCGCCAAGGTATTCTTCCGCCCCAATGAAGCCGTAATAGTTGCTGTCATATATGTTTTCACTGGCTGACCATTCCTCGCCAAGCCATACGACGACAGTGTCAAGGGTTTCCTTGTCTATGTTCTTTACCCTGACCTTCAGGTCCACTGACTGGCCAAGCGGTATGAAGATGCTGTGGGCGTGGAAATTCGCCAGGGGGTGTTCGGTTATGAAGCCGATTACCTTTTCGGCTTCGTTGCCTGCCCTGTCCGTTGCGCCGGCCTCATAGAGTATGTCGGTCTTTTCTGCCCATTCCACGATTGCAGAACAGTCAATCAATTCATTGGGCTCTGCGGGGCCGCATATCTCATCCTCTACTATATACTGGCCCTCCTGCATGACTTCGTAATGTATCTTCAGCTCGTCTACGCCTGATGTCACGTCTTTTGCATGGGCATCTATTGAAGCGCTGCCTTCGCTCTCATCCGTGTCAGCAGTCAAAACTGGCGGGGTCTGGTCTATGCTGGTGTGCACGTATCCGCTGCCCTCGCCGTGGAATTCTTCCTGCTGGCCCGCGTAATCCTTTGACTTTATCCTGAAGTACCATGTGGAGCCGTCATTGCCGCCGTGGACAAATGGAATCCACCTGTCACTGGTTATGGAGTTCGGGCACCTGGCCTTTTCGCTGTTGGGGTATTCGATGTATCTCCAACTGGTCTCTATGTCAGGCGTTTGTGTGTACTGGACGTCGTAGCAGGTTATGTCAAGGGAACATTCCGGGTCGAAGCCGTCAAGCGTGCCGTCCTCTTTGGTGTCGAAGCACCATGTGACGTTTATCACGTCCTTGTTGGTCCACTCAGGCTGAGCGTTGAGGTGCGATTCGGGCGGGCCCAGATCAACCGCAATCTCCTTGACTTGGGACCAGGCCGATTCCCAGCCTGCATTGTCATACGCCTTGCACCTGAACCCGTATATCGAAGCGTCCTCCAATGTAATATCATGAGATGTCGTTGATGATGTGGCGGTCTCCACCAGCGTCTGCCAGCCGCCGCCATCCTGCTGGTACTGCACGAGATAGTTCTTTATCCCAGAGCCCTGCAGACCGCTGTACTGCCCTATATCAGTCCCGCCCCATTCCACTGTAAGCTCTTCCGTTATGGCGTACGGCTGAAGGTCCGTTATCTCACAGGCAGGCGGGGTCAGGTCTATGGTGGTCGACTTCCCGGGCGAATAAACGCTGGTTTGGCCTGCGCTGCTGGTACCTGCCGCGCTGAACTTGTAGCTGTTCCCCTCCTCAGCAGGCCCATACACTGCACTATTGTCTTCATCAGCAGATATGCTCCCTATCCACTGCACCCATTCGCCGTAATCCGTGGGCGGCACCTTAATCTGGTACCTTATGTGGAAGTATTCCACATCAGCGCCCGCTTCCGCATACCAGCTTACAGTGAAGTAATCATCCTTGGTCCATGCAGGCAGGGGATATATGCCTACGCCAGGCGAGCGCTTGTCTATTGTTATCATCTGCACCCTCATGTCTTCCACATTCCCCACATGGTCCCTTGCCCTGAACTTGACATACTTCTCGCACAGGCTCCCGTCCGGGCAGGTGATGCTGATTTCCCCTGTATATTCAGTGTTCGGCGTGCACGCGGCTGTCGTGTCCACGCAGTATTTTATCGAGCTCACACCGCTGCCGGGCCTATCTCCCGCTGCGTTATTGTCTGTTGCGCTCAGGCCCACCTGCACATCAGAGCTGTAAGCGCCGCTTATGCAACCTGAATTGTCGCAGCTGACTGCTGTCACCGGAGGTGTGTTGTCTATCTTGAGCCAGTAGCCTGTTGCCACGTAGCTGTTGTCGTATGCCAATGGATAGTTTCCAGCTTGGTCGTACATCAGGGACCAAATCTTATATTCGGCTTCCTCAGACCCGGGCAGCACCTCCCACCTCATTTCCGAATCGGTTGTCTGGCCCTCGAAACCGCCGCAACCGTAAAAATCGGTGACATCGCAGTAAGCATCACGCATATAGATATAATCATTGTTCGTCATTATGCCAGACAATTCGTCACCCTTGTCAGGCAGGACCATGGCCCTTATCTCGTTCCCCCCAGAGCACTCCATACCATGCGGTGGCTCCCCAGTCTCGCAGCCGCAGTTGCCTGGCGTGCAGCCGTCCTTGGTGAAGGTTATGTATTCCTGGCTCGGCGTGCTGCCGCCTGCTTCTGTGTATTTGGTCGTAAACCATACGTTCTGGTTCTTTCTGGCCCAACATGTCGTGCCCTGTTGGTAGGAGCAAGAAACAGAAAAGCCAGCGAATTCGGGCTTTACAGAGTCCACGAAGACTTCGACTGGCACTGAAAAGCCGGCGTTCCCGTCAAGGTCTTTTGCGGTGCCGCAAACCCACGAATGCGAGTCTATACTTTGCGGCGAGGTTAGCTGGTATGAGGCATATGTTTGTGGGCAGCCATCAGCTGGCTTGCTGCTATATTTCAGCATCCTGTATGACGAGTCGTCGCACATGTCCCCTTCGGCGTCCATGCATTCGATGCTCACGGTCGCGCTTTTCTCCCACTCCATTTTGGCGGAATCAGGCACAACCCGGATTGACACAAAGGGCACGTTGTTGTCGCCGTCCTCCTGGAACTGTATGGAGCCCGTGGTCCTGCTGTCGGCTTCAACAGTGTCATCGATTGATACGGCTCCCGGGGTTTCCGGGAACCCGTTCAGATATACGCCTGAAACAGTCGCGCCAACTGTCTTCCCTTTGCACATCTCCGGCACTATAGGCACGGTCCATGTTCCGGTGCATTCCAGTATGGACACGGGATTGCCTATTTCATACTTCACCCTCTTCTCATTGCCCAGTTTGTTGAAGGCACGCACCCACAGGTAATTCTTGCCCTGCGGCCTGTTGTTGAGGTCGACTTCAGTGGCTGAGACTATAGCCCTTTTTCCCGTTTTGCCGAGGGGGTGGAGGGTCGAGCCTCCGTACGTGGATATTATGTTGCCGTAAGAGTCAAAATTTGTGTTTATGAATATGTTGTCATCATTCCTGTCAGCAGGGTCGTTGACGTCAACAGAGACGATGCAATCCCAGTCATTCGGGGCGCATCCTGCATCAGAGCCGTCGCTGTTCGCGGTCCATGTATACTTCATGCCGTCGTTTGCGATATCCTGGAATAAGTGGAAAGCTTGCTCGGATGCCAGAGGAACGTCCGGGCCGTTTGTTGAACCTACAGACCTCGAGTTTGTTGCTGTGCCGGTGAATGGGAATGCCTTTATGCATTCATTGCCTGTTTCACATGGCTCAACGTGGATATCTGGGTAATCGCTGGCATCATTTGGATCGTCAGGGTCATCGCCAAAATATGTCCTGACCGGCCCCTCGACCACGAGGTTGTCGATGATGATTTTCGATTCGCCTGTATCAAACTGTATGCAAGGAGCAACCCAGAACTGCGCGTCGGAAGGCCTTACGAGACGGCCTGTCGACTCGTCTATGTCCAGGGCCAGGGCGGACAACGGCAGCTCAAACCATGGCAGTTCCACATCTGTTCCACCAGGCTTGTGCAGCGTCCCGCCTATACGGATCTTTTCCATCGAGGGCACATATTCCACTTTGAACGTGGCCTCAGTGTCTCCCATATCGTAAAGCGTGCCATGCGCCACGTCTATATCTACTTCTCCTGTGGACGAGTCACGCGTCCCTGAAAACTTCCAGCCCTCGCCTTCCACGAAGACGTAATATTCTGATTTGTCATAGCTCGCAGACTCTGCGGGCTTGTTTATGATTATATGCATCTTGCCATTTGGTATTGCCTTGTTCCTCTGGAAATCGATCGACATTATCACATATTTGCCGTCCTTTACGGCCCAGAACGCGGCTCCACCATTGGCAGTCCTGCCAGAATCGTCGCCTTCCAGAACAAAGCTTTCGGGCTTCACGTCAACAGAGAGCTTCATGGGCTCGAACTTGTTGAATTCCCTGATGCTTTCTATTTTTGCGCAACGTACGGTTGATTCAATGCCCTGTATAGTAGCTCTGTAATTGTTGTCATTGTAGCCATATGTGCCGGGGTTTAACGGTTTCCACCAGCCAAAGCGTCGCTCAAAGCTGTTCCCCAGCTCGCTGCGCTGCTTCGAAAAATCATCCTCTGTCTTGAGCACATAGACAGCGGAATCGCTCCCTACATCTTCCTCATATATTTTGTTTATTATGGGAAGCCCGGCGGGCTGCACGTCCGTATTGTCCTGTGTGCATTCCAGCTGTATGCCCTGCATGTAGCCAGGGGCATTGTTGATGTTCTCCGCCTGTATGTCACACACGCCGTCATCGGACCTGGCGTCTACCTGAAGGTATAGGATCTCTTCCGATATGTCGGGACAGTCACCTGTCATCTGCATCTCAATGTTCACAGAATCCCCCATTCTGCATATGTTATCGCCGTTGCAGCTGGGGTTGTCCAATATTGCGTCTCCTATTTTTGTATAGTCAATGCTGCAATCAAATGCATATACACTTGCTGCTGTCGCCGCCAGCCCTGTGCTCAATGAGAAAACGAGAATCAAAATTATTATGCTTGGATATCTCATACTATATTATTGTTGTGATTTATATTAAAAACAGCGCTGTGCACAGTTTTATTACATAAGTTATTATTTCATAGTAGTAAAGCTTTTAAGTGATGAAACCAATATTCCATCAATTCATGCTCATCATACTCTCAAAAAATACACCAATTCACGCCACTCAGCGTTTGCTGACAATCGCCGAATAACCCTCGGTGCTTGAATTTGGCTCTGCATACAAGGAAACAACACCATGCGGCAACGCAAGACACTCCGTTGTCTCGCGGCAGGGTGTTTCGAATAGATGGTAGGCTATTTCTTGGAAAGCGAGGTGTGTTATGGAATCCGGAAGACCAAAACCAGCAATCATGTTATTTTGTGTTATTCTGGGGTTCTACTTATTGTTCTGCTCAATCATTGGTCTGATTTTGATATGGTTGCTACCCGTCTCGGTAGTTGACTGGATTTTTTGGATTTGTCAGTTCTTTTGATGACGCGCAGGTGAGTCCTTGAGGCTCCATACAAGCTCTGCGAGCCGCCAATCCAAAGCAGTTCGCAAGGCTGAATGGATTCTCAATGAATCCAAAAAACCCCGAAAGGGAAAGGAGAAGGCCATGAAGAAGCACTTCTTTTTCACTATTGCATTACTTCTTTCTGCTGACATTCTCATTGCCATGCCGGAGAACATCAACACGCCGGAGAACTTCCCCGATGAAAACTTCCGTGCTATGGTTGAGATGTTCATGGGTGTAGGCCCTGGGGGAACATTTACTGCCGAGGAAGTGGCAGCGAAAAGTGGTCGCTTTGACTGCACATATTGCGGGATTAGCGACATAACCGGTATAGAGTTCTTTACCGGGCTTGATGAATTTTTGTGCGGTTATAATGAATTGACCAGTATAGAGAGCTTGGTCGCTAATGAGGGACTCACTAACATAGGGAGAGATGCCCCTGGGCATTATGATGATACCTTTGAAGAGGGCTATGAAGGGGATGTAGTGGATGTGCGATACAACAGGTTGGGAGCCGATGACTGGGGGGATGTCCAAATTCTTCTGGAGCGTCTGGGGACGCCCATGCTCTACGGTCCTCCGCAAATGGGTGCAATTCTTTTCTGGGGATTAGCATATTCTCCACAAAAAGGAATGGACCCTTACGAATTCCTCAACACAGCCGAAAACTTCCCCGACCCGAACTTCCGGGCATTTGTGGAAGGATTCACGGGTGTCGGTCCAGGCGAGGGGTTCACCGCCGAGGAAGCGGCGGCTAAAACCGGCATGTTTAACTGCTCTGAGTGCAATATCAGTGATATGACCGGTATTGAATATTTTACCGGTATTGATTTCCTGTTCTGTTTTAAGAATGGGATAACATCTCTGGACACGTCTACATTGGCAAATCTGGTTGCGCTCAACTGTTCGAGCAACCAGTTGGCGGATTTGGATGTGTCCAAAAACACCGAACTGCAAATGTTGCGGTGCACTACTAACCACATAAAGCACCTCAATGTTTCAGGAGCGGTGAATTTGGTCGAGCTCGATTGTTCGGACAACGAGCTTGACGACCTGGCGAGCCTAGTTGCCAATGAGGGCATAGGCGAAGGGGATGTTGTGGACATCCGCAACAATCTCCTGGACTATGACGACTGGGGAGACATAGAGACACTTCTGGGGCGCATAGGGGAGGCGACCTATTCCGGCCCGCCTCCCGGCGTGATTGAGAGCGGGCTTTTGTACAGCCCGCAAAAGGGTTATGATCCGTACAAAGGCCCCACAGCGGTCCGTGACTGGGTGCTGTGGTGAGCCCTCGCTTGAAGAGCGGTAACTTTCCCTCCGGTTGCCGCTCTCTTTTTTTTGCGATGTCTACTTAGAGGGATATGAGACAGAACCGGGGCAGGATATAGAGACGCTTGTGCACAAAAACCTACGCCTTGCCCAGAGCCCTTGCAATCTGCTCGACACTCATGGCCTTCTGGATTTTCTTTGACATGTCCTTGAGCAGGAACCTCTTTTCCTTCAGTTCCTTATCGCCCACAATTATGGCATAAGGTATACTGCAGGCATCGGCGTATTCGAGCTGCTTTTTCATGTTCCTTCCCATGAGGTCGGTCTGCACCGCTATGCCCTCTGAGCGGAGCCTTTTTGCGATGGCCAGCGCTTCTGCCTTCAGCTCCGGCTTCACAGCCACGATGAACGCTTTTGTCCTGCTGGCCGGCAGGCTGAACATGCTCTCGTCTGACATTATCTCCATGAGCCTTTCAACGCCGAGGCTGATGCCCGTTGCAGGACTCTTCGCGCCCCCGAGCAGGCCTATGAGATTGTCATACCTGCCGCCGCCGCCAACCGAGCCGACGTTCTTCTTTGCCTGGACGGATATCTCAAATATGGGGCCTGTGTAGTAATCCAGCCCGCGCACGAGGCTGAAGTCCACCATAATCCTGTCGGCAAAGCCGTATGCCTTCGCCTTCTCGACCACTTCTCTCAGTTCGCTCACACCTTCTATGTTCCCTTTAAGCAGCGAAGATGGCGCGCCCTTCGTTTTTATCATCTTCATAATCACTGCCGCCTGCTTGCCGCCAACCGCGCTCTTCAACTCCTTCAGCACCTCCGCCTCCCCTATTTTTTCCAGCTTGTCCAGCGCCCGGAAAACCTGTGCGGCGTCCTTCGCGTCAACGCCAGCGGACTTTATTGTGGAGTTCAGCACCTTCCTGCTGTTGAGCCTGACCGTGAAGCGACTGAACCCGAGCCTTTTAAGCGCCTCGACAGCCACAGCTATGCATTCCGCATCGGCGTCCGTGCCCTCTGCCCCTATGACATCGACGTCTGCCTGCCAGAACTCCCTGAACCTGCCTGCCTGGGGCCGGTCATACCGCCATGCCCTGCCTATCTGGTAGCGCTTGAACGGCTTGGCCAGTTGCGGGTTCGAGGCAACGAACCTTGCCATGGGGACCGTAAGGTCGAACCTGAGCCCGAGCTCCCGGTTTGACTTGTCCCTGAAATAGTAAATTTCATCCTTGACCTCTTCGCCCCCGCCGCCCTTAGCTGAAAGCAGCTCCCACGACTCGAATGCTGGGGTCTCCATGGGCGAAAAGCCGAAGCTTTCGAATACCTGTCGTATTGTGTCGAAGACATACTGGCGCTTCATCATCTCCTCGGGCGGGAAGTCCCTTGTGCCGCGGGGGGTCTGGAACCTAGGCATAGAAACCACCTTTAGTGTTTGTCGCGCTCCCTAAAGAAACAGAAGGGCCAGAACCGAGAATCCCAGAACCGATTTCTTCTCTTCGAGCCGAAAAGGGTTCCTTTGAACTCGGGCTAAGAGCTTTCTGCGCAGCCCCCTTTTCCAGCATCTGAGCCGAAAAGGGTCCTTTTCCGCCGACGCTTTTGGCGAATCCGGAAAGGGTCGCTCCACAAGCTCCCGTGCTAACCATTGTGCAAGACCTTTCCCTTTTTCCGTAGACGCTTTTGAAGCGGCTTATCCGAAAAGGGTCTTACTACACCATTCTGGCCATATCTATCTAAAAACATACGGGAACTGGTATAAAAAGGGTTTTGTTCACCGGAGATTGGGCTAAACAAGTCGCATCTATTCACTACAATGAACCCACTCACCGTTCATGTTCACCATTTAAAAAATGGGATTCTGTGCTTTATAAAGATATCAGCAACGCAAATACAACCGATACGTTTAAATAAAATTACGCCCAATGAATAGACTAATGAAATACAAACCATCCACCATACACTTGGTATTGACTGGTTCTCTCTTGCTGGTGGTAGCATTCTTGCTCTTGTAAAAGGGCTTGCATTGGTTTTTCTTTCATGTTCTAAAAGGAGGTTGAAATGAGAGAGGAGAGTTCAGACACGTACCGCGGATTCCGAATAAGCGCAGAAGGTGAAGAGGCCATCAGGCAGATAAGCAAAAAGCTGTTCAGCGGAAGCGTCCAACAACACCCTTTCTGTGAAGAATGCTCAGGCATCCCCCTTGAAGAGATGGGCAGGCACATATCCGAATACCCCATGTCAGTGCACGGGGCAATATGGGACGAGGTGAAGGCCTTCGGGGAGTTCCTGAAGAGCAGCGGCATGCCTTACGATACGAAGGATATGCAGTTCGACCTGAGCCCGGGCGAAGGCAAAAGCAGGATACGGGTATACAATGGGTGCAGGTATGAAATGGACATATCAGTGGGGCACAAGATGCCGGAGCACATAAGCTCTGTCAACTCCGTATACAGGGTAAGGGACGAATTATAATAAGTACACCATAAATAATAAAGAGGGAATATGCCCAAGAAGCCGGATTTCAATAGCATAGAAAAGAAGTGGCAGGAGCGCTGGGAAAAGGCAGGCGTATTCAAGGCCAGGGAAAGGGGCAAGAAAAAGTGCTATGTTTTGGAGATGTTCCCATACCCGAGTGCGTCCGGGCTGCATATGGGCCATGTTAGGAACTATGCAATGGGCGACTGCTTTGCCCGCTTCAAGCGGATGCAGGGTTTCAATGTGCTTTATCCCATGGGTTATGATGCCTTCGGCCTGCCGGCGGAGAACGCTGCCATAAAGAGCAAGACGCACCCGAAGGACTATACCGAAAAGGCCATGGGGGGTATAAAGGCTAACCAGAGGGCCC
>Ga0180434_10009241_pt1 | contig 10734 bp, 8 predicted proteins | sample SS_ome_7_FD_132453 | JGI IMG/M metagenome (GOLD analysis project Ga0180434, IMG submission 132453) | Hypersaline lake sediment archaeal communities from the Salton Sea, California, USA - SS_1_D_2 metaG | ecosystem: Environmental > Aquatic > Non-marine Saline and Alkaline > Hypersaline > Sediment... | reverse complement strand
ATGAAGACAGTATCGGCATGGATGTGATCCGCCAGGTGGGCATCGGCAGGGATTATCTGTCGACGGAACACACCCTCAAGCACTTCAAATCATCCTTTTACCGCTGCCCACTGTTCGATCTGAGATACCGGGATTCCTGGCTGGAGGACGGCGGCAGGGATATGAACACCCGTGCTCGGCAAAAAGTTCTCGACATTTTGAAACAGCATCGGCCCCCGCCGCTCGACGAGATGCTCGTCAAGGAATTGCAGAAGATCGTAAGCCGGGCGGCGGCCGAAGCCGGACAACCCCTCACATCATAAGGTGCCAACCGAATATGGAACCATCGACTTTTACAACGATCGGCAAAACGACGCGGCGCAAAGACGGCTGGGCCAAGGTGACCGGCACCGAGCGCTTCAGTGCGGACATCCAGCTTCCCGGCATGCTTTACGCGCGCGTGGTGCGCAGTCCCTACCCCCACGCGCGGGTGATATCCATCGACACGCGAAAGGCCGACGCCATGGGCGCTGTTTGCGTGACCTGCAACGACACGCCGGCCCTTTTATACAACGAACGCCAGGTCAGCATTCCGCAAAAAACCTACCGGGACCGAAGCGTGCTGGCCGCCACGGCGCGGCATGTGGGAGAAGGCGTGGCGGCGGTGGCCTGCCGCACCGAGGCCCTGGCCCAGCAGGCGGTCGAGGCGGTGGCGGTTGAATGGGAGCCGCTGGCGGCGGTCTTCAGTCCCGAGGAGGCCATGGCCGACGGCGCCCCGCAGTTGTACGAGCACATCATGCTCGGGGAGTGCGCGCTTTCGATCGAGCGCAATATCGCCTGCCGGCGGGAGGTCGGTGAGGGCGATGTCGCTGAAGGCTTTGCCGCCGCCGATGTGATTCTGGAAGAGACCTTTAGCACCGGAAGGGTCTACCACGCCCAGATGGAAACCAAGTCGGTCACCTGCCGGCCGGAGGCCGACGGCGGGATGACGGTGTGGCCCACGACGCAGTCGATTCACAACACCCGCCAGCTGCTGGGCCGCATTTTCGACATTCCCCTGCACAAGGTCAATGTGCACCGGGTGCCCATCGGTGGTTCATTCGGCTCCAGCATACAGATGAACACGCCGATCGCCGTCTGCACCGCGCTGGCCCTCAAGGCCCGCCGGCCGGTCAAACTGGTGCTGACGCGCGAGGAGGACATGTACGACCACTGCAAATATCCCTGCCGCATCCATTTGAAGTATGGTGTGCGCAGGGACGGCGTCCTGACGGCGGCTCAGATGCAAACCGTGGTGGACATCGGCGGCCACAACATCCAGGCCTATCCTCTGTTAGGCTGCATGGCCGGCTGGTTCGTTTCCCTGTATCGGGTGCCGCATCTTTCCTTCAAGGGGACGGCCGTCTACACCAACAAGGCGCCGGCCTGCGCTATGCAGGGCTACGGCAATCCCCAGGTGACCTTTGCGGTGGAATCCATGATGGACATGCTGGCCCACGAAATCGACATGGATCCCATTGATCTGCGCCTGAAAAATTACGTGGGTCTCGGTGAGACCTTCTGGGGCCAGGGGCCTACCGTGCGGTCGATCATCCGCAGCTGCGGCGTCGAAGAGATGCTGATCAAAGGAAAGGCCGACATCGGCTGGGAGCGGCGGCAGCCCCCGGATCGCAAAAGCGGTCGTTTCCGGCGGGGAATCGGTGTGGGCCGGGGATTTCACACTTCGGGCACCGGTGCGCCGACGCCCGGCGAGGTCATTGACTATTCCACGGCCATGGTCAAAATCAACGAAGACGGTTCGGTGGACGTGGTAACGGCGTTGATGTGCCACGGGGGCGGCACCCTGGAGGCTTGTGCCAAGATTGCGGCCGAGGCGCTGGGGGTGCCGCTGGAAAAGGTCGGTGTTTCACCGGCGGACACGCGTTCGACGGGTTACGATGTGTGCACGCACGCCACCCGGGGAGTTTACTGCGGCGGCGGCAGCGTTGTGCGCGCCGCCCAAAAGGCCAGGGCCAAACTGCTGGAACTGGCCGGCCGCCTGCTGGATGTCAACCCCCTGGCGCTTGACATTTTTGCCGACGGCCAATCCGGCCAGGGCATCATCCACCTGCCCGGCGCTGTGCAAAAGCGCATATCGGTGGGGGATGTGGCCAAAACGGCGCAATTCAAAGGCTGGGGGACCATCCTGGGGGTGGTCAGCCACCGCCAGGTGAACTGCCCGCCCTGTTTTGTGACCAATTTCATCGAGGTCGAGGTGGACACCGATACCGGCATCATCCGCCCGCTCCGGGCGGTGGCGGCGGCCGACTGCGGCACCGTGGTCAATCCCGACCTGGCGGCCGGCCAGCTCGAGGGCGGGCTGTGCCGCGGCATCGGCCTGGCGCTGCTGGAAGACACGCGCTACGATCCAGACAGCGGCCGTTTGACCTGCAATGGATTCTTGACGGACTACAAAGTCTACACGCCGGTGGACATGCCGTTTCTTGAAGACGTGACCACCTTTTTTACCGACACGGCGGAGCCGTCCGGCCCCTTCGGTGCCAAGGGTATTGGTGAGGCGGCCAACAACCCCACGGCGGGAGCGGTGGCCAACGCCGTCTACAACGCCGTCGGCATCCGTTTCACGCAAGCGCCCATGACCCCGGAAAAGGTGCTGACCGCCCTGGCGGCACGGCGAAAGGGGGAAAACGCATGATCAACACCCGCTTGATAGCGCATGATTTTGAATATGCGGCGGCCAAAACGATTGAAGAAGCGACCCGTTTACTGGCCCGTTACGGCAGCCAGGCCGTGGTGCTGGCCGGAGGAACAGATGTGGTGGCGCAGTTGAAATACCAGGTCATCGCACCGTCCATCCTGGTGGACATCAAAAAAATAGCGGACTTGGATCACATTGAAGAGCGGGACGGCCTGATCATCGGCGCCACCGCCAAACTGGGGGCCGTGGAGCGCTACTGCGCTTCACGGCCGGATTACCGGTGTTTTTACGACGCCCTGCACGCCATCGGCAAAATTCAGGTGATGAACATGGGCACGGTGGCCGGCAATCTGTGCACCGCCTCACCGGCGGCCGATTCGGCGCCGGCGCTGCTGGTGCTGGACGCTGCGGTGGTTCTGGCCGGAGCGAATGGCCGGCGGACCGTGGCGCTGAAGCACTTTTTCAAAGGACCGCGTCAGACCGACAAGGCACCGCAGGAAATCATGATCCATATTCGGGTGCCGGCGCCGGCGCCGGCATCGGGCGGTGCCTTTACCAAACTGGCCAGGGTCGGCTCGGATATCTCCAAAATCACCTGCGCCGTGTTCCTCACGCGGCAGGGCGGGCGCTTGAAAAAGATCCGCGTGGCCATGGGATCGGTGGCGCCCACGCCGATCCGCATCCGTTTTGTTGAACGGCAGCTGGCGGACCAAAGCGTCGATGCGGCCCTGATCGCCGATGTGCGGCGGCATGTCGCCGATCACATTCAGCCGCTCAACGACGTGCGGTCAACCGCTGCCTACCGAAGGCAGGTGGCGGGGGTCCTGTTTGAAGACACTTTTAAAAAGGCCTGGGAGCGCGCCGGAGGAAAAACCTTATGAAACAACGCATTGAATTGCTGGTCAACGGCGAATATCACGAACTGTATGTGGCGCCCAACACGCTTTTGATCAATGTGATCCGGGAAGAACTGCAGTTAACCGGCACCAAGTACGGCTGCGGCACCGGCCAGTGCGGCGGCTGCACGCTGCTGGTCGACGGCGAACCGGTGCTGGGATGTTTGACCCTGGCGGTTGCGGTGGACGGCGCCGCGATCACCACCATCGAGGGGGTCGCCGCGGTTGACGGCACCCTGGATAAGGTTCAGGAAGCTTTTCTGGACAACAACGCCGTGCAGTGCGGCTATTGCACGCCGGGGATGGTGCTGATGGCCAAGGATCTGCTGCGCCGGAACCCCCATCCCAGCGAAGCGGACATCCGTCACCACATCAAGGGCAATATCTGCCGCTGCACCGGCTACAACGGGATTGTCAGGGCCGTCAAAGCGGCGGCCGAACGGCAAATTGAAGGAGACGCCAATGCAAACGGTTGAATACCTAAAGCCCGCAGACATGAACGAACTGGCGGCACTGATGCAGCAATACGCCGCGCGTGCAACGTTTATCGCCGGCGGTACCAATCTCATACCGGATATGCGCAGCGGCCGCCATCGTCCGGAGGTGCTGCTGGACATCGGTGATCTAAAGGCGATGAATGCCATTGCGCTAAACGACGACCACCTCAGCATCGGGGCGGCGGCGACCATCGCCCGCATCGCCGCCGATGCGACGGTCAACGCGCATTGTCCGATACTGGCGGCGGCCGCGGCCAAGTTGGGAAATCCATTGACCCGCAACCGGGCCACCATCGGCGGCAACCTGGCCAATGCATCCCCCTGCGCCGATACGGCGCCTCCTTTGCTGTCCCTGGAGGCGCTGGTCGAAATAATGGATGTGAAGGGCCAGCAGCGCCAGGTGCCGCTGGACAAATTCTTTCGGGGCTACAAGTGGACCGACCTGGCCCCGGGCGAGGTCATCACGCGGATTGTGGTTCCCAAACCCTCATCCGGCATGCAGGGCGGCCATACCAAGCTGGGACTGCGCAAGGCCGCCGCCATCTGTGTCGCCAGCGTGGCCGTCATGTTGGAAAAAGAAAACGATCATATCGCAAAAGCACGCGTCGCCTTCGGCTCGGTGGCCCCCAAACCCATCCGGGCCTATCGACTGGAAGCATTTTTTGAAGGTAAGGCCGCGGATGCAACGCTTTTATCGCAGTGTGAACCGATCCTGCAGCAGGAAATCGCGCCCATTTCCGACATTCGCGGATCGGAAGCGTACCGGCGGCAGGTCACCGCCGTCATATTCAAGCGCAACCTGCAGGAACTACTCTGGTCATAGGAGTCCATTCAAATGAAAACCTATCCCATTACGATCGAACTGAACGGAGAAGCCCGCAACACAGACGTTTCAGCCACCGAAACCCTGTTGGACGTTCTCAGAAACAAATTCGATGCGGTCGAAGTGAAGAACGGCTGCGAGCAGGGCGACTGCGGCGCCTGCACGGTGATGTTGGACGGCAAGGCGGTCAACGCCTGTCTGGTGCTGGCCCTTCAGGCCAGCGGCAAAGCGGTCACAACGGTCAAGGGCATCGGCAGCCAGACGTCGCCGCATGCGTTGCAGCGGGCTTTTGTGGAGCAGGGCGCCATTCAATGCGGTTATTGCACGGCGGGCATGATTACAGCGGCCAAGGCCCTGCTGGACGAAAAGTCCACGGCCACTACCGCGGAGATCCGTCAGGCCATATCGGGTAATTTGTGCCGCTGCACCGGCTACAAGAAAATTGTTGCCGCCATCGAATCCGTGGCCAAAAAAGAACCTGCCACTCATAAAAGGTGACGCCATGCTGGAAAAAAATCATCAGAACTCTGGAGCACAGAAAACGACTTCCTCGGCTGCCGATCGATACCAGGTGATCGGCAAACCCATGCCGCGCCACGACGCGTGGCCCAAAGCGACGGGTGAAACCATTTATGCCGGCGATTACAAACGGCCCGGCATGCTCTATGCCAAGGCGCTGCGCAGTGAATACGCCGCTGCCGAGCTGGTTGCCATCGATACCCGCGAGGCGCTGGCCATGCCGGGGGTTGCTGCGGTGCTGACGGCCAAGGACGTACCGCATAACGAAACCGTCACCCGCTTCGGTCAGACCCATACCGTGGGCGGTTTCGAAGGGCTGTACCGGGTGCTGGCCGACAAAAAGATTCGCTTTAAAGGTGAAGCCGTGGCGCTGGTGGCGGCCAAGACGCTTGCCATCGCCCAGGCGGCTATGGAAAAGATAAAGGTCACCTATAAGCCGCTTGAAGGTGTGTTTGATCCGGAAACCGCCATGCAGCCCGATGCCTATCCGGTCGGCGAGGATGCCTCCAATGTGGTGTGTTCCTATAAGGTGCGCAAGGGTGATGTCGCCAAAGGCTTTGCGGCGGCCGATGTCATCGTCGAAAACCGCTACCGCACCCAAATGGTGGACCATGCCTATTTGGAACCGGAGGCAGGTGTCGCCTGGCTGGATGACGACGGCGTGATCACCATTCGTGCCGCAACCCAGGTCATCGAGCATTTCAGGGGCATAGCCGATGTGCTCGGGGTGCCCCAGAACCGGGTGCGGGTGATAACGCCCATGCTGGGCGGGGGGTTCGGCGGCAAGGAGGACATTACCGTCGAGACCTATCTGGCGCTTCTGGTCCAAAAGACGCGCAAACCCGTGTCGTTGACCTATACGCGCGAAGAGTCCATCCTGGCGCACTCCAAACGGCACCCTTATGTCATGTATTACAAGACCGGGGCCACTAAAAACGGCAAGCTGGTGGCCATGGAGGCCCGGTTGATCTCGGATGCCGGCGGATACGTATATTTGAGCCCCTGGGTGCTGCTGTATTCAACCGTGACGGCGACGGGTCCCTACGACATCACCAACGTTAAAGTGGATACCTTCACCGTGCTCACCAACAACACCTTTACCAGCGCCAACCGGGGCTTTGGTGCCAACCAGCCCTGTTTTGCCTATGAGGCCCAGCTGGACGAACTGGCAAAGAAACTGGGGATGGCGCCGCTGGCGATCCGTCGCAAAAATTATCTGCACACCGGTGACGCGCTGGCGTCTGGGCGTGTGCTGGAACACGCCGTTGAAACCGAGCAGACGGCTGTCAAGGCGCTGGAGGCTTTGGGCCCGCCAAGCCGACCGCGGTCTGACAGGCAAAGAATCGGCCAGGGGATCGCCTCAGGCATATCCCCTTACGGCCGCATGATGTTTCTGCACGACACGTCGCGTTCCTTCGTCAGTGTTGAACTGGATGGATCGGCCACGGTGCGCTGCGGCGTACAGGATCTGGGCGGCGGTCAGGCCTCCACCCTGGCCCAGATTACGGCCGAGGTGCTGGGCATTCCCATGGAGAAGGTAACGGTCTTTCACGGCGACTCCTCGCTGACGCCGCTGGCCGGCACCACCACCGCCACACGCCAGCTGTACATGTCGGGCAACGCCACCTTAAAGGCCGCGGCGGCGGTGCGGCAGAACCTGCTGCGCAAGGCCGGCACGATGATGGCCGTTGACCCGGATTTTCTGGACATCCGCGATGAGACGGTGTTTGTCCAAACCGCGCGCAAACCATGGGTGATCACGGAAAGTGAAAGCGGTGAATGCCAGGTGACCTACGGCGGTGATCGCGGAGATCTGATTGCCGCCGAGATGTGCCCGGACCCGGATCCTGACAAAACCCTGCCGCTGCGGGATGTCATCCGCGCCGCCGCCGCCGACGGGATTGCGCTTTTTAACGTGGCGCAGTTCAATGCCCCGGCAAGAGAGCTGATTGATTTTAAGACCGGCCAGGGCCAGGTCTGGCCGGATCTGACCTTCGGCACCGTGGCCATGGAGGTGGCGGTGGACATTGAAACCGGGACGATTGAAGTGCTAAAGCTGATTTCCTGCTTCGACGTGGGACAGGCCATCAATCCGCTCAGCGCCGAAGGCCAGCTTGAAGGCGGTGCGGTCTACGGCCTGGGGTACGGGTTGACCGAGGATATCATTTTAGAAAAAGGCATTACCCTGACGCCCACTCTATCGGAATATCTGCTGCCGACGGCGATGGATACGCCGGCGGTGCGGACCATCATGCTGCAGTCCGGCGGCGGCATCGGACCTTTTGGCGCCAAGGGCATCGGCGAACCGTCCAACGTTCCCCCCGCAGCGGCATTGGCCAATGCCGTGGCCAATGCCATCGGGGTCCGCGTGTACGATCTGCCCGTCTTTCCGGAGAAGGTGTTGAAAGCCCTGGGCCGCATTTAGAGGACATGAACACGGTGACAGAAAAACGACTTTGTGACTGGGTGGTGGCCCTCAAAGGGGCCGGCGATCTGGCCTCGGGCGTCGCCTGGCGTCTGCACCGCAGCGGCATGCACCGTTTGTGGATGATGGAAACGTCCGCTCCTCTGGCCGTGCGCCGCGGAGTATCGTACTGCGAAGCGGTTTACGAAAAGCAAAAGACGGTGGAGGGCATCACGGCTGTTTTGGTTGACGATCACCGCGGCATCGCCGGTGCCTGGCAGGAAAAGCGCATTCCCCTGCTGGTGGATCCCGAATGGCGATCCATCGCCGCCATGGCGCCGGATGTCGTGATAGACGTAATTTTGGCCAAGAAAAACCTGGGCACCCGCCGGGCCGAAGCGCCGCTGGTCATCGGCCTGGGACCCGGCTTCGAAGCCGGTCGCGACGTGCATGCGGTCATCGAGACGAACCGGGGCCACTATTTGGGGCGGGTTTTGTACAGCGGCCGGGCCGAGGCAAACACCGGTATCCCCGGAAACATCGGTGGCTACACCATCGAACGCGTGCTGCGGTCGCCGGCTGACGGGTGTTTTTCAACGCACTTGAATCCAGGGGATCGGGTGGAAAAAGACGCGATCGTCGGACAGGTCGACGGTGTTGCCGTACAGGCCGCCGTCGGCGGCGTCATCCGTGGTTTAATACGCACTTCAACACCGGTGCGGACCGGCATGAAACTGGGGGACGTGGATCCGCGGGGATCCGCAGCCTACTACAAGCGCATTTCAGACAAATCCATCGCGATCGGCGGGGCGGTGCTGGAAGCTGTCTTGTGTGCCTTTCATAATGAAATGCATTGAAACCAAGAAAAAAAGGAGGGCAGCTTGATCGGAAACTTCAACGGCAAACATATTTTACATGGAAACCAGTTCACAAAAGAAGATCTGGGCCAGGTGATGAAAGCCGCCGGTGTCTTTGAAGGCGGTTTGAAAAATGGACAAACCTATGATTTGATGCGCGGCCGCATTCTGGCAACCCTCTTTTTCGAACCCAGTACGCGTACCCGCCTTTCTTTTGAATCGGCCATGTTGCGTCTGGGCGGCGGGGTGATCAGCGTGGCTTCGGGTGCCACCTCCTCGGCCGCCAAAGGTGAAAGTATCGGCGACACCGCGCGGACCGTATCGCAGTATGCCGACGTGATCGTCATGCGCCATCCGCAAATCGGCTCGGCCGCTGAAGCGGCTGCAACCGCCACCGTGCCGGTGATCAATGCCGGCGACGGCGCGGGCCAGCACCCCACCCAGGCCCTGCTGGACATCTACACCATGCAAAAAGAGGTCGGCACGCTGGACGGCATCCGGGTGGCCTTGCTGGGAGATCTGAAAAACGGCCGCACGGTGCACGCTCTGGTGGAGTTGATGGCTCTTTTCAAAGTGGAATTGATTCTGGTGTCGCCGCCACAGCTGCAAATGCCGGCGGAAATCGTTGACGGCCTTAAGAAAAAAGGATTGTCGGTGCATCAGACCGATGATCTGATGCAGGCAGCTGCAGCGGCGGATGTTCTCTATGTCACCCGCATCCAGAAGGAGCGCTTTTCCGATGCGGCGGATTACGAAAAGCTGAAAGGGTCCTACGTCATTGACAATCATCTGCTGGAGCAGGCCAAAAAGGACCTGGTGATTCTGCATCCCCTGCCGCGTGTGGATGAGATCGCCGTCGAAGTGGATGCCCATCCCGGGGCGGCCTACTTCCGCCAGACCTTGAACGGCGTTTATGTACGTATGGCGCTGCTGGCGCTGGTGCTGGGCCGGACGGGAGAGGTTATATGAAACGACGCTTAAAAATTTTCGCATTGGGAGGCAACGAGGTTGCGCCGACGGACATTATTGACCCAAAGACCGGCAAAACCATCAATCCCGATATACCGGCGCAGTGGAAGCGCGCCGCCAGGGCCTGCGAGCTGCTGGCGGACATCATTGAGGCGGCTCCGGACGATGACTATGTGGTCACCCACGGCAACGGTCCTCAGGTGGGCAATATCCTGCTACGCTCCGATTATTCACTGCCCATTCTGCCGCCGATTCCATTGGATGTCATCGTCGCCGACACGCAGGGCGCCATGGGATACATGCTGCTGCACATCGGAAACGCGCTTCGGGCCAAAGGCATCAGACGTCCTGTGGCTGCAATCGTCACCCAGGTGGTGGTGGATCCCCTTGATCCGGATTTTAAAGATCCTTCCAAGTTTATCGGTCCGGGGTATTCGCCTAACCAGATCGAGGAGAAGGAAGGATCGCCGGAGCGCTATAAACGGTACCACAAAAACGGCGGCCGGGAAATCTGGCGGCGCGTGGTGGGCTCGCCCAAACCGGTGGACATCGTCGAAATCGATACCATCGAAGCCAATCTGCGCGCCGGCGTGATTCCCATCGCGGTGGGCGGCGGAGGGATACCGGTTCATCCGGTTCAACCGCAAAAGACGCCGGCGGGCGAAGTCTTTCCCTGCCGTCACAGCATCGTTTTCGAAAAACGCTGCGGCAGCGGCAACCCGGTTCCCGACATCTATTCAGGCGTGGATGCGGTGATTGACAAGGATTTGGCCACCAGCCTGATGGGAGCCCTGTTGATGGAACGTGCAGCGCAAAGGGGGGAACATCTGACAGCGGAGCTGACGATTCTGACCAATGTCGACGGGGTCAAGCGCAACTTCGGGAAGCCGGATCAGGCGGATCTGCGGCAGCTTAATGCGGCTGAAGCCCAACAGCTTTACGATCAGGGGCTTTTTCCCTCCGGAAGCATGGGGCCCAAGGTCTTGGCGGCAATTGAATTTGTGTGCCGCGGCGGTCAACGCGCTTTTATCACCGAGGTTTCCGCCTATGAAGACACCGTGGCCGGTCGGGCCGGAACCACCATCCTTCCGT
>Ga0180434_10009239_pt1 | contig 10735 bp, 10 predicted proteins | sample SS_ome_7_FD_132453 | JGI IMG/M metagenome (GOLD analysis project Ga0180434, IMG submission 132453) | Hypersaline lake sediment archaeal communities from the Salton Sea, California, USA - SS_1_D_2 metaG | ecosystem: Environmental > Aquatic > Non-marine Saline and Alkaline > Hypersaline >... | reverse complement strand
GACCGCCGCGATCCAAAGCGGAAGGAACTTGAGGACGAGGCCTGGTAGCGCAGCGTAGCCGGCACGCAGGCTGAAACGTGCGCCGTCCAAGCACGGCTTTGCGGACAGGAGCGATATGTCGGTTCGTCTGACCGTTCTGGGCTCCGGGACCTCCCACGGCATCCCCATGATCGGCTGCGACTGCGCGGTGTGCAGGTCAGATGACCCGCGCGATCGGCGGACGCGCACCAGCGCCGTCTTCAGCTACGACGGTTATAACCTGCTGATCGACACGCCTCCCGAGCTGCGCTTGCAGTGCGTCGCCTGCGACATCCGCCGGGTCGACGCGATCCTCTTCACCCACTTCCACGCCGATCACATCGCCGGGCTGGACGACGTCCGCCGCTTCAACTGGATCCAGGGCGGGTCGATCACGCTCTACGGCGACGCGGCGACGCTGGCCCGCGTGCGGCAGATGTTCCCCTACGCCTTCGTCGTGGACCCCGACTATCCCAGCGCCAAGCCGGAGCTGGAGACCGCGGTGCTCGACGGCCCGCTGGAGCTGGGCGGACGTGAAGTGGTCCCGATCCTGCTCAAGCACGGCTCGTTGCCGGTCTTCGGCTTCCGCGTCGGGAACATCGCGTACTGCACCGACTGCAATCTCGTTCCGGATCAGTCGCTGGAATTGCTGCGTGGGCTCGACGTCCTGATCCTGGACAGTGTTCGCCGGCGCCCGCACGCGACGCATTTCAACCTCGAGCAAGCGGTCGAGCAGGCCCGGCAGATCGGCGCGCGGCAGACGTACTTCACGCACATTGCCCACGAGTTGAAGCACGCCGAAACAAACGCGCAGCTCCCGGTCGGTATGGAGTTGGCGTACGACGGGTTGGTTTGCGAGTCGGACTGAGCTATCAGGACCGAGCGCACGGCTGACACAGCCGTGCCACCCTTGAGATAGCTCGCCATTTGGATGGCATGGCCGTGTCGGCCGGGATAGCGCACGGGGCGGGCAGGACGCGTGTTACTCCGCCGGCTCCAGCACCCAGCAATCCAGCACGGTGGTTCTGCTGCACTGCACGATCACGCTGGTCTTGTCCTGGTTGAGCACGATCTCGCCGACGGGGTAGGTCCCGTCCGACTCGTAACTATACTCGATGGTGCCGATCGGGTTGCCGTCCGTGTAACTGACCGCGACGGTGCCGAAAGAACGGCCGGTCTGCACGCGCAGACTCAGGCGATACTTGCCCGGCTGGTTCCAGGGGATCTCGATCTGGACCGGGTTCTCGGTGGTGATGGTCGCCGCCGCCTCGCCCGAGAACTCGAGCCCGCCGGCGTGCTTCTGTTGCTTCACACTACCCCAGTCACTGCTGACGATGTTGCCTTCGATTTCCACTGCCCCGGGGATTCGCAGCCCCGCGAGCTGGAGCATCTCCGGCGAGAGCGGCTCGAAAGAGTCGGGTGCCCCGGGCTGCCCGTACCAGTACACGACCGAGCTGTAGTACACGTCGTCCGCCTGGTCGTACTGCCAATTCTCGAGCGTGAAGCGCAATGACTTCTGAAAGCTGACGCAATCGGCGAGCTGCCAGCGGTACATCGAGTTCTTGCCGAGCGGTGAGACCAGGGTGGCCCCGTGCAAGGGCATGCGAATTGGCCGGAGCCCGGTCACGTTCCCGAAGTAGCCGGCGGTGCTGGTGCCGAGGATCGATGGGAACGGCTCGTCGTCGAGCCAGATTTTGTGATCGCCCTCGCCCCACCACTGCTCGCGGGGGCAGTCGATGTTCAGGACGCAGCCCACCAGCCGGCCGGGGCTCTTCGTTTCCAGGATCGGAAAATCAAACGTGCGGCAGGGATCTTCGGTGCGCATGCGGGCCTTGAAGCGCAAGGCATTGGCCGGGGGTGCGTCCCGCTCGACCTGCATGTACAGCATTACGCCGATTTCCCGATTCTTCTGCACGTTCTGGTTCTCGATCTCGATGTGCGCGCCGTCGCGGAACGGCATCGGGAAGTAGCAGTACATGAACCAGCCTTCGTTGGCGAACTCGCCGGGCATCTTGGTCGCCAGGTCAGTCCCCATGACCAGGCTGTTGTACAAGTTGCGCGTGAAGCCCGTGCCGAAGAAAGCAGTCAAGGGGAGTTCGACGTCCGGCTGCGTCCGCCCGTCCCAGAGGATCCGTAGGATCAGGTTGTGCAGGGCGTGGCGTTCCCGCGGCTCACGCTTGTCCGTGAGCGAGACCTGAAATGATCGGATTGTTCCGGCACCGGTCAGGTCCCACTCCAGCTTCTCGCCGCCCCTAAGGTTCTTTTGTCCACCATGGGGTGCCGTGCGGCGCCGGCCGTACAGTTGTTTCTCGGAGAGCCCGCGCCGGAAGGTTTTCAAGACCTCGTCCAGCGCGGCCCGTGCTTGGTCGCTCAACTGCGGCTTGAAGCACTCGACGGGGGTCGCGGGCGCGTACGCGATGTAGTCGATCTGGTATTCACCCACGAACTCTCGGCTCAGCACGCGGCAGCTTCGCGCGAAGCCGATTGGAAAGTAGGAAACAGCGGCGTCGCCCGGGGGAATCACGTAGCTGAGCGGTATGCCGAACGGTTCGACACTTCCGTCAAAGAAGTCGAGCAGGGGCGAATCGACCACCGCCTCGCCGTCGAGCACGATACGAAGATCGCCCGTCGGCTTCTGGCACCAGATACGGGTCAGCACGCCCGGGCTCTTGATCTCCGCCATCACGTTCCAGCCGTCGTCGGTCGTGTGCAGAAACTGGCCGCGGTCGTGGTTGGCGTCCCAATGCACGTAGCGCCCGTCGCGAATCGTCGATTGTCGGCGATCGTAGCTCGAGAACAGCCCCGTCCGCTCGCCCGCCGGTGGGGGCAGGACGAGGCGATCGAGATCGATCAGCCGATGCAGCAAGTCTGCCTGCGTGATGCGCTCGGCGCGGGCGGCGGGTGTGACCAATATGCTCAAGAGACATGGAAGCCAGATCGGCGCGCGCACCTGCACACCTCCACACTGTGCCTGACGGGTCGGACCGGACAAGGATTCATGGGAAGTCCCGACGCTGGGATAACTCACACGTTGAACTTAATGGTTATGAAGTCGCCGTCCTGAACGATGTAATGCTTGGGCTCGAGCCGCAGCTTCCCGGCGGCCTTGGCCGCGCGCATCGAGCCGGCGGCGTGCAGATCGTCGTATGCGACCGTCTCGGCCCGGATGAAGCCGCGCTGCATATCGGTGTGAACCTTGCCCGCCGCCTCCACCGCTGGCGTTTCCTTCGGAATTGCCCAGGCGCGCACCTCCGTGTCGCACCCGGTGAAGAAGACGATCATGCCGAGCGCGTCGAAGCAGGCGCGGATGATGCGATCGCGTGCCAGAGTTTGGATTCCGAAGCCCTCCATGAACTCGGGCCGGTCCTTTCGGTCCATCTGGATGATCTCGGCCTCGATTTCAGCACAGACCGCAATGGTGGCAGCAGCGTGCGAGTCGCGGAAGGGGGGCTCCTGGCCGATCTGGTCCTCGGCGACGTTGATCACGAGCAGCAGCGGCTTCTGCGTCAGAAAGCCGAAGCTGCGCAACATTTTCTCCTGCTCGCCGGGTTCAACGACCTCGCGCAGCGGTTGCTCGTTCTCGAGCGCCTCGCGGCAGCGTTGCAGGAGGGTGAGCTCGTGCTTTTGCTGGTCGTGATCTTTGGTAGGCTTGGTGACGGCTTTTTCGAGCTTCTCGATGCGGTTGTCGCAGATGAACAGGTCCGCGAGCAGCATCTCGTCGCGCATTTCGGTCAGGTCGCGCTGCGGATCGATCCGGTCGCCGTGCATCGGAACCGCTTCCGACGCAAAGCCCCGCACCACCGCCAAGAGCGCATCACTCTGGCGCAAGGTTGGCAGGTGGTTGGTCAGCCCGGCTTGCTCGCGGTCGCCCTCGCCGCTGCCTGGCAGATCGATGAAATCGATCGCCGCCTCGGTTCGCCTCTTGGGCTTGATTAGTTGCTCGAGCCACTCCAGCCGGGGCTCGGGGACCTTGACCGAAGCCAGGTTCTCTTCGGCGAGCTTCAGGTGGTCGCGGGGAAGACCCGATATCGCTGTAAACAGAGTTGACTTTCCGCAGTACGGGAATCCGACGATTGCCACTCGCATCGTCTGGTCTCGCGAAGGTTCGTGATGCGGTGAACTTCGGCCTGCGAGCGCGACCGGCCAGCCCGTCCGGCCGACCAGGTCGTTGCTCGCCGCTACGCATAGGCTATACTACCCGGACACGCGGTGGGCGTGTAGATTGAAAAGGCGGCTTTCCGGGAGATCGCCGCGCATCTGGCGGGGTCAGGCTGAGTCATGCGACGGAAGCGGTTTCTTGCGGCAGCATTGGCTGCCATTGCGGTGGTGGTAGGTGCGGGCTGCGGGGAGCCGCGCTATCCCGACGCGTTGGGCGTGACGCTCGAGCAGGTCGATCTGATCCGCGACAGCGATACGCTCACGCCTCAGGAGCAGCGCGACGCGCTGGCCGAGTATGGCCTCGACCCGCTCACGATCAACGGCTTGCTCAGCAGCATTCGGCTCGCCAACCAGTTCGGCGGCGATCTGTCATCCGCGTACGACAAGGCGGTCAACGATCAGCTCAGCAGCATGACTCCCGACGAGGTGCAGTACTATGGCGACGCGACCGACGAGGTGACACTGGAGGACGCCGAGGCCCAAGCCATCGTTGACCTCTTCCAGGACAACGAGATTGACTCGCTGACCGAGTTGGAGGAATGGCTCGACGACCCGGCCAGCGAGCTGCCGGCCGGGATCGACGAGCTCAACTTGCGCAGCGTATTTGTCGATACAAGCACGGACTATGTGCGGGACAAGCTTTAGCAAGGAGAGATCGCCATGAGGACTTGCTCGCTTTCTGCTCTGGCCGTGCTGGGTTGTGCAGTTTCGCTGGTTGCCACCGGCTGCTTGACGTCCGCTCCGCCGGAGAATGAGGTGACCTGGGCCGTCAAGGCCGCAGCCGGCAATCTGACGCAGACGACCGTGGCGGAGTGGCAGGCGGTGGCCGAGGTGATTGACGAGGTCGTCCCGGCAGTGGACGTTACCCTGACCGAGGCGCAGGCCGAGGCGATCGTGGAGTTTGTCCAAGACAACGAAATCGACGATCTGGGAGACATCGAGGACGTGGTCGAACAGGCCCAGACCGACCCGGAGTCGATCGAGGTTCCGGATGCCTTCCTGGAGCTCTTTGGCGAGTTCAGCGACGAAGATTTCGACTCCTTTCCCGCCCGGCTGACGGAATAGGCATACCGGCCGCTGGGCGCGGCGGCGCCCGGGGGCCCGCTTTTGAGCCGGCACAGGCCGAGGGGCCGCGCTCGCGATTTCCCAAACGCCAGGGCGGATTAAGGACACCCACACTTGCCTGTGTGGGTGTTCTTCGCGTTTAATAGGTAGTGGGATTTGATGGATTTGAGGGGCTGCGCCCAAGCGCGTGGCCGAACTCTTGAACAAGGCAGGTCGGCATGTTCGCCGGCATCATTGAGCGTGTTTGCAGCGTTGCCGCCGTACGGCCGGCTGCCGACGCGGTGCGCCTCGAGGTCGACTTGGGCGACCTGCTGGATGACCTCGAGCTCGGCGCCAGCGTGGCGATCAACGGCGTGTGCCTGACGCTGGCCGAGCGACGTGGGTCGGTCGGCGGGTTCGACGTCGTCCCCGAAACCTGGCGCGTGACCAGCCTCAGTTCGCTTCAGGCCGGCGATCCGGTCAACGTCGAACGCTCGCTCCGCGTTGGCGATCGCCTCGAGGGGCATTTCGTCCAGGGCCATGTTGATGGCGTCGGCAAGATCGACCGCGTTCAGCGCGACCAGGGCGAGTACAAGATTTGGGTCTCCGCCGACGCTGGCTTGATGCGCTACCTGGTTCGCAAGGGCTCGGTCGCGCTGGACGGTACCAGCCTGACCATCGTCGATGTCCAGGAGAATCGGTTCTCGGTCGCCCTGATTCCGACTACGCTGGAGCGGACCGTTCTCGGCCTCCGCCGGCCCGGCGATTCGATCAATATCGAGACAGACATTCTCGCGCGGCTGATCGTCGCCCAGCTCGAAGCCCTGACGGGTAGCGCAGACCGCGCCGCGTCCGGCGGGCTCACCTGGGAGCGTCTCCAGGAAAGCGGGTTTCTGACATGAGACCGGGCCGCGTTAACAACGGCAACGGCAAGCCGCTGGTCGGTATCACGATGGGTGACCCGCTGGGCATCGGCCCCGAAGTGATTGTCAAAGCCTTGGCCGACACGGAGCTGCGCGGGCAGGCCCGCTTCGTGGTCTTCGGCCTGCACGATGCCCTCGAATTCGCCGCCGACCAGGCCGAGATCAATCGTTTCTGGTGGCGGGAACCCTACGACGGGCGTCCGCGGGTTGCCAGCGGCGTCCTGGTGGCCGACTTCGACGATCTTCCGCAGCCGCGGATCAACGGCCGACATCGGCCCGATGAGATCGCCGGGCGGGCGTCATTCCGCTTTGTGGAAGAGGCTATCGGTCACTTGAAATCGGGCGCGATCGATGCGCTCGTCACCGGGCCGATCAACAAGGCCGCCTGGCACAAGGCCCGCTACAAGTTCCGCGGCCATACCGACCTGCTCGCTCGTCGGTTCGAAAACCGGCGCGTCACGATGGCGTTCTTCGCCGACCACCTCCGCGTCGCGCTGGCGAGCAATCACGTGCCGCTCTTCGAGCTCCGCGATCGCTTTACGATCGGGCTGGTGCACCAGCCGATCGACCTGCTCGACCGGGCCCTGCGCGAATGGTTTGGGATCGAGCGGCCGCACATCGGCGTGCTCGGGCTGAACCCTCACGCCGGGGAGGGGGGCTTGCTGGGGGACGAGGAGCAGCGCATTATCGAGCCGGCCCTGGCGCTGGCGCGTAACTCGGGCGTCCATGTCACCGGTCCGCTGGCGCCCGACACGGCCTTCGTGCCCAGCGTGCTGGCGCGGTTTGACGGTTTGGTGGCGATGTACCACGACCAGGGGCTGATTCCGATCAAGATGCAGGCGTTCGATCGGGCGGTGAACGTGACGCTGGGCCTGGGGGCGGTCCGTACCAGCCCCAGCCACGGAACCGCCTACGAAGTCGCGGGCCGAAACCTGGCCAATCCCGGCAGCATGATCGAAGCCATCCGGCTGGCAATCCGCTTTGCCAAGGCGCGCCTCGCCGCGACCACATCCGCCGCCGTTATCGCCCGCTAGATGGCAAAAGGGGCAATTACTGCGCAAGCAAGCCGGCAACGGCCAGGAAACCGCCGTTGCCGGTGGGTCGTGCTTCGTTTTGGCCGGATGGTGTCTACGCGAGGAACTCGGGCACCCGTTCAACGATCGCCTTGACGGTAGTAACCGTGCTGTCGTCACCGGCGGCCAGGACTGATTGGAAGAAGGCGGTAATCAAGGTCGTCACCAGGGTGGTGGCGGCGGATTCCACGCCGGCCAGCATCGTATCCCGGACGGTGGGGTCGCACCCGCTCAGCACTAACAGCCCGCCACCCGAAACCGCAGTGAGCAGCCAGATTCGCCCACGGAGGAGCAAGCTTGGCATTCGATTCTCCTTTTTTTCGCATCCTCGCGCGAGCGTGCCGGCATGCCGGTGTCCGGTCACGTCCCGTGCGGCAACGCTGATCGTCCAGTGTACTGCAATATCGGCCGTGTGGGCCGGGCAAGTTGAGCCCCGGGTGTGGCCGATCGCTCCGCTTCGTATGAGAACCGCCTTTGGGCGGGCGGTCAATCGTTTTTCTTGTCCGACGGCTTGGTCGGCTTCCTGGGTAGACTCTTGCTTCTTTTCTCGGTTGGTTTCTGCTTGGCGGCCGCCTCGGCGGCCCGGCGCTGGGCCCGCGTCGGGAGACGTTCGAGCCGGGGCTTGAGCTGCTCGTCGAAGATCCGCTCGATCGGCTCGATCAGCTTCGCGCGCCTCTCATTGAGCTCCGAGATGCTCTTGCTCTTGTTCTTGTCCTTGGACTGCTTCAGCTCCTCGACCTGCTGGTCGAGCTTCTCAATCTGCTCGTGGCGCCCGATCATGTAGCGCTTGGCCTGGGCCTCGCAGTCCTCCAAGATGGTGTTGGCCTTCTGCGTCTGCTCGTCGTTCAGCTTGTACTTCGCGATGAATTCGCGGACGTACTTCTCCCAGGCCGACTCGAGCTCCTCCCGGCCCTTCGCGTCGGCGTCGGGCTTGTCGGCGGACGGGCCGCGCTTCGATGGACGCCCGGTGCGATCTGGCCGCTCCGGGCCTCTCTGAACGTGTGGGCGGGTCTTGTCCGGCTCGGCGCGCACGCTGCGCGTGCCCTCCTGCTCGGCCGCCCGGTCGGCCGGTCGGGCTGGTGGCTTGCTGCTGCGCGGCGTCATCTGAGGCTTGTCCCGGGGCTGGTCCTGGGAGCTCAAGCGGGCGACGTCCGACTCCTCAGGGGGTGGGGGTGGCTGTGGCTCCCTGGGCGCCGGCGGCGGGCTGGTCCTGGAACGCGAGGCGCGGCGGCCGCGTTGCGGCGAGCGGAACTCCTCAACGGTCATCTCACCGGAAGCAATCCGCTCGAGCTGCTCCTCGGTGGTCTCGAAGCTCTGGTACATGAGCTTCAGGTCTTCGTCGTGGATCTTCTGCTGCTCGGGCGTCAGGATCTCGCGCCACTCTTCGTTTCCCTCGATGATCAGCTTCTTGGCTTCGTCGTATAGCGGCTTGAAACGCTCTCCCCACTCGATCAGCTCCTCCTGGGTCATCTCGCCGCCGGTGCGCACGTCGAACAGCCGGTCGATCAGCTCGCGCATATTGCCCTCGTGCTGGTCGAGGAACTCGTAGGCCCGCTCACGCAGTAGGAACTTGGTGTATTCATCCTGCTCCCCGGTGAGATCGTACTTGCGGGCCAGGGTCCGGGCATAGGTGTCAACCAGCAGATCGATGTTATCGATGATCGCGTTGTAGCCGGTTGTGTCTTTTCGATCTTCGCTCTGCGCGAGCGCGGGCGCGGCGAGCCCGGCGCAAACGACGCCGAAGGCCAGGACCCGCAACGGGAGAGAAGCGCGCATCGGTTATACTCCTTTCGGATAGCCGCTCCGGCCCCACGGGACTGGTTGAGCCGGTGCCGCCACAACCGTATTATACCTTCTGATCACAATCCGGTTGCGTCCCGCCCCGGGGGCCGGTTGGTAGATTATCGGAGCCAAAATGCCGCTCGCGGTCAAGCCCCCAGCCCTCTGCATCTTCGATTTGGACGGGACCCTGGTCGATTCGCTGCGCGACATCGCCGAGGCGCTCAACGAGTGCCTCGAGCTCCTGGGCCTGGCCACCTACCCGATCGACAGCTACCGCTACATGGTCGGCGAAGGCGTGCCGAAGCTCTGCGAGCGGGCCCTCGGACGAAGCCACCCGCACCTGATCGACCGCTTGATCGAGCTTGCCCGCCCACGCTACCGCGTCCGGCCCCTGCGGCATACGCGCCCCTACCCGGGCGTGGGCGAGATGATCAAACGACTGCGTCAGGCCGGCGTCAAGCTGGCGGTGCTCTCCAACAAGCCCCACGAAATGACGGTGAGCGTCGTCCGGGCGTTCTGGCCCGACCACACCTTCGATCTCATCCAGGGATACATCGAAGAGCATCGTCGCAAACCGGATCCGTATTACGTTCTCCAGATCTGCGACAGCCTCGGGGCGAGTCCGTCCGAGACCTGCCTGATCGGCGACACGCCGACCGACATCGAGACCGCTCGCCGCAGCGGCACCATCGGTATCAGTGTCACCTGGGGCTTCCGCAGCCGGGCCGATCTGACCGGTGCCGGCGCGCCGCGTACGGTGGACAGCCCCGCCGAACTCGCCGCAGCGCTCGGCTGCGGTGCCTGAACTGCTGCCTCTCTCCGGCAGGCGTCGGCCGGCGACCGACTTTCGCCGGTCGTCCGCTCGTGGTACGCTGCGTGGTTGTATGACCGTGTCCGAATGATTCGTCAGTAACGCGGGTTGCAGGGTTGCACATGCCGAACAATGGAACCACTTTTGAGTTCGTGGCTGGTCTCCGGACGGGTGCCGGCGGGCAAGTTCTCATCGTCCCTCTGGCCTCCAAGCCAAAACCCGCGATGCAGTTGCTATCGCAGGTCGACGCCTATTGCGACGACGCCGTCTCCGAGCTGGTCGATGTCGGGGCCGTCGGCAAGGACGTCGGGCACTTGTCGCATACGACCCGCGGCAGCGTCTACCGTCGCGTGGTCGTGGTGAGTCTGGGCCAGGCCAAGGAGCTCAACGCGCATAAGATTCGCCAGGCCGCGGCCCGGGCCGCCAACTGGCTGATCGACGAGAAGATCAGCCACGCCACGCTCTGGATCGACGGCTTGGTCTCGCACGAGGTGGAACGACCGGTTTCCGAATGGGCCCTCGGCATGACCCTAACAGGCTTCCGGTTCTCCGAGCACAAGCAGCCGGACAACGGCGAGCCGGAGAAGGTCCGCATCCGGGTTGCGTCCGACGACAAAGCGTATCTCTCGGCCAAGATGCCGGGAATTCGTGAGGCGGTCACGCTCGGGCAGGCGGTCAATTACGCCCGTCGAATTGCCCACCAGCCGGCCAACGTGATCAACCCCGCCACGCTGGCGGGTGAGGCTCGGCGTCTGGCGCAGCAACACAAGCTCAAATGTACGGTGCTCGAGTTCGCCCAGCTCAAGCGGCTGGGCATGGGTGGGCTGATTGCCGTCGGACAGGGGGCTGAGCACAAGCCCTGTTTGATTCGGATCGATTACCGAGGCGCGCCGCGGGTGCGCCCCAATACAGTTCTGGTCGGAAAG
>Ga0180434_10009238_pt1 | contig 10737 bp, 11 predicted proteins | sample SS_ome_7_FD_132453 | JGI IMG/M metagenome (GOLD analysis project Ga0180434, IMG submission 132453) | Hypersaline lake sediment archaeal communities from the Salton Sea, California, USA - SS_1_D_2 metaG | ecosystem: Environmental > Aquatic > Non-marine Saline and Alkaline > Hypersaline >... | reverse complement strand
TCCTCCTCCTCGCGCTCGACGTCCTTGCTGACCTTGCCGTACGCGGCGCTGATCCCGGTGTCGATGGAGATGGTCTTGAACTCAGAGAAGTACTGCGGATCGTACTGACGGAACCGGTACGAGGTGCTCGTCTCGTCCACCCCATAGTCTCCGAAGCCGTCGTGGTCGCTGACCCACTTCTTCGCTTCGTCGAGGTCGAACTCTTCCTTGCTGAAGATCAGGGACTGGACCGCCCATGTGCCGTTCTCTCCGGGAGGCATTCTTCCGGTCTCCGGCTTGGACGTGTCCGATTCCTCTGCCTCAACCACGTAGGACGTGTCATCGTCAACCGCGCCCACTTTGATGGCACCGACGCGGTTGACCTTGATCCCGGCCTCCGGGTTGTACTGGCACATTCCTGGTCCGGCAATGGCCTCCGCGGCCTTGTACAGCGACGCCAGAAGAACGGTGTCGTTGTATCCGAAGAACGCGACTTGGTTGCCGTCAGGATCTTTCTGATCCGACTTGTAGATGCCGATTTCCACGGGACACCCCCGGGGCGTTGCCCTTTAGTAGTTGAAACGTTTCTTCTTTTCCTGAATGTCCTTCTTCGCATCCTCGGCGGTGGCACTCGGAGCCAGGTCGATGCCGGACATCCAGGCAGACTGCGGAGCCCCCTTCTCGGCGGGCTCGGGCGGGTCCTGGTCATCATCCTGGTCACTGTCGGGATCATCTCCCTCGGGGACCTCGATGTCCTTGGCCAGACGCTCGAACTCGGGCTTGATCTCGCCCACCATCTTGATCAACTCCTCGGCCTTGGCCATGATGGCGACTGCCTGAGCGATGGCGTCCTTGAGCTGCCACTCACCCTCGTACATGCACTCGATGTCCTCCTTGGTGAGGGCACCGGCCTCGAGCTTGGACTTCAGCGCGGTGTACTTGGCGAGCAACGTGTCGATGGCTTCGATCCCGAGCGCCTGCGCGGTGGGCTTCTCCTCCTTGCTGGTGGGCTCGCCCTCTCCGTCGCCGTCCTCTTCCCCATCGCCCTCTCCGGACGCAGGCTCCTCCGGCTGCGCCGGGGGATCATCGTTGGACTTGGACTCGAGTTCGGCAATGCGGCCTTCGAGCTCCTCGATGATGTCGTCGCGGGACTTCTCCACCGGCATTTCCACCGCCACGATGGAGTCGGGGGTGGTGACGCCCTGGTCGTGCACGGCCTCGATGTTCCGCTTCACGAGCTTGAGGGTCTCCGCGTCCACGTCCTTGGCCATGATGTCGTCGTGCCACGTCTTGAACTCGGCGAGCGTCATGGTCTTGAGCGTGGTGGTGTTCTTCGGCGAAGGCGCGGTGGCCGCCTTGATGGCCTCCGTGAGCTTGGCCAGTTCCTTGAGTTCCACGTCGCTGGCGTTGCCCGCGGCAGCCTTCTCGGCGAGCTCCGACTGACGCTTCACAGTCTCCAGAAACTTCTTGTTCATTGGATGTCTCCTTGTGGAACAGCAAACGAACCCACGTTTGCCTTGGGCGTGTACAAGACGCCATCGAGTTCTGCCCGCAAGGCGCCGGGCAATTCCGCCTCACACCGCGCGAGTGAGTAACCAAGATCCCCACGGAGCACGCGAAACCAGCGGGCCATAATCTCGGACCGCCGACGCATCTCCGTGTCTGTCATCATCCTCTGCTTGAACGCCTTGCCATACCGACGCTCATCTTCTTCGTACGAGCCCTTCAGGCATTTCACGAACATGGCAGAAGCACGAGCACGCTGGACATCATTGATGAGCAGCGATGCGAATGGCTTGGAATCAGACCTGTGCCTCTCTGGTATGAGAAGTTCCATTTGACTTTGAGCGTATCGGACCCATCCGCCCTGTCAATAAACGAGCCTATTCTGCAACGCGAAAACTGTCAGTGCGGCCACTCAATCGTGTCGAGGTCTACAGCGAGACCAAACGCTGGGAGTGCCATTGAAAGGGCCTGAAACTGACCTGCGAACCCCTGCCACCCGCGGACGCGATCACCTCCGCCTTGGTGGACCAGATCCGAGAAACGGACGCTTGAAAGGTCGTCGTTGGCACTGATCGCATTCTGCACCTTCGTCTTGTACTTGGGGTCAGAGTACGTCCACTTCCCTTTTCCGCGCGACATCGAACCATCCCAGGACAGCGATGCCGCTCGCTTGCCACTGGCCGTGTCCAAGACGTGGAGTGTGCCCTTCATCGGATAAAAGATCCCTTCGACAACGCCAGGTAGAACCCAAGGATCTCCGGGTTGACGTCGTACATTTTGAGACGGAACCGCTCTCGTCCCTCGGTCAGAGACTCGGATGAGTAGCTGCTGACCTCACTGGCGTAGTCGCCCTGGTAAACGGTTCCGATCCTCTTGTCGGCCCACTTCCCTTCCACGTAGTCAAAAGTCGGCCCCTTCTTGATTCCGGACGTGGCATTCAGATTTTTCCAAATCACAGCCGCATTGCTGCCCTTTCCGAGCTGATCAACAAAGTGGGCAAACTCGTGTCGGAAGTACCGATCCAGGGCGCTCCCCTTCAGTCCAGCTGGAATAACAATCGCGTTCAGATCCGGGTCATACAATGAACCCTTTTTGAGATTGTTGGCCAGGTACAACGGTGGCAGTCCGTACCTCTTGGCGTAGTCAAATATCCGCTGTGCGTGCGTCTCCATCGCCATCGATGTCAACCGCGCCGAGGCAGACTGGCTGGCCTGCCGCAACGTCAACCCCTTTGCCACACCAGAGAGCCTCCCATCATCTATCGCTTTCACCACTGCGGCGATGAGCTCCTCCCTCTGAGTAGCCACGAGAGGGGTGGTGTACTTCACAATCGTTCGACCAGTGATCTTCTCAACAACACCAGTCTCAGAAATGAAGAACTCTCGGATGGTGCGACTCTTGACATTTCCGCGTCTGACCACGGACAGCACACCCGTCAACCGCTCATCGGCCGCCTTGAGCGCGTCCGAGATCCGTGCTGTCTCCAGCTGGGACCTTGTGACCACCTGCTCACGGAGTGAATGCGTGGAGGTGTTGAGCAACCCGTATTCGGAATAGTCCTTCGCCCAGCTGCCTTCAGACGGGTGCTTCAGGTCAGAGGACGGAGCCTTGGGCTTGGGAGGTTTTGTGGGTTGCGCCAGTTGGCCTCCAGTGCTGACAGCGGTCTCCGTCCGGGATGGCTTGGTGCGCACCGTTGGATCCAGGGGGGTCTTTGGCTTCGGCTTCACCCTCGGCTTCGGAATCGGCGTAGTCAGAGGAACCGGGCTCTGGTTGGGTGCGGGATCTCCAAAGTTGAAATCCTCTGCGTTCGAGTACCTGGAGACATACCCCTTCTTTTCGAGAGACCGGATCGACGCCTGAATATCCGCGTCCGTGGTGGCCTTTCGCAGCTTTGAGAGTTCAGCCTTTGCTGCACTGCGCTTGTCTCCATTGAACTTGAGGTATCCAACCTTCCCTGATGTGCTCTCGCGCAAGCTGTACACCCGGCGCCCAGGGAACTGCTTGGCCTCTGCGAGAATGATGTCCTTGACAGCAGCGGTATCGACAACAGAGACGTGCATGGACACACCGCTGATGTTCGCTGCAAGGTCCATCTCCTTCCGTAGAGACGACAAGGTGGTCTTCCCAAGTGCCTCGTCGAGCGCCTTCACCACCTCAGGCTGACCAGTCGGTCCGATGGCGCGCGTCAGCGGTGTGTACCGATACCGCTGGTAGACAGCCGCCTCCTTGAGCTTGTTCCCAACCATGAACGACGGGGGCAGCGGAGGAGGGTACAGGAAATCCTCAGTATATGGATAGCGCTCGATGACATCAGGCTTCCCGTATGGGACCGGCTTGGTCTGCTGTGGTTCTTTCACACCAGACTGCGGACGCTGCCCAACACCTGCGGGACGCGGGGTACCCTTGGGCATTGGCTTCGGCGGAACCGGAGACGTCGTCCCCTGTGCCTGCGGAATCTCGTTGCGCGGAACCTGCACCGTCGTCGTGACAGGAACCGTCCATGACCGGCACAGGTGGTGATACGGCGGCGGCCCGATGTTGTGGTCGGTCAAAGCGTTCCCAGCGATATACCGCCGGAACTGCCCGTTGTCATCGACCTTCCCTGCACCAGAACGAACGATATCCGCAACCTTTGTCCCGTTGTTCTCCGTGACGATGGACCGGATCCCTGTCTCCTTGTCGGTCACCGTGCGCAGAAACGGGGAAGCGTCAACAATATCCTCCGGCTGCTTCACGTTCATCGCTCCGAAGACCTGCTGGCTGGCAAGTTCGGTGCTGATGATCTGACCATCCAGGCATCGGCAGATGTCCGTCGTGCGCTCGTCCAGCACCGCCTGGATCTCAAGTGACTCAATGCCAGCCTCCAGGTATCCAGAGACCTCGGAGTAAGAGCGAGCTCGATTGACCGACACCGACGCGACCGTGCGGAAGTAGTTCCGTCCGTACTTCTGCCACGCCTGTGGGATCTTGGCCTCTAGCTGCCGGGCAATCTCGTTTCGTCCGAGCCCCTGCTTGAGACCATCGCGGATCACGGCGCGCCCTGCCCTGGTGAGCTGATCCGACCGCACACCAGCCGAGTCCCGCATCCAGAACCCCTGCTGACGGGCGATCTGGTTTATCGCCTGGCGGTCGGGCTGCGACAGTGAGATCCCGATCTGAGGGAAGAAATTCGAACGAAGGGTCTGCTTGGCGCCGTTGACAACACCAGTGATGGACACCCGGACCTTCTCCTGCCAGGTTGGCATGAGCTTGGCAGATGCGGTGCCCAGGATGCTCTTCAGATCCGAACGCACCTTGGAGAGCTCCCGGGACAGCTTGTTCGCAGAGAGCGCTCCCCAGTCAACGTTCTTCTTCCGGAGGTAGTCGCGGAGCTTGGTCCCGAGCAACTGTCGCTCCTCGTACATCAGCTGCGAGGAGAGTCGCTCCTCTATGACCTTGGCATCATCGGGATCTGCTGGTCCGAGAACCTTGTTGACCAGGACACCAAGCGGGGTCACGTAGTGGGCATCGAACTCCTTCTGCGCCCGCTCCCGCGTCATCACCTCGAGCACCTCCTTGCGGCGGTAGACAATGCGCTGTCCAGAATATGCCGCCTGGAGGACAGTGACCGGACCGTGTGAAACCAGCTTCATGGCCTCGACGCGAGCGAACTGCTCTGTCACGCGCCCAAGCAGCACAGGAGTCGCAGAGGTGCCGTGCATCACCAAGAGCGCCATCCCGGTGGCCCGTGGGAGGTAGTCTCCACCCCGGACGCCGCTCTTCCACAACGCAACGGGAAGATCGCGGCCTAGATCCGTCACAGGCGCCAAAGACATGTAGCCGTCAGCGTGGGTGGCGTACACGCCGATCATTCGTCTTCTACGACCAACGGCTCGGGGTATTTGACACCGGCTCTCTTCAGCTTGCTGTCAAGCTCTGGGGGCTTCTTCTTCTCGGTGGGAGTCGCGAGAACAGCCTTGCCCTTTTCGATGGTGAACCACACTGCGCATTTCTGGCAGTGGCCGGAACCGCACTGGATCGCCCTGTCGAGGGTGGGCCTGGTCTCCGCGTTGTAGATTTCGGCCCGGGTGAACTGCATGGCGTTGCATGCTGGGCACCTGAGAATCAGGGCACCGCTGTCGTGCCTCAGGATGTCTCCGGTTGCGAGTCTGGGTTGCTCACTGAGCTTCCCTACCTTGTCGAGGACTTTGTATTGACCTTCGTACCACTGTCCCATGCTGACCTCTTCTCATGTCCATGCAGGAGGAACGAAAACGTCCACGGAGTTCACCTTCTCGACCTCAGCCTCGAGGGAGTGGACGCCACCTGCCATTCCGCGAAGGCGCTCTGTTCCATCCTGGTTCGTCACTGCTGCCCAGGACAACGGCGTCTGCACGCCACGATTCGGTGGAACAGGGAGCGGCGGGTCCTGCTCCTGGTGGCTGCGGATGAAGGCGAAGTAGACTCCGGCTGCTCGAGCTACCAGCGCCATGACGTTGTTCATCTGACCGCTCTCTGCGTTGACCACCACCGCGAACGCGGCCACGCCGAGATCCGTGTCCGTGGTGTAGAGGCCAGCCCACATTGTATCCCCAGAAACCTCGTAACCGCGCTCGTGCACCTTCTCGAAGCTGAACGTCAGCTCTGAGACGGGGGTCTCACCGGTCACTGGTATGGGCAGCTGAGTCGTGAATGTTGGCGTAGTGTCTGGGAGATTGGTCGGGAGCATCGCTGCTCACGCTACTCGCCGGAGATGGGTTCGTCGTTGGCTTTGATGTCAACCTTGGTAGACTTTTTGACCTCGCGACGCGGAGCTTCCTTTTCCTCGAGAACATAGCCATGGCGAGGGTTCCACATCAAGCGGCTCGATCCCTTTTTCTTTCTGCTTTTGCCCATCGGATATTCTCCTATGCGTAAATGTTGTTTCCATCCACATCCTGGTGCGTGCCAGCGCCAGGCCACGGGATTTTGGTGTTACTGGGAAGACACTGGACCGCGTTGTTGGGGTCTGTTGGATCCATTGTACCACCGGCCTTCCGGACCGTGGCACCAAAGTAGACCCCGACAGCGTTGGTATAGGCAGCAGGATCGATTTCGCAGGTCTGAATCATGAGATAGGAACCGCTGGCAGCTGTTGCAAACTTGCCACCGCCAGCCCCCCAGCAGTTGATCAGGTGGGCATGCCCATTGGCCTTGAAGTTGACCTTGTTGCTCGGAGCCAGCGCATAGCAGGCCGTGGCGTCAAGGGCGGCCCCCTCGTTCTGAGAGACCTCTCCGACAGAGCAATAGGTGAGCATGTGCTCCCCGAAGATGTCCCACGTGTAGCAGTCTACCAGCGAACAGTATGAGCCGATAAGCCACATGCTGTTCGCCCCATTTTGCAGCTGCCACATATCTCGAAGAGGGACCTGTTCGATGGCAGTATCATCGGGTAGTGGGGCACCGTTCATGCTGCAACGGTCAATCAGCACATCGCCGAGATCGCACCCATTGGTCAGGAATGCCGTATCAACGAACGACAGCGTGGATCCAACGCCTGTGAACCGCATGCCGATCATTGCGAGTCTGGAGTTCTGCGCAGTCCTGCCCGGCTCGCTCTCAAGATCCACCATCCTGATACCACGGGTCACTCCGATGGTGTCGGCGAACTCAGCGCCGCCCCAGACGATTTCAAACTTCCCACCAACCTCAGGAGTCCACGCCCACGCCATCAAGCGCAGTGTGTCGGTGGTGTTCCCCGTGATCCTGTAGATGTATCCCTGGGAAGCCCCGTCCTTCATTCGGAGATACAGCCCCTTGAGCGCATCCGGAGCGAACCCGGGGGCACCGGCGACCACAAGATCCGCGGCGACATATGAGCCAGCCGGTCCCACCTCCGAGAACGAGTCGATCTCATACTCGACGCCGTTGCCGTCCACGTCCTGGTGGTCGGGGTGAACAACCATCGGGAAGTCCATCACGATCTCGCCACCACCAGACGCCACACGGTTGATGAATGCCGGAAACGAATCCTGATATACACCGGCCGGTCCGGTGATACGCATCACATTTCTCTCGTGTGGATTTCTGTCTTCGAGAGCTCGGGTGAGCGTCTCGTAGGGATGTTCCGGCGACCCATCACCGCTTTCATCATCGCCCGTGACCGGATCGAGATTGACGGTCACGTCCTCGTCCGTTCCGGCAACGCCACCGGCGTTCATTGTGGCAATCATGGTGTTGAGGTGAGTAACGATGGGGTTGTCCAGCGCCCCCAAGATCCCCTGTGACTCGTCCGATGTGATCAGGTTGATGCTCATGATTTCTCCTGGTGCGCGCTACTCCTCGCGCAGTCTGTAGGTCTCCCGGAACTTGTTTGGTGTCAGACACTTATCCTGTGGACCACTCCCAAAACAGGACGAGGCAATGTGGACCATTCCAGCCTCGTCAATCTCAACCACCACGATCTCTGTCATCGGATCGGGACGGTCGGACTTCTCCAGTTCCTTGTTGACCCAGGTCTGACCGACCTCGATCCCTTCCGGGTGTTTGAACAGGTTATTCATCGCTCTCGTCATCATCAGGCACGCCGCTGGGGCTGTCAAGCCAATGACTCGAAAGGTCCGCTTCGACACCAACGGAACGAAGCTCACTCGCGATCACCGACTCGACCCGTGTCTGGAGCTGCTTCATGTGTGCCATGATCTCGGCGGTGGTGGTGACATCTCCATCGTCGACGGTCCCGGCTGTGGTCGCGCCGTCCCCCATGCCAGCCAGGGTCATCGGCATCGGCCAGTTCACCCACTCCTCGTCCACCTTGGTGAGAGCCCGGTTGAGCGCATCTCCGATGAGCGTTCGAATCTCCGCCGGGAGCAACCCACCGGTTGGCGCAGCGACACGCACCAACTCAGCGATCTCTTCCGGAGACCTGGTGGGCGGGCTGTTGCTGCGGAACGTCAGGAGCTTCACGTTGATCCGTGGAAGGAGGTACTTGTTGATGATCCAGTCGATGTCCTCCCGCTCAGGCTCGAACACCTGCTGCTCCGCAAACGAAAGCGCAGCGACGGCTGTTGCCCGGTTCAGGTTCTTCGGTGTGTACCCTCGGAGCATCGGCGGAAGTCGGAATGAGGCGCCGATCCTGTCGGCGCTGCGCTCATCGTAGTTGGTGAACGTCGCGTCACCCTGTCTGCTGTCACCGAGCGACTCGAAGTGCATGGTGGGCAGCATGGTCCGCTCTTCGTTCTTGAACTGCATGGGCTTCGCCTCGACGACGAGGATCTTGTGGTTCTTGTCCGAACCTCCGACCTCCTTGGTCATCTTCTGCTCGAGACGGTCCTTGGTGTTCCGATCCACCTTCCCACCTGCGACAAACAGAATGCCAGGAGGAATGGCGTGTGATGAGAGGTAGAAGTAATTCGTCTCGTCCGCCTCACGCACCCCCAACACCGCCAGCAAGTTGCCTATCCAGCGCGGTGGCGGACAGGGTGTCCGCGGGTCATGCTGGGCGATGTAGATGAGCTCGTTCGCCTCTTTGGCGTCCTTCCCCTCTCCACCATCTTCCACCGGGCGCCGCATCTCCTGGACGCTCTTGTAGATCTTTCCCGTGGTCCGGCTGATCACCCGGGGGTCCCCTGGAGACTTGAAGAATGCCTTTCGGCTCTGAACGATCTGGACGTACCGGCGGAACCTGCGACGCAACAGTGTCTCGCGCCCCTCTGAAAGCGGTGTCACCGGGTCGTCCTCGATGCACTCTACCATCTCGCCCTCGTCCTTGAGGGGGCGAATGGTGTATCCGGGGATGTAGTTGAGACGCTTCAGGCGCCTGTAGGGGTCATAGATCAACTCCCACGCCCCCCACCCGTTGCTCTCGATATCGCCACGGGTGATCCGCCTCAGCTTGGTGAAGCTCATGGTGGAGCAGCAGTTCTTGAAGAACGAGTCGAACTTGAACTGCTCTCGGCGCAGCTGCATCTTCAGACGCTCACGCACGTCGTCGACGTCCTGATCTGTGATCTCGTCCTCGTCCTCATCCACCGGCTCCCCGTCGCCCTCCCCGTCCTCCTGCTTCTCGGCGTCCTGCTCCTGCTCCTCTGCCAGGGCGGCGTCTTCCTCGTCGGCAAGTCGCTCGATTTCAAGGGCAAGACGGATCGCATCGGAGGCTTCCTCGGAGTCCAGGTCAGACATCCATGGCTCAATGACCTGCCACTGGTAGCCATACCCCTCGATGTTCTGCTCGTAGGCAGCGATGCACGGGGACAGGTGCGGGGTGAGCTCGACATAGTTCAGCAATGACTCGGGGTCGTACGGCGGCTCCACCGCTCCCTGCTCGCTGTAGTACGCTTGATTTCGCTGCATGGAAGCAAGCGCAGCAGACTCGTCGAGCTCTCGACCGGTCAGAACAGCAGCCTTGGCGAGGGCCTGGCGGATGGTGAGAGCCTCCGGGGCGTCGTCCTTCTTCCTCGGAGGACTGCCTTTGCGACCACCCATTAGAACAGGACCTTGCCCGCGATTCGAACCACGCTGTCGATGGCCCCGCCGGTGGTGATGTCGGCGCGGATGTAGTTGTAATGAGCCGGGATCGCGCCCTGGGCAGACGCACCGAGCGACACGATGGTGGCCCACTGGTTGCCTGCCACGCTGCCCTCGATGTTGCCCGCAATGGCCGCACCAGCGCCGCGCTCGATCTCATACCCCTTCTCGGTCATCTGGCGAGCGTCGTAGACCTTTCCCTGTCCGACCAGGGCGTCTCCGGGGTTGGCGGGGTCTTCGTTCAGATCCAAGGGTCGAATCTCTGGGAATGCCATCGTGTCCTCCTAGTTGGCCGACTCGCGTGCCTTGGTCAAAGCAAGCGTCGACAGTTCTCGGAGCAGATCCCCGGCCTCGGGGTCCACCGAATCTCTTGCGAGTATCTGTAGGGCCTGCGCGTGCATCTCAGGCCAGTTTGGAAGTTCTTTGATCAGGTCGAGGAGTTGCGTGGTGCACTTTCTGGACTCATCGAGCTTGCGATCATCGACATCGTCCCGGAGGAACGCGGCCAGCATGCGCGCCTTGTCCGGGTCCTGAGCCGCAGTGTAGTCCCTGAACATCATCTCGGGGAACACACCGGACTTCAGATCGTCCATGGCCTCATCGAGGATGCGGTCGAGCTCGTCCTTCTTGACACCACCGGCCCGCGACACACAGCGGCAGATCACCGGGATCTTCTGCTCCCCGTTGCCGTCACCAAGGTCAGCCATCTTGTATCCCACGATGCCCGTCCCACGGCAGCGTTCGCAATCCGGGGTGGCGACACCAAGG
>Ga0180434_10009237_pt1 | contig 10737 bp, 9 predicted proteins | sample SS_ome_7_FD_132453 | JGI IMG/M metagenome (GOLD analysis project Ga0180434, IMG submission 132453) | Hypersaline lake sediment archaeal communities from the Salton Sea, California, USA - SS_1_D_2 metaG | ecosystem: Environmental > Aquatic > Non-marine Saline and Alkaline > Hypersaline > Sediment... | reverse complement strand
TGGGAATGAAAATCGGGCCGGAGAAGCGACCCAATCCCGACATTCCAATGCCACTGAGCAAACTGGAATCTTACGAGTCTGACATAGGAAAGCGGATTTCCGCTGTGCCGGGGGTGCGGGTCGTCGAAGATGAGGCAGAAGCGGAAGGCTTGATAGTTCTGCCATCCTTCAACATCGACCGTGAACTCATCCTGTCTGAAGGTGAAAACCGCCCGCCGACAGAAGATTTCAACTGTCACATCGGCAATGCCGTCTATACAGCAGGCTTACTGCGTTTCAAAGTAGCCGCCACGGGACCGGGCCACCTACTGATCGCGACCTACTACTATCCCGGCTGGCAGGCGTACGTGAATGGCAAACAGACGACCGTCCTCCGAGCAAATCTTGATATGTCGGCTGTCCCCATACCTGAAGGTGAGTATCCTGTCGACCTCGTGTACCGTCCAGCAAGTTTCCTTGCCGGACTATGGATCACTGTCATAGGTCTTGGAACGCTTGCTCTCTTCCGAGTTCACTGCTGTGTGAACAAGTTACAAATGAAGAAAGCAAATCGAAAAGGAAGATAACCAAATGGCGTTTTCCTATCTCGGTGGTTCACGAAAGCGCTTGCTGGCTCTGACTAGATAAGAACGTTCACGCCGACTCAAGCTGTGCATGCCATCTGTATTGACTTTCGCCAGGATTTCATCGACCCGTTCACGGACCTTTTCTTCGCTCTCATCCCGCTTGGAAACTCGGCGCCTGTAGAGTCTGGCAAGAATGCTATGGAATGCCCATCCATAGCGAACAAATACGTATCCGAACCCCATGCCACCAAGGTGGGCACTAGTGGCTATTCCTGAATTCGTTCCGGACAGGGTGATGAAAAGCTCAACGCCCGCAATGAGCAGTATCGCATGCTTGACTTTCATGGGAATCACAAAGAAAAGCAAGATATTACCCTCGGGGAAAAGTGTGCCAAAAGCTGCCAACACAGCGCATATGGCACCCGAGGCACCGATCACCGGCACTGAAATATAAAACTGGTCCCAAATGCCCAATACCCCGTAGAACAGGCAGGTCAGTAAAGCAGCAAAAACGCCGCCAAGCAAGTAGAGCTTTACAAACCGCCGTGTGCCAAGGTGTTTTTCGACTGTGCGCCCAAGCATCCAAAGCATAAACATGTTGCCAAGAAGATGGATCGGGCTGTCAATAGCGTGCAGAAGCATGTACGTAAGCGGTTGCCATAGCCAGAGTCCGAAGACAGTGTGGCGAACACTAAGGCCAAAAAGAACGCTTACGTTATGAGAACCGAGAGAGATAGAAGCGGCAATCTGTGCAAGATATGCACAGAAAGTGACGATCATGATTATTCCGACAGCGGGCGTAATCTGCCCCCGCATGAGCAATCGGTACCACAGATTACGAATTCGGTGAACAAGTATTGACATCTTCTACATCACATGTGCAACAAGAGAAAGACAAGAAGCTGAAATCCCATTCTTGAAAAGCCCAATCACTTGAGCTTTTCGTTGATCAGCCTTTCCAGACGAGCAATGTCGTCTTTGGTCGCCAGGTTGAGGTGTGACAATCCCTTGTTTAACTCCTCACGTGCCTTCTTTACGACCGTTTCCTTTTCTTTCTCAGCTTCATCAATTATTCGGGTAATAACAGAAGACCGATCCTCTCGAACTTGAGCACCCTTCTCAACAAGCTCTTCAAACATTCTTTTTGCTCGTTCTTCGCTCAGCGCCAGCAAACCTAGAATCGCGCTTGCCGCCTTTTCCAAACCCTTCATAGCTTCATCGTCGGCTGATTTTTCTTCACTCATCACATGCCTCCGTTCTACATGAAAAGCATTGCGGTGGAAAACTCTTGCTGAAAGTCGGACCGACCGGCCAGTTCAACGTACTCGACGAATCGTGAAATGCGATGCGCCTCTTCGCGGCATTCACGCGTAGCAAGCACCATCCTGGCCCCTGCTCCCGCGGCGTTTCCGACAAAGCGAATTCGCTCTTTCGGGACACTGGGCAGAAGACCGATACGCAAAGCCGAACTTCTGCGAATGAAATTCCCAAACGCTCCTGCAAGAAGAACAGCGTCAATGTCATCAATCGTCACGCCCAGTTCTTTCATAAGAATCTCTGTGCCGGCACTGATGGCGCCCTTCGCAAGCTGAACTTCACGTATATCACGTTGCGTGAGCAGGATCGCCTGACCATTCTCTGTCTCGCTACCACCAACCACAAGAAAATCGTATCCCTGCGCGCCCTCGACGACACGTTGCCTAAGCTGCTCGCTCAGCGTATCTGGAAGATCACCGGGAGCGACGATACGTCCGGTCATGTCGACAATTCCAACACGGAGAAGCTCGGCTACGGCATCAAGCAGCGCTGTGCCGCAGATTCCTTTGGGCGAAACATCGCCGATGACGTTGATCTCGACATCCTCGTTAAACTTGATCTTGTCGATAGCTCCCTCAGCGGCTCGCATACCGTGGCGGATACGGGCCCCTTCAAGCGCGGGACCCGCCGCTGTTGAGCACGTCAGCATTCGTTCCTTTGTGCCTATCACGAGCTCGCCGTTTGTGCCAATATCGATAGCAAGAGTTGGCTTCTCGCCTGCCATCATGTTCGTGGCCAGCACGACGCCGACGGTGTCACCGCCGACGAAACCCGCTATGTTCGGCATTGTGTGAAGATTGCCGTTTGCATTAATCTGAATGCCAAGTCTTGCCGCTTTTGTGTCTATCCCAGAGCGGAGGACCGCTGTGTATGGTGCTCGTGCAATGTATTGAGGATCAATGCCCAGCAAAAGATGGTTCATTGTCGTGTTGCCAACGACAGTCGCCTCATAAATATGTGTTTCCTCGACGCCCGCTGTCCGGCAGAGTTCTTCTATGATTTCGTTGATACACCCGACCATACGATTCTGCAGGTTGACAAGGCCACCCTCGTTTTCCTGTGTATAGCTAATACGAGCCACAACATCGTCCCCGTACATAACCTGGGGGTTGGTACGACAACTAGCGGCTCTCTCTTCGCCGGTATTGAGATCTATGAGCATTCCGACAACAGTGGTTGTTCCAATATCGAACGCAACACCGTAATTGAGATCGACAGTATCGCCTCGTTCGACAGCAACGATCTCGCTTCCCTCAAGAACAGCGGTAACAGCAAACTCGTCCTCTCTCAGATGATTTGGAAGCTGCCGTATTATGTCCAGCTCCGCCCACGCCATCCCGTTGTCAGAGCTCGATGCAGCCTCGAGCAGACGGTCGGCATCAGCTCTCTGATCATCAAGCGATGGCTCCGCCATCTGGAGGTAGAGTTTGGAAATGTTCGGATGAAGCGCGGTCTCTCTGTAGGCCTGTTGTGTCAAGGACTTCTTTTCAAAATAGCGAATCTCCGCCGGCACCCGTATGATCGCCTCATCTTGCAGCGTAGCTTGGCATGCCAACCGCCATCCTTGCGATATTTCCTCAACAGAAAGGTGCTCGCGATCAGCATCGCAAGGCTCCGGCGCTCCCTTTGACATCTCCACTTTGCATTTGCCGCAGGTACCTCCGCCACCACAGGGCATCGTGAGAATAATACCGGCCTCGCCCGCAGCTTCAACTATGCTCGATCCTCGCATAACGAAAATCGACTTGCCGTCTGGCTCGAATATCACACGGATTGAATCAGACATCTGCCGCGCCATCCTTTACACAACTATCTCACCGACGCCACGATTGAAAATGCAAAACCTGGAAATAAAGCGATTAGTCGGAACTTGAAGGATTGTACATCTGGAGGGTCAACTATTCAAGCAGAACTAAACTACGAAATACGCTGTGCGCTTGTGGGAATATGCATATGACAAAATACTGACCCGGACATCTTACTTCCCTTCGTTAATCGAAAACACCATCCGAAGGCAAACAACAACAAAACTCTTCAACCTTCGCACAACGCGTATCAGCCAGAGTTCGGCAGAGGAAAGCAAGATCTCCGAGCCAATTACTTAAGTCGAATCGCCTACTGAGCAAATAACTGATCTATCTGAGAACGACGAAAACGCCACTGCTTGCCAATCTTCACCGCTGGCAGTTTTCCTTGAATCGCCAAATTGTACACAGTACGCTCATCAAGCTTCAAGTACTCAGCAACGTCCTTTACCTTCATCACATCATCCGTCATATCCAACCGCCTTTCTTTAACACTATGACGCACAGACAAACGAAATACGCAACAGCCCCACACTAATCACGGCTGCCACGTTCATATACACACATACGCATCCACTCATCCTAAGAGTTTGATGCTCAGTCGAACAGCTTTTCAATCTGGCATCGACGAAAACGCCACTGTTTGCCAATCTTCACAGCTGGAAGCTTCCCCTTACTTGCCAGATTGTAAACGGTTCGCTCATCGAATCTCAGATAAGACGCCACTTCCCTCACCGTCATTACATCCTCAGGCATTGTATACTATCCTTCCACACTGAGCAGTGCACACAAACAGCACAGCCCACATGATCATCAGACCATGACCCGGTTTTGCCCAAAAACAAACCCTAAGCGCCTTGTGAGCAAAAACTGTGCCACGCTCCAACCTTGCACCTACATTCACCACAGCGGTAACTGTGTACTCTCAATGACATGTGATTCTTTGTGTTGTCACATTTATTCGCTTCATGAAGCATTCCAGCCATCAACCCAACCACAGGAACGCCCCATATAGTGCGGCTATGCACGAAATACGATGACAATCGTCGCAGGAATTCATGCGGCCATCAAAGCGGTTGAGGCTCTCTCTGTTCAATTCTGATGAAACAGCTTCCTGCTGGCAGCGTCATCGATATCAGTCGCCCTTGTCCGACTAAGCTGTCTCGGAGGGGTGTCCTCATGCTCTTCTTCGCCAATATACTTGGGGCTCCTTCGGGCTTCTGCATGAAGTGCCCCTTCCAGCGTAGAGTCCATTAGTCTCCGGCATTCTATGCAGAGTGTGGTCTGAGGAATGGCCTTCAGGCGTGCAGTTCCTATCAGTCTTCCGCACTGCTGGCAACACCCGTACTCGCCGTGCTCCAAAACCCAAAGGGCTTCATCCACCTCCGACAGCTCTTTTCTCCCATTCTCTTCAAGCGTCAACATTTCCTCTGTGAGCAGGTTTGAACTGGCTCGATCCATCACATCTCCTATTCCAGAAGGTCTACTCGCTCTTTTGGAAGCGATATCTGTGCGATCAAGTTCGTCCAACAACTCACGACGACGCCTGACGAGAATAGCACGTATCTTCCTAAGTCGTTTTTCATCTCTTATAGCCATTGCCCATCACCCCCCATCCACAGCAAGAGGCAACTCTAAATAGATTGTACCTAAACCGGGGCGCCTTGGGTCAAAGATCTCACAACGTCTCTCCAATATGAATGATCCGACAACAAATGCAGGAGCGCAACAACATCCTTCAACAGATTTGGCACTTGAAATGCACTGTTGGACAAGGCGAAAAAGGGCGTGATACCTTGTATTTCGCGCAGTGCCTCGAAACCTCGCATCGACAGTAACCCACGCACCAACGGCAGCAAATGATGCTCAGTCTGTTGGCCTCGACTCACTGTATCTTTGTTCCGCATTTCGGGCAGAATTTCGTCTCAGGTTCCAGTTTTGCGCCACAGTTCGGGCAAAACTTGGCAGCCTCAGGGCTATTATTGCTACTGTTCGTGACACTGGTGGGCGCAGAAGATGGAGCCTCTGCAGTTGCCGGTGGGACATAGGTGGCTGCGGCTTCGACAACCGACCCTTTTTCAGGACTGGTTCCGCTGGTAAGCTTGCATACTGCGGCCTTGGGAAGGACCTTCTGAACTTGAATTGTTGCTACGGTCTCGCCGTAGGCGATAGCCGCACCTGTATCCGGATCGATTATCGGTTCACCGACTACCTCAAAAGTCGCACCAGCCCCGACGTTCATGTTCTGCCCCGCATTGATGAAAATATCGTCTCCCCGCACGGCGGCAATTTTCGCTTTCCACGGTACGTGTTCCATGTTGTTCACGACAAATGCCACGAGTTGATTCATAACTTGGCGAACCGCTTTGCCCATTGCTGTTTGCTTCTGATGTCCCAGCTTACCCCCAAAACCCTTGTAGGATAGACCGCCGGATATTGCACTTCCTGTGGCTCTTCCTTCCGCATTTTGAGCCTGAACGATGGCTCCCGTTGTGGCATCTATGAGGCGAATGTCGATGCCGATGTGGGCCGAAGTCTTGCCACCACCGAGTAGCACACCAACGTTTCCGAGCTGGCCACCCAGACCACCGCCAGTCTTGCTGGATTTTTCCTCGAACTCCGTAATCACTCCGACGACCAGATATTCGGCTCCCAACAGTTCACCAGTCTTGGCGGCAGTTGCTTTTGAAATACGACCCGACGCAGCCAAGTCTTGTTCATCCAATGCTGCGCCAAGCTCTTTGCGCTCGACAACAATGAAACGTCCCGTCTTGTAAAGCTCAGTGGTCAGCATGTCAGCCATGCCAGAACCAAACTCATAAATGTTGTCCGACCACTTTCTCGATGCTCCAAATTCAAACTTGGAAACAGCAATTCGCTTCTTTAACCCCGTGTACAATGCGGGAGCCGAAGTAGTGACTGGAGACGCGGCGGACGCTCGATTGGTCCCACCAAACTCTTCGATACAGGACAGAGATCCTGCCAGGAAGATACTAACAAAGACAACCATAACGCACTTTCTTGCTGACATGATCTTCTCTCCTTCAAAGTCGATCAGTTGCACAACGCTTATGCCTCCCTTACACATCATCGAGTACAATTCTATCCCTGAACGATGTGGTGTCAAGCACGACTTGGGGTTTGAGTTGATTGCACTAATCGGATTCCTACCGCTCACTTCTTTGTCCAAGGCGTTCTATGTCCCCTCGATCCAGTGCCTTTCTCGAGGGTAGCGTGATTGCAGCCATACTGTTCAACTACACAGAATCAGAATTTGTTGTGGGGAATGCGGCTTGATATAATCGCCTGTCCTTTAGCAACGTGTACAAGACACGGTTCGTCTTTTTACATCATGTGGCATCTGCAAATGAAGATTCTTTTCCTGAGTGCATATTATTGCCTGCCGCCAGCGACCGGATCGCGCATCCGAACGATGGAGATTTTGAAGTCTCTGTCCGCCAAACACGACGTAACGTACGTTGCGTTCGCCGATGACGAGCGTCAGCTTTCAAGCATTGAGGAAGCTCGTCAGATGTGCTCGGATGTGAAGGTAGTTTTCCGTGAACATCGTTACTCAAAAATGAAGTTGCTCAAAGGCCTCATGGTAAGAACGCCCTTCACCATCCTGAACTACCACGACCCCGAGATGGCGCGCATCGCACAAGACATGCAGCAGAATGCCGACTACGATCTGATTCATGCTGAAGGCGTTTTCATGGCTCAGTACGTTGATTTCAGCAGCGCACGCCCATACGTACTGAGCACGCACAATATCGAATCGACCATAATGAATCGCTTTGCCGAGACAACCCCGAATCCGGCAAAGCGTCTCTACGCTCGCCTGACACACGAGAAACTGAACCGCTATGAGTCGGAGATAATGCAGCGCTTTGATCGTACGTTGGTCGTCACCGAAGAGGAAAAGCTTCTCGCCACAAAAATGTCACCTCAGGCTCAAGTGGTGGTTGTACCAAACGGCGTTGATACTGAATTCTTCAAGCCCAGCCCAGATATTCCTGAAGAGGCAAACACACTGGTCTTCACGGGACTGATGGACAGTCGCAGCAATGTAGACGGCGTGCTCTTCTTCGTGCGTGAGATTCTACCTTTGATTCGTCGTGAAGTGGCGGACGTCAAACTGCGCATCTTAGGTCAGCGCCCTGCGGCGGAGGTGATGGCTCTGGCAGAAGAGCCTGGCATCGAAGTGACCGGGTTTGTGCCCGACGTTCGGCCGCCCGCCCAGAGCGCGGCGGTCCACGTTGTGCCCCTCCGAGTAGGAGGTGGCTCGCGCCTGAAAATACTGCAAGCTCTGGCGCTTGAAGGAGCCGTTGTCTCAACCAGCGTGGGTGCTGAAGGACTCAATCTGAAACCAAATGAGCATTTCATTCTCGCCGATGATCCCGCTCAGTTTGCCAAACAGACCATTTCGCTCTTGCGTAATCCGTCTCGCCGTGCGGAGCTGGGCAAGATTGGTCGCGAATTGGTTGTGAAGAAGTACGACTGGCGAACAATCACGGCGGTACTACCACCTCTATATGAGCACCTCGTTGAATGCAAGAAAGATTCTGCAAGCTGAATTGTGCGTGCGATGAATCTGACCGTGTCAACGGAGACTTCAACTTCAATCAAACCAGCGCTTCAGACCGCTTGTCGCCAGTAGTCAAGAATGTCGCGAAGCGATTGCGAGAACGCCAGCTCTGGCTTCCAGCCGGTGAGCTTGCGGTATTTGCCTGAATTGCCCATGAAAACTGGCGTATCGCTAGGTCGAAGCAGCGCGGGATCCTGTCGAACGGTTATTTCAGCAGATGTGAACGACAGGAGCGTGTCCAACACTTCTTGAATGTGATGTGCTGTGTCTGAAGAAATGTTGTAGGTTTCTCCGCTTTCGGCCTTCTCGGCGGCTATAGCGTACGCCCGAACCATGTCCCGAACGTCGGTGAAATCACGCTGAGCCTCCAGATTGCCTACTGTCATCACCGGTTCTTTTTTCCCCGCTTCTATCAGCGCGATTTGACGGGCAAAACTCGCTGTGACAAAGGACGGGGACTGGCGGGGACCGATATGGCTAAATGGTCGTAAGATGGCAGCAGGAAGATCGAAGCTCTCATGATAGGATCGAGTGATCAACTCAACGCTTGCCTTGGTAGCAGCATAAAAGCTGGAGGGTTGGACACGTGCGGTCTCATCTGTCGGCACCTCTTCCGGAGACACCTTGCCATAGACCTCGCCGGAGCTAATTACAATCACCTTCGCGCCCGAAGAGTGCTTTCGTGCTGCTTCCAGAAGGTTCACGCTCCCGACCACATTCGTGTCGAAAGCCGCCGTTGGGTCCTTTCGCGCCTGAGGCACAAAAGCAACGGCTGCAAGATGGAAAATGACTTCGGGCGTTGTTTGCTGCAATAGATCGTTGCACGCTCGGCGATCTCTCAAGTCACAGGAGTAGAGCGTGATTCGCTGGGTTGCTGTCTCCGGCAAGAGACTCGTCTCACCGGGAAACGTGGTGCCACAGACGTTTGCACCGAGAAGAAGCAGGTGTTCACAGAGATGGCTACCCGCAAAACCTTGTATGCCAGTTATGAGAGCCTTCATTATCCGCCAAGTCTCTTGAGATCATGCTCGACCATCATTTCGATGAGCCTTTGGAAAGTTATCTCGGGCTCCCACCCGAGCTTGTCCCGCGCCTTGGAGTTGTCTCCAATCAGCAAATCCACTTCCGCGGGACGAACAAACCTGGGATCTACGACCACGTACTTCTCCCAATCGAGGCCAACGGCGGAAAAGGCTGCTTCGACCAATTCCTTCACAGAATGCACCTCTCCCGTGGCAATTACGTAGTCATCCGGCTCCGGTTGTTGTAGCATGAGCCACATTGCTCGCACATAGTCCCCGGCAAAACCCCAGTCTCGCTTTGCATCCATGTTGCCGACGCGCAATTCCTTGGCCAACCCAAGCTTGATTCTCGCTGCAGCATCGGTCACCTTTCTGGTGACAAACTCCAGCCCACGTCTCGGTGATTCATGATTGAAACAGATACCTGAACAAGCAAAGATGTCATAGCTTTCACGATAGTTGACTGTTGCGTAATGGCCGAAAGCCTTGGAGCATCCATACGGGCTTCGTGGATAGAAAGGTGTTGTCTCCCGCTGTGGCACTTCCTGGACTTTGCCGAACATTTCGGAACTAGATGCCTGGTAAAAACGAATATGTTTGTCAGTAAGGCGAATGGCCTCCAGGATTTTCATCACACCGATGGCAGTGAACTCTGCCGTCAAGACCGGCTGTTCCCACGAAGTAGGAACGAAAGACTGGGCGGCAAGATTGTAAATCTCATCTGGTTTCGTATCGCGAATCAGGTGTATCAATGACAGCTCATCGAGAAGATCGGCCTGGCGAATTTCGATTCGGTCACGGACGTGTTCGAGGCGTTCAAATTTCTCCGTGCTTGACCGCCTGACCATGCCTACCACACGGTAGCCCTCATCCAACAGGAGTTCAGCCAGATATGACCCATCCTGACCTGTTACGCCTGTGACCAATGCTGTTTTCATCGTGCATTCCTCACATTTCTCTGATCACTACTACCACTTGGACTTTCTGAATACCATTCACAAATCTAGGGCGAAGATGGTCCCAAAATCATTATCGGCACAAAAACGAAAAGCTGTGGGGAAACCGCAACGTTAACTTGCCAAAATCGCAACACAAACAATACGGCGCCAAATGCTTTTTCATTTGCCGCCAAGAAAAGACTATTCCTCCGACTCCTCTTGCTCCAGCTCTTCTGTCGGGACGGCTTCCATAGGTGTCCCTCTCATGTCGGCATTAAGGAAGACTCTATCGTGCTCTTCTTCGCTCTCAGAATTGCAGATGAATTCGTCTTCGCGGTTCTCATAGTCCAACACCGCGCCGTTGGCGAGCAGTACGTTGACCCTTTCGCCGCCGTGATTGAACAGCTCTATTTCGTCTTCATCAATGCTGTTATAATCCATAATAATAACACGTATAACGTTGCCGATGTTTTCTTCAACGTATGCCGACGCACCTGCACT
>Ga0180434_10009236_pt1 | contig 10739 bp, 5 predicted proteins | sample SS_ome_7_FD_132453 | JGI IMG/M metagenome (GOLD analysis project Ga0180434, IMG submission 132453) | Hypersaline lake sediment archaeal communities from the Salton Sea, California, USA - SS_1_D_2 metaG | ecosystem: Environmental > Aquatic > Non-marine Saline and Alkaline > Hypersaline > Sediment... | reverse complement strand
GTCACGTCCGCCACTGTCTCGACCACCTCGTGGGCCTGCTCGGCTGCCTCGGCACCGGCCGCCTCGACTACGACCACCGCGAGCGAGGGACCGCGATCGAGACCTCGCGGACCGAAGCCCTTGCCGCGATCCGGGCCGCGGCCGGCGATCTCGCCCGGGTGGGGGAGCGTCGCGACGAGCCGATCCGCCTGCAGGTGATGATCGCCGGCGACGGGAGCGCCATCGACGCCGCGTCGAGCCTTTCCCGCGAGCTGGCGTTCGTGCTCTCCCACACCATCCACCACGCGGCGATGATCGCGGCCGTGCTCGCCCACCACGGGATCGAGGTGCCCGAGGGATTCGGCTACGCCCCCTCCACCCTCCACGCGATCCGCACCGGCCTCATCGACGCCCCCGCATCGGACGACGGCACCGCGTGTGCACGGTGACCGTCACCGTCGGCACCGACGAGCACGCCTCGTCGGTCGGCCTGCACGTCCGTTGCAATCGTGACGAGCAGCGCACCCGCGCGGTCGCCGAACCGCCGCGCGTCGTCGTCGCGGGCGGTCATGCGGTCCTGATGCCGCGCGATCCCGACGGCGGGGGCACCTGGATCCTCGCGAACCGCTTCGGTCTCGTCGCCTGCATCCTCAACCGCACCCTGCCCGCCGCGGCCGCCCCGCCGCCGCCGGCGCGGCCGACGAGCCGCGGGCTCGTTCCGCTCGCGCTCGCGGGCGCGGCGACGCTCGACGAGGCGATCGAGCTGGCGCTCGCGAGCGACCTCGATCCGGCCCGGCTGCGGCCCTTCCGCCTGCTGCTCGCCGCCCCCGGCGGGGAGACCGCGGAACTGCTGCACGAGGGCGACGGGCTCGGGCTCCTCCGGCGCGGGCCGGCGCATCGCGAACCCTGGCTCGCCACGAGCTCCGGCCTCGGCGACCACCTCGTCGAGGGGCCGCGGGGACGGCGCTTCGCCGAGCTGGTGACGGCGACGGTCGAGCGCGAGGGCGACGTCCATGCGTCGCTCGATCGCTTCCACCGCGAGGCCTGGCCCGATGCGCCGCAGCTCGGCCCCTGGATGGACCGTCCCGACGCGTGGACGAGCAGCCACACGCAGGTGGTGGTCACCGACGCCGCGGTCACGATGCAGCACGAGGACCGTCGCACCGGACGGACGCACCGTGCGGCGCTCGAGCGGGCGACGGCCGTCTTCGCCGGCGCCCGCGGGACCCGAGAGGCGGCGGGATGACCGCGGCGGATGGCGACGCGATGCAGACGCCGGTCCGCCGTCCGCGGTGGCGACGCCGGCTTCTCGTCGCGTACGTGCTGCTGCTCGTGTCGTCGAACGTCGTGCAGTGGTTCGCGCCGTCGGGGCCCTGGGGGCTCGTGCATCGAGAGGACCGCGCCGGGTACGCCCGCGCCACCGCCGTCGAGCTGGTCGAGATTCCCGCCTTCGGTGCGGACGCCCGGCCGCTCGAGGGCAGGCGCGTCGGCGTGGCGGTGCGGATCGTCGAACCGGCCGCGGAGGCGGGGCCGCGTCCGCCGGTCGTCCTGCTCCACGGCTCGCCCGGCAGCGCCCGCGACTTCGACCGCATCGCGCCGCTCCTCGCGGACGCGGGCTACCGCACCCTCGCGATCGACCTGCCCGGCTTCGGGCGCTCGCAGCCCCGCGTGCCGGACTACGGCATCGACGCCCACGGCGCGTCCGCGCTCGCGGTCATGGACGCGCTCGGCGTCGAGGCGGCGCACGTCGTCGGCTACTCGATGGGCAGCGGACCCGCCCTGCACATGGCCGCCGCGGCGCCCGGGCGCATCCGCAGCGTGACCATGCTCGGCGGCATCGGGATCCAGGAGGCCGAGGGGAGCGGCGACTACCACCTCGAGCAGTTCAAGTACCGCGTGGGCTGGGTTCTCGCGGTCGCGCTGCCCGAGGCGCTTCCCCACTTCGGCGTGCTCGGCTCCCGCGACTTCCGTCGGTCGTTCATCCGCAACTTCATGGATTCCGACCAGCGACCGCTGCGGGGAATCCTCGAGCGGTTCGACCGTCCGCTGCTCGTCCTGCACGGTGCCCGCGACTTCCTCGTGCCGGCATGGGGAGCGCTCGAGCATCACGAGATCGCCTCCGAGAGCGAACTCGTGATGCTCGAGCAGTCCCATTTCGGGCCGTTCATCGAGGAGGAGTCCCGCGAGATCGCGGTGCACCTGGTGGACTTCCTCGAGCGGCACGACGATCCCGCGGCGCGGCGGGCCCGGCGCACCACCGACCTGAGCGACCCGGAGCGGAACGCCCTCGAGGCCGAGTCCACCGGCCTCGGGATCGACCACACGACCGGTCCCTACGCGCAGATGCTCCTGCTCGCCGGCGCGACCTTCGTGAGCGAGGATCTCACCTGCATCGCGGCGGGGCTGCTGGTGCGGCGCGGCGAGATCGATCTCTTCGTCGCGGTCGCGGGCTGCGTCTTCGGGATCTTCCTCGGGGACGTCGCCCTCTGGCTCACCGGGCGCCTGCTCGGCCGGCGCATCTACCGCTGGCCGTGGCTGCGGCGGCGACTGCCGGTGCATCACATCGAGCGCGTCGGGGCGTGGCTCGACGACCACGCGGGCAAGGCGATCCTGGGCAGCCGCTTCCTGCCCGGCACGCGTTTGCCGCTCTACCTGACCGCGGGCATGCTCGGCCGACGGCCGCTCCGGTTCTTCGCGTGGTTCGCGGTGGCGGCGCTGATCTGGACCCCGATGCTGGTGGTGCTCGTGGTGGCGTTCGGGCCGGCGGTGACGGGGCCGCTCGAGCGCTGGCTCGGCCACGGCTGGCTCTCGATGATCGTGGCCGCGGTGGTGATTCTCACCATCGTGCGGCTGGTCTTCATGCTGGTCGATCCGCTCGGCCGGCTGCGCCTGCGGGCGCGGTTCGCGCGGCTGCGGCGATGGGAATTCTGGCCCGCGTGGGCGTTCTACCTGCCGGTCGTTCCGTGGATCGCGTGGCTCGCGCTGCGCCATCGCAGCCTCATGGTCATCACCGCGGCGAACCCCGGCATGCCCCACGGGGGCTTCGTGGGAGAGTCGAAGACCGACATCCTCGAGCGCCTGCCGCAGGATCGCGTCGTGCCTTTCGCCCGGATCGACCCGGGCAGCGTCGCGGGCCGGGTCGAACATGCGGTCCATCTCGCCGAGACCTGGGGCTGGCCCATCGTGCTCAAGCCCGACGCGGGCGAGCGGGGCACCGCGGTGCGCAGGATCGACGGAGCGGTCGAGGCCGAGCTCTACTTCGAATCCTTCGCCGGGCCGATCCTCGCCCAGGCCTTCGATCCGGGACCGGGCGAGGCGGGGATCTTCTGGCTCCGCGAGCCGGGGGCGGCGCGGGGTCGGATCTTCTCGATCACCGACAAGCACTTCTCGTGGATCGAGGGCGACGGGCGGCGGACGCTGCGCGAGCTGGTGTGGCGGCATCCGCGGTACCGCATGCAGGCGGGGATGTTCCTGCGCCGCCACGCCGCCGACGCCGAGCGGGTGCTGGGCGAGGGCGAGCGGTTCCTGCTCGCGATGGCGGGCAACCACTGCCAGGGCACGAAGTTCGTCGACGGCGAGCGGCTGCGCACGCCCGAGCTCGAGGAAGCGATCGAGGAGATCGCCGCGGGCTTCGACGGATTCGAGTTCGGCCGCTTCGACGTGCGCTACGCCGACGAGGCGCAGCTGCGCCGCGGCGAGGGCTTCCGCATCATCGAGCTCAACGGCATCACGAGCGAGGCGACGCACGTCTACGACCCCGACCGCACGCTGCTCGACGCCTACCGCACGCTCTACGAGCAGTGGTCGCTCCTCTTCCGGATCGGCGCCGCCGCCCGCGACGCGGGGCGGGCGACCCCGTCCACCGTGCGGGGACTGCTCGGGGCGATCGTGACGCACCGGCGCCGCGATGCGGCGGGGGCGATCGCGGACTGAGGCGGCGGCGATGCGGCGCCGGGGCATCCCACGGTCGGCGCTGCGACCGCCATCGCTTCGGGCGATGTCTGAACGGGATCCAGGCCCCCGCGGGCACGCGGAGGGCCGCAAACCTCCGGTCGCACGACACTTCCGGCGACGGCGGGGCCGCGGGGGGGCGTGCCCGGGCTTGGCGCATCGATCATCCCGGGCAAGCGCCGCGACCGCGCGGGGGCCGGAGGATCTTCGCGAGCGCGGCGTCGGTCGCCGCGCACGCACGCCTCCGCCCCGACCGGATATCGCCGATGCATGCCCCCACGATCCGCCCCCTCGCCCTCGCGGTCTGCCTCGCCGTCGTTCCCGCCGCGCACGCCGACGAGCCCGCGGCCCGCAACGTGATCCTCATGATCTCCGACGGCGCCGGTCCGACGACCTGGCTCGCCGCGAACCAGTGGCAGTTCGGACCGGACGCGGGCAGCGGCGCCGCGTTCCGGCAGGCGTTCGAAGGGCCGGACTTCCGGCAGTACTGGATGACGACCCATCCGGCCGACACGCAGCCGCTGCCGCCCGGTCAGGCGGACGTGCGGCTCGGTCTGCCCGCCGGTTCCTTGCCGCGGTATCTCCCGCGACTCTGGAACGAGCTGCCGATCCCGAACAATGCGGTCTACGACCCGGCGGCCGCGTGGGACGCCACGCCGGTGTCGGTGCGGCTCTTCGCGAGCGACAACGGACTGCTGCTCGATCGCGGGCCGATGCTGCCGCTCACGCCGGTGGCGACGAATCCGCCGCTCGTGCAGCTGCTCGCGGCCCAGCTCGCCGCGGACGGCACCGTGGTCTCGGCGCTGGACGACGGCTTCGCCGCCTACGACTGGCTGAGCTGGAACGGCACGACCGATTCGGCCGCGGCCGGAACCGCCCTCGCGTCGGGCCGCAAGACCTACAACTCGGCGATCAACTTCGTGGACGCCGGCGACGCCCTCGAGCCGGTGCCGTTCATCACCCAGCAGGTGAAGGCGACCGGCCGCGCCGCCGGCATCGTCACCACCAAGCCCTTCACCGACGCGACCCCGGCGGTGTTCGGGACGCAGAACGACTTCCGCGACGACGAGGCCGAGATCTCGGACGACATGATCCACAACGGCCTGCTCGACGTGATCGTCACGCCGGGGCATCCGGAGTTCGGCTCGGGCGGCGTTCCGCGGACGCCGGACTACGGCACGATCTCCGAGGCGAACCTCGCCGCCCTGCGCGACGGCAGCGCGGGCTGGGCGCTCGTCGAGGACGTGGCGGAGATCGAGGCGATCGCGATCGGCACCGCGCCGGCGCCGGCCCGTCTCTTCGGCCTGCTTCCCGTGTCGAGCCAGCTCAACAGCCGCGACACCACCGGCCGCACCAACGCGTACGACCCGCGGTTCTTCGATCCCGCGGACCCGAACGGCGCGGTGCCCTTCGTGATGCCGGACCTTCCGGTGCTGGTGGACGCGGCGCTCGCGACGCTCGCACAGGATCCCGACGGCTTCTTCCTGATGGTCGAGAACGCCTCGGTGGACTCGGGCAACCACGCCAACGACCTGCCGCGGGTGATCGAGGAGCAGCTCGCCTTCCACCGCGCGGTGGACGCGGTGATCGAGTGGGTCGAGGCGAACTCGTCGTGGGACGAGACCCTGCTCATCGTGACCACCGACCACGCCAACGGGCTCTTCCTCGGCCCCGACTCGGACACCGTCTTCTTCCAGCCGCCGCTGGCGGTCGCGTCCGGCGAGATGCCGCAGGGGATCTTCTGGTCCACCAACCACACCTGCGAGCTCGTTCCCCTGTGGGCGCGCGGCCCCGGGGCCGGGCTCTTCGCATCGCTCGTGGACGGCGAGGATCCGGTGCGCGGCGTCTACGTGGACAACACCGACGTGCACTCGGTGATGAGCGAGGTGCTCGACGACCAGGCCCGCTGCCCCGACGTGGACGGCGACGTGCGGATCGGCTTCGCGGATCTCGTCGGCGTCCTCGCCGCCTTCGGCAGCGCCGATCCGGGCGCCGACGTGGACGGCTCGGGAACGGTGGACCTCGGCGACCTGCTCGACGTGCTCGCCGCGTTCGGACGCGACTGCTGAGCCCGCGGGCGGGAACCCGACGCACGATCGATCCGCATCATCCTCCGGCCGCCCGTCCTCGCCCCTTCCGGTGAGGACGGGCGGTTCGCCGTCGGGGCGCACGAGGGGCTCGTGCGCGGACTGCGCGGGCGCGAGGACCGCGGACGCGAACGGCTCAGGCGCGACCGGATCCGTGTCGCTCGAGGAACGTCGCCGCCGCCTCGGCCCCCATGTAGTGCCGCAGCACCCGGGGATCCACCGCGGCGAGATCGACGAGCATCAGGCCGTCCACCACGTCGCCGAAGTCGGGATCGACGTTGAAGCCGAGCAGTTTCGCGTTCAGCTTCAGGTACTGACGCAGCAGCACCGGCATCGCGCGGCGGTCGTCCTCGATCTCGCGGATGAGGTCGTCGAGTTCGTCGAGCGTGCCCGCGGTGAAGACGTCGAGTTCGGCGGGCAGGCGGCGCAGCGGGCCCGGCCGCACCGGACGCCGCGGCTTCACCAGCCGCTGCATCGGTTCGAGCGAGCGCGTGGCCTCGAGGAAGTGCACGAGCAGGGCCCGGCTCGTCGAGGCGTACTCGTTGGAGATGCTCACCGGGCCGAAGAGATGCCGGTACCGGGGATGCCGGCAGGCGTAGGTGCCGATCCCCTTCCAGAGCAGCATGAGCGGGGCGTAGCTGCGCTGGTGCTCGCCGCGCACGAACGAGCGGCCGAGCTCGATGGCGGGGCCGATCTCCTCGAGCAGCCGCGCGCGGTACTGGAAGAGCGTGTGGGTGTAGAGGCCCCGCACGCCCTCGCGCTCGAGGATGCGGTCGGTGAGGCCCATGCGATACGCCCCGACGATCTCGCCCGCCTCGTCGTCGAGGACCACCAGGTGCAGGTAGGTGCGGTCGAAGCGGTCGAGGTCGCGCGAGCGCCCGGTGCCCTCGCCGACGGCGCGGAAGGTGACCTCGCGCAGCCGCCCGATCTCGTCCATCATCGCCGGGGCGTCGGCGGCGTTCATGTGCACCACCCGCAGGCGTCCGGCGCGGACGAGGGTGGCCTCGTCGCCGACGCGGGCGATTTCCTCGGCGAGACGCACGGGGTCGCCGGTCGGCGCGATCGGGGCGAGGCCGCGGTCGGCGTCCGCGGCATCGTCGGGGCCCGCGAGCGACGGCGCGGAACCGTCGCGCCGCATCCGGCCCTGCAGCAGGTAGGTGCGGGCCCGCATCTGCCCGGTGAGCTCCGCATCGCTCGCGGCCCGGGCGACCACCGGCGGCGGCACCGGCCGGCCGACCGCGAGGCGGATGGTGCGCCCGCGGCGCTTCATGAGCTCGGTCGGCAGCATGATCGTGCGCAGCCGCGGGTGCACGAGGCCGAGGACCTGGAACGACAGGCTGTTGCGCCCGTCGAAGCAGATCGGGACGACGGTCGCGCCGGTGCGCCGGGCGATGCGGGCGGTGGTGTCGAGCCACGGCGGGTCGGCGACGCGGGGCCGCTTCCACGTCGCGTGCGAGACCTCGCCGGCGGGGAACACGCCGAGGCAGCCGCCGCCGGCCACGAACGAGGTCACCTCGCGGAGCACGCCGACGTTGCGGCGGACCGACTCGGCGCCGCCGAAGTTGTCCACGAAGAAGAAGTCCGGCCGCAGCAGGCGGACCGCGTGCAGGAAGCGGGTGACGAGGATCCGCGCGTCCGGTCGGACACGCTTCAGCACCGCGCCGAGCACGATCCCCTCGAGGCCGCCGAAGGGGTGGTTCGCCACCACGACCAGCGGTCCCTCGCGGGGGATGCGATCGAGGTCGCCGACCGCGATCTCCCAGTCCACGCCGAGCGGCTCGAGCATGCGGTCGAATGCGCCGCCGGGACGGGCCGGCCCGTCCTCGGCGCAGGCCGCCTCGTGGACGTCGTTCAGGTCCTCGATGCGCAGCAGCCGTTCGAGCCCGGGACGGACGAGCCGGTAGAGGCGGTCCTTCATGGGATCGCCGGGCACGCCCTCGGGAAGGGCGATCGGTCGCAGGTCGTCGGGCAGGGCGGTCTTCACGGAAAGCTCGGAAGGGGTCGGGGGCGTCGGGACGGGGCCGGGAGTCGCCGCACGGGCGCTCCCCGGAAAGGTCGCGAACGAGGTTCGCGGACCTTGCGTTCACCTCGGGGGATCGTTCGTCCGATGCCGAAGCCGGGACCGCAAGGTACCGAGCCGTCGGGGGCGGGGCGAACCGATCCCGTGCATCCCGCAAAGGGGGCGTTGGGATTCGGTGCGCTCGGCTTCGACTCGGGCCGCAGGTCCGGTCCGCGCCGCGACTTCCGGCGGAGGGGGCGGCCCGGTACCCTCGACTCGGCGCTCCCGCGCCGCCCCGGTCCCCCCCGGTGGCCCCGAAGGTGGATCCACGGGGGCGGATTTCGGGGGCGGATTCCCGGGGGGCAGATGCCGGGGAGCGGATTCCGGGGGCAGGGACAAGGATGGGGACGGGAAGGCAGGGCGGCGGCGCGTCTTCGCGGCTCCGCGGGCACTTCAGGTCGAACGGCCCCCCGCAGGGAAAGGAGCGATGCAGGCGTGAAGCACGTGGTGACCGCCATCCTCGGCGGCGGGCGGGGGACCCGTCTCTACCCGCTCACCCGGCACCGGGCCAAGCCCGCGGTGCCGGTGGCGGGCAAGTTCCGCCTCATCGACATCCCGATCTCGAACAGCCTGCACGCCGGCATCGACCGCATCTACGTGCTCACGCAGTTCAACAGCGCGAGCCTGCACCGCCACATCGCCCAGGCCTACCGCTTCGACACCTTCTCGCGCGGCTTCGTGAACATCCTCGCCGCCGAGCAGCGCATGTCGAGCGAGACCTGGTACCAGGGCACCGCCGACGCGGTGCGCCAGATGCTGCCGCGGCTGCTCGAGAGCCGTCCCCGCGACGTGCTCATCCTCTCGGGCGACCAGCTCTATCTCATGGCGATGGAGGAGTTCGTCGGACGCCATCGCGAGCGCGACGCCGACCTCACCATCGCGGTGAAGCCCGTCCCGGCGAGCGAGGCGCCCGCCCTCGGCATCATGCGCATCGACGCGAACGGCCGCATCGTGGACTTCGTCGAGAAGCCGCAGGATCCCGAGGTGATTCGCGGGCTGCAGCTCGACGCGGCGACGATCGAACGGCTGGGGATCGACGCCGAGCCGGGGCAGGTCCTGGCGAGCATGGGGATCTACACCTTCCGCGCGAACGTCATGCGCGAGCTGCTCGACGGCTCCGACGCGGTGGACTTCGGCCGCGAGGTCATCCCGCAGGCGATCGAGGGCCTGCGCGTCTTCGCCCACGTCGAGAACGGGTACTGGCGCGACATCGGGACGATCCGCGGCTTCCACGAGGCGAACCTCGAGCTCACCGAGCTCGTGCCCGAGCTGAACCTCTACAGCCCCGAGCGGCCGGTCTACACGCGGCCGCGCTTCCTGCCCGGCTGCAAGGTGAACGCCTGCGCGGTCGAGCAGTCCATCCTCTGCGACGGCTCGATCATCTCGAAGTCCGTGATCCGCCGGTCGATCGTGGGCATTCGCGGGATCATCGAGCCCGGCTGCCGGATCGAGCACTCGATCGTCATGGGGGCGACGCACTTCCCCGGCGACGAGGAGGAAGACGAGTCCGGACGCTACCCCGTCCCGCTGGGGATCGGCGCCGACTGCGAGATCAGGAACGCCATCATCGACCTCGACGCCCGGATCGGCCCCGGCTGCCGCATCGTGAACGAGCGCGGCGTGGACCACCTCGACGGCGACGACTGGTACATCCGCGACGGGATCGTGGTGGTCGCCCGCAAGGCGGTCCTGCCCGCGGGCACGGTGATCTGACGTGCTGAAGGTCTGCATCGCCGCCGCCGAGCACGCGCCCTTCGCCAAGACCGGCGGCCTCGCCGACGTGGTGGCGGGGCTCTCGCGCTACCTCTCGGGGATCGGCACCGACCTTCGGGTCTTCCTGCCCGACTACCGCGGGCTGAAGATCGACCGCGACGGCGTCTCGCGCGTGGACTTCGTGGGCGACATCCCGATCACGATGGGGCCGGTGACCCTGACCGCGCAGGTGCTCGAGGCGCCGGTGCCGGGATCGACGCACCGCCTGCATCTCGTGCGTTGCCCGGCCCTCTTCGACCGCGAGGGGATCTATGCCTTCGACGGCGACGAGCACCTGCGTTTCGCGTTCTTCACGCGGGCGGTGATCGAGGCGTGCCAGCGCATGGGCTTCGGGCCCGACGTCTTCCACGTGCACGACTGGCACACGGCGCTGCTGCCGCTGTACCTGCGGACGCTCTACGACTGGGACGATCTCTTCCGTCGCAGCCGCAGCGTGCTCACGATCCACAATCTCGGCTACCAGGGCGTGTTCGGGGCCGACGTCGTCCCCGTGCTCGGGCTCGACGGGTACCGGCACCTGCTGCATCAGGATCACCTGCACCAGGGCGTGGTGTCGTTCCTCGAGACGGGGATCCTCTACGCCGACGCGCTGAGCACGGTGAGCCGCACCTACGCCCGCGAGATCCAGGGGCCGGAACTCGGGATGGGCCTCGACGGCCTGCTCCGCGCGCGGTGGGACCACCTCGTGGGCATCGTGAACGGCGTGGACTACGCGGCGTGGGATCCCGCGACCGATCCGCACCTCGCGCGGACCTACGACCTCGACGATCCCTCGGGCAAGCGCGAGAACCGGGCCGCCCTGCTCGCGGGCCTCGGCCTCGCCCCCGATCCGGTGGGGCCGGTCTTCGGGCTCGTGACGCGGCTCACCGCTCAGAAGGGGATCGACCTCG
>Ga0180434_10009234_pt1 | contig 10741 bp, 12 predicted proteins | sample SS_ome_7_FD_132453 | JGI IMG/M metagenome (GOLD analysis project Ga0180434, IMG submission 132453) | Hypersaline lake sediment archaeal communities from the Salton Sea, California, USA - SS_1_D_2 metaG | ecosystem: Environmental > Aquatic > Non-marine Saline and Alkaline > Hypersaline >... | reverse complement strand
CTTGGAGGTGAATTCCTGCCTTTAATGGATGATGGGCGTTTGATGGTCAAGGTCAAAATGCCCACCGGAGCCTCGGTATATGAAACCAACGACGCACTTGCCAGGATTGAGCAGCAAATTGCAGAAGACCCACTTATCGAGAGTATGTTTACTCTTGCAGGTGGCCAGGTAAAGGGGTTGACTACCTATGAAATCGCCAACGAGGGCGAAATTGACATTCAGCTTGTCCCCAAAGCATCAAGAGACATCAGTACCGAAGAATATGTTAACCGTCTGCGAAAAAAAGTAAGCAAGCTTCAGCCGCCCGGCGGTAAAGCAATGGTCAAGCAGATGCCTATAAAGGGTATTCACGGTATGCGGGCCTCAGATATAATCGTACAGGTTCGCGGTCAGGATATGGATACCCTTGCGAAACTTGCAAAACAAACGGTCGGGACTATTTCAGATTCAGGTCGTTTCCAGAATGTATTTATATCTATGGATATGTCCAAACCCGAATACCATGTGAAGATAGACCGGGTAAAAGCCGCGGAACTTGGCGTTTCGGTTTCAGATGTAGCAACATCTCTGCGGTCACTGATTACCGGTGCGATAGCTACGCGATACCGTGATGGGACCGAATATTATGACATTCGCGTTCTCGTGCCGGAGGAACAAGTGACCACTCGCCGCGATGTCGAGAATTTAATTCTCACCTGCGCACAGGGTGATCCCCTTCGAATACGGGATATTGCCCAGGTAATTTCAGCTTCAGGGCCTGTGGAGATAATCAGAGAAAATCAGACAAAGCAGGTAACAGTGGAAGCGGATATCGCAGGCAATGATTTAGCTGGTGCAGTAAAGGAGCTTAGAAGTACCCTTGCAAAAATTGACCGGCCAACCGGTTATGAATTCGACTTTGGCGGAAGAGCTGAAATGATGGCCGATATGAAAGAAACAGTGCTTTCGGTGCTCGCTTTTGCGATATTCTTTTCGTTTATTGTTCTCACAGTTCAGTTTGACAGTATCAAGCTGCCGGGAATCATTTTGGGTAGCGTGCCTGTCTGTTTGTCCGGTGTTGTATTTCTAATGTACATAACTCAATTGCCTTTGGGAGCAACGGTCATAATCGGCATTTTGGTCATTGTGGCTGCTACGGTCAATGATGGTGTTCTGCTTTTGACCTATGCTAATGAAATTGAAGCGCAACAGGGTTTAACTCCACATCGTGCTGTAATGGATGCCGCAAAGATACGCCTGCGCCCGCGAATTATGACTACAATCACTACGATGATCGGGTTTCTTCCGCTGGCTCTGAACATCGGAGAAGGTGGAGACATGCTTCAGCCAATGGCAGTAGCCGCTATCGGCGGACTGGCAATGGAAATTCCGGTAGCTCTATTTCTGATGCCCGCAACATATGTAGCTTTGACCAGGAAAAAAATGTAAAATTACTTATAGGTATTTAAAACGTTCGGATTCAATGTTCCGTAAGCGTTAAAACTACTGTGGATCGTAAGCCGTATAGCCAAAAAAACGGTAATCGCAGTACCTGAAAATATAGCTATCATAATTGCGATCTGATACTTTATAGCAGTAAATGGATCAGCACCGGCAAGAATAACACCGGTCATCATGCCGGGCAATGCGACAAGTCCTATTGTTGCCATCGAAGCGATTGTCGGCGTAAGTGACGCCCGCAAAGCTTCACGAAAATACGGATTCAAAGCCTCAATCAACGCGGCACCATAAGCAAGAGACTGATGATATGCTTTTTGGTTGGTGCCGATAGACTGGTAAAAATTGTTAAGTCCGATGATGTCTGCTCTTAGACAGTTGCCCAGGATCATACCCGCAAGTGGAATGACATATTGGGCATCAAACCAGTCGGGCAATCTAAGGATTGGCCCTACAAAGGCCAGTACAGGAATAGCTGTGCCAGCTATAAGAGCAATAAAGAGGGGAAGCAAAAAACGTTTTATGTTTAGCTTACATCCACGTAGGATAGATAAATCTGCTACGATAACCATTATCGCCACCCACGCCAGATTCAAAAAAGGATTATTAAGCTTAAAGACTACTTGCAGATAAAGCCCGACAAACAGCAACTGCAAAGTCATTCTTATAACGGCTGTCGCGGTTTCCTTCAATATGCGGACACGCTGGTAAAGCAATATAGCCAAAGGGAAAATAAGCAGCAGATAACCCCCTGCAAGACTCCATAAGCTGACATCTATGATCTGTTTCATTTTTCCGCTCCAAAGATACTGTTATGTTCGCAAATATCAACTACACGGGTTGCGAACCCAAGCCATTCGACATCATGTGCTACAGAAAGGACTGTTATGTTTTGAGCTTGCTTAAAATAGTCAGCGACTGCCTGTTTATTTTCCTTATCCAATGCAGATGATGCTTCATCAAGCAGGACAATAGAACGATCCAGCAAGATAGCTGTTACCAAAGCAATTCGTTGCTTTTCTCCGCCAGAAAGTGAGGACATCTGTTTATCCAGCAACCCCGAAGACAGGTTAAATCGCTCCATCAATGACGGCAAACGACCAAGATTGTCACGCAATTTGAGGTTTGCGCGATAGCTGAACGGTTTTTCAATAATTTCCCGGACGGTTCCTGTGCCAAGATCAGGCTCCTGGGCAACATAGGCCAGATGATGTCTTATTTTCCAAATATTATGGCCATTTATAGATTCCCCCAGGATACTTATGCTCCCGGAATCCGGAACTACCAAGCCAAGTATGCACCTTAACACTGTTGATTTTCCTGAACCAGAAGGACCGGTTAAGGTGACTTTTTCACCATGAGCTAAACTTAGTGAAAAGTTTTTCAAGACCCATTGGCCGTCATAGCTTACGCTCAAGTCTTTGATTTTAATAGTAAATTTAGAATTCAATAGTAAGTACCTTTGCTAAAGTTTGTCAATTAGTGGAAAACCAGCTTCTGCTCTTTAGGCATATTTTTACCAACATCAGCATAACTGGTACTTCGATAAGAACACCAACTACTGTTGCCAGTGCCGCTCCTGATGAGAGGCCGAACAGCATAGTAGCAGTGGCAATGGCAACTTCAAAATGATTTGAAGCTCCGATCATAGCGGATGGGGCCGCGTCTTGGTATTTCAACTTAAGAAGCTTGCTTAGGCCATAGCCTAAGCTGAAAATCAGCATTGTCTGGATAAACAATGGAATCGCAATCCAAAGAATTGTTAGCGGATTAGACAAAATAGTTTCGCCCTTAAACGAGAAAAGCAGGACCAGCGTTACCAGCAATGCAATGATCGTAATCGGCGTCAAGACGTGCAGGAACTTTTCCTTAAACCAAGCCTCGCCTTTTTGTGATATGATCCATTTACGTGATATGAATCCTGCTGCAAGAGGTAAGGCAACATAAATTGCAATCGACAATAACAATGCCTGCCATGGAACCGGAAGCTTTCCGACCCCCAGCAAAAATCCCCCCAGTGGGCCATAGAGGAATAACATAGTCAGTGAATTGATGGCCACCATGACCAGCGTATGCCCATCGTTGCCTTTGGCAAGATACCCCCAGACCAGAACCATCGCAGTACAGGGCGCGATACCCAGCAGAATACAACCGGCCAGATAACTTCGCCATAACGGAACCTCAAGCATTTTAACGCCATTTTCCATTACGACCGTACCCGCGCCATATTCAGCACCGACAGGCAAGTCCAGTCCAAAAGGCAACTTCACCAAGTCCATCGCATCAGGGCCGATGAAGTTATAGAACAGTGTTCCAAGAAAGAATATCGAAATAGCGTACATAGTAAAGGGCTTGATAGCCCAATTGATAAATAATGTCAGCCCAACCGGCTTGATGCTCTTGCCGGCTTTAATGACCTCGGTAAAATCTATCTTGACCATGATTGGATACATTATAAAAAATAAGCATATGGCAATGGGTATGGAAACAACGGGAGCTTTATTTACATAGATGGCTATGCCGTCAAGAGTTTTGGCAAATCCCGGCGTAAGTTTACCGAGTGCAATGCCGCCGACAATACACAAGCCAACCCAAACCGTCAAATACCGCTCAAAAATACTCATGCTTTTTGTATCAATTTTCTTATTTTTCATGTTTTAATTCCCTGATTGTGCTCCTTTATGGTTTCTTTTTGAATGCTGTAATATTGACACTGATAATGTAATCGCCAAGTTTTGCACCCTGTGGCAAAAACTCTTTGACCTGTCTATAGAGCGGATCATTACAATCGGCCAATACGTCAATACTGTATGACTTTTCGTCTAAACGAATATCACACAGACCAGCTTTATTTACCATTTCCACGGTTTCATCAACCAGAACAGCACCGGCCACACAGCTTACCAGTGCTGCGGCAGAGGCAAGGATTTCTTTTGGCAGAGGTTGTTTCAATGCCAGGTCTGATATACATGCTTTGCCGCCAGGCTTTAAGACCCGGGCAATTTCATTCCATACCTGCTGTTTATCCGGGGAAAGATTGATAACACAGTTTGAAATAACCACATCGACCGAAGAATCGGCAACAGGTAAATGCTCAATTTCACCAAGCCGAAATTCTACATTTGAAAGTCCGGTCTTTTTCGTAAATTCAGGAATTCCTGCTCTTGCCTTACTGATCATTTCAGGCGTCATATCTACGCCAATTACCTTACTTTTTGGTCCTACTTTTCGGGCAGCAATGAATACATCGAACCCGCCGCCGCTACCCAAGTCCAGTACAGCCTGTCCGTGTTTGAGATTTGCAATAGCAGTCGGATTACCGCAGGATAAGCCCATATTAACGCCATCGGGAAGCGACTCCAGTTCTTCATCTGTATAGCCAATGGCCCCGGCAAGCCTGTCAGGCAATGAAGAACCACAGCAGCAACCATCTTTGCTTTCAGCAATATCAGAATATCCCCTGCGAACAGTTTCTCTTGTTTTTTCTTTTCGTTCCAGGTTTTTGTCAGTCATATATGTATCTCTATTTAGAAAGTTGTAGAACCTGCGGCAGTTTTTTGATAAACGCCTTAATCTCATCTCGAACTCGTCGGTAAATATCAATTGCCTCTTGTTCTGTTTTTACCTCTTTTGCCAATCGTGGCGGATCATCAAAACCAAAATGAATAATTTTTGTTTTTCCGGGAAATATAGGGCAGCTTTCGTGAGCGTTGTCACAAACCGTTATCACATAATCAAAATCAATATCTTTTACTTCTTCCACAAGCTTTGAGTGGTGAGTGGAAATGTTCACTCCGGATTCGGCCATAACTTTTACAGCATTCGGATTAAGGCCATGTGTTTCGACACCGGCGGAATAAGGCTCAATCACATCACCCTTGAGGTATCTTGCCCAACCCTCGGCCATCTGGCTGCGGCAGGAATTGCCGGTACACAGGAAAAGAATCTTTATCTTATCAGTCATTGGATTTAACTCCTGTAGCATTGAGAGATTTGGTCGGCATTCAGTTTTTTGATTTTTTTGAGCCGTTTGACATCTTCAACAACAGCAGGGTCTTTCTTTAAGTGCTTGTCCAGCCATCGGGTTATCTCAAAGGCAGCGGCTTTTTTTGAATCGGCAAGCCTGTAATAAATCCACCGACCGTCTTTGCGGGTTTCAACTAATCCGGCCTGTTTGAGGATAGACATATGTTTCGACACCGTTGACTGTGCCAAACCCATCATTTTGATAATCTGGCAAACGCAGAGCTCACCTCCGGTCAGCATCATCAATGCCCGGACCCTGTTTTCATCTGACAGAGCTTTCGTAATATTCAGTATTTCAAGCATTGATTATACATCTCCTATAATTCGCCATATAACGAAGTATTATACAATAAAAGTCTGCTGTCAAATTATTTTATAAATTTTTCCCTGATTGTCGCGCTATGCTTTACTGGAATTATGCCGATATGCCATGACTTTGATTTTTTCAAGCGTAACCATGCCTTCCTGAATCATCTTATCGATTTCGGGAAGGATTTCCTGAATTTTTTCCGGCTTGTCCACAATCTCTATCACAATCGGCAGGTCTTCCGAAAGTCTTAGTATCTTGGCGGTATGCATGCGGCTGTCGGCACCGAAACCCATCAAACCCCGCAGCACCGTAGCACCGGCCATCCCTCTTTGGCGGGCAAGATGAACGATTGCTTCATAGAGAGGTTTACCTTCGTACTTGTCTGCTTCTCCGATAAATATTCTTAAAAGTTCTGCTTCAGACGGCAGTTTCATATTAGCCTCCATTTATAATTTCAGAACAATTTTCCAACAGCCAAACCCGTTATAATGCCTGCTATACCAATTACATTTTGGAGCAGGATATTGCCGGATGCCCAAAACCATTGGGATTCATCCAGCAATTGACTGGTCTCAAATGCAAATGATGTGAAAGTGGTAAATGCCCCGAAGAACCCAATAAAAATGACTGTTCGCATTTGACCACTGATCGAGACCCTGTTTTCCATAAATGCCCACAGCAAACCGAATAACAGACAGCCAACAATGTTAACAATTGCCGTGCCAAAAGGAAATTCAGTAGTAGCAAGCCGTTGAATAACTCCAGAAAGCCAATAACGGGCTAATGTTCCCAAGGCTCCGGCCAGACCTAAAAATAAAAACTTCTGCCACATGTTTGTTCTCCTGAATGATTTATACACTATATTCGATTTCTACAGGATTATCTGTGGCAGCTTATAAAAAACTCCCACAGTTAATCCACTGCAGGAGTCATCAGCCTTGTGGCGGTTACATGGGGAACTCCATCCCCAAATTTACAAATTTCCGTTAAGGAATAAATGCAATAATTATATGCCAGATTCTCCATTTGTAAATCTTCTTTTAAACAATTCGGTAATAGTTTTAAGCTCATCATCTTCTATATTTCCATCCTTGATGTTCATTTCATCTATACAGGTTTTAGCTTCGTCATATTTTCCCTGTCTATATAAGCACCACGCCAAGTGGCAAATAAAACGATATTCATAGGGATTCAGCCATATTGCCCGCCGGAACTGAGTTTCGGCGATTTTGTACGCTTCGCGTGAGAGAAGATACATCCCAAGTTCATCCCGGTCGTAGCCGAGATAACGGCTCGGACGCAGCAGTTCTTCCCTGCGTTCATTTCTATCTTGTTTCGACGCTTTGTTTTTACTCACACAGAACACCTTTGATTTTTACAAATTCTCAGCGGAACATGCCTCAAGAGTTTCTTTAATTTCCTCTAAAATAATAAGGGCGGAGTCCAGCCTGGTTAATTCACCGGCAATCTGCTCGGAATGCTCTTTTCGTTTCTTCAATGCTGCCTCGATAGCATCCCGTGTTGCAATCAGCGTTTGTTCAAATCGTCCCTGCAACTCCGAGTGAAAACGAATAAAACTCTTGTCAATATTTTGATAGACGGCCCATCGCAGGCAGGGTCGCCCCCATCGCGACGGTGGCGGGCAGGAGCGCGACGAAGGGCAGCCCGAACGCGACCGCCCACTGGTGGACCGGCGCGGGATCCGCGCCGAGCAGCCGGTGGGCGAGATCGTTGAGCCCCGGCGCCGCGAAGGCGACCGCGACCGCCCAGGCCGCGACCACGAGCTCGCAGCCCGCGAACCAGCGGCCGGGCCGGCGACTGCGGCTGACCGGTCCGTCGAGCAGGAGCCCGCCGAGGGCGAGGCCCGCGAGGAAGGCCGCGACCACCGCCACGAGGCTGGGCATCTCGTGCCCGAGCCCGACCGCCAACATGCGGGTCCATGCGACCTGATAGCCGAGGCCGGCCACGCCGGAGAGCAGGAAGAGGGCGACGGCGAGCGGCGCGAGCGGGTCGGACGGACGGTCCGCTTCCGGGAGGGCGGATCCGGCGACGGGAGCGGGCGAGCGAGGGGGCATCGGCGGAGCGTACCGGAGGCGCCGACCTCCGCCCGGGGCCTCCGACGGGAGGGCATCGGCGCGGGCCGGCCGACGCCGGCCGGGAACTCCGGGCGATCGCTACAATCGCGGCCCCGCCCGGAAGCCCGGCGCTCCGCATCCGGCCCCGGCCGGCTCCACCGGGCTCCGCGATCGCCGGGGGCGTCGCCTCGGCGCCGCCTCGGTGGCGGATTGCCCGGAGTTCCCGGACCTGCGCGGCCGATCCGGTCGGTGACCCCCGATCGTCGGTCGCACCGTCCTTCTCCCCGGCCGTCGATCGCCCCGGTGCGCGGCGCCGCGGGCTCGGGCCCGTGTCCCGGCAGGCCGATGGATCTCCGAAGGGGCCCCGGCGCCGCTCCGGTCGCTCCCGGTTCCGGCGGTCGGGTCCCGTCCCGTCCTCTTCCCGTCGCGGCCCCCGCGACGCCGGCGTGTCCCTCGACGGCCGGCTGGCCCATCCCGGACCCCGCTCCCGCCCCGGCGGCACGGGTCCCGCTCCCCGAGGAAGTTCCCGATGCCGATCAAGACCGTCCTCACCACCGAGATCAAGCACGTCTCGATCCTCGACGAGCAGGGAGGCTTCGACGAGAAGCTCGGCAAGGACCTGATCCCCGACGACGACCTCGCGAAGCTCTACGAGCACATGCTGGTCTGCCGGCACCTCGACGAGGTCGCCTTCAAGCTCCAGCGTTCGGGCCGCATGGGCACCTATCCGCAGAACATGGGCCAGGAGGCGACGAGCCTCGGCGCGGCCTACGTGCTCGAGAAGAAGGACTGGCTCGTCACCTGCTACCGCGAGAACGCGGGGCTCTTCTGGCACGGCGTGCCCATGGAGCACGTGCTGCTGCACTGGATGGGCGACGAGCGAGGCAACCACATTCCCGCCGACGTGCACGCGACGCCGCTCTCGATCCCGATCGGCACGCAGATGCTGCACGCCGCGGGCATCGCCTGGGCCTCGAAGTGCCGCGGCGCGGGCGAGATCGCCTGCACCTTCTTCGGCGACGGGGCGACGAGCGAGGGCGACTTCCACGAGGCCGCGAACTTCGCGGCGAACCTCGACCTGCCGGTGATCTTCTTCTGCCAGAACAACGGCTGGGCGATCAGCGTCCCCTCGAGGATCCAGTCGTCCGCCCCGACCTTCGCCCAGCGCGGCATCGCGTACGGCATGGACGTGATCCAGTGCGACGGCAACGACCTCTTCGCCGTCGTCAAGGTCATGCGGGACGCGGTGAAGACCGCCCGCGAGACGAACCGCCCGACCTTCATCGAGGGCCTCACCTACCGCCTCGGCGACCACACCACCGCCGACGACGCGAGGCGCTACCGCGACGCGAAGGAGCTCGAGGCCTGGCAGGCGAAGGACCCGCTCATCCGCCTGCGCAAGCACATGACCGAGCGCCTGAAGATCTGGAACGACGACAAGGAGGCCGCGGCGCTCGAGCGGGCGAAGACCTTCGTCGCCGAGACCGTCGAGCGGGCCGAGCACATCGACGCCCCGTCGCCCGACGACTTCTTCGACCACATGTACGCGGAGCTGCCCGAGGACCTGAAGCGCCAGCGCGACACGATGCGCACGAGCAGCCTCGGGCAGGACCCCTCGCAGCTGCAGGACGCCCGGGCGGACGCCGCCGCCGGCTGAGTCCGCGCCGCGATCGCCCCGCGGTCGCGATCCCCCGCCCGCCCCCGACGACCGATCACCCGCCCCGCCGACGACGGCCGCGGCCCCCGGAACCGATTCCCATGGCGAACCTCACGCTCGTCCAGGCCATCAACCTCGCCCTCATCCAGGAGATGGAGGAGGACGAGCGGGTCATCCTGCTCGGCGAGGACATCGGCAAGAACGGCGGCGTCTTCCGCGTCACCGAGGGCCTCTGGCAGCGCTTCGGCGGCGACCGCGTCGTGGACACGCCGCTCGCCGAATCGGGCATCATCGGCACCGCGATCGGCCTGGCCATGAACGGCATGCGCCCGGTGCCCGAGATCCAGTTCGAGGGCTTCCTCGGCCCCGCCTACGACCAGATCTGCTCGCACGCGGCCCGCATGCGCACCCGCACCCGCAGCCGCTTCCCCGTGCCCATGACCGTCCGGGTCCCCGTGGGCGGCGGCATCCACGCCCCCGAGCTGCACAGCGACAGCCCCGAGGCGATCTACGCCCACACGCCGGGCCTCAAGGTGGTGATGCCCGCGTCGCCCTACGACGCGAAGGGTCTGCTCGTCTCGGCGATCCGCGATCCCGACCCGGTGATCTTCTTCGAGCCGAAGCGCATCTACCGTGCGTTCCGCGAGGAGGTCCCCGAGGACGAGTACACGATCCCGATCGGCAAGGCCCGCGTCGTCACCGAGGGCGAGGAGCTGACGATCGTGTCGTGGGGCGCCTCGGTCGTGCAGTGCATGAACGCGATCGAGGCCTCGGGCCGCTCGATCGAGCTCGTGGACCTGCGCACGATCTACCCCTTCGACATGGACGCCGTCGCCGCATCGGTGAAGAAGACCGGCCGCTGCGTGATCGTGCACGAGGCCCCGAAGACCTGCGGCTTCGGCGCCGAGATCGCCGCACGGATCATGGAGGAGTGCTTCCTCCACCTCGAGGCCCCGGTGCAGCGCGTCGCCGGCTTCGACACGATCATGCCGTACTACAAGCTCGAGCTCGAGTACATGCCGGACGCGGATCGCGTGAAGAAGGCGATCGACGAGGTGATGGCGTACTAGCCTTGTCCCGGGCCGCTTCCCTGTCCCGGGCCCTCCGGCCCGGGAAGGAGGCCCTTCGGGCCGGCGGCGCGGCGGGGCGGCGGACGATCGCCTCGGCGGCGTCGGCGGACGACGCCGGCCGCTGAACCGTGCTCGCCACCTCGCTCTCCCTCGCTCGTCCCGCCTT